>Ga0105055_10008834_pt1 | contig 13021 bp, 17 predicted proteins | sample BON03_FD_78090 | JGI IMG/M metagenome (GOLD analysis project Ga0105055, IMG submission 78090) | Freshwater microbial communities from Lake Bonney liftoff mats and glacier meltwater in Antarctica - BON-03 | ecosystem: Environmental > Aquatic > Freshwater > Ice > Glacier meltwater | place: Lake...
AGGGGGATAAAGTCCCGCACGGTACGCGTTGAGGTGTCGTAAATCTGTAAAGTCACTGTGCGAACATTACTAGTGAGTCGACTTTGGCTTGAAAACGCTTATTTTCCCATGACACTGGCGATTGCAATTGCGGCGATTCCCTCACCGCGACCGGTGAGTCCAAGGCCATCTGTTGTGGTCCCCGATACTCGAACCGGTGCACCGATTGCTGCGCTGAGCACGTCTTGGGCCTCCTGCCTGCGGGCGCCCACTTTTGGTGAGTTGCCAATTACTTGAACGGAGGCGTTGATGATTGTGAATCCTTCTTGGCGAATGAGTTGGGCGGTATGGGAGAGCAGGCTGACACCCGAAGCGTCTGCCCATTCCGGGTCGCCGGTACCAAACACCGTGCCGAGATCACCGAGACCGGCAGCGGAAAGCAATGCGTCACAGATTGCGTGGGACACAACGTCGGCATCGGAGTGACCCTCGAGTCCAGGTTCATCCGGCCACAACAATCCGGCGAGCCAGAGAGGTCGACCCGGAGCGAATGCGTGCACATCGGTTCCGATCCCGACGAACGGGGAGGGTGCACGTGGTTGATTAGGTGGTGACACCGCTTGCCCTTCTTTTGGCAATGATCGTTTCAGCGATAGCCAGATCAAATGGTCGAGTGATTTTCATTGCCTCAACGTGGCCTTCAATTACTTTCACCGTAATTCCCATTGCTTCAACGAGTCCGGCGTCGTCGGTGAAGATTCCTTGGGATTCCTCTAATTGCGCGTGGGCCCGCTGCAGTAGTTCTCGATCAAATCCTTGCGGGGTTTGAATCGCTCGCAGTGAACTGCGATCGATCGTGGCTACAACATCACCATCCGCATTTACTTCCTTGATGGTGTCGGTGACAGCGAGTCCTGGCACAACCGCAGGATTTCCTGCCCGCACGGAGGCCACGACGGCGCTCACTAATTCAACGGGGACCAGTGGTCGGGCTGCGTCATGGACGAGCACAACATCAACATCCGGTGGCAATGCAATCAATGCCCGGGCAACCGATTCTTGTCGGGTGTCACCACCTGCAACAACCGTCACTTTGTTAGAAAAACTTTGTTGGGACAACAGAAGGGAGACTGATTCGACATCACTGGGGGGCGCCGCGACCACCACCAGGTCAATACTTCGCGCGGACGCTAAGGCGCTGACCGCATAGATGAGAATTGGGACGCCAGATATTTCTCGTAGAGCTTTCGGCTCCCCAGGGCCTAGCCGTTCACCACGACCAGCTGCCGGGACAAGTGCCGCGGTGCGATTCACTGTCCCAACTTTCTTAGGAAGCTAGGACCTCATCGAGTATTTCCTCGGCCTTTACTTCGTTGGTCTTCTCAGCCAACGCTAGTTCACTCACCAGGATCTGGCGGGCTTTCGCCAACATGCGCTTTTCACCTGCGGAAAGGCCACGATCCTGCTCACGGCGCCACAGGTCACGGACAACCTCGGCCACCTTGATCACATCACCGGAAGAAAGTTTTTCCAGGTTGGCCTTGTAGCGACGGCTCCAGTTGGTGGGTTCCTCGGTGTACGGCTGGCGGAGCACACTGAACACCCGATCCAGTCCGGCTGCATCAACGACGTCACGCACACCCACTAGGTCGACATTGTCTGAAGGGACCCGAACGGTTAAATCCCCCTGAGCGACTCGCAGCACCAAATACTCGCGATCCTCGCCTTTAATTGTTCGCATTTCGACCGCTTCGATGAGCGCGGCCCCGTGGTGGGGATAAACGACAGTCTCGCCGACCTTAAAAGCCATATGGATGAGCCCCTTTCAGAGACGCCAATATTACCACGATGGCCTAGGACCACCTTCGGCAGTGAGAGGCGCCCCTAAGACCATGAGGAAATCCCCTGCTCGGCTGGGTCCCGAAAACCCCACCCTTGTATCCTGCGACAGTGAACCGACCTGTTGCAATTCCCTACCCTGGCCGGCGTCGGTCCGTAGCCCTGTCCGCTGCCGGGCTTTGCCTACTCAGTTTGAGTCTCGCGGGCTGCTACAACGGCCAAGGCGCCACCACGAGTGTGCAGGCAACCCAACCTTCCGGTAATGGAAACGCCCTCGAGGCTGGCCAAATCACGGTCGATAACGCCACCGCCGTCCAAGACGAAGCAGGCAATGCCACGGTCCTGATGCGGATTACCAATCAAGGTACCGAGTCTGACACCTTGGTTGCCGCGATGCTCGGCGGACAACCCGCCACAATTACCGGAGAAACCGTCGAAATTGGACCTGGCGAATCAATCTCATTCGCCTGGGATGCGGTCCATTTCGTTAACCTTGCCGGGCTCAACGCAGCCATCAGCTCCTATGTCCCATTCGGGCTTCAATTCACCAAAGCTGGCGTTACTGAATCCGACATCATGGTCGTTCCACCGACAGGTATTTACGCTGACATTACGCCGTAAATCTAATGTCGGCGCCCACCCGTTCCCTAGACGTAGGCCGCGACAAGCACGGTCAAAATTGGCGCGACAATCAGTGCCGGTAGCAAGTCACCCACGGCCACTGACTTGATGCGCAGTACGCGAAGGCCAACACCGATTAACAACACTCCACCGGTTGCGGTGATCGAAGCGATCATTGCGCTGGATAGAAATGGACCGGCGAAAACTGCGAGGATCGTGAAAAATCCTTGCACAATGCCGACCGATACCGCGGAGGCGATGACCCCCCAGCCAAGGGATGCTGCAAATGCAATGGATGCAAAACCATCGAGAGATGCCTTAAGCGCCAGTTGATCAATGCCAGTGCCGAGGCCGTCTGAGAGAGCACCGAGAATTGCAAGCGGTCCGATACAGAAGATGAGACTTGCATCTACGAAACCTTCAATGAAACGGGCCCGACCTGCGGATCCCTCCCCTCGTGAAAATTTCATTTGTAGCCAGCCACCGACTGATTCCAGGCGCGACTCGATACGAAGAAACGACCCGAGGATTCCACCAATGATGAGTGAACCCAAGACAATGAGCAGGGTGGCTGAACCGCCAACCTCGCTAATCCAATCTTGATCTCGAAGCGCGACGATGTTAAGGGCTGCAATAACGAGCACCAACATGCCCAGGGAATCTGTCACGACGGCGCGGGTTCGTTCGGGGAGCCGGTGACCTAAACCAACACCGATGAGTGAGCCGATAACGATGGCGGCGACGTTGATAATCGTGCCAAGACCTACCACTTCAGACCTACCACTGTGAATTCACGGATCGGAGGCTATCAAACTAGATGTCGAATTTATATCCCAAGCCGCGAACCGTGTGGATATGAACGGGGTTGGAGGGGTCAATCTCAATTTTTGACCGAAGACGCTTGATATGGACGTCCAATGTTTTAGTGTCCCCTACGTAGTCGGCGCCCCACACTCGGTCAATGAGTTGGTTTCGCGTGAGTACCCGTCCTGAATTTCGCACCAGAAATTCGAGAAGGTCAAACTCCTTGAGCGGCATCGTGACGTGCTCTCCACGGACGGAGACGACATGTCGTTCAATGTCAATGCGGACCGATCCCGCTTCAATCGTTGGTGGGAGCAGTTCATCTTGCTCACCGTGGCGACGCAGGACGGCGCGCACTCGTGCCAGGAGTTCACGTGATGAAAATGGTTTGGTCACGTAGTCGTCAGCACCAAGTTCTAGGCCGACCACCTTGTCAACCTCACCGTCTTTGGCGGTGAGCATGATGATGGGGACGGTTGATTTACCGCGAATAATCCGGCACACTTCCGTACCCGAGATTCCAGGAAGCATGAGGTCAAGGAGAACCAGATCCGGACCGTGCTTATCAAACTCGGTGACCGCGGTGTTCCCGTCTGCTGCAATGAACACTTCATATCCTTCGCGCCGCAACATGAACGAAAGTGCGTCAGAAAATGAGTCCTCGTCTTCAACGATCAAAATTCGCGTCACGAGCTCTTACCTTTCACGACAGAGAGAGTATCGACCGTGAACTCGTGTGAATCGCGCGAATCGACGAGCATGGGGTTGTAGGAGGGGATTCGTAGGGTAAAAGTTGAACCAGTTCCCACTTCAGACCACACGACGACTTCGCCGCCGTGGTTTTGACACACATGTTTAACGATCGCCAGACCAAGGCCGGTTCCACCGGTGCCGCGTGAGCGCGCAGGGTCAACCCGGTAGAAGCGTTCAAAGACTCGATCCAGATCATGTGACGGGATTCCGATCCCTGCATCCTTGACCGAAATCTCCACGATCGCGTCAATCTCACGCGAGGTCACCGAAACCCTCGTGTTCTCCCCCGAGTAACTAATCGCGTTCGTCAACAGGTTACGAAGCGCCGTCAGGAGTTGTCCACGATCTCCCAGAATGACTGAATCTTCGGGTTCACCACGAATAATTTCCACTCCAAGACCACCAGCGAGGGTTCTCACCTCTTCGATCGCACGATTAATCAGCTGGTCGGTTTCAATCAGTTCTGCTCGGTTCATCGGGTCATCACTTTGTAACCGTGACAGGTCAATGACATCTTGAATCAGATTCGACAATCGTTTTGATTCGACCTGCATTTTTTCGGCGAAGTGTTCAACCTGTTCTTTGTCGTCGGCCGCACTCAACACGGCCTCTGCCAAGAGTGAGAGCGCCCCGACCGGAGTTTTCAATTCATGGCTGACGTTGGCAACAAAATCACGTCGGACGGCATCCACTCGGCGTTCCTCGGCCAGGTCATCAATCAGCACTAAAATTGCTCCGGAGTTGAGAGGCGCTACGCGCACCTTGACTTCGAGTAATTCACGGCCCAACGGTGGTCGACGCACTCGTAGCACCTGCTCGCGGGGTGAGCCATCATTCGCGACTTTCGACACTATTTCGGCAATATCGGGCACCGCGACCGAGTTACGATTCACAATTCCCAGCGTGAGCGCCCGAGAGCTGGCCCGCAGCACGGTGCCATCAGGCGCCACAACGAGCGATGCCGAGGGAATGATGGAAAGAATCCGTACTATTTCTTCAGAGACTGACGGGTAGATAGCGGCCGGACGGCGGCCTTCCCCGTCAAGCTCCCCCCTTTTCCTCAGCGCCATGCAAATAATCTTAGGGGTTTGGGTGGACGGCACTTCCCAAAAAGTGGTCTAACACATGAATGTTTAGACAAGGTTTCACCAACTGAACCTAAAATTTACTTTGCATTTGCCTGCCATTCACTTACCGTGCTCGCACATCCCCATGATGGGCGTAGGCTTAGATCACTTAACGGAAGTGGGGCCAGCATGCGTGAGTCTTATTACGAGCAGGTGGAAAACATCAACGCCGATCTCGTTGAAGTAACTCGACTTGTTGGCTCAGCAATGAACCGGGCAACCCAAGCCCTACTCGACGCGGACCTGCAATTAGCTGAAGCCGTCATTGACTTTGACGCCAAAGTTGACATTTTGACCGCCAGCATCGACGAACGCTGCTTTGAACTCATTGCGCTTCAAGCCCCTGTTGCCACCGACCTTCGGGTCCTTCTTGGTGCAATGCGGATTTCAAGTTCACTCGAACGAATGGGCGACCTGGCCGAACACGTCGCCAAGCAGGCACGGATGCGTCACCCTAGGGTGGCGGCCCCACAGTCGGTCCGGGGAACATTTGCCGAGATGGGTGGTTTAGCCGAAGCAATCGTGTCCAAGACCGGATCGGTAATCGCCACTAAAGACGTCAGTCTTTGTGCCGATATTGCCCGTCACGACGAAGAAATGGATCGGCTGCACCGGGAGCTTTTCACCATCGTGCTGTCCCCCACGTGGATGTACGGCGTTGAAGAAGCAATCGATGTAACATTGTTGTCTCGCTTCTACGAACGCTACGCCGATCACGCCGTATCCGTCTCAAAACGAGTGGTCACCATCGTCACCGGTGAACCTTATGTCGCTGTATCTCTCACGAAATAGGTTTTGATAAATGCGCGTTGCCCTGCTTTCCATCCACACGTCACCACTTGACCAACCCGGTACTGGTGACGCCGGAGGCATGAACGTCTACATTGTGGAAACAGCTAAAAGGTTGGCCCAGAGCGGGATCGACGTCGACATTTTCACTCGGGCAACCGCCTCTGCCTTGGTGCCGACGGTTGAACTGGCCCCCGGCGTCAATGTGATTCACATCACTGCCGGTCCCTTTGAAGGACTTCTTAAAAATGATCTACCTGGTCAACTCTGTGCCGTTACCGCGGGAGTGTTGCGAACCGAAGCGTCCAAACCTGAGGGATATTACGACCTTATCCACTCGCACTACTGGCTATCCGGCCAAGTGGGTTGGCTCGCCTCCGAACGTTGGCGCGTTCCATTAGTGCACACGATGCACACCATGGGTCGAGTAAAAAACTTGGAGCTCGCCGCCGGTGACAAGGCCGAACCAGACATGCGGATCATTGGTGAACAGCAGGTCGTCGACGTAGCACAACGACTTGTCGCCAACACCGAACTTGAAGCGGCCGAACTCACCAATCTTTATGCGGCCGATCCGACAAAAATTGACGTCGTAAATCCAGGTGTAGACCTTGAACTGTTCTCACCCGGATCTCAGACAGTCGCACGCAAGGAATTAGGCATCCCCCTAGATAGCAGCGTATTGCTTTTTGTTGGCCGGATTCAACCACTTAAGGCGCCCGACATTTTAATTAGAGCGGCTGCTGAACTCATTGCGATGCGCCCCGAGCTGCGAAGTTCACTGCTCGTTGTGATTTGCGGCGGCATGTCGGGCGCGGGGGTCGATCGCCCCGAAGCTTTGCGCGACCTGTCGATTGAGCTGGGTATCCGAGACCTCATTCGATTCGAGCCGCCGACAAGTCGGGCAAAACTTGTTTCTTGGTACCGGGCGGCCGACCTTACCGTTGTTCCCTCTTATTCTGAATCATTTGGCTTGGTGGCAATTGAGTCCCAGGCGTGCGGTACACCGGTCGTCGCGTCGGCTGTCGGAGGTTTGAAAATAGCCGTTGCCGACAACGTCAGCGGTCGACTCATCGATGGCCACAATCCCATCGCTTATTCGCATGTTTTGAATCAATTACTGACGAATCCGATAGCGCGAGAGGAACTCAGCCGTGGCGCGCGAATGCATGCGGCTGCATTCGGCTGGGAAAACACGACCGCGGGATTGATGGATTCCTACAATCGAGCATTGATAAATTCGCGGGTTGCAACGTGACCGTCAGTAGCAAAATTGAAAAATTTCTGATCGACTCACAACTCTCGTATTCTCAGAACGACAATATTTTTATTGTCACGATTCCGGGAACCCATAAACTTAGTACCACTGCTTCGATCAGTGTCGGGACCACCGCACTCACCCTCAATGCTTTCGTTTCTCGCAAGCCGGATGAAAACCACGAGGAGGTTTATCGCTGGCTAATGGAGCGCAACTTGAAGATGTATGGGGTCACGTTCGCGCTCGACAACCTCGGCGATATTTACCTGGCTGGTCGAATTCCACTGCGTGCCATTGATGAAACTGAACTTGATCGATTGATCGGATGTATCTCGCAGTATTCAGACGGCGCGTTCAACACAATCTTGGAAATGGGTTTTGCAACCGCAATTAGAAAGGAATGGGCATGGCGGATTAGCCGTGGGGAATCGACTGAAAACCTTGACGCATTCGCCCACCTCATTCAACCGCAGCCATGATCTTCAAAGGCGATCCGGCAAGATACGCATATGAGTGAATCCATCTACACCTTGATCCTTTTGCGCCACGGAGAATCCGAATGGAATGCTAAGAATCTTTTTACCGGTTGGGTTGACGTTGACCTTAATGACAAAGGTCGCGCCGAAGCGCAAAAAGGTGGAGAGCTCATTGCCGAAGCTGGCCTCTTCCCCGACGTGGTCATGACTTCTTTACTCCAACGCGCGATCAAGACATCACAGATTGCACTTGATGCTTGTGGACGGTTGTGGATTCCGGTAGTACGGAACTGGCGACTCAATGAGCGTCATTACGGGGCACTTCAAGGAAAAGACAAGGCGCAGACTCTCGCCGAGTTTGGTGAAGACCAATTCCTGTTATGGAGGCGCTCCTATGACACCCCGCCGCCGCCCATTGATCCGAATAGTGAATACGCGCAAAATTCGGATCCGCGCTATTCCTCGCTCCCGCCGCAAGCTGTGCCACGAACCGAATGTTTAGCCGATGTTGTCAACCGACTCATTCCGTTTTGGGAGGACGTTATTGTTGCTGAGCACCTTCGCCGCAATGAGATCGTGCTCGTGGTTGCGCATGGTAATTCATTGCGCGCACTGGTTAAACACCTTGATCACATTTCCGATGAAGACATCGCTGCCCTCAACATTCCCACCGGAATCCCCCTCGTTTACAAACTCGACGAAAACTTCAAGCCAATCGTTCCCGGTGGTGAATACCTCGATCCGCAAGCTGCGATTTCTGCAGCAGCCGCCGTCGCTGCTCAAGGAAGAAAGAAGTAGGACCAATCCTTTTTTTTAGCCGCCAATGAGTGAACAGGCTGACTTAATTGCTGCGGTGGATGCAGCTGCAGCAGCGCTGTCTTGGGCTCCTTGTAGATCGCCAAGTGCACTCTCCAGTTGGGCGAGCAACGTGGATGCTCCTGGCAGGGTCGGATCAGCAGTGAGCGCCTCACTTACATTTCCAACTGCTGCCTGCAAACCCGACGTTGCTGAATCAATCGACGCATCCGGTGACCATGCCGCCGACGCTTCGGTACATGCTTGGGCGAGAGTTTGAGCGCTTGACACGAGTGATTGAGCCTGGTCGATGGCGTTCTGTGCTTGCCCACACCCGGTAAGTAATAATCCGATTCCGAGTACTCCTGCGGTTGCGCTCATGAACGTGGCTTTACTCATTTGGTGTGGTCCCATCTGGATTGGTGTCAGGTTTTTTCTTACGTTTAATTCCCCGTGCGACGCGATTTCCGTGGTGCTTCACGTGACGGATACTTCGCTTCGCCCAAGCGAACTCGGTTGCGAGAATGGCAAGTCCTAAGAGCATCACGAGTAATCCTGGACCGGGTAGCACCAGAAGCATTACGCCAACTACGAGGGTGACTATTCCCACGGAAGCGGCGAGCACCCGCCGGATCGGAGTGGGCATTGATGCCCACGAGTTGGTAAAACGTTGAGCCCATTGAGGTTTATTCATGAATCATCTCCTTGTGCAGGGCTGCAACGACTGCGCTCCACAAGGTCTCTCCATCGGTGAAAGACCGACCCGTAGCCCGGGCCCCCATGGGAGGGCCGTATTGACGGACTATCGGCGATAGGGATACTCCCCTTGCTGATATGCAGACTGTCATGAAATTACCCGCCACACAAGTTCCACCCTTCCGATTAGTACTTGCGGCCGGTGATTTCAATCATTTTTGGTCGAATATCAAACAGGTAGATCAAAGCGATGACGGTACCCGCGATGCCAAAAATGGAGAGTGCTAGGGAGGGGGCCAGCCCGGCCAGGACGGAAACCCCGGTCATGGCCACCCACAACAACTTTGTTTGGCGCCCGATCACGGGGAAGTAATCGCCCGGTCTGCGGATTGCATCAGCGAAGGCAAAAATTTTGACCGCTAATAAAATTGCCCACAATGCGTAAACGATAAGTGACTCAAAACCCATGTCCCCATGGTAACCGACACCTTGCGGATAAGCAGAATCCCGCCGGTTTCCCGGCGGGATTCTTAAGTTACTGGTTCACACGCCAATTACTTCGCGTACGAGTGTCACCGTCTGCCCGGCGCTGTTCCGTACTTTCGTGGCGGCTTCGGTTGCGGTCGTGTAACCCTCTTTCGCGGCTGATTTCACCGTATCTAAGGCGTTGTTGACGCTGTCCATGTTCACCGCTGGGATGTCGATTTTAGGTAATTCAATCTTGGGTAATTCGATCTTCGGCAGTTCGACGCCGAGGAAGCTGAATTTACCTGATGTTTTCATTTCTTCAGACATGTCATCCTCTTTCATTTTCTGGTTCGTTTTCTTGGGAATTGGTTTCGGTCGTTGTCTCGGTGTGGGATTCCGAATGAGCATCATTTTCGGACTGAAAAGCCGCGTAGATCTGCAGCAGGGTCGTGCGCTGGCGCTGGGTCAACGTTTGATCCGAGGCGATCGCCGTTGTGACGACTTCATCGCCCGCGCGATCGCTGAGAATGCCGGCCTGCACATAAAGGGTCTCCGCGGAGATTCGCAGCCCTTGCGCAATCCGGTTAAGGATCTCTGCACTGGGTTTGCGTAGTCCGCGCTCAACCTGGCTCAAATAAGGATTTGATACCTCGGCAGCCTTTGCAAGCTGGCGCAGCGACATTTGCGCTTGGTCGCGCTGATCCCGAATAAAGGATCCGATTCCACTGACATCTATTCCGGCCATGCATCCAGTATGCACCCTTGTGCTTGCAATTGCAAACGCTAGTGCTCGCTCCCGCTAGCAGGCCCTTGATATCCGGCAATTTTCACCCGCACACCAACTTTGATTACGGTCACCATCTTGGGTTTCTGCGACTCCCCTTTTCCCCATGGATGGTCTTGGCCGGACCGACCGAGGGGCCACAAGCCCAGATATTCCGTCGAGAAAATTGGGGAAACCTGGATATTCCACCCTCCATTTCGCCTTATTCGCCGACAACTCGAATGAACAGTTCACAGTTTCATAAGTGCAGTTGCTGTGCGGAATTCTTGCCTGTTATCAACCTATTTGTGGCATTTTCGGCGTTAAAAAAGCAATAATTCCGCACGGCTAACCGAGTGTGCTCAGCACCAACGAGCCAACAACGAGTGTCATCACGAACAGCCCGGCACCGGGAATAATCCACCGGATCACCGGGTTCCCCTCCCTGGTCATGCTGGCGAACTGAACCACGGCGTAGTAGCACAGGACAAAGAAGCCTGATACGGCCAAATTGACGCCAATTCCACCGAAAACCGTTAAGGCGAGGACGATGACGCTTGTCAGGATCTCGGCTCGCCTTGGCACAGCACGTGGGCCAGCCACCAGCGCCAGGGAAGAAGGCAGTGGCCCATCGAGCGCCATCGCGTACATCATCCGGCCAATTCCAACCATCAGCGCGAACAGTGCTGCACCCGCGGCGAGTAGAGTTCCGATTTGAATGAGCCACACGGGGTAACCAAAGACCCTAGCCAACGCCTCGAGTGGAGTGCTGGATTCCAATGTTTGCGGGGCGGCAAGAAGTGAACTCGCAACAAAGAAGTACAGAACAAGAACAATGGATAAACTCAGACCAACTGCTAACGGGATGATCAACGTAGGGCGTTTAACTTCGCTGGCGATGACAGAGATTCTCGCGTACCCGGCGAAAGCCACGAAAAGAATTCCAGCAGCGGCGAGCGTGGACACTACCGTCGGCTCAGGGGGAAGGTCAGAGGGAAGTGCGCTCGTCACCGACAGGCTCTGGCTTGCTTGGGAAAATAAAATGAGGGACCCCATGATTGCAACAACTATTGAGACACTCAGCGCCATTGCGATGAGCGAGTATTTCAGCCCTCGAAGATTCAGAGCTAAGACGATGATCACGGCCAGCACCGCGACAATTCTTGAATGGTCCGGAGCAAGATAGGCGCCGATGACGAGTGCTGCTGCCGAAGCCGAGGCAGTCTTTCCGATTAAAAATGAAAACCCGGCAATGAGAGCAGGATTGCTCCCGAGGCAGTTTTTCCCGTATACGTAGCCGCCACCAGATTGTGGAAAGATCCGCGCCAGCCGTGCATTAGAAATTGCGTTGAGAGTTGCGATGAGAGCGGCAATCAATAGGGAGATAAGCAGCGCTGACCCCGCGAGGGAGTACGCGGGTGACCATGATGCAAAAACACCCGTCCCGATCATGGATGCAAGCCCAATCAGGGTTGCGCCACCAATGCCGATTGTGCGCTGGACCGAAGTCATGTCAGGGTCGGATACGTGCTTCCGACTATTTTGCCACCGCCAAAAATCGGTTGAGACGAATAGAATTCGACCGCCGACTCTGCGACCCCCATGTACATCAGCAGTCCAGCCATTGCCGCGTTGCGACCTTGTTCTGCGCCGCTTTCAATCTTGAGGGCAACGGCACGTCCGTCGGGGAACGCTGCGGTGTACACCCCAAATGCGCCGTCTTTTGCAAGTAGTCCGGGTACCGCAGACATGAAATGGGTGACATCACGCCTACTACCGCCGACATATTGCGGGTGCGCTCGCATGGCATCAGCAACTGTTCGTTCCGGGCTTCCAACCGCGGCCACAACCGCCGAGCGCGCGAGCCGGGCAAGTCCGGGAAGTGTTAAAGCGTGTACCGGCGCCCCGCACCCATCAACACCTTGAAAGGTGATCGCCTCGCCGGACATGTCCTGAAGTTTTGCAGTCACGGCCCCTTGAAGTGGATGCTCCGGCGCCAGATACGTCCTGATATCCCAACCGTTTAGGACGCAGGTTGCCAACATGCCGGCGTGCTTGCCGGAACAGTTCATCAGAATTGGTGATCTCTTTTCACCTCGAGCAATGCACGCATCTCTCTCAACAATATCTAGTGGGTAATCATCTGGAGTCTGTAATTCACCAGGAGTCAAGTCCACACTCGCCAGAATCTCGCGGACCCCGGCAAGATGAAAAGCTTCACCCGAGTGCGAGGCAGCGGTGAGGGCCTGCAGATGTTGCGGCAACGTCAACCCAGCTTGGGCCATTGCGCTCGCTTGGCCAATCTTGTTCGAAGATCTCGGATAAAACTCTTGGGTGGTGCTCCCCCAACTGCGGGAGATGCTTCCGTCGGGGTCGAGCACAACCGCGTGTCCGTAAAAGACACCCTCGGTGTGCCCATTGCGCGAATACGCGGCGAGGGGAACGGCGGCGTTGCGAGGAGCGTTAACGAATGGTCCCGCATCAATGCCCATAGGTTGATCATGACACGCTTGGGAAATGCGAGCGATAGTGCAACGTGCCGTAGATGGCAGCGTTAGCGTCAACTTTGAGGTGATCGGTTCATTCACCGGACCTGGCGTCGTCATTTTTGTGGGGGTTACCCACACCGACACCGTGGCTTCAGCACGTAAAT
>Ga0105055_10008838_pt1 | contig 13014 bp, 11 predicted proteins | sample BON03_FD_78090 | JGI IMG/M metagenome (GOLD analysis project Ga0105055, IMG submission 78090) | Freshwater microbial communities from Lake Bonney liftoff mats and glacier meltwater in Antarctica - BON-03 | ecosystem: Environmental > Aquatic > Freshwater > Ice > Glacier meltwater | place: Lake...
CAAAAAAACTAATCAGATCATTGCGGAGAATGGCGATATTTCTGTGAACCTATCTACCATATAGGACGCTTCGAGACCCAAAAGTAAGAAAAGTAAAAAAGAGAATTAAAAACTAAAGCGCATACGGTATTTGTGGTATAAAAACTCAAACCAAATGTAGACTCAACTTGAAAAATTGGGAATGGGTTTAAATTGTGTACATATTCCAGTACAACTAAAAGGGTTTTGAAGAGAGAAGATTCCCAAGAGAATAGGAGGATAGTTCCATATTCGAATAGCATTTTAATTGAAAAAGTAGTCGAAAAGTTCGAATTTGAATACAAAATCGTGGTTGGTATATATTGGTATTTGGTCCTCCGTACAATCTCACACAAAAATGAATATTAACTTTGAATCAATGGAACTTCATTTCTTATTATTTCTGACCCAGTATGGGAGAGGTCGTGCAAGCAGCTGACACACATTCTCAAGATGCTCAATCATTAAGAGCAACGGAGGTTCTCTTTGATAATAAAACATCAGTTGGCGTCATTTTGAAGGAGGACATACAAGGTTATGAATACATGAATGGACCTATCGGACTACTTTCCTGGCGCGTGATTTTCTTTTTGATTGCATTGATATTGTTTTTCGTGACCAGACGGGTCATTGACAGATATCCTCGACTCAGGCTTCTTCGCGATACATACTGGTCTGTAATGAAGAATCGTTTCGAGAAAGGTGGTAAGATAGCGCTTCGATACATTCGTGAGAAATTCTCTCGAGATCAGCCAAGCCGTCCTTTGAAGTCTACTATTAGCGAGTATGTGAAAGCTTCCCCAACTCGTTCTAACTCTGATAAGATGTTTGTTGAGCTTAAATCGATGAGTGCAGCTGGTGAATACGTTACAAAGAAAAAAGGGCAACCACCTGGCTTCAACTCCATTATAAGCGATAGTTGTGTACGAAAGCTGAAACAGCATCTTCCGGAGAGGTTCACGTGCAAGGACTGGAAACTTCTCTACTCATCTGATCCGCATGGTTATAATCTACTCACAGCCTTCGAGCGAGCTTCAAATGCCGGACCATTCATCTTGGTGGTGATGGACATGAATCGATTCGTATTTGGAGCTTTTTGCAACGAAGATTTTCGAAATACCGGTAAAGTATTTTATGGAACTGGCGAAAGTTTTATATTTCGCTTGCTTCCGGATTTTAGAGTTCATAAGTGGTCAGGCAAAAACGAACAAATTTGCGTCTCGACCAACGAAATGATCGCTTTCGGAGGAGGTGGGAAATTCGCATTGTGGCTGGACGCGTCTTTTAACCAAGGGTCAAGTGAAGAAGGATCATCGACCTTCGAATCCTACAAATGCTTGGCGAGTCAGGAGATGTTTAAGTGCTGCAAAGTTGAATTATGGGGGTTCACGGCACCGTCCACGTCGTCCCCAAAACGAAGTGTGTACTATAACCCCCGAAACTAATAACTAAATAATAATATTCATTTTATACCATAGCCACGCCATAATCGTGGTTCGGAATCAATAGCCTTCTTGAATACGCTCTGCTTAAATGGCCAGGAGGGGACGAGACACTAGATGAATCAGATACATTGTTCTTCTTCAGTACCAACGGATGCGACGGGCTTAACAATGCCGGTTGCGATGGACGATTGTATTGGATAAGAAAATTGATGAGCATGCAAGTTGTTAAAGAGAACCACAGAACAAGTGGTGAGAATACTTTCACAAAACTCAATTGGCTCGATGTGATGTCATTGAGGTGAACTGCTAATAGGACTTCAAAAACAACCAGTGGAGTAAAGATAAGGCACATGACGAAAACTACCAAAAGGCTGTCAGAGATGTCCTTTCGAGTGTACAGGCTCTGAATCAAAGTGAGGATAGGAAATAGCAAAAATTCTGCCTGAACTACCATAAGGGGAACCAGGATGTACTGAAACGGGGACACAATGATCTTATCCAACCATAATGGTAAAACAACGCAAAATGCAAACAAAGGAAGCCATAAAGTGCCCAATAACAAGCAATAAGATTCTCGAAATGATTCAGATTCTCTCCCAGTGCCGCCCCATCGTAAAAGTGGAGCCATTGCAAAAATGATGAAGTCAATCCAAAAAGGAATAAATACATTTGCCCATGTTGTAAATCCTTCAGGGTATGTCGATGAGGTTATCTTATAGCCCACAAGAATGAAAAACACAAACATATTAATAAATATCACCAAGCCACTGCATAGAGCAACAGGATTTTCGTGAAACACCTTGTGCATCCAAAACTGAACAAATCCTCTAAAATTATGATACATTCCAAAGAAAAAGGAGCTAGCAACATTTCTACGTAGAAACAATAAGGCACCAAGAGCAACTCCTATGCACAAAACCACCATGAGAAATACTAGAGGAGCAAGAAGGACCCAGGTTTGATGGCTATTCAACCTCCCATCTAATTTAAACCCAATAAAAAGGAAAGTCAACAACGGACAAATGCCAAAAAGTGGGGTAGTGAACTCAAGGCTAAACCAGCGAACCAGTTTCTCCGCTAAAGCTCTTCTCTTACAAAGAGACAAGATCTTCTCATTTAGCTGGTTTTCGATCTTTACCAACCGTGCACGTCTTTCAAATCCCCTGACTTTCTTCATATATACATTCTTCGCAGGAAGGATTTCGCGTAAAGATGTGACGCTAGATGTTTCATCCCCGTGAGATTCAGGTATAACATCCGCTGTAGACACCTCGCCAAAGAAATCCAAGAAAAGCAACCGTTGCCATAGTTGAGCATCGTCTGCAATTACCTGTAAGAACCGGCAGGTCTGCGCCAGAGCTAAGAGGTCCCTGGCTCCTAGAAAGCCTGCAATCGCACTAGAAATCATTGGGATGCGCTCCAACGAGGAACTGGCCACCTTCATAATGTTTATTGCTGGTCCAGTACCAAAATTTTGCGATTATTGACTATGGAACTTTATTTTTCACCTCTATAACTAATGCAAAACCTTTGTAATACAAAACTGTTTTAGATAAAATAGAGAACAAAATGATTCTCATTTCAAATTCGAAAATCATGCATTTTAATTTTGTAGGAGTTTCTGTTTATCTCGATAGCTGTCTCACATCTCAACATTAGAATAGTATAAAAACGATAGAAACATGGTTAGCGAATTATTTATCCTTTTTGGAAAGTTCGTCATCGTCTTCGTCGTCTTCTTCATTTGCCATATCTTTCACCCCACTGAATGCCTCATCAATAGATTTTTCATGCTTCTGAAATGCTGGAAGAATTACGTGAGTGTAAAGATACTGAGCACCTCGAACATTAGGCAAAAATAACCAGATAAGGAAACCGAATTTGAAAGAGTAATAAAATGGCAACCAGAACAAAATAACATCTGAGAAAGTCTCCACAATATTGAATATTGCATACACAACCCAGTAGGTTAGCCATTGAGTATCATCCTCTTTGTCTTCAGTTTCAATAGCTTTGAACGAGGCCCACGCTGGATACACGAATCCAACCAAGTTACACAAGAGACCAGGCCCAACCGTCACATATGCCGTAACAAAGAATATTAACCCTCCGAAAACCAAAAGAGCAGTCTTCGGAACATGGGTTTTTTCCTCCAGTTGCTTCAAGAACCCTGTAAGAACTGCTTAAAAACTGCCAATGTCACACATAGCATTACTCACCGTATTTCTCCAAGTCCTTCTCAAAGTCACTAGTAGCTTCCGTAACCTTCTCCATCACAATCTTCTTCTTTCTTTCAACACGTAAATATTCGTTGGATTCATTTACGGATAGGTCCCCTCGTTGTGTGGTGATGCGGGTGCTTTGTTTGCATGGCAGCCAGCAAACGAAAGAGATTTTACGAACTCGTCTTGGAAAGTTGCCGCGGAGGTGCAAGGACATTGCAGAGTTTGTATTCATCGATGCCCCGCATGTTCTTCCAATTCGGGTGAGTTTTGTTCAATCTCTTTGCGTTTTCTTTTAACCGTGGATGACTAGGAAGGCGACTCTGTTCCACTTCGGACTTGGTGGTTGAGCGAAGACAAAGATTCCTCGTTGCAATGTTCATTGCAAGTAATTGAAGATGCATGGAAGATGCGAGGGCCATTTCAAGGCATTCTAGGATTTAGCATGGGAGGCAGCGCGGCTGCGTTGTTCGCAAGTACACTTCCTCCGGGATTGCAATTTGTAGTTCTGGCTGGTGCGCCGTATGTGCTACTGGGGGACGATGCTGGTCAGTTGATGGTTCCTAGTTTGCATATTTGCGGAGAAACTGACGCCGTTGTCTCGACGGAATCAAGTTTGAAGCTAGCTTCTGTGTTTAAAAATCCAACCATATACCATCACCCACAAGGACATTGTTTTCCTACTAGAGGCGAATCATTGCGATACGTTGCGGAATTCCTGGAAAAGTTCAAACACGCATATTGTGTGAGTCAGGCGTCATTGGAGGAGCAAACAGATGAAATTGAAGCCATTTCAAATATTTACCCTGATTTGATCACCGTGATAAAGCCTGCTCCACTGCACATTGGAGATCATTGTGGCGAAATTGCTGTCAAGTTGTCCTCTGTGTTGTCGGTATTGGATACCAAGATATCTTTATTGATTCGTTTCAGTGCAAATTACCCGATTGATGCGCCTGTGATATCTCTCGATCACCAACTGAACATGTTAACTTTCCCCAACTATCTTGAAGAGAATCTTTTGAAATCAGTTCGGGATCAAGTTAGTGAAATTGACGGAATGCCCGTTGTCTTTACAGCCGTTGCTGCAGCTGACAGTTGGTTAAATAACGAGGAGAATTTGAAATTCAAAGCTATCTCGAAGGTGCCTGATCAACTCTGTGAGTTAGAGCCAGATTTAGAGATTCTTGATTCTCAAGTAGATGAAATATCAGAGCAACTATTGGTGGAACAAGCCACAGAGGAGGCATGTTTGTATGTTGCTATGCCAAGCAAGGCTAGAGGAGCTGATCCTGCAAGTGGTCGTGGGGCCAAGGAATTCACAGTAGGTCTTGTTGGAAAGCCTAGTGCTGGTAAGAGCACCTTTTTCAATTGCGTTACTCGTTTTCAAAATCCTGCCAAAGTCGGTGCTCATCCGTTCACAACGATCGAGCCCAATCTGGGAACTGGATGGTGGGTTTCAAACGATCCTGCTGACGTTGGAGATAGTGCTTGTCATCACGGCAGAGATCATCACGGTAAAAGGTTTCTCCCATTGATTGTGAAGGATGTTGCAGGATTAATCCCTGGTGCTTACAAAGGCAAGGGGAAAGGCAATAAATTTCTCAATGATCTTTGTGATGCAGATTGTTTGATACATGTGGTGGATGTCAGTGGTTCGAGCGATCGTAACGGCGTTACTGTGGGACGTGATGACGGAACTGCATCCAGTGCGGAGAACGATTTAAAATGGCTGAGAGAGGAACTTCATCGCTGGATATTCGGGAACGTTTCAAGCAAGTTTTCCACTATTCTTCGATATACCTCGCGAGGAGATGCTGCTAGTATTCTTCGTGCAGAAACTAGATTGTTTGAGTTGTTCACGGGGTATCAGGGACCCAGAACCATAACGAAGGCTGCATTGGTGAGAGCTCAGTTGACAGATCTATCTCAAATGGGTGCGTGGAGTCGAAGTGATCTGCACAGACTTGTCGCGCATTTTCTTAGCGTTAGATTTCCCATGTTGCTGGCGCTGAATAAATGTGACCAAGTATTAGATAGGATCGACAAAGTGAATGTTGCCAGTAAGGCTGCTATTAAGCAAGGCTATCTCTCGGTGCCGTGCAGTGCGCGTCTTGAAACTGAATTGATCCAATTGAACAACGAGAATCAAATCGACTATGAAATGGGGTCCAACATGTTCATTACACATGAATTGAAAAATGCTCATTCAAAATCGGTGTATGAATCAGCTAAGTTGCTGTTAGACCATTTTGGATCCACTGGAGTGTTGAATGCCATTAGCACAGCAGCATGTCTTTTGAATCCGCTTATGGTGTATCCAGTAAGGGATCTTACATCCGCCTTTCCAGTTGACCCTGCATCCAAGTCAGAGGCTTATCGAGATTGCATACCATGTTTACCAGGCACCACAGTCAGCGATGTGTACGACGCTCTGAAGCGCGGTTATTTTGATACTTTTAGATTGGACGGAGATTTCGTGAGAGCCGAAGCTAGAGGACGAGGAACTGTCTTGGCGAAGCAAGTTGGCAAGGACCATATTCTAGATGCTAATACCTGTGTTTTGAAAATCATGACCACTAAGAAAGTAGCATGGCAGCGAGCATTGGTGAAAGATGAATGAAAGTAATACAAGGAAGAAGATATTTTGGAATAATACATTGTGTCATCCTTTGTTAGTTTCCTGGTGATTTTTATTTGAAACATACCCCAAAAATAATCCTCGACAGATCTTTTGCTTCCTATCCCATATTTTTCAATATCTTCTGTTGATCCACAACCGCTTTCCTCATACTCCCATCCCAGAACCATTTTCACTCGATGAGCAGCACAACTTTCAAAGGCTTCCATATTGGGACTACTCTTCCAAAATAATTCGATGTTCTTTCTTGGAATTTCATCCGGGTAGAAATGGAAGATCACAGAATTTCTAAACGAATAGAAGTTATAGCCGTGAGTAAACATTCTAACTGCCATTCCAATCTCCTCCCCCATAAACAATCCTGGGGTACAACAGTCGTATGGAACGTTGGTAATTCGATGTCCTTTCGAAAAGGATAATCCTGCTGCCCAACAACATATTCGCCGAGATTTAACACCGGCTCTTACTTCAGAAGCTCCTTCGAATCTAAAAAGCATGTTTTCCATCAAACGCATTTTGTGCATCACTGGAGTTGTCACACGCAACGAGGTTCCTGTGAATTGGTCCACTGAATGACTTGCAGCAGTAGGATACGCAGTAAGTATTCCATTCTCATCATGTAATCTCCTCCACTGGTCGATTAGTTGGATATCCCAATTGGCCGTGAATAACATATGCGCATCAATCTGAAGGTAGTAGGTTTCGTTGGCAAAGAGTTTTTCAACTAGATGACGAGCCAGCGTGGGCCCTCTTGCATCTAAAAAGTGCATGCGATGAACTCGAATTTGTTTTCGGGAAACCATTTCGCAAAGTATGTTTGTTTCATCGTCACATGAATATGGAATGCAAGGAGTTTCAAAAGTATCGAGTTGATCCACTACTCCAAATGATATGCGCTCCGGATGTTTGGCTCTGCGAATCGCATCTTTCACTGTCTGTCTACAAAGAGGGTCCTTGTACGATGCGACGCCAACAAAGATACTTTCAGGATGTGGAACTGTTTTTCCAGTTTTTACCATGGAGGAAGTTGCATTGAACGCGCCATTTGAATCGAACCGTGAGCACTGACGCAGGTATGATACGACACCCGTAGATGATGGAACCAAAGCGGGACACATATTGGCGTCTCCCATCGTCGCATAGCACAAGCTGCCATCAAGCATCTCAGCTGTCAGTGAAACTCCGATGCAATCGCTTGCAACGCACTCATCCAACGCGCTTTGCAGGCTATCAAAAACAACCAGAGATACTCCGTTGATACTCCCTGGTTTCGGCCCTTCAAATCTGCAGTGCCCATCCCACGGGGTTCGTTTTTCAAAACATGAAGCATTCTCTTTCCATATTGAAAAAGCAAGAGCTGTTGCGCTGAGAAAAGCAATCACGAATGGACCATCCATGCAAGTTAGAACACAAGGAAAGTAGCTACCACCTCGGGAATATCAAAACAAAATGTGGACAATTGTTGCTGCCACACAACTTTTTAACTTTTTCGGGTCCGTATTTCAAATACAGTTGTATTGTTTTCAAAATCAAATGCCTTTCTTGTATTTTAGTATCAACCAAGTTCCAAGACCAAAAAACCAAAACTAGAATCCAATTTTTAAAAGTTTTCACGTGGACTCCGCAAAAAGTTTCTGGCAGCAAACTCTTAACTACGTCGTCGAAATGCGTGATGATGGCTAAGGAGACACAATAGTTGATTTTGTCGTAAAATAGGAATAGTGGTGTTCTGTGAGTTTATTTTAAATTGGCCTTTCATAGAAATACTTTTGCCAAGCTGAGTGCATGTATCTACCCCTTGGCTGCTACTTGGATTCGGAGAGATTAATTGAAATCCCTTTTTCATAGTGTATTCGGTATAACCAATTCCATAAAACTCTTATTTGATCAGCATATTGAGCCAGTATTATTTAGATAGTATACCTTCGTCCCCAAGCAACTCGGAACAAGTTACACCCGTTTCATTCAAAAATAGTATTGTTGTCTTAATAAAAACAACTAACAATGATTATTTAAAATACTAAAAGTAATGGATAGAAGCCATCAAATGCTAATTTCTTAATAAACAAGAGTATTTTGTTGAAAGAAAATAGCCTAATGACAATCCGTGAGGTTAACAGAGATGTTTTTGAAAATACAAAAAAAAATAAAAAAGATCTTGTGAAGGATGAGGTTTATTGGGTGTCTTGTTTTTCAAGTGTTGGCACAGGAAAGAGCCGTTGTAAACAAAATAAAGGTTTCTTGGGATTTCAGCTCTGAACTTAATCTTCATCTCCCTTCCGTAGGAACTCTACCAACCGCAGTAACCCAATCCAAGATTTTGAGCCATGTTCAAAAAGCATGGGACGCAGTTGTAGGGTCGAATCCTGTTGGCTTAGTGGACCCGAGACATCAACATGATCCCATTTTGACCTCAGCCGAGGCTTATCATCACTTTCAAGCCGCCCAAAACGGTAAGTTCATCAAGCAAATAGTCGCCTCAACCATGTAATTTGGAACCAGGGGTGGTGGACAGCGCTAGATTTTTAGTAGCATTTGGTGTCATGGTTTCTCTACAAAGTGGAGGTACTGCTCTTCACAATGCAGCGTCTCTTGGACAGTTGGATTACATGAAGCAGTTGCTCTCCGATCCTGAGTTCATACATGTCGACGTGGAGACTCACAAGGATCTCGATGGTACCACCTGTTTGCATTCTGCCATCATGACAAATCAACTTGAAATTGTCAAGTATTTAGTATTGGAAGCTGGTGCAAACATAGAAGCCAAGGGTTACAATGGTGTGACTCCATTGCAGTTAGCAGCCGCCCTTGGTTTTTCGAAAATTGTAAAATTCCTAATTCATGAGGGTTTAGCTTCTGTCGATACAGCCCATGCATTTGCTGGTACAACAGCATTGCATTTTGCTGCAGGTAAGTAATTCATTTATCGATTTTGAAAGCGGTTCACAACAACGGTACAGAAATGGGTCATGTTGATGTTATCGAATTGTTGTGTGCCCAAGGAGCCGATGCCAATGCTCCGAAAACTGGTGGGTCTACACCACTTCACGTTGCAGTAGACTCTAATAAAACAGCTTCTATAAGGACTTTGATTCGATTTTGCGGGGCTGATCCGCACAAACTTTTAGCTGGGGACACTGGACCTCTATACCTCGCTGCACAAAGAGGACTCACAAACATATGCAAGGTTCTTATTGAAGAATTTCATTTAAATCCCAGCTTAGAAATGCCTAAAGCCAAAAACACAGCCAATTATATCGCCAACATCGACAAAACGCACGAACCTCTATTTTACACCGTGAAGAATACAGAAGTTGGAAACGGTGCGACTCCTCTGCATATAAGTGTTGAAAACGGTCATCTAGAAACGGTAAAATATCTTATAGAACAAGGAGCCATTCAAACGAACTCCATGCAAGGATCCACTCCACTGATACTCGCTCTGCAGTATCGTCATCCAAATATCGCACTTTTTCTTCTAGAGCAACCGGATCCACTTATAAATTACAAAGTTCCTGCAGATGGATCTTCGGCTTTGATGGTGGCTGTGGATCTCTCCAAAAATCAACCAATGTTATATGAGAAGATTCTGAAATCGATTTTAGGTTTTCCAAATGTAGATATTGATATCGATAACAACCAAGGGGTCACTCCTTTAGCTCATGCAATATTACAGAACGATCCTCGCACTGTAAACATTCTTCTTAATCATAATGCCGATGTGTATGCTAGTAGTCCAAATGCAGTTGCCAGACTCGCTCATGCGGGTTTATCCTGTCTCGCTACCACGAAGCGATTATTGTCTCTGTATAAACCCAACCACCAAGAGGATGCGCAACTTGTGCATATTGCCGCAGGGCAAGGCCGGTCTTCAATTATTCGTTTGTTGTTTCCGAACAATATAAACGTGCTTACTCGAACTACCGGTGCCACTCCACTCATGATGGCAGCACAATCCGGACATTTACAAACTGCTCGAATGTTAATCCAAGAATTCCATGCAGATCTGAATCTTAAATCATCTGAAACTCTCTTTGGAGCCACAGCTTTGTATGTCGCTTGTGAAGGGAACCATTCAAATGTTGTGAAGTTGTTATTGACTCATGGGGCGGATCCCAACATCCAACTCAATGAGCCGTACGGGGCAACCTGTCTCCATGCAGCAAGTGAAAAAGGATATGCAAATGTGCTTGCAGCTTTACTGGACGACGAACGTACAAATCTTGAACTCGCCACTAGCAATGAGTATACTGTAAGTATCTTGATCGTTTCGAATCACCTTTATAAATATTCCAGGCTCTTGTTCTTGCGATCATGTCAAGTCACTTACATATAGTGAAGCTGCTTGTGGATCACAATGCGAATGTACACGTTACTGTACGAGACCCATTCGACTCGGATTTGATTCCATTATTCACCTTCGCCCTAGGAGCGCCCTTCGTAGATTTTGAAACTCTCGAATTTCTTTCCGAGTATGATAACTGCCCGGATGAAGACGCTTTTCATCTGCAGTTGATCTGCTTGATGCGGCTGCAAACCAGTGCGAGGCGAGCGCGTCCCTTAGAGATGATAGTACAGATACTTGACCGATTGCTGCTGCACAAGTATCCGCTGTACTCCCTACCTGACACTTTGCTTTATATAATATCCCATGTACCCGAAAACGCGGCGATGTTACTGGATACATTTATGAAATCTCCGCAATGGAAAATCACCAATACTGCAAAGTTGTTTTTGTTTTCTGACGCCATGGGAGAAAATTGTCTTTCTATAGCAACGAAGCATCAAGATGTAGAAGTTGTAAAGCGACTGATTGTCGGACACGAAACGGAAAAACATGTTTTTCATAAAGCACTCGAAATCGCTCGATCAATGCGGAACTTTGAGCTCATCAAGTTGCTTTCTGAACAATGTTAATTGTGTTCTAATTGCGTACATCGTTTCAAGCTACTTCCGAATAACAATGTTCATTCAAAATTTATTTAGATTTGTGTTTGTTCTTTTAATTATCGAGTCCTTCATCTAAGCTTCCCAATTTCCCTTCAAGTTGCGAACAGCAATGGGAAACCAAATTTTATTTAGATTCGTCCTCTTTCTTATCGAGCCCTCTCTCTAATTTTTCTATCTTCTTCAGCCGCTTTTCCTCTTTCTTCAGAGCTAAAGCTTCGCGTTTCTCCCTTGACTCCATCAGTGCGATATCGTTATCACTTACCGTGTAGAGCGATTGTGGTCGCTCCTTGAGGTAATACAATTTAGCACGCCTCACACGCTTTCTCTTGGATGTCACATAATTGTGCTTCACAACCCGAATCTCCTTAACATTAGGGGAGTACAAAGGGAAGGTGAGCTCCAAAGGGGTCTTGTCAACTACGCACAAGAGTTTAAAACTGGAATTGATCGATCGATTCTTCATGGCAATGACCACACCAGCAATCACCGAGGGTGATTCAGTCTGCGTGCTTCTAGTGTAGGTTACTTGAAGGGCATCGCCAGGACGAAAGTGGGGCACCAGATTCTTCTTTTCGAATTCTACGGCTAACTCAAGACCCAGCTGAGCGATCAAATGCCCAGCTCGCTTGAACCGACTCTTCTGTTTCACCCATGTATAGTCCTTTCGAATTGGCTCTCCTGGTGTCGCTACTATACTGGATGGTGATCCAACTACAGTAGATAGTCCACGGGATCTAACAGGAAGGACTGAACGCACAAACTTGAACATACGAGTAGTGTTTATATCCACAGGAATAGAAAAATAGCCCCCCATATAATGAAATGTGACATTAACGATGCACTGAAGCGACTGCGGAGATTGCCGTGCATGATTCATTATTGCTCGGTGCATTCGGATGGAAATGTCATTCTCGCGCACGTACCTGGTCGGCCTACTCATCCGTTGGATTTTTATATGGTGGAGGCTGCGAGACGAATCAGCACAGTGACGTTCACGACCGCAATGAATGTGCGTTTAGAATGGCCGCATTGGCAGCACCCCAGGAATGAATTGGAAGCCAAACCAGTTGCGATGTTATCTCGTGGTAGCAACCTTTCTTTTTTGAAAGATATTGCTGAAAAAATAGAGCCCAACATTACAGTTTTCGTTCCTCCAGACAGCCAGCAACGCACCAATCTTGATGGCATTTATTTTGTTAAGTTTCCTGATGTGGGACTTGGCTCTGTGTTGCAATATTACACTAAAGAATTTCCCAATGGAATATTCGGAATCGAATGCGGTCCATCGAGTGTTTTCGATCCGTTGCAAGGAATATATTTTAACCGGTGGGGGAAAGATGTGAGCCGGGCTTTGCTTGTCTCGATATTCCACGGTAAAAAAACTCCCAAATTTGCTTCTACTGGCCCCAATGTTGACATAGAGAAGATAAAACGTTACCATGACATGCGCGAATTCTACTCCTACGGGGAAGGCGAGTGGGAGTTCAAACTTCTCTCGAATTCCTTTGATTAATCAATAATTCGAATAGTTAAGTCATTCAATTATTCGATTAATTCTTTCATTTTATTAATGTGTCAAGCTGCTTATTATTTGTCTTTCGGTTTTTTCTCCTCCTCCTTGTCTTTGCTTTCATTATTGGCCATTGCCGCCATCGCTGCTTGAATTTGTGGATCATTGATATCAACTCCAGGAAGCCCAGACAGAAGCCCACGAACGAAGCCAGGATCAAGGAACCCA
>Ga0105055_10008842_pt1 | contig 13011 bp, 13 predicted proteins | sample BON03_FD_78090 | JGI IMG/M metagenome (GOLD analysis project Ga0105055, IMG submission 78090) | Freshwater microbial communities from Lake Bonney liftoff mats and glacier meltwater in Antarctica - BON-03 | ecosystem: Environmental > Aquatic > Freshwater > Ice > Glacier meltwater | place: Lake...
CAGAAAGCCTGTCTGCAAAGTCATCTTCTTCCTCTTCCAAAAGCTGTTTGATAAATTGTAGTACTTTCTCCTGCTGTGGTTGCTCCAGTTGAAGTAAATAGCTTAACAACTCTTTTTCGATAGTTTTACCCATAATAGGTTTTCCTGTGTAAGTTAAATATAACTTTTTTTCCTTTTTTGATTTATTTTCTTATCCTAACGGATGATATTTTTCTATCTGTTTCTTAAATGTACTGAATTGGTCTGTTAATATTTTTCTTTGGCAGAGGGGTATTTGTGGTCGTAAATGACTTGTACAAGCCTTTACCAATTGCTATGGGTTAGTTAAGGACTTCCGGACATCTTCTAGCCTTTAACCTGCTTCCAATAAATGGGTAGCAATGCTTTTGTTGTCCCTTTCCTTCCCTTTTGAACCCATAACGGTAATCACCTGCACATCAATATTTGAAGCTTTCCCAACCCCTTCACAGCCGCTTTCAAACGGCAGGTAAACAAAGAACAATTCGCCCCTATTGGATCTAACCTCCCTTAAAGATTATTTTCCTGCTGTGGTCGATGATCGTATAGCCATAGGGAGATTTGCCATCCTTGCCGTGAAAAAGCAACTCCACACCGAATTTTTCCTTCAGGAAGTCGGCCATTTCTGACCGGTAACCAGTTGGTTTTCCCAGGCGATTGCCTTTTAAAGGTTCGAATACCGGAACGGGTGTACTACAGTAGACTTTTCTGTATTTTTCAAATAAAGCATGGAGCTGCTTTTTTCTTGCTTTGTCAGGGGAATAGCCAGCGGTCCTATCCATTATTTCCTTAAGTGAAAGTTCGCCTTGTAGCAAACCGAATTTGTAAAGGGCCAGCTTGTCCTCCTTTTCCTGGAGACTGTACCCCTGCGTTTCAAGGTATAGCTTGGCCTGGCTGTTGGTGGAAAAGGAAAATGATTTTAGCTGATCCAGTGTCTTGCTGCATTCCTGTCCTGGATTCCTTTCCATGATCTCCAACATGCATTTTTGCGCCCTGATTCTTTCCATGCTGTCGTTGATCTTCTTGCAATCGTTGCCGATTCTGGAAGAGACCATATGGAAATGGGTATTTTTGGTGTCTCCATGGAAAACAATCAGGAAGGGATTATCTCCATAACCCATTTTTTCCAGCCATTTTTCCGCCATTTTGGTGAGTTCCTTCTTGTTGAATTCTCGTTCCTTGCAAGAAATCATGGCATGGAACTGTTTATTTTGTACCCGAGTATTCCGATTAGAGTGGACCTTTAAGAAGGTTTTAATTTCATCCGGGGTTACCTTTGGGGAAGATTGCAGGTATCCGAAATTTCTAAACTTCATCAGTTCCCCTTTGGCAGACTGCGTTTTGTTGGTGTTGTAGGACACCCCATTGAAGGTACTGGTCGATGATAGGATTTTGACTGTCATCAGCTGATGGATTTATAAATTTTTCGGAAAGTCCTGTTCATGTCCTCCTGAAAGTCAAGGTATCGGGTTAGTAGTGTATTAAACCTTACAAATACCTTAGGATCCAAGTCACTTATCTTGGAATATTGATTGGCATGTTTGGCCAATTGATTGATATTGTTGTTTACCCGGCCCTGCTCGGCGGCAAGATTTGTCAATGTTTTTAGCAGCTTATCTGTCTTGATAATAGACACATCCCCTTGGGTTTTTCTGATTAGTTTCCTGAGCGTATCGCTTCTGGAAATCCCTGCACTCCCAGCAAAATCATCCAGGAATTTTGCCTCCTGCTTATTAAGCCTGAAGGTGATTTTGTGTGTTTTATTTTCCTGGGGATCCTTCATGTTTTTTAGGTTGTCTGGTTCTTGCTAATTACTGACAGACCCAAAGAGAAGGAAAAAAAATAAGGAAGGAAATACGTAAAAAGGGCTATTTTAGGTGAATACGTAAGTATGCGTATATAGTTGAAAATATATTAAAACGGTCCATGAAAGTTAAAATCAGCTTCGATGCAACTGATAATTAATATTTCCTCTTTCTTTTTGATCCGTAAAAGGTCCAGGATTCCCAGGTCTTTTCTGTTTTCCTGAATCATATTCCGCAGAAAGACGAAAGTGATTACCAAAAAGCCCCAATTTGTAAATAAAACTTCGGTAAGTTGGGTTATCTCCAGACAGTACTGCACTGGCATCAAAGCCCATATCCTGCAGCGTAATAGGACAGAATGGAATCATAGGATGTTTTTCTGTACTTGTATCCTTTGTCAAATGCTTCAGAATTACTAGTTGGTTACTACTATTTTTCGGCTTTTCCATTTAGAAAAAATAAAAAATGAGTTTCCGATTTTAGAGTCAGGTTTGGTTTGGTGGTTTTGATGTTAGCCCTTGACCTGGAAATTTATCAAATTACAAGGTAAAGTTTTTTAATTTTATAGGGATGTATTTTAAGGTATCAGAAAAAAATTGATCTCATTTTTTCAAAATAGTCATCCCAGCCAAAGCCATGCAATTGACCTATTGGTAGTTGGTTAGGTTTCTGTGCGATTTCCGGTAGTTTCTTGAGAACAAGGTTTTAAACAGATTATATTCTTTTTTTTTAATCTCCCAGATTGAAATTTTTTGGTAGACCCATAGCACCTGACAGATTATCAAATTAAACGGGGGAAGTCTCAGGAAAAAAGGAAAATAAATTCTTCATTTTTGTTGTTTGTAAATCTAATAATTTCTAGTTTCGAAACGGTCAATACACTGATTAAATAGTTGTTATGGGGATTTATTTAAAAGGAGGGGCTCTGATAATTTAGGACCTCCTACCAAAAATAAATTAGCAGGATATACCACTAAATTTTCTCTTTTTACCGGGCAAAAATTAGCCGTTTCAAACCATGAGAATAGCATTTCTTATTTTTTTTCTTGCGGCATTAAGTTTTAATGCCCATTCCCAGGAAACATTAACATTTACCGTACAATTTCCGGAGCCCCTGATTTCCGATGCGGGGGTGGACACTTTGATACTGAAAGGTATAGCGGTCAGATTGGGAGGTGAGGTACCGGCAAGTGGCGGTACCGGAGACTATACTTACCAATGGTCACCTACTATCGGTCTTAGCGATCCTACCATTGCAAATCCGATTGCAACTCCTGAGAATACCACAACTTATACCCTTACAGTGAGTGACCAATATTGCTTCAGCCAATCAACAATCACTTTGGAGGTTGATCTGATCTCAGGTTTAGAACCTTTATCGGAAATAGTGGGTATGAAATTTTTTCCTAACCCGAACAGAGGTTCCTTTAGGATTACTACGGAACAGGTTCTGGGTGAAGATGAAATCATGATCCAGGTTTTCAATACATTTGGGCAGGAAATTTTCGAAAGACCTATCAATGGTAAAGAAAAGCTCAACGAGGAAATCGAATTGAGAAACGCTGCAAATGGCATTTATTTAATTCTGGTGTCAACAAATTCGAGGAGGGTAATCTATAAAATTGTCATCCAATAACATGAACAGCAAAAAATTATGGAGAAAGTTTTCGAAATGTTCTGACAACCCTAGTGGTATGCTGTTTATTTTTCCCTTTTTTTCTATGGCACAGGAAAACCTGGATACTTTTACCCTAAATGTATCGGTCCTGGATGGGGATTTTCCGTGGGAACAATCAGCTACAGTATTACTTGGGAATTTATTCCTAGGCCCTAAGTAGAGACACTGATTTTGTTCTGGAACCTCCTTAATGCTAGACCTTGTGGGGTGCCGGCGAATGACTATTTTTAAACAAAACGGAAGAAATGAAATTATAACCATTTATGAAGAAACGGGCCAGGCAATCAGAATAACCCGTGAAACTAAAACCCGCCTGAAAGACTTCCAGCCTTCTTCTGTTATGTGGGATGGTCTGATGGCAATATCTAGTTATAGGAGTGGCCTTCAAAGAGGCTCTTATCTTAACGTTTTTAACTTTGACATCTACAATAGTAAAATATGCGACCATCGTTGGACTATCAGAGCCAAATAATAGTGAAAAAAGTAGCGGAACCGATATGATGAGACATAATAAGCAGTGCTTAATCAAAAGTCATAAAGAACTTTAAAGATAGTAAATGCTGCTTTTAAAAGCAGCATTTACTATCTCTTTTTACCAAATTTTTAATTTATCCTGGTAAGGATATAATATAGTTTTATTGGTGCACAAGGCGCATATAGGCATAATCCAGTGCAATTTGTACATACTACTCCACGAAAAGTGTCATCGTCTATTCGTTCTAACTGGGCATTGATGGGTCGATAGGTTGAGCTATATAATTTTCCTGTATTGGTAACGCTCCATGCAGAAGTTCCAGTGTTCCATACAAAAATATCACAATCGTGACTAATTGACTTATACATTTCCTCTGTAAAAATAAATGTTAATTCGCCTGTGACTTCATCCTCAATAAATTCTTGGGTTATCCGGGGAAAATCTGTATAGTGTATTGTATTATTACCGATAGGTTCATAGGTATAGGCACATTTATTAAGAGGTCTACTAGCTTCATATACATCTACATAATCTTTATAATCCTTAGCATCGCTAAACTCAGTATATCTTTCAAATGACCACTTGCCTAACAACGAATCAATCCAAGGATTTCGAAAATTAGCAGTAAATATTACAGGATTGTCCTCTATATTCCAGTTCTTTTCACATTTATCTTTGATGGTGGCTCTAACTGTTTGCTCGCCATCCACATCATCTAATGTCCATATTTTACTAACAATAAATTCTTTACCTGAGAGATTAGGATTGTTTTTAATAGTCGTCCCTTGTCCAGAAATTTCTTGCCAGTTACCATCTCTAAAAACTTCCCACTTAATATTAAATCTATTTAGCTTTGTTAATAAACCGTCTGTCAAATCCTGAATTGAAAAAGTAATAGGCTGAGATAATTCTTTCCCACTTTCTCCCTGCTGGTAATCTCCAGCTTTAATAATCTTTAAAGCATTTACTTTAGTAGAAATGTTAAAAATTCTAAATTTTAAAGTTGAGCCAGTGCCAGTAAGAGCTGCTTTGATTGAGACATAATTTGCACCGGGATCACAAGACAAGACAAATTTAATAGAAGCCTCTCCATTTATGTCTGTTCTTAGGGACTCGAACACACTATTATTTGGTAGGAATTCAGAGCCATTATCTGCTACCCAGAACATATGTCGGAAAGCAGCTTCCTCACCTTTGTAAGGATAATAATCTTTGTTATCAATAGTTTTGATCTTTAATTCAACCGTATCACCAGGGAAATAATGAGGATCTAGTTCCACCGCTCTTTCAATTACAAAACAATTAGAAGTTTTTCCCTCATCACTTAGATACTGACATCCCTCAATTGCTGGTTCCCAGTTTTTCCAAGACCCTCCATACCATGCAATAGGGAGAGATTTATCAACTAAATCAATAATTTTTATTGCTCTAAGGGCAGCCTTATTTTCGCTATAACAATTGACTCCAGATTTGAGTATATCTTTCAAAATTGGCAATATATAGCTTGGAAATACACTATTATTTGTAGCATCTAAAATATTATTGGGATTAATGGCATTGGCATGCGCATCTATTATATTGGCCAAACAGGCATTATCGATGCCGAGAGACCAACTTGCAAAATTAGAAATACTTAAAGCTGTCATTTCCCATAAATTTTGCTTGAAAGCTTCATTATCTTCGGGAGTATTGTCATCAGCTAATCCATTTCGAACTACAATTTCATATTCACCAGGGGCTCCATGGAAGGTATTCAATAGATCAATAATGACCTGACTTTTCTGTACATTGATGTCACGCCTTCTAACATCTTTGATAAACTGTTGTGCAAATGAAGACTCTTTTATCATAGATCCTGCTATGTTAAATTTAGGTCCTACGGGGAGAGAATTATCACCATCAATCTTATATATCTGTCCAGTGTAACTTACAAATGTTGTATTATCAATTTCAACTCTACTATCACCAGGACTATATATATAAATTGGATCAGTAGAGCTTAATCTTAAACGTTCTTCATTAAAACTCTTTTGAACAAGTATGCTTAAAGTGTTAATAAGAGCTGTGTTTTGATCTGAAAATAAAGGGATGCCATCGATATTCAATGTGGAGACATCACTAACTAGCTTTTTGAATTCAGCCTCTTCCTTATACAACTTTTTAAACTTTATCTTATCATGAATAGGTATTGGCTTTAAAGCCGGATACATGATAATTAGGGCCTCTGCTGTGATCTCTGGGGTTACAGTATATGATTCTTGAATACCAACATAATGCCCAAGCATAACAACTTCATCTTTGTTATTATTGATAATTAACACATCTTCTTCCACTGAATCAGGCAAAAGCAAATAGAAACTTCCATCCTGAAGGATATCAACTTCTTCTAAATAAGACATTGCCTTTAGTGAACTTAACTCAACAGAGGATTCAGCTGGTAGAATAACTTTGCCTTCTATCATTTTTGCACCTATCACAGTATCGCCTATATAATATGCTGCTTTAATATCCGAGTAAATTGGAGAACAACCGGGATCAGTTATTTTTGCTCGATATAAGGTAGTCTCTGATGGGAAAAGCCTAATGTTAACAACATTGCCATTGGGTACATCATTCCATATTTTTCTATCAGTTGATTGTTCCCACTGAATTTCGCCCTCAAAATCTTCTACATTAAGAATAAATTCTTTTGCTTCTTGTGCTTTGGAGACAATAGCTAAAAAGAATAAGATTACCATTTTTAATAACCTCAAATATTTCAGATGTTTACGATACATTCTAGTACATTAATTATTAATGTATAATGATTTTACGATTGATGTTTTTTTATTCTCTGTAAACGACAGAATATATAAAAGTGGCTTTGCCACCATCCATTGAATTAAATTTTCAAAAATCCCCTCTTTCATTTTTTACCGATTGTGCTTGTAGGTTTAATCGTTGATGTAGGGTTGAAGTTTCCTAACCGAATGATGGGTACCACTCAGGGAGGCTTTAAAAATCAAAACTACCCGATAAATCTGTCTAAAGTTCTCACCCTTTTTTCCGGACTTTTCCCAAAACGGTTTCGGGAAATGGCCCTCCAAACCCTTGTAGCCACTCCAGCAGTCAGTCTTTAGCTGGGCATCGTTATCGATTGATCCTTCTTAAATCCTCTAGGATTATTTTTGAAGCAGATTCAATAACTCTTCCGTACCAACGGGAAACACCACCTAAACCCCTTTTTATGCCTACCACCATAATTTTCTTTTTCCCTCGTTTCTTCTCAATGTTTTGGCGTCTTGCCCGCCCTCATAGGAATCATCTACTTCGACTTAATATATGCCAAATAAACCTTACACGACCTATCAAGGGGAAACCGCTCCTGAAACTCGAATATTTCCAGACTCTTATACCTTTTTTAAGTAGATTCATTATTTACTAGAAATATAGAACTTTTTTTGTAAATTAAGAGACGGCTTATTCAATAAAAGAAATATAAATAATTTTTCCATACGGCTCTTATTATGCAGTCGGTAAATAGTTCATTATGTTGAACTAATTTGTCTGTCCCAGTTCTCAATAATAGAAAATGTGGGCGAATTCGTAGGTACAGGCACCCCATTCTGGCCTATCCTATTTCTAGAGACTTCAGGGCTTCACCTAATAGCTTCTCACTAAAAATATCCACAGGATATTTTTTTTAACTTTCGGCCTTCTTATGGCAGACCAGTTTGGTAATAGGAAAGAGCTGTCTTTTTCCCATGCTTGGCTTAGAGACAGCCTGCACCTACTCAGTATGGGGTAACCCTCACTTAGGGACACCGATTAGGATCTGCACAGGCTTTCAACCGTAATAACGATCAACTTTTTGACCTATATTCACCATTCAAAGCACTCACATAACCTATGAATGAATGGGGTTTTATCAATCAGGAAAGTTTGATGGCATTTGGAAAGTCAGCCACAATTTGTAAATTTATTAATTGCTGTGGCTGTGGGAAGTTGGTAAGATTTGTGCTTTTTATGCCCAATTCATCACAGCATAAGCGTTGTAGACAATTAATTTAGAGTGATGACAAACCAACTAATAAATACAGAGTGGAAATTCATTCCAGTAGTTGCGATAAATCCTATTAAGTTTGAATATCATTTTGGGAAAAAGAAGGGCCATTCAATTTATCATACTAAAGCACCAAATGATTTAATTCACATCCCGATTTTTTCTAAATGGAAATTTGAAATTATCTCTGAGGATAAAATCCTGATAATTTTTGATAATAATGAACAAAAAGAAATTAAAATAAAATTAATTAATAAATCTGTTAAAGTATATAATAATTCAAAAAAAACAACAATAATTCTTAATAAAATGATTTATTTTTCAGAAATAATTTTTGAAAAAGAAAGCGATTTCCCTTTTAGTGATTATAACCCTAGACACATAGATTTTTTGGGCTATCCAATTAAAAATTAAATAATTAACTTAATAATTTAAAAGCTTATTATTATGGAATTGGCATTTAATCTTTTAACGGAAGCTTTCAAAGCAATTATGGAAGCACTTAATTTAGAAACTGGCTTGCGTAAAGAGAAGAGAGAAAAAATATTTTCTGAATTTATCAAGCCTTCGTATGAAGAAATGAAAATTGTATATGAAGATTATAAAAAGTCATTCGATGAATTATTAGATAACATCGATTCAAAAATAAATCCTGAAGAAACTCTCGAACTATTTAAGAAAAGGAGTGTTTTGGTGAAAGAAACAAGACTCAAATTAAAAGACTTATCAAAACAATTTACAGAATTAGCTTTCAAAGAATACCTAGGAAGTAAAACATTAAAATCTCTAGCAAAATACTCACAAGCAATGAATGACTTTTTTGTAGCTACCAAAAGTCACCAAAATTTAAGCTATTATTCTGCTTTTATCCAAGAGTTTAGTAATGAATTAGAAAAAGGTAGAAATCCTTTTGAATTAGATTCTTATAATTCAATAGCGGGAGGAAAGGATGTTTTACCTGTTTTTAAAAACTTAGTATTTAAAGCTCGACATCAGTCTCTTCCACAATCCTGGCTTCAATTGGAAAGAAGCTATAATGAAATAAAATTAAGATTAATTTAATTAACTGAACACAAAATCTAAGTATTCTGATGGCTGGATTAGCCTAGTCTGAATGCAGTGTTGAACAAACCGGTGGTGGTAACCGGGGTTATTTTGAGTGAATAGTTTTCCGGTTTTGCTTTTAGAGCATTGGGAAATTGAAAAAGTAGCTGTTTTTAATTTGGTCGTTGGTTTGGGTTTCTTTTTTTAGTAGATTTTACCCATTAAGTTAAGCGGTTAGGAGCGATTTTTAAGATTTCTTTACCATTTCATTTGGACATGCCTGTCCCACTAAGCTAACTGGCGCTCATTTTTTTGCTTCCTGATTTTGTTTACCAAATTGGCTGGTACCACCTTTGGCCGAAAGATGCCACTGTATGCTGTTCTCCTTTCTTGCAACAAGGCCACTTTCAGAACAGGGAAGCTATTTCTTCCCTACTTCTAATACGAGCTTACCGACCTGACTTTCGATATTGACTTTGTCTGTTGCCTTGAAGGCACTGGTCAGTATTACATAATGGTTATACGGGTTAAACCCTTAGGTACGATATAGAACGAAAATCTTCTTAGGATTTCAGGCACACCAGTCTGGCTTATAGTATATTCTGAGACTTCAGGGCTTCAGGGCTTCATCTCCCCTTCACCCTGGATCCTCACCAAAAATATCCTCAGGATAGTTTTTTAACATACGGCCCTCTTACGGCAAACCAAACCTGTGAAAAGAAACGGCAGCCTTTGTCACTTTCTTGGCTTCGGGACAGCCTGCCCTGACTCATTCAAGATTACCCCCTCGCCTAGGGGTACTGAAATAAATCGGCACAGACTACCGAATTGCTCCGGCACAGGTTTTCACCCTCTGGAATAATTTGATATCTTCGATACCAAATGCCCATGTTGGGCACACACAAAAAATAAACCCCATTAAAACGATGATTTATTCAAACGTTAGTGTTCAGGTGAAAACGACAATCAAATTACTAAATGAATAATTAATGTATCTAGAAAAATTCAACATCAAAAGCTTTAGAGGTATTGAAGAAATTTCTTTAATCTTTAACAAAGGATTGAATGTTTTGATTGGCGAGAATAATGCTGGAAAAAGTGCAATTATTGACGCCTTGCGTATTTGCTTGAGTTACGGAAACCAGAGAAGGGAAATTTACGTTTCGAAATCTGACTTTCACCTCGATAGAAATACAATAAGTGATTGTGCGGACAATATTGAATTTGATATGCATTTCCATATTGATCGGCCTGAAGAAGAAGCGTGGTTTAACGACCTTAGAAGCCAACAAGAAGATGGAACTCAAGATTTACAACTCCATTTCAAATTCTCACTTGACGAAAATGAAAGGGTGAAATACAAGGTATGGGGAGGCACAAATGAAGGGCAAGCAATTGCACCAGAAGTTCTATTCCTAATTTACCACGTACACTTGGATGCCTTGAGAGATGCAGAACAATTTTTAAGACCAATAAGAGGAAATCGATTAGGGCAACTTTATTCAAACATTCAAATTGATTCTAATCATGAAATAGACCAAGAAAAGAAGACAGAATTAGCAAAGAAAGTTCGTTCAGCAGTTGATAATGATGATGAATGGATTGGTCATGTGGAAAAAGGAAAAGGGAAAATTAATGAGCACCTGAAAGAGACTAGCTTCACTAATAAACGCCATCAAATTGATATTTCCTTTTTGCCTTTCGACTTCAAAAAGTTGGTTGACAACCTGAAAATACAAATGCCGCTGTACTCGGAAGAATTATTAGGAGGTGATGCCTCAAAACAAAAGCATTTTGAACTTTATCAAAATGGACTTGGCTACAACAATCTAGTTTATACGGCAACTGTTTTGGGTGATTTAAAGCAAAGAAAGGAAATACAAAAAGAAACATATGCGGCACTGCTAATTGAAGAACCCGAGGCTCACTTACATCCACAATTACAAAGTTTATTTTTCGACTACCTTAACAAACTTGATACTGAACAAGGTTTTCAACTGTTCATATCATCACATTCACCAACAATAACAGCAAAAGCAAATTTGAAGTCTGTGATTGTTCTTCAAAATGAAGCAAACAAAATTAATGCGCTATCTCTGAAAGAATCAGGACTCTCTGAGGAGAACCATAAGTACTTACACAAATTTTTAGATGTAACGAAATCACAATTGTTTTTTTCCAACGGAGCAATTTTGGTTGAGGGAATATCTGAGGCATTACTTATGCCGGTTTTTAGCCAAATAGTTGGTATCGAATATGACTTAGACAAAGCAGGTGTGGAAGTGGTAAATTTAAATGGGGTTGCCTTTTCTCATTTTGCAAATCTTTTCAATAACTATGATGACGAAAAAAATCTAAAAACAAAATGTTCGTATCCATCCGATAAACTACATCTTTTAGTATTGAAGATCTGTTGCTAAACTTGTGTCATGAAAAGACAAACAGAAGGCAACATGCGGAAGCTTTATCAGGAATGGGTATCCTCCGGGGTTAGCAGGTCGGAATTTGCTGATACCCATGGCATCGTTCGTACAACTTTTTATTATTGGACCAAAAAATTCAGTACACAGGAGGAAGAATCCACCGAAGGGAAAGCATTTAAATTACTGGATACTGTTCCCTCTTTTGGTCGAAATGGTCGAGTAATAGCCCATATCCATTACCCTTCAGGAGTCAGCCTAGAACTCTATGAGGAGGTTTCTACCGGGTTTCTCAAAACGCTGATTGGTTAACGAATGCTTGCCCTATCTTCTTCATGTCGTTACTTTTTGTATGACAAGCCCACCGATATGCGTTTCGGTATCAATGCACTTTCTGGTTTGGTCCGCAACAAGCTGGGCTTTGATCCCATGAATGGTGACGTGTTCATTTTTATTGGCAAACGAGGCAACCAAATCCGACTTTTACAATGGGACAAGGATGGCTTTGCCTTATATATCAAAAAGCTGGAACGAGGTACTTTCGAGCGCCCTATTCTCGCTGGAACAGCCATTACAAGTACTCAACTCAGCTTTCTCCTACAGGGGGTAAGGCTGGAATCGGTGCGCTACAGAACCCGATACACGCCCTTAAAAAGAGCCTAAAAAAAGAACTATTTTGAAGTAAAAAAGTGCCTAAAAACCGCTTTAAACCCATTTTTTATGCTTATTTTTATGTTATGGAAAATGAGACAATCGACTACAAAAAGCTATATGAGCAAGAGCTCCAAGCCCATCAGGAGTCATTGTTGACCATCTCAGAAAAGGAAAGCGCAATAGCAGACCTACAGCATGAACTTGAGAAGTTCAGGGGTTATTTTTTTGGCACCAAGAGTGAAAAGAGAACCGCTAATGTGGGACCAAATCAGATGGGGCTTTTCGAGCTGGGCACCACCCAAGCTGTACAAGAAGAGCTTTCCGAGTCGGTACCTACCACAGCGCAAAAAACCACTCCAAAGAAAAGAGCCAAAGGCACCTCTCGTATGAGCCTTCCCGAAGAGCTTAGAAGGGAAGAAGTGGTGATAGAGCCTTCAGAATCTACCGAAGGTTGTGTGCAGATAGGTCAGGAAGTAACCGAAGTATTGGAAGTAGTTTCCGCATCTTTTTATGTGAAACGCTACGTGCGTCCAAAATACGCAAGACCGAACGGTGAAGGCATCCTCATTGGTACATTACCAGACAGAGTGATAGAAAAGGGAATACCTTCAGAATCAGTGATTGCCCAGCTTATCGTAGACAAATACGTCTACGGAATGCCGCTACACAGACAACTGGATAAATACAGAAAGATGGGCGTAAGAATCCCTGCTTCAAGTGCCTCAGACTGGGTGATCAGAGGAGGGGAACAGCCAATGTCATTAAGTTAAGACGATATTTTTATATGGCTGTTAGATGATCCGTGATTTATTTAAAAAATGTACCAATTAACAGGAGCCTAAGAATATTTTGTGGTTAATGACGCACTTCTTTTC
>Ga0105055_10008843_pt1 | contig 13005 bp, 6 predicted proteins | sample BON03_FD_78090 | JGI IMG/M metagenome (GOLD analysis project Ga0105055, IMG submission 78090) | Freshwater microbial communities from Lake Bonney liftoff mats and glacier meltwater in Antarctica - BON-03 | ecosystem: Environmental > Aquatic > Freshwater > Ice > Glacier meltwater | place: Lake...
ATGCAATTAAATTACATCAGGAGAAATATAATGCGAATTCAGTGATTCCACATAATGTTCTTGCTTCTGATTACCTCACGGATTGCCATCAGGCTCTTTTCTTTCATCAAGATACTCTTGTTTATTAAGAAATTAGCATTTGATGGCTTTTATCCACTACTAGTAGTTTAAAAAAATCGATTTTTGTTGTTGTTTAATTATGAATAAAAAATAGATGAATTTGGGGGACCGTACCGTTTCTACGTTGATTGGGATGAGATTTGTTGTGTTGTTGTTCTTGTTGTTTTGTCCATGTTTGTGCAGTTCACAATACTTCTTTAAATATTCGTCACGCGGAGGAAGAAATTATAAGCCACCGCCTCAAAGAGAGATCGTCTCTAATAAAGACCATTATAAAACTCTTGGAGTTAAACCATCTGCGTCGTCGACTGAGATTAGAAAAGCTTACAAAAAGCTCGCGAAACAGTTTCATCCAGATAGATCAAAAGTTAAAAATGCTCAAGAACGATTTATAGCTATTAACGAGGCCCATCAAGTGCTGTCTGATCCTACGGAGAGGCGGGTGTACGACCAGCAAACTAGGAGTTCGAATCGTGCTCGTTCGCAACCAGATAGAAAGACTTATCACCAACCTTTTCATTTTGAAAAACGCTTTCAAAAGAATACATGGTCTCGTTCTTCGAATTCATTTTTAGACAGCTTGGTTGTTCAAGCATTCATGCTTTTCTCCATTGCTTTATTTACCTGGCTGTTCCTGGGACCGCTTTTTGCTGAAGAAGAAGTGAATGAAACCGAGGGGAAAAAGCTGTTGATACCAGTTGTTCATAATGAAGAACTAGAGAGACCTTTGAAACCTGTTGTTGTCCTACTCTTTTTGCGACCGGTTCAATATAAATCCAATTGCACCTTTTGCCATGAAGATTTTCTTGAGTTTATATCTTCACATTGCACCGATCCTGTTTTCTTTCGGACCATCCCATGTTTCAAAGAAGAGGGATATTTAGAATGGTTCCGTATATTTCAGTTGAAGGCGGCAACTCCATTTGATTGGGACACCTCTTTGACAAACTTCATACTGGTAAGTGCCTCAATATTGCTCTGCGTTTCTTGAATTGATCCAATGTAGGATGGTGCTGTTGCTTTAAAACCGAAAAAGAATAGGGCCTCAGTATTCAAATTAATCAATCATGAAAATAATGTTCAAGCTCTTTCTGTCTGGTTGGAGCGTTTATTGCAAGGCGGAGGATTTGAATTGGAAATCAAAGGAGAATGGCCAGAATAAAAGGGGGACCGTACCGTTTTATTAGAGTGAATAGACTAAACTCTATTACATAAGTATTTTAACGTTAGATATTGAAGGGATGAGCCGTTCTAATGAAGCAAGTCGATTGGAAGCCGAGGTTCGAAGAAACCAGGCAGAATCTGGTGTTGGGGGCAAGCAAGCGATGCTGGAGAAGTTGATGGCTCAAAATGTGATTGAGTCGCTTCACCACGTTGAAGCTCAAATGGATGAAGATTTAAAGAATCTGGTTGCCGTCGAAGACATGCGCGAGATAGAACTCGACGCTATGCGGGAGAAAAGGCGAGCTGCTATGATATCGCAGGAGAAGAAAAGGCAAGAGTGGAGGGCGCAAGGACACGGCGAATATCGTGAGATTCATGGGGAAAAAGAATTTTTCCAAGAGGTCAAAGGTAGTGAACGAGTTTTGGTTCACTTTTATCGCAGTGCCACCATTAGATGCAATATTATCGATAAGCACTTACGCGATATTGCATTGAAGCACTTAGAAACCAAAATTGTCAGAATCGATGCTGAGAAAAGTCCGTTTTTAGTGGAAAGATTGAACATTTGGATGATGCCGTCCATTGTTATTTGCCTGAACGGAAAGACGGAACATACTATTGTAGGTATGGATGAATTTGGTGGAGTAGACGATTTTAGTACTGCGATGGTTGAATATGTTATCGGGACTCACGGAGGCATTTATCATGATGGGACGCCTCCTGAAAATGTCACCAGTGAGAAAAAACAGGTATCCAGATTTGGCAAGCAAGAAAAAGCCATAAGAAGCAATGCTGCGAATTTAGATGAGGACGATGACTGGTGGGATTAAAAGTTAATATATTAGAAAAAGGAAATGTTTTTATTAAAAAATCAAGTACACTCGTCGGATAACGTCGAACATTTCGACAGATAAATTTGATGCAAGTTTCGCTGCTTCCAACGGACTGAGCCCAATAACAATATGCACGGATTGCGACTCATCTTGATTTAAAAGTTCCAATTGCACTCCGATCAGACGATCGTGCAACCTCGCCCTTTCGGCCATATGAACACCATGTCCAAAATAATCTGGTCCAGCTGAAACTTTCAAAAATTGAACAGTAGCAGTCTGAAATAACTGCTTCGCAATTAATAGATTCTGCGTAATCTTTCTCGACTTAATCTCCAACCCACTTAGTACTAGCATCTCTTTGCCTCTTTGATATAAAATATATCCAATCGAGTGAAACAAACTTAACTGTGTCAAAATCCTTACTGTGCGATGAGTTTCCAATTTCGATTGATTGCATACAAAATCTTCAATTGCGAGTTTCAACTCTAATTGACGTCGATCAGGATTCATGCTCAAGGTGGCTTGAATCAATACCGAAAATTTGTCGAACAGCAACAAATTCTCAAAAATACAACAAAGCGACACATACGCTTCGGTTTCCACCAACAGTCGAATTGCGAGATCCCACCTTTGTTGCTTCATGATTTCAGGTATATAATTTAGTATCTCTTTAACAACCATATCCACTCCAACTATATTTAAAGCCTGCAAATAACTGAGATAGGCAACAATTAAATAGCTGCAACTGTTTTCATTCCGGTGATGGTCCAATGCAACAGCTGCCAGCAGATCCGCAGACTGACCGGTGATTTCGCAGGCAATAAAAATATCAGATTCATGAACAGCGGAACAATTCAACAGCATCTCGACGATCATTTCTCGCAAAGCCGATAGGTCCACTTCAAAACAGCGAACGATATCCATCACTAACTCAACACTAACTTTGTATCTCTCACTGTATTCATGCGACCCAAAAGGAATGTTCTCGAGTATTAACCTACATGTTTCCAACGGCCCTGCTGATACTTGATCGTACCCTATGCCCAGCAATATACCGATCCTCCAAGTAAGTCTTACTTTCTCTATAAAACCCTTCAGGGATGGAAAAGCAGCTAGAAATTGACCGAACAAGTTCATAGAGGTGCATGTTTCTAGTATTTCAGGGGAGGCCATGCTAACTAGAATATGGCGAGGAAATTTTGCAATGGTTTCTTTTCGGTTATCACATCGCCCCAGCTCCAACACCGCCCTAGCTACGACCACGTGGGTACCAGAAACAAACACCTGGAATAGGTTGCAAAAAACATCGGCAGCCGACAATCTTCCATTGTTAATTAACACATCAACCACATGCATTACCTGTGCAGAGAAACGAGAACAGCCTGCGACTTTGGATGGATCTAGTCGTTGTTCATCCTGAAGGAAATCAAAAGTCAGGTTCTCATATAAGACACGATGCTGAAGATTTTCGGGCATGTAAGAAGACAACCGAGGCAGATCATTGATGTAAAACGAGCCTGCAAGAGATTGCACCAAGAGTAACCAGCAATCAATAGCAAGATGAAGTTGCGTCCTGCAGCATGTGAGGCTTTCACACCAAGATGATTGGAAACCCAAATATGGTTTTTTTACGCGTGTTACTTCCATTTCAATGTATCGATCATCCACCCACTCCTTTAGCTTATTCAGAATGCAAGCAACTTCACGAGGACTGATAAAGTTGCCATACAAGGAATCTAACACTTCAACGTAGAAATTCACTACCATTTCATGGGGAGTTTCAAATGATTGAAACAAGGTATTGCATTTATTCCAGCATTTGGTCATACGATTATCATTGTAAGGCTCAGACGCCCCTTTCATTAGCAAATAATGCGCTTGACATATCGTTGTGGTATGAAACAGTTCTTCAAGGAGGGTTTTAGAAATGGAAAACATTTCGAGATGAAACAACGGATGATTTAACAAATCCTTTACGAGCGGAGATTCAAGGAGAGCAAGGAAGGACCGGGCGTGATCGAAATGACCATAGCTCAAAAGTAGCTTCATCGTTTCCATGGGGATTTGTTCTAATAAATGCTTCGTTACTGGAATACCTGCTTGGTGCTGCATCAAACATATAAATTTAAAAACGACAGTAAATCGTGTGCCTAAAGGCCCTTCTATATGCTGTAGAACAAAAACTAACTGTAACAGCTGATGCTGGGAATTCTGACAAGTATTTTCAATTGCGGAATTGAATAGCTCGACGAAGCCATCGAGGATGAATTGCTGCCATTCATCGTCCATACAAAGCTTCCCCAAATATTTGTAAGCCATTCTAAATTGACACCTCCATGCAGCTCGACGAAACAAGAGGTAAAAGCCTAGAGGACAATGAGCGCCAAGGAATACGTAAGATCCAGTGATCAGCTCTGAATAGAGATCATGCCGCAATCCAAGTTCAAGCATGGGTTTTAAATCATCGCCTTGTTTGAAAATCGGATGGAGGCTTTTGAGCCATGCTATAAAACAGGTCTTAACATCAGAATCTAGAAAGGAAGTGGCCAATACTGCATAGTGGGGAGAACATTGTGTGGCCCCAAAATCAAGTAGTTCATCGAAGCTATTGAACAACAACACACTTTCAAATGGGGTTTCAACAGGTATTGATAAGGTATGCTGGCACTTGGCCTGGTTGATTACAAGCAACAGATGTTCTCTGGTTATGGGATCAGAAAACGAGTCACGAACAACCGTCGCGGCGATATCTGGATGAATACCACTCGTCTGAGCCTCATATAAGAAGCCTAGAAAGTCATTCGATCTGGAAAGCTCGTGGAGTAATGCGTAGGATTGGGGAAGATTATGGGCGCTACAAAATTGTCCCACCAATTTGAGATCTGCATTACTAGACCCTGCAGATGATGCAGCATCGCCTAGCTTTTGAAGAACTGCAATGAGTCCTTCGTCCACTTGGAAAGTCCTCTTCCCTATGCTCAAAAATAAATGCGCAACATCGACTTCAGTCATACTAGGTTGCTGAGAAGAAATCAGATTCGCAGCAGCACAGTCAATACTAAGCGTATCAGCTGGTAATTCCAGTATCTTCAGAATCCAGCAACATGCTATGAGTACTAACGGATCTCGAAAGTGCTCCAGTGTAACTCGTCGCGCTATGTTACCTACTTGTTTATTCGTGAATCCAGATTCATTCTCTTTCAGCTCCAAAGCTACATAGAGGGCAACCGTCCCGAGTCCTTTTGAAAGATAGTATTCAATTCCGTAACCCTCAGTATATATCTTGGATGCAGATAAGTCGGAAATGCTCATACATCTCGAAATTTCAATTCTATTGATGTCAACTTCAACATCCACTTGGAATTCAAAAGGGTTTTCAAGGACCGTCTGGAGATTCGATGCAAACGCTACATCAATATCATGCTCTAAAACAAGTTGGACAGGATCGAAAATGGAATCGCCTGGCTCGTGATTAATAAAATCTAGTCGATTTGACAAAATGTCGTTCCATGAATGACAAGATCCAAATGATAAAATACAAGCTGCTAATTCGGCATTCAGGTTGCAAAGCAATTCATGGTTTGATTCGCAGTCTGGATATAGCACTCGACAGTGGTGAATAGCGGCATCGAAGGTGGAAGATTTCGTCCTTAGTAGTAAAACCCATGCAACGCCAGGAGTCTCAGAGATGGGACAATACTGATTCAGACAGAACAAGGAATCACGAGTAGAACCTAGCTGGTAATGATCCATGTATATGGTTAACGGGTGCAATAGGGTATTCTCGACGCAGTGATGAATGTAAGCTAGGTGAAAAGGAGAATACTCTCCGAACGGCAGCAATTTGCACAACAATTCGTTTTGCTTTTCTATAAATAGATGAAACCCTTCGCAAAGTACGGGCAGCATTTTAATAAACGAAGTATTATTCATTCGCAGCGGCAAATTGAATGGCATTTTAAAATCCGATTCATCCTGGAACATGGCCTCAACAATATTATTGCGGGTCGAATAATTTTCAACCGATTTATGATTGGCAACAAACAAACCCCTCTTCCCGAATTCACTTTGCACAAATTTGAAAAAGAAAGTTGGAGTTCGATTCTGAAGATCTTCCCTCAGAAGCCACATTGCTTCTGCCACTACAATATCTTCCTGTGTCGCCGAAGAAGCTATTCCTGTCCAACGAAAATCTTCCTCACGGCAACGCACAACAGGGCTGTTATTTAACGGATCGACATGACGACATCGGACTGGAAGCATCTCAACAAAACGAACTACTAAGTGGCGCTCACATCTTTCAACCGCATACTTCAAGCCGACCAATAGATCCCGGTTATTTAACTTAAACCTGGCTTCAAGCAGAACGCGTTCTCGAGTTTCATAAGACCATCTTTTGACCACGTCCAGTGTCAACTGAAGGTAACCTTCATAATAATCTCTCGGTAGTTGCTCCCCTGCCTTCCAAAATGGTTTCCCCCATTGAGCATCGCCTCCTAAAGATGCTGTTTTATTGTCTTCCGAATATTCATTTTCCAACTTGATCCCGTCGACTAGAGGAAATTTATTCGGAACATCTTCATATTTACGAAGACCAATATCATCTAAATCACCAAAAGCATGCTTGAATATGGAGGATCGATCAGTTTGCTTCCGCCCAAGTATGGAGCTCATATGATCCCCCTCGTAAGAATGCAAAGTCGGAGTAAACCTTGACAAAATAGGAACTTCAAGTTCAAAGCCAATTCCTATTCCGGTAGCAAACCGCTTTGAAGATTCACGAGTATTCGACATTCGTGTTTGTAAAATATCTTGAAACTGTCGAGCTAACACCGGAGGCGTCGTTGTGGAGTACCCGCGAATAGACTGAGGATATATCTGGCGAAGTCGCTTAGCTTTCTCAAATTCACTGACTTGAGTAATCTCTTCCACTGGAGGAGGATTCCAATCCGGAAATCTACCCGATAGGACGAGCGTTTTGAATCGGCGCTTTGTTACAGAGATTGAAGAAGATGGGTATATTCGCTCCAACAAAGTCAGCGTGTCAGTCCAACAAATATGAGAATCAGATACTCCTGATGTATTCCTGATATGCTCCATTAGCCTCCAACGAACGGATCTCTTTCCAGTGTGAAAGGCTGACAATTCAATGAATGCGCTCACATTCTCTCCAATATTTCGCAGCATTTTTGCACTAAAGAATGAAAAATCGACCGAATCGTTAGATAATAGTTTGAATATGAATCTTCTGCAAGTACCCATGAAGTATGCATATTCCGGCCACGTTGGTAACCCAGCTGCATAGTCCAAAAATGTTAGCTGTTTGCTGAATTCGTAGCCAGGTTTTTGCGGCATTTCATATAGGCCACACGATACATTTCCCGAAATAAGAGCAGTTTTTATAATATCCTGATCTGTTTTGACAGCAGTCCTCACTGGTGTATTCGGAGGAAGCGTCTTCGGTGCGGTAAACGCAGGGCGCGTGAAAGAAGTCTTCCATTGTTTTTCAGTCCAATCGAAAAAGGTGATGGGAGTTGCGATACTGGGTTTGGAAGAAGCACTAGAAAAGACGCGATCGCAACGATGGTTGGTGTAGATGGCAATACATTGAAGTTCGTTGAGCCATTGCGTTACTTGGAGAATAGAATCATTGCTGCCGTCATGCATCTCTGAGCGGATTACGCTCATGCACAACTTCTTTACGGAAGTTGTCAAGGAAGAGAATTCACGGCTTCCTTCAAATGATCGCCACATTCTTTTGATGAAGCCGACCAACAATTTACAACAAGAGAATCGCAGGGTGCTCTCGGTTTGAATCAAGTGTAAAATAATTGCTTTCACTCTAATTGGATCATACAACTCCAAGAGTTCCTCCAGTACGAGGAGGTCAACTTGGCCAATCAACTGATTCCATGCGTTCAAAACACAGATATTGCGAATCTCTTCCATAGATTTGCTCCAACAGGACGCCTTTGCAAAAATCTCGGGTGTTTTACATTCAGTATACAACTGACATAAATAGTTCCTATGCTGTATATACCATTGATTTCTATGGGACACCAATACTATGTTGCATGGCCCGCCTTCCACAATAAAATTACTCTCTACTCTCTCTTTAATAGACCAGGAGATTAACTTATAAGTTGAGGTGTTGTGATGCCGAAGGACTACAACCAAAATATTCTCTCGTAGTATACAATCATGAAATTCGAATTCAACGGAGTCATGATGAACATGCTGGGCGACATCGAAAGGCATGATTCCCCGGTTATCGTCACAAATAGAGCATAATTTGCTACCCATCCACGACCTTGTGCATCTGGCTATGCCGAGTCTATTTGCCTGCAGTAGATTTAGCTTGAAGAGTGGATCTTCACGAGCCATATGTACGACACCCAAATCCCCATCTTTAAATTCCTGTGTCTTGTTCAAAAGATTCCAGCCTGCATAATAAGGCTTGTTGAGGCAATAACTCTGCACATTATAAAGTAAATACCCATTTTCTACGTCGACAACGACAAAATCTTCATAAGTTCGGATTGTGGTTGATTGGTATTCCAAAGGAATGACAACACATATTTGTCCTGTAATAATGGACCATGCAATTAAACTAGTGTCAGTACTTTGACCGAATCCCCACAGTAAACAGTTGTTCAAGAGAAATTTATTGCCCTTCATATCAAAGTGCTGGGTTCTCCAAAGACTTTCTAACTGACAACTCTTTAATATTGATAAGCTCAGCGATCCTAATTGCAACTCACAAACATGCACATGATGTTCTGATGTGATGACTATAAACCTATCTTCAAACGAATCAATAGGAGCAATCTGCAGCACATCGTTGGTCGCGAGGATGAACCCTTTAGAATTTGACACGCATGTATTAGCAGCTTGTAAAAAGGGCATATATTTCAAAGTCCGTGGCAATTCAGTTTCAAGAGAATTGCATAATCTGAGAACCATGCGCCCATCGACGAGCAACGAAACCAATACTTGCTTCCTGAGCCAAAATGTACAGCGACTGGAGTAAGAGCTAATTTTTTTATTCGACCTATACAGTGATTCAGAAGAAGCGAACCAAATCTCGTCATCTGAAAAGACGCCGCCTGCACCACTGCAATGCCCCACCCGAACCAACATGAGGAATGACTACCAAGTCTTTTTTAAAAAACCACGAGCCGCTTCGCAGCTCTCTTCGCGTGCCCAGTCCAGTTGTTCTAAAGACTCTAAAAAAATAACGCGACCAAAAAAAAAAAAAAAAGGGATTTTCATTAGGCAGACCCTTTTTTACCATGGCCATAAAAAAAATTAGATACTCTTGTTTATTAAGAAATTAGCATTTGATGGCTTTTATCCACTACTAGTAGTTTTAAAAATCGATTTTTGTTGTTGTTAAAAAAATCAGCTAAAATCCCTTTTTTTGGTTGCGTTATTTTTTTAGAGTCGTCCTTAGATTTGTTTTGCATTCCAAGCTTCAGCTTTGGTTTTTCTTCAATTTCGAAATTTGAATGATCCCTTGATAGGAAAAGAAAGACTTGGATAACCTACCCACACATTGTTACTAACATTCGTGATGTCATTATTCCAGCAATGTTGTTACAGGCAGAACATTTTAAATGTATCATTTATATATTATATTATAACCACTAGATTTGATCAACATGCGGAATGGATGTTCTTGAATCTCTGTTCAAAGGGACCGGTGAAGCTTGAGACGGACGATGCTTCTTTTTGGTGAATGTATCGCTATAACTCAATCTCTCCAATTGCTCATTAAGTTCATTTTCATCTTGCTTTTTTCGATTCTGTGTCAAAAGATTTCTAGTAACTATTGCTTCTGCGACACCAGTAGGATATAAGTCTGCCTCACGTCGAATCAAGTATCGCATTTCATCTAGGTGAACTTTATCTTTGTTTTCTTCAAAGTAGAAATCTGGATCTGCGATCAATGTGCGTGAAGGCTCATCACTCGGCAGATGCAAATTAGCCAAGTAAGGATGTGCCAGAGCTTGCTGCACAGTGAACCTCTTTTCAGGATCGAAAACAAGCAAGTTGGAAAGGAGATCAATGGCATCTGGATTGGCATTTTTGAATATTCGAGCAAGAGGGTAAGTTGGTTTTCTGTTCTGATCTGAGAGATCTCTTAGAAATGCATGCATTTTGGGATTTCGGGAAGTTGTCACAAGTGATTCGGGAACCGGACCAAGGACCCTGCAGATTCGATGTAGAAGATCATATTGATCAGCAGCTGGAAAAATCGGCTTTCGAAGTATCAGCTCGGCAAGAATGCAACCAACCGCCCACATATCAATAGCCTTGGTATATTTACCAGACGCAACAACCACTTCAGGTGGACGATACCATCGAGTAGCTATATAGTCTGTCATGCAAGCTCCATGATGAGAGTTTGCTTCGGTATCCAAGCGTGCAAGTCCAAAATCGCAAATTTTCAAATCGCAGTTTGCATTCACGAGAAGATTTCTAGGTTTCAAGTCACGATGAATAATTCCGGCAGTGTGAACAAATTTTAATCCTCTAAGAACTTGATAGATGAAAAACATGCAATGCTGGTTACTGAGCGTTTGACTTGATTTAATTATTGTAGTCAAGTCAGTTTCCATAAGTTCAAATACGGCATACAGATCGGTATTTGGTCTCTTCTTCTCTACCTGATTTGAATGGTTTTTGCTATCAGAATCATCCTCATCATCTTTTGATTCAGAATCTTCGGCGTAAACATCGCCTGGAAGAATGATGTCAAGAAGAGGGACAATGTTTTCATGTTTAGCGAGACGCAGAAACTTCAACTCCCTAACTGTTCGTCGACATGATGAGATGCGGTCCAGGGCAGACACCATACGCTTTACTGCCACCAGCTTACCAGTTCTCCTATCTTTGGCTGAAAAAACCTCCCCGTATGCACCTTCGCCGACTTTATTCATTAACACATAGCCATGAACCGATAGATCATAAGCCTCTCCTTTACTGCTACTCATTTCACGTCCAGCGGTGTTCTCAACGATTGGACACGAGTCTTATTTCTAGTTGATGTCTACAACTTTGATTCGTTCTTCAGAAACAAGAAACAACTATGAATTCGTTTTAAAGCGGTTGAAGTTTTAGATTCTGAAAACTATCCGTTGTAATGCGCAAGTCTTGTAATTTGTTTTTGGAAATATCTATTACAAGACCAAACATACAATATAAATTAAAAGTGTGAAAAACAGGTTATTCTTGTAATAGTGTTTTTCGTGGTGTTAAAGGTGAGGTTGTTTGTTGTGAAGGTGCCATCTAAATTCAGTGATTGAGATATCCGTTGAGACATTGTTTTTTTTATTCAACTCTCTTCATGGAGGACTTTGACGACATCGTTCAAAGCCCGAATGATAAAGGCTCTATTGATTTAAGTCATCGTGCATGGGTCAAGTTGGATGATGCGATATGGTCCTGGGGCAGAAGCCTCATTAGTTTAAATGTATCATTCAACAACATCGTCACAATATCACCAAAACTTGGAGAACTTGCATGCGTACGAGAGCTGGATTTTAGCTGCAATAAAATAGAAAATATTCCTCCTGAACTAGGTCAATGTATGAGACTACGATCTTTGAAACTTAATGGAAATAGGTTGAAAACGTTGCCCTCGACCATTGGGACTTGCAGATTGCTTGAAGAAATCGTGGCTTCCGAAAATGAAATTATTAAACTTCCTGGCGAACTCGGAAATCTAAGTGTACTTCGAGTGCTCAAAATGCAAAATAACAAATTAGTGGAACTACCTCCTGAACTAGGAGATTGCCTCATTCTTGAAAATATTGATTGTACCAACAATGCCAATATATCCAATGTTCCTCAAGAGGTGCTCTCTAATGCATCGTTGCTCACTTGGATGTGCAGACACAATAAACAACATCGAACTCTGTTACAGGAATTAGAAAGTACCAACGTTGATTTGGAAAATGCTGCCGAGTTGACAGCTGAAACTGGTCTTGGAATGCGTGAACAAATTGAATCATTAGAAATGGAAAGGAATAGGCTGCTAAAAGAGAGGCCTGAAAATTATTTGCAACTCAGGGACCATGCGAGACGAGTCAATAGTGTGCTCTGTATTATACAATAGATCTTTCTTAAAATTTCAATAACAAACTAGACGAAAGTATTAAGATTTAATTTAGAGCTTTTAACCAAATAGCTTGGGAAACAAATGAGTTGTTCAAGGGCAATTTGGGGTGTCTTCTGGTTTCCAGTTTTTAGTGCGAATGCCTATATCTCGAATGGAATTTGTTGTCACACATAATAATTTGCACCATGGAGTGGGTTTGAATCCGTGAAACTGAGAATACGTGTTGACCTGAACATCGTCACAATCGTTTTTCGGAGCCGCCAAGCAGCAAATCAGCGGTGCGGAAGCAACGACACTCTCTCGCAGAGACCCTCCCTGGACAACAGATGCCATGGCTGTTGGATCGCTACACACAAGACGAATGCAAAGCGAGTCATCAGCGTATCAGATTTTGCTTTCAAAAAACAATTGACACCCAAGAGTCCTAGTGTAAAGCATAATAATATGCATTTTTTTGGATAGTACGACTACTCGAGGTTTAAATTATTTATTGTCACTGAAATTCGAAATATGATGGCCTCTGTCAAAAAGTTAGATGGCTTCTATGCACTACTTGCAGTGTTTTAATTCAAATGATCGATGTTTGTTATTCTAATTATTAAAAAAATTACGCACAGGTTGTAGTGTCAGTATAGTCGTGAGTTACCGAAGTACTAAAGATTGTACTAGGTATTTCAGTCACCACTCATTCTTATTTCTATTTCATATCAATAATCAAGTTTGTTCTTCAGTTGTTGTGAGACAGTAGTCTCTAACATTGGCACA
>Ga0105055_10008844_pt1 | contig 13005 bp, 10 predicted proteins | sample BON03_FD_78090 | JGI IMG/M metagenome (GOLD analysis project Ga0105055, IMG submission 78090) | Freshwater microbial communities from Lake Bonney liftoff mats and glacier meltwater in Antarctica - BON-03 | ecosystem: Environmental > Aquatic > Freshwater > Ice > Glacier meltwater | place: Lake...
AGCGAATGATGCCGACGGGAGATCGGCGGCGGGTTTGAATTTCAAGATGACAGGGATGCGTTTTTACAGGAGATGGCTACGATATCGCATTATTTTTACTCACCGTAAACGATTAAAGTAGAAAATGTATGGCTACATTTGAAACGCTAAAAATACACAAAGCGCTCAATTTGTATGACTTGTGACTTTTCTTAGAAAGAAAGCGCGTCTCACATAATTCAAAGTGTTGAGATCGCTCCACTGCCGTTTTGCTTTGATGCTGTTGAACCAAAGGTCAAGTTCTGTTGCCGTGAACTCGCTCAAGTCGTAGTCATTGCCCAAGTTGTTCACTTTCCGGCCTGCGGGCGTTCTGTCGGATTTCTCTGCTGTGCCTTCTACAGGCAAATTTCGATCTCCCCATGTGTTCTGCAAAAGTTTCAGACTGATCTCTTGGGCATCGACGTAGCTTTCCTTGCTTCCGGACTTTTCGTGCTTGACGAGATAAAGCCTGATCGCATCGTTGACTTTCGTGGTCTGGATCTTTCCCTGTCAGCTGTTGATGTAGAAATCAACAGCTTCCAATAAATGGGTTTTGCCAAGGCGCTCGAAAGCTGTTTTGGCTTGGGCGACTTGTGCCGATGTCAACTCCATTTGTCGGAGTGCGACGCTGTCCCGGGTTTGCTCCGCAATCCAATCGCGGGCTGCATTCAATTTGGTGAAGTCTTTTGTTAATGCGCAGTTTCTGGTGAACTTTTTCCCCAGCCGCACCCTAAACGATCCGTTGCCGAGCTTGTGAACAGAGACTCCACTTGGGAGATCGGCTACCGGAGATTTTTTTTTTTGCGCGTTCCGTGCGCTTCGGTGTAGTAGCCGTTTTTTCTGACAAATCTTTCATGGTAGAATCTACCAGAATCACCTACAAAAATCTACAATTTTTGACCGAATCAGCACTGCACGATACTGCACCAAAAAATAAAAAGAAAATTGCCGGGATTCTCGGCAGGGTCCATAAGCCACTCTATCTCAGGTGGAAAGCTGAATAAATGGCGGAAGGGGTGGGATTCGAACCCACGGAACCTTTAACAGTTCGCTCGATTTCGAGTCGAGTGCCTTCGACCGGACTCAGCCACCCTTCCTATTTGATTATCAACGACTTATGAGTTGCTTTTTTGCTGGTTTTGATTTTTGTACAGTTTTGTACGAAAAATCAATCCGCCGATCCCCCGAAGGAAATGTTTTGGAAGCCTGCCAAGGTTCAGCATCTCTATCGTTATGTAAACCGACGGAAGTATGTCCGAACCTGCGCGGGAGGCAAGGAAAACTGGAAGAGCTTTCACAACGAATTGACTCAAATGAAATAACACGGGGGAGAATGTCATATGGGAAGATTTGCGACGTAAAGAAAACCGCGTGTGATCCGCCGCCCCTACCGGGTCGGTTCGCGATTGTTCGGGTTCCGCTTCGCTCCACCACCGGCTATGTTCCTTCGTGCCTCAGGCATCAAAGCCCAGAGTTACACGAACGACATCCAACTGTTCGGCGGTCACTTGTAACATAAGTTATTGAGAATTCGCGAACGGCACTGGCTTTAAGCCATATTCTTTTCAGCAAAAAGCGGCCTTGTCCCTCTGCTCTGTTTCATCAAGGCTAGGACCATGGCGAAGATGAACCAGCAACGCGCATTGGTCGCGATCCTCAAACAAATCTGCGAGCGACGAGGCATCGTTTTAGCAGCATTCTCGAACGACTGGATGTTTCGTCTCCAAAAGGACGGACATGTCACGCATGTCTTTGGCTATGATTTCGACATCAATGGGGCTGTAGCGAAGATGATCTGCAAGGACAAGAGTGCCACCTCGGACCTTCTCCAGTTTCATGGCATCCCGCACATCGCTCATCATATATATCATAGCCCTGCCCTGAAAGGCTACGTCCCAATGAGTGGAAACTGGAGCGCTATGCTGGCCTTTCTTGCCGATCATCCACACGGAGTGGTCTGTAAGCCCAATGAGGGCACCGGAGGAGGGCAAGTGTCACTCGTCAAGACGCCACTAGAGCTCGAGGAAGCGGTGTTACGTTTGTTCCAGAAATCTCGTTCGTTATGCCTGAGTCCATTTGAATCGTTCGATTACGAATACCGGGTGGCAGCGCTCTCGGGCGGGGTAGAGTTTGCCTATCGGAAAATCCGCCCCAGCGTAACGGGTGACGGCGTCCGCCCTTTCCGCAGCCTGCTTCAAGAATTTGTGCAAAACCATTCAACGTGGGCCTCGTTGGAGCGAGAGACAAGTTCGTTGGTCGATGGGAAAATGAACTTGGACGCTATCCCCGATTCGGGAAAAGTAGTGATTTTGAACTGGCGGCACAATCTCGGTCAAGGGGCTTTGCCTGAAATGCTGACACCCAGCTCCGTTGAATGGGACGGTATTACCTCGCTGGCGCTACAAGCGACTGCCGCCTTGGGGGTTGAGCTCGCCTCGGTAGATATCGCGCAAACTACCGCCGGCTTCAAGGTTCTGGAAATCAATTCCGGAATCATGATGGAGAACCTTGTAGTGACCCACCCCGATGGTCCAGCACTGGTGGAGCGTTTTTACGACCGGATTATTTGTGCAGCCCTACAAATAAAATGAAGCCATTGCCGCCCAGCCATTCCTTCATGCTCCCCATCCTCCGGCGTCTCGCGCCGGTGCTCAATGCGACCGTCGAATTCGAACCGCTCTACGGTATTGTTGGTCTTATCCGCTTCCCAAACGGGCGCCAGTCTTACTTCTGGCATAACAAGTTCAACCTTAACTCTGTGGCCTCGGCGCGGATCGCTCAGGACAAAGGGTATGCTGGCTACTTTCTAAAAATTCATGGCTTCCAGGTCCCCGAAACTTCCGTATTCCTCCAGGACGCTTGGGCTAGACGGATCGGCTCTGGGGATAACACGGCTGCAGCACAGGCATTCGCTGAACGGCTGGGATGGCAGGTATTTTTGAAACCAGTCCGAGGAAGTGGCGGAGACGGGATCGTGCGGACTGCCAGCAGGGAGGAATACGATGCCATGGCCTCGGAAATCTTCGCGAAACAAAAGAAGGTCCTTGTGCAGGAGGCCTGTGCGGGCCGGGATTACCGAGTCGTGGTATTGGATGGTCAGGTCATTAGCGCCTATGAACGGGTGCCGCTCATGGTGCTCGGAGACGGCTCCCATACGATCAGCGAGTTGCTCGCCGCGAAGCAACGGGAATTTCAGCAATCTGGACGTGATACCATTATTCCTGTCAGCGACCCGCGGATTGTCCAAGTATTGCGCCGTGAGGGGCTTTCCCTTGCTTCGATCCTACCTTCCGACACCTGGCAGCGCCTTCTTGACGTTGCAAATCTTTCCTGTGGAGGCACCACCGACGATGTCACCGGGTTACTTCATCCCGGGATTGCTGAACTTGCCAGTAGCATCGCGGCTTCGATGGACCTGCGCTTTGCTGGCGTAGATATCCTGCTAAGCGCTCCCGACGAGCCGCCTGAGAATTATCAGGTCCTGGAGGTGAACTCAGCACCGGGTCTGGATCACTATGCGGCCTCGGGCGTTGAACAGGAGGCCCATGTGGACGCCCTCTACCTGAAAGTCCTCCAAGCCATTGCGCACGGCCCGTAAGAGTTTGAGTATTCAGCCTCTATCAGCACCGTTACTTGGATACGCCAAAAGCTATTGGCTCAGACCGCATAAAGTTTTTTGCTTTCGTGCTCGATCCAATAGGCGTTGACGCTGGGTTTTCCGGTCATAGTTGCGATACCTACTGAGCAGTCTGGATTGTATCCTTCGGGTTGTGGATAGTGGACTGCAGAGTCGCACTGCTCTGCATATAGGCACGGTGCCGCGGCGATCGGAATCGGACCAAATGGAGCAAAAGCCACAGCTCCGAAATTTCGTCCTGGTGAGCAAATTCGATCAAAAGCAGCCGACCTATCATTTGCGTCCACACGATGCCTCACAAATTTATTGCTGTTTCTATCAAGGTGCAGGTTGAAAACCGATTCCCATGAGCGGCGAACAGAAGAAGTCATAGCCGGGAACGGAATTATAAGTTGAACTGCTGGATGAGCGTCTTCTCCGCTCAGATCTTGTTCAAGACTCTCACCCGTCTTCCCGTAGAGGAACGGTGATGTCACAGAAGCGGCGGAGCGGTAAGAGATCCCACATAGTTGGTGGCTGAAGTTTATGGCGTTCAAGCATGTGATTCGGGCGCGGTGGAAGCGCGAGCGTTCATGCTTTTCTGGAGCTTCCCGCCGTGTGAGGCGTGGGCGATCCAGACTTCGTCGGCGATACTGGCAACATACTTATTGCGGCGATCGGCGAGGTCGGCTGTGACGCGGGACTCGTTGGCCGCGAAGGGTGAGAGAATCAGCATACGGCCTTCGCTGACTGGGGCTCGCCACTCTCGAGGCAGACGGCTGGGGAGATTGCGGGCAGGGCAGAGGATGATGGGTTGCGTGCCGCGTAGGAGGATGCGAAGGCATTCTTTCTCCACCGGCGAATGGAATCCGCTGATCACGCAGCGACCTTCGTCACGCCAGAGGGCGGCTTGATCGTAGGTCGGAAGAATGACGCTGCCGGGGCATTTGGTGGAGGCGAAGAGTGCAGTCTTTGGCAGATTGAGGAGGTGAGGATTGCCAAGGAAACGGAAGATTGGTTTCTGGGCGGTGGGTTCAGCGAGGGACGTCCACGGTCCCAATTCAACCGGATCTGTGCCGTCGCAGGGAAGGAGTTTGACACGTCCCTCATTGATCCAGAAGACCGCTTCCTGCTGGAATTGCCGGCCCCATGAAACAGCTTCTGCAGGGGACTTGAAAAAAACTCCAAAGCCGGGCTCCGCATGAGTGAAGTCTGGAGAACCACCGGTCACGGGAAAGAAGAACTGCTTCTCGGTGGTGAGCATGTTGCGGAGAGTTTCAGTGCCCCGCTGATTATCCTCCATGGACGCCGTGTGGCCATTGGGATTGCAGGCGCTGACCACACCGAAGGCAGCGGGCAACCCGGCTGAGGGGAGCTCGGCCCGGAATCGAATGTCATGGAAGCCAGGGTTCATCGGTGTCGATCATTGGTTCTTCTTCAACCATGCGCTTCCGGATGGAGAGATTTCCCAGATTCCGCGGGGGCTGTTCTTTTTCATGCGGGCATCTTCGTTGACCATTTTGTTGCGGGCCCATTGGGCGGTGTTGCGCCAGCGGATCTGTCTGGAATCGGATTCGTGGGGTTCGTGGTCCTTGGGCTTGAGGGTATGCGTCATCCTCTCTCCGAGAAGATCGAGAACCTCCTTGGTTTTTCCTTTACCGCCCATGGTTTCCAACACTTCCAAAAGCGGCTTGCAGTAGGCGAGATGGGGCGTGATTTGGCCTTTCTTGGATTTACCAAAGAAGCGTTTGCTGACGATCTGCTGGACCTCGACGGTAGCCTTGTCCCTGAGTTCCTCCAATTGCAGCCACTCTTCGCCGAGGTCGTTCACTCGTGCGCGAAAAGCTGTGAGGCGTTTGGCGAAGTCGATCACCGCTTGCGCGGTGTCGTAATCCCCGACCTGCATGGCCTGAGAACCTTCGCCGTTGATGCGCTGGACTTCGGCTTGGAGCGACTCGCCGAGAAGGTGCAGGGCGGCTGATACGTCGTCGCTGTCGGGTGATGGGGGTGGCGAGGCGGGCGATTTCATGGCATTTGGCATTCTTATGCTGCGGGATGGATTTTCATGATTGTTCGTGCGCCAGGTCGTTCAGCCCAGATGGTGGATGTCTCCGAATTCCGGGCTTTATGGCTTATTTTTTTTCGTGAGGGACTTGGCGTCGTTCCCGTAATTTCCCGGCGGTGCTCCTCGAGGAATTTCACCAGTTCCGCCTTGCTCGGGAGTTCAACGGCGTATTTCGAGACGAAGAGCTGGTTGTCCATGCTGGCCGTGGCGTATTCGACCAGCGTGTGGTCTTTCTCCGTGCAAAGCAGGATGCCCACTGGCGGATTGTCGCCTGCCGACATTATGTGCTTTCGATACCATGTCACATAGGTATTAAGCTGGCCGATGTGCTCGTGACGGAACTCATCCACCTTCAGTTCCACCAGCACATGGCATTTCAGAATGCGGTGGTAAAAGACCAAGTCCACGAATCCGCGCGTCTTCCCGATGACGATGCTCTTCTGCTGCGCTTCGAGACAAAACCCATGTCCCAGCTCCAGCAGAAATTCCCGCAGATGCTCCACCAGCGCCGCTTCGAGTTCGGATTCCGCCACGGCATCCTTCGCCCGCAGACCGAGGAACTCGAAAATGTAGGGATCGCGAATGGCCAGTTTCGGCTGGGCGGTTTCGATGCCCTTCCGCACCATCGCCGCCAGCTTCTCTTTGTCTTTGGACAGCCCGGAGCGCTCGAAATACAACGTCACGATCTGCCGTTTCAACTCCCGCACCGACCAGCTCCCCCGGATGCACTCGATCTCGTAAAAGGCACGTTTGAGCGGGTCTTCCAAGTCAACGATGAGTTCCAGATGGCTGTAGGAAAGTCGGTTGATGAGGTGTTCGGCTGGTGCACCCAATAGTGGGGACACTGTCCCCACTTTTCCAGGGTCACCTTTCGGCAGCCGTGGGGGCGATTCACTGGGAAGACCTGGGAGCAATCGTAATTGTGGGGACAGCGTCCCCACAATCTCCGGGTATAGCTGGAAGAACCTCAGGTAACGGTAGAGCTGACGACGGTTGCAATTGGAAACATTCAGGCCGGACAATCGCTCGGCCAGTGCATCCAGCAGCCCCTCGCCATACTTCGCACGGTCGCTGCCGTTCTGCTCGTATTCACGGATATACCAACCAATCACCCAGTTCCGCAGGGTCAGCGTGGTGTTCACGGTGCGGCTCACCGCCGCCGCGCTTTGCTCGTGGACTTGCCGGATGGCGTCCACCAGCGCGGCGAAATCCAGTCCGTCGGCTTGCTTCGCGGCAGGGCCGGGCATTTTCAAGGTGGGCTTGATCTTCGCGGGCATGACTCAGGCTTCCTGAATGTCTTGGTTCGCACGAAGGCACGAAATCACGAAGGGGAAAATCATGGTGGTTTTCTTTTTCTTCATATCTTCGTGCCTTCGTGGCTTCGTGTGAGTGCTCATTCTTCTTCTCCGGCACCGCGGCCGAGGCGGTATTTGATGTCGTAGTTCAGGATGAAATCCAACTCCTCCGCCGTGAACCCGTAGTGAACCGCCAGCACTGTGTCGATTTCGTCGAGGATGGGTTTGGATTCGTTTGGATAGAACTCATCGTATTCCACTCTGCCAGTCGCCTCATAGACGTATACCCGGCGTTTGGAATGCCGCTTCAGGTCTGCCATCAACTTGGCAAAAGTCTCGTTCAGCCCTTTCAGTTTCGGGCTGGCGATGTCGCCGACTGGAAAGCTTTCAATGTCAGGCCCGGCGATGTTGCGGCAGTTGCCCTGCACCGTGAACCAAAAATAGAATAGAGAGCTGTTAAGAATTGCGCCCGCCCTCTGTGCCTGTGCAACATCTTCAAAGAACAAATCCTTAAGATGGTCAGTTGATCTATCCTTAACTGGAGATTTGAAATAAGGCTCGAAATCCATCGAGCGAATCCAAAAGACAGGACTGCGATGGTAGGTAACATGGCCTTTCCCTATCTTTCGGAGATACGTTGCGAGTGTTGGCTTCTGTGCCAATAGCTTCGCAGTAACTTGCTCGGCCAGCCGTGTTCCGCTTTTAGCGAACCGGAGAAAACCTGACTGGAAGGAAGATTTTATGTGGGCTACTTTGCTGGCGAACAAGGTTGGTCTTTCGTCGGCATACCACCGCAAGTAATCCGACACACGAACTTCCCTGCCGCTCCCTTTGGTCCTACTTGCCACTATGATGCAAAGGCGATACTTCACGCCGTCGAAAAGAACCGAAGGATGTGCATCGCCGCTGAAAAACGATAGCGCAAGGGAATTAAAACGATCCCAAACGAACTCCTGATATGTCAGCATTCGCTCAGTGGAGAATCCGCTGAGAGGCACAATAACGCCCATGTATCCCGTCCCAGAAAGAAGCGCACCTGAGCGTTCCAAGCACAGCGCATAGAGGTTTCCCGAGTTGATCGTCTTGTAGTTCGTGATTCGGTATTCGTTTACTTTACTCGTTTCGACATACGGCGGATTGCCGATGATGACATCGAAGCCGCCGCCGTGGAGAATGCCGTAGAACTGGATGAACCAGTGGAATGGCTGGTGGGATTTCACCCACTTGGCGTAGGCGACCTTGTCACTCACCTTCACGCCGTATTCGCCCGCGAGGTGGCGGTTGAGTTCGTCCTCCAGCGCCTTGAGCCGTTTTTGCAGTTCCCGCTTGTCGGCGTGGGGCACTGAGCCGTCGCCCTCGGTTTGGAGCTGGCGGAACGTGTCGAAAGTCTGCTGGAGGTCGGCGGCTTTGACGGCAATTTTCTCCATCGCGTTGTCGAAATCGAGCGTGCTGGTGACGGCGCGCTTGACCTCGTCATAGGTGGCGTAACCGACGAGGGTGTTACCGGCGCGGATGTTGAAATCAATATCCGGCAAGGGTTCGATGCCGTAGTTGTCCTTGTTGGCATCCGGCTCGACCTGGGAGGCGAGTTTAAGAAATAAGCGAAGCTTACAGATTTCCACCGCCTCTTCCATGATGTCCACGGCGTAGAGATTGTTCAGGATGATGGATTTTAGGACGAAGTAGCGGCGGTTCGGGTGTGCAGCCACGCGGGTGAGGATTTCGGTGAATTTCTTGTGGTAGTTCGGGTGGGTCTTTTTCCCGGCCTCACCCCATTCGACAAGGAAGCCTTCCATGCGGTCGAGACAGCCTTTGTAGAGCGGTTCGAGGATATTGAGCGCGGCGAAGATGAATGCCCATGAGCCGCCTGTGGGATCCAGGATGGTGATGCTGATGATGGCTTGCCAGAAGGCCATGAGCAGATCCGGACCCTCGCAGTTGCCGATGACATCCTGGGCGAACTGGCGGAGGTCAAGGTTGAGGGTGATGAAGTCGTTGATCTCGCGGACTTCGCCATTGGCGAGTTTGCTGCGGATTTCCTCGCAGCGTTGGCGACGGGCAACGACCTCGCGCCAAATCTCGGTGGGCAGAGCATATTCGGCTGGTGCCGTCTTGTTCCACGGTTTGCGGCGTTCGATGAGATTTGGATTTTTCGTGTCCAAGCCCGCAGCGATTTCCTTGGGAAGGTCCAAGTTGCAGCCATGGCGGACGGCTGGGTAAATGTAACGGTCCGGGTTTTCGCGGAGAAGATCCCAAACCGTGGGGCCATTCGCATTTTCAAAGGCGACCTTGCATTTGGCGCGGGCCGCATCAAAGAGGAAGGGAATGATGCAACTTTTGCTGATGTATTCGGTGATGTCCTCCTTGGTGTAATACGCCCCCATTTGTTTCTGGTTGATGTATTTCTCGAAGATGTAGCCGAGGACATCGGGGTTGATCTCGTTGTCGTTGCGGAGCGGGCGCTCATCGAGGTGCCATTGGTAGCGGTCGAAGTAGTCGAAGATCGCCTCGAAGGCTTTGTCGGGGATTTGGATTTCCTTGCCGTAACGCTCGGGCTTTTCGAGTTCATGCACATCGAAGAGGCCACCGTTGAGGTAGGGAATCTTGCCGATGAGTTTTTCGAGATCGCTCTTGCGGCCCTTGCCGCCAAGCCCTTCGTGGAAGAGTCGGAGGAGAAATGCGCGGTAGAAGGAATAGAACTTGTCGCCTTTGTTCTGCGCCTTGAGTTGGGTGAGTCGGTTTCTAAGATAATCGGTGTCGCCATCGAGAAAGCCTTTTTTCTGGACGAAATAGACGAACATCAGACGGTTGAGCATGACGGAGGCATACCACTCGTGGTCGTCCTGACTCGGGATGCCGGTAATGAACTTGAGGAAGACGCCGTGTTGCTTGCGGAACTCTTCGAAGAACTTTTTGGTGACCCGTTCGTCCACATTGGACTTGGCCCGGGACATGACATCGGGGAGGGTCAGGGCTTCTTCTTCATCGAGGGAGAAGAAGAGGCGGTCGAGCCTCTGGAGGAGGATTTCTCCAGACTGGTCTTTGGCTCAAGTATTTTCCCGGACGCGAAGGGGGATTCCAGCCTCCCGGCGCACCCACTGCCAGATCTGGCGGGTCTTGGCCGCATCGGTAAAGACGATGAGATGCTCATGCGCGGCCTTGGCCACCTCCCGCTCGATCTTGCGGCGCACGGCGGCATCGGGAAATCCGCCGACGGATGCCGGGCAATGCCAGGCGACAAAGCCGCGCTTGTGGGCGATGGATTCGAGCCGTGCGGAGCCATCCTTGAGAGGGATGTCGAGGGTGGCTTTGTGGGTATCCCAGCCGAGTTCCTCTATGAACAGGGTGCGGAAGTCGAAGTCCTGAAGGAGTGGGCGGCAGTGGTTGCGGTCGAGTGGCATGGCGGAATCAGGCAAAGGGGTTTAGAGGGGTGATGCCTTCGATAGCTGAAAAATCGCGCGTATTCTCAGTGAGGACAACGGGGATGTCTTCGCGCAGCATGAGAGCGGCAAGCTGGCGGTCAAAGTAGCTTTGCCGGGTCACACCGCCGCTCACGCAGAGGTCGAGTGCGCTGTGGACACTCTCCAGTGTGAGGGGCAGGACGTTCAATCCGCGCAGACGGGAAAGGGAACGGATTTTTTCCCGCGCCAAGGTGGGACTGTCCGGAGGCTGATTCTTTGGGCCGGTGAGGTTTGGATACATTTCGGCGAGGTTCTGCACCGAGATGAACAACTCCACCCCGGGACGATGCCGGAGCGCAAGGACCTGTCGAGCCCGCTCGTGTCGGGGGTCGGCCGCGAGTGTTGCGTAGATCAATACATTCGTGTCCACCAGCACACGACCGGTCACCTCCTCAACGTTCATAGGTTTCCTCTCTGCTGAAGTTCCCTTGGAAACGCCCCTCGGAGGTCACGATCTCGTCTTCCATGCCGCCACATTTGCGCAAGAATTCTTCCAGAGCCATCTCGATGATCTGGCTCCGCGAACGGCGCTCCTGCTGACCTAACCGATTCAAGTCCGATAGGAGCCGATCATCAATAGTAGCACTAATATGGGATTTCATGGCATAAAGGTATTATTTTATCCTGATGCTGTCAAGGTCTTCCAGGTTGGTGGCTCGGAGATGGACAAGGATCAAGGCTCACTGAGGCCGAGTGAGCAGATGATTTGAGGTTCCTGGCTCTGTTCTTCATCGTGGACGAGACAGAGGCGATCATCATCACGCAGGGCAATGACAAGATCGGCCAAGGCTTCGTCTGAAACGCCAGCACGAAGCTGACGGTTGAGAGCATCCGTGGCGGACTGGCGGAGTGGGAAGCGATAAATTTCCTCAATGGCTTTGGCGAGACGGGGAGATTCAAAGAGTGTGCCTTTCACATGCTCCGCGTGACGTTTCAGACGCTCGTAGGTTCGGAAGCGCGCGCCGGACGGGCGCCCCAGTTGTCCTCCGACAGCTTTCTCCTCGGAAACGATAAGCTCCGCTCCCTTCCGGACTAGTGAATGGTGGTCATCCCGCCGTGGCAGCGCGGGTGTCCCCGGCGAGCACTCGGCAGCGCGCAGGATTTCGAACTGAGATTGAGTGACGGCATTCCCCTCGGTGTCCACCCAGGCGAGCGCATCATTACCCTCGGCGGTGCGGAGATAGACCAACGCTCCTGCCGGCTTTTTGGAAGCGGCAGCGTGCTCCTTGGTGGAGAAAACGACCTCTGGAAGCGCCTCGATGGTGGATTTAAGTGTGGGATCCGCCTCAGTGGCGTTCTTCCAGATCTGGTAGGCGTAGGATGCGAGATCGACTTCATTGTCCGCATCGCCATCGAGGATGCCGGACTTTTCATTGTAGAGATCCACCAATTTCTGCTTCTCGCTGTCGTCCTCGAAGAAGGCCTCATCGGTGCCGACGACTTCAGCATTCTCCCTGAGGCGGGAGCGCACTCGGGAGCGGAGATTGATCAGTTTCTCGATGCCATCGGCAGGAAGGAAGGAGTAACAGAGGATTTTCTCCGACTTCTGGCCGATACGATCCACGCGGCCCGCCCGCTGAATCAGGCGAATGATCGCCCAAGGAAGATCGTAATTCACGATGACGGCTGCGTCCTGGAGGTTCTGACCCTCACTGAGCACGTCGGTGGCGATGAGACAGCGCAATTCGTTTTCGGGAAGGAAGGCGGAATTGTTTTTGTTGGATTTGTGGCGGTTGCTGGTGGGACTGAAACGCCAGGCAAAGGTGGTGGGATCTTCCGATCCTCCGGTGACACCCGCGAGTTCCTCCACGCCACGGGCAAGGAGGTTCTGGGTCAGGTAGCGGACGGTATCTGCAAACTGCGTGAAGATCAGAACCTTCTCATTCGGGTGCGTTTTGGTAAGAAGCTTGTGAAGGGCATCGAGCTTGGCATCAGCATCCGGCTTCCAGTCACCACAGCGGTTGAGGACATTCATCAACGAATCACCATCATTCTTGAGGTCGGTGGCGAGTGAGTCGATGAAGAGGGCGGCGCGCAGCCACTTGAAGCGGCTCTTGAACTGCGTGACGTAGAGTTGGTAGGCCTCCGCAGCTCGTTTCTTGAAACCGGCCTCGCTGGCGAGGTTGAGAATCTCTGCCGCATGGGTTTCCTCATCCTCGCCTTCGCCAAACAATTCCGCTTCGGCGTTGGGATCATCCGGGTCTTCGTCGTAGCTGCCGGAATCCAACAAACCATTGTCCTGAGTGCCGATGGGGAGAGGCAGATCGTGTTCGAGTGCGTGCAGAAAGATGTAGTTCCGAAGGATGTGACGCTCGATGGACTGCTGGAACGCCTCGCCGCTGCTTTCCAAGCGCTTGAAGAGGTTGGTGCGCGGCAATTTTCACAGCGGCTACCTGATAGTCAAACAGGCGATTGCCGAATTCCGGTGGGATACGGAATTGGGACAGGCCGGCGCGGGCCTCCTGGGCGAGGTGATAGGCGATTTTGACGTAGATGTGATAGGGAGGGATGACATCCTCACGAGCCCAGCTTTCCTCGATGACCTGGATG
>Ga0105055_10008859_pt1 | contig 12995 bp, 14 predicted proteins | sample BON03_FD_78090 | JGI IMG/M metagenome (GOLD analysis project Ga0105055, IMG submission 78090) | Freshwater microbial communities from Lake Bonney liftoff mats and glacier meltwater in Antarctica - BON-03 | ecosystem: Environmental > Aquatic > Freshwater > Ice > Glacier meltwater | place: Lake...
AAATCCAGCGGGCTACACTTTTGACGTGAAGCCGCGCTGGAGTCTCTCAAGCCTGTCGGCCGTTTAAGGCAGTACACTGCGTGCCTTTCGTTGCACTGCAAGCGGTGCGTGGATTTATAAAAAATCAGGGAACAGATGCTATGACATCATTTTTAAAACTTGTAGCCACTGCTTTGCTGGTTGGTGCGTCCTTCGTGGCTACAGCGCAAACCACAGCTCAAATCGCAGTACAAGCGCCCGTCAAAATCGCGTTGATTGAAGGCCTTTCAGGCCCGTTTGCGAATACGGGTGAAGCGGTGTTTCGCAACCTGGTGTGGGCTGCAGAGCGCGTCAACGCGCGCGGCGGCATCAAGCTGGCCGCTGGCAACCGCCCGCTGGTGTTCGAGCGTTACGACAGCAAGGGCCAGAACGAAGAGGCGCTGTCGGTGCTGCGCTCGGCTATTGACGACGGCATCACGCTGGTGGCCCAAGGCAACTCGTCGGCAACTGCGGCGGTGCTGATTGACGCGATCAACAAACACAATCAGCGTCAGCCGACCAAACGCGTGCTGTTTTTGAATTACGCCGCAGTTGACCCCAGTCTAACCAACGAGAAATGCAGCTACTGGCACTTTCGTTTTGACGCTCATGCCGACATGCGCATGGCCGCGCTGATGGAGGTACTCAAGGACGACAAGGCGCTGAAAAGGATTTACCTGATTGGCCAGGACTACAGTTTTGGCCAGGCCGTGCTGCGTGAGGCCCGCAAACAGCTTGGGGTCCAGCGCTCCGATATTCAAATTGTGGGTGACGAGCTGCATCCCATGGGCCGGGTCAAGGACTTTCTCCCCTATGCCGCCAAGATCAAAGCCAGTGGTGCGCAGGCCGTGCTCACCGGTAACTGGGGCAATGATTTGACCTTGCTCATTAAGGCCGCCAAGGACGTGGGTTTTGATGGCAGTTTCTACACTTTTTATGGCAATGCGCTGGGTGTTCCTGTCGTCTTGGGCGAGGCCGGTGTTGGTAAGGTCGTTGCTGTGGCCGACTGGTTTCCGAATGCGGCTGGCTCCCAGTTCGAAGCGTTTTACCAGTCCTTTCGCCAGCGCTTTCCCAAGCCGCAAGACGACTATGTCCACATGCGCATGCAGTTGATGGTCGAAGCGCTGGTGCAGAGCATTGAAAAAGCGGGCAGCCTAGAGTCTGCAGCAGTGGCCGCGCAACTGGAAAAGGTCAGCGTGCTGTTTGCCGGCCACAAGGGCGCAATGCGCGGGGCCGATCACCAGTTCCAGCAGCCCTTGATGGTGGCCGTGATGGACCGGCAGGGAACGTCCGGTGTGAAATTTGATGTGGAAGGCTCGGGCTACGGCTTTCGAGTGATCAAAACCATTGATGCCGCACGCTCCGAGCAGCCGCACAGCTGCAAGATGGTGCGACCCTGAGCCACACAACCCCAAGCCACACCATTTTGGCGAAAACATTCACGAAGAGGCACCCATGAGACAGGCAATCCTGAACCTTGAAGAATCGATGATCCGTCAGGTGGCCAATGCAGGCATGGGGCGTAGCGACGTGCTCCAGTTCTGGTTTGGCGAAAGTGACGAGGTGACCCCGGCTTTTATCCGTGAGGCCGCCATCGCCTCGCTGCAGCAGGGCGAGACGTTTTATGCTCACAATCTGGGCTTGCCGGAGTTGCGCGAAGCCATTGCCCACTATGGGACGACACTTCGCTGTGCGGGAGCCGCAGCGATTGGCTCTGACCGTATTGCCGTGACCTCGGGCGGTGTGAACGCCCTGATGCTGGCCGTGCAGGCGCTGGTGGATGCGGGCGACGAGGTGGTGGCCGTCACGCCGGTTTGGCCCAACCTCACTGCGCAGCCGCTGGTCATGGGTGCGAAACTGCGCTGCGTGAGTCTGCGGCCCGTGACTGGCCAGTGGCAACTCGACATGGCCGAGCTGCTGGCCGCCATCACGCCCCAAACGAAGCTGCTGATCGTCAATGCACCGAACAACCCGACCGGCTGGACGCTGAGCCTCGCCGAGCAGGAAACCATCCTCGCGCATTGCCGCCGCACCGGCACCTGGATTCTTGCCGATGAGGTGTATGAGCGGCTCTACTTCGAGCCGACCGAAAATGGCTGCGCTACCAGCTTCCTTGATATCGCCGAACCGGAAGACCGACTGGTCGTCGTGCATAGCTTTTCCAAAAGCTTTTTAATGACCGGCTGGCGCCTCGGCTGGCTGGTGATGCCGCCCAGCATGACCCCACACATGGGTAAGCTGGTGGAGTTCAACACCTCTTGCGCACCGGTCTTCGTCCAGCGGGCGGCGTTGGTGGGTCTGCAAAGAACCGGGGAGGTGACGCCGCAGCTGGTGGCGCACCTGAAAACCTGCCGCGACACGCTGGTGCCGTTGCTGCAGACGCTGCCGGGTGTGGAGGCCGCTCTGCCCAAGGGTGGAATGTATGCATTCTTCAGGTTGGCAGATCAGCAGCGTTTTGGCGACTCGCTGGCCACCGCCAAACGGCTGGTGGTGGAGGCCGGCCTAGGGCTGGCGCCTGGCAACGCCTTCATGGTCAACCCGGCCCCCGAGGCCCAGGGCTGGTTGCGCTGGTGTTTTGCGAGCCGGGACGTCGCCAGGTTGGGGCAGGGCGTGGAGCGCTTGGCCGGCTGGCTGGATCGGGCCTGAGCTCCCCGTATTGCTGGGCTATAATCTAAGGCTCTGCTCAAAAAGGGGTTTTTGGGGTCAGAGTCCAAATTCATCGTGCCTTTGGCACGCCCTCCGGGTGCGATGCTCTGCATCGCAATGAAATTGGCGTCTGACCCCAATAACCCCCAGCCGCAGAACACGGCGGCCACGGTCAACTCCCACGTCGGGAACACTGTACCGCTCGCAAGTTATTCCCAAGGAAAAATCATGATCGCAAAATCAATCAAGGCGGACATTGTCCAGGCCAACGCGCGCGCTGCTGGTGACACCGGCAGCCCAGAAGTTCAAGTGGCCCTGCTGACCGGCCGCATCAATGAACTGATGCCCCATTTCAAGACCCATGCCAAAGACCACCACGGTCGCCGTGGCCTGCTGCGCATGGTCAGTCGCCGCCGCAAGCTGCTGGACTACCTGAAGTCCAAAGACGCTGCCCGTTACACCGCGCTGATCGCCAAGCTTGGCCTGCGTAAGTAATCTATAAGCTAAAAGACAAGCGCCTGAGTTAGTTGACTAGCTCAGGCGCTTTTTACTTCGGAGCAAGGTAAAACGGGTTCGCGCTGTGTCATTCCAGAAGTTTTTAATTGGAGTCTGACCCCAATTAAGTGTTTCTGGAATGGCATCGTTCTCACTAGCCAACATTCCGGGCCTTTCGCGCTGCCTTAAGTGCGTGGTATTTCTGGAGATAAACATGAGCATTTTTAACAAAGTTACTAAAACTTTCCAGTGGGGCCAGCACAAGGTCACGATGGAAACCGGTGAAATCGCGCGGCAGGCTGGCGGCGCTGTGCTGGTCGATATGGACGGCACCGTGGTGCTGGCGACTGTCGTTGCCAAGCTTGACGCCAAGCCCGGCCAGGACTTCTTTCCCCTGACGGTTGATTACCTCGAAAAAACCTATGCCGCAGGCCGCATTCCAGGCAGCTTTTTCAAGCGTGAAGGCCGCCCCAGCGAGTTTGAAACCCTCACCTCGCGCCTGATCGACCGCCCGATTCGCCCGCTGTTCCCGGAAGGCTTCTTCAATGAAGTGCAGGTCGTCATTCATGTGCTGTCGCTGAATCCTGAGATTGAAGGCGACATTCCTGCGCTGATCGCATCGAGCGCGGCGCTGGCCATCTCGGGCATTCCATTCAATGGCCCCATCGGTGCCGCCCGTGTGGCCTATATCGATGGCCAGTACGTGCTGAATCCCGGCAAAACCCAGCTCATCAATTCCACTATGGACCTGGTGGTTGCGGGTACCGAAGCCGCTGTGCTGATGGTCGAGTCCGAAGCCAAGCAACTGTCTGAAGAAATCATGCTGGCCGCCATCGTGTTTGGGCATGAGCAGGGCAACATCGCCATCAATGCGATTCACGAACTGGTTCGCGATGCAGGCAAACCAGTCTGGGACTGGAAGGCCCCGGCCAAAGACGAAGTGCTGATCGCTAAAGTCGGTGAACTCGCTGGTGCCAAGCTGCAAGCCGCTTACCAAATTCGCGCCAAGCAAGCCCGCACACAAGCTTGTCGCGTCGTCACTTCCGAGGTGATGGCCGCGCTCAAGGCCGACGCTGTTGCGTTTGACCACGTAGCCGTTGAAGGCATGCTGTTCGATATCGAAGCCAAAATTGTCCGCAGCCAAATTCTGGCTGGCGAGCCGCGCATTGATGGCCGAGATACTCGCACTGTGCGTGCCATCGAAATCCGTAACAGCGTACTGCCGCGCACCCATGGTTCAGCCCTGTTCACACGTGGCGAAACCCAGGCGCTGGTGGTGACCACGTTGGGCACCGAGCGTGACGCGCAGCGTATTGATGCCCTGAGCGGTGACTACGAAGACCGCTTCATGCTGCACTACAACATGCCTCCGTTCGCCACCGGCGAAACCGGCCGTGTCGGCAGCCCGAAACGCCGCGAGATTGGTCATGGCCGTCTGGCCAAGCGCGCGCTGATCGCCGTGCTGCCAAGCAAGGAAGAGTTTCCATACACCATGCGTGTGGTTTCTGAAATCACCGAATCGAATGGTTCCTCGTCGATGGCTTCGGTCTGCGGCGGCTGCCTGAGCCTGATGGACGCTGGCGTACCCATGAAAGCCCATGTGGCCGGTATCGCCATGGGCCTGATCAAGGAAGATAACCGCTTTGCCGTGCTGACCGACATTTTGGGTGATGAAGATCACTTGGGTGACATGGACTTCAAGGTGGCGGGTACCACTGCCGGTATCACTGCGCTGCAAATGGATATCAAAATCCAGGGCATCACCAAAGAAATTATGCAGGTTGCATTGGCCCAGGCCAAGGAAGCCCGTATGCACATCCTCGGCAAGATGCAAGAGGCAATGGGCGAAGCCAAGGCAGAAGTGTCTGACTTTGCGCCGCGCCTGTATGTGATGAAAATCAATCCTGACAAGATCCGTGACGTGATTGGCAAGGGCGGCGCCGTGATTCGCGCGCTGACCGAAGAAACCGGAACCCAGATCAACATCGATGAAGATGGCACCATCACCATCGCCTCGAACGACAGTGCCAAGGCCGACGAAGCCAAGCGCCGCATCGCCGAAATCACGGCTGAAGTTGAAATCGGCAAGGTCTATGAGGGCCCGATCACCAAGATTTTGGATTTCGGTGCGCTGATTAATTTGCTGCCCGGCAAGGACGGTCTGCTGCATATCAGCCAGATTGCCCATGAGCGCGTTGAGCGGGTTTCTGACTATCTCAAAGAAGGTCAGATCGTCAAAGTCAAGGTGATGGAAACCGACGAAAAAGGCCGCGTCAAGCTGTCGATGAAAGCTTTGCTGGATCGTCCGGCATAAATTGCTCCAAACCATCTGGCAATCATGAAAGCCATTGAAATCACGTCCTTTGGCGCGCCCAGCGTGCTGCAGTTGTGTGAGCGCCCATCGCCCGTGGCGGGTGTGGGTGAGGTGCTGATTCGCGTCGCAGCCAGCGGCATCAACCGGCCTGACGTTTTGCAGCGCACCGGTAACTACCCCGTGCCACCGGGGGCTTCGGACATTCCGGGTCTTGAGGTGGCGGGCGTGATTTTGTCGGGCGATGAAAAAGCGCTGGACATGGCGGGCTTTAAAGTCGGTGATCGGGTTTGTGCGCTGGTTGCTGGTGGTGGTTACGCAGAGCTTTGTGTAGCACCGGTCGGGCAGTGCTTCCAGTGCCGGGTGGACTCAGCGATGTTGAAGCAGCCTCGCTGCCAGAAACCTTTTTCACGGTCTGGAGCAACGTGTTTGAACGTGCTGCGCTTAAAAAAGGCGAGAGTTTGTTGATTCAGGGTGGCTCCAGCGGCATCGGCGTTACGGCTATCCAGATGGCGAAAGCCTTGGGCGCAACCGTTGTCGTGACGGCTGGCAGTGATGAAAAATGTCAGGCCTGCATTGCACTCGGTGCAGACCATGCGATCAATTACAAAACCACCGACTTTGTTGAGGCGATCAAAAAAATCACCAACGGTCAAGGCGTTAACGTGATTCTGGATATGGTCGCTGGCAGCTATGTAGCCCGTGAAGTTGGATGCCTTGCCGAAGACGGGCGGATGGTCATCATTGCAGTACAGGGTGGCACCAAAGCTGAGTTCAATGCTGGTCTGGTGCTGCGCAAGCGCTTGAGCATCACGGGTTCAACCCTGCGCCCGCGTTCTCTGGAGTTCAAGGCAGCGATTGCCACGGCCTTGCGGGAAAAAGTCTGGCCCCTGATTGCCAGTGCTGCCATCAAGCCGGTGATCTTTAGCACCTTCGCTGCGGCTGATGCGGCTAAAGCCCATGAGCTGATGGAGTCGAACCAGCACATCGGAAAAATCGTTTTGACCTGGCAGGCGCCCGCAATATGAAAAAACTGATTGCTGGAAACTGGAAGATGAATGGCAGCCTTGCGGCCAATGAGGCACTGCTGACGGCCTTGGCTGCTGGCGTCGGCAAGCCTGCTTGTGACGTGGCTGTTTGTGTGCCTGCCGCCTATTTTTCGCAAGTGCAAGCTTTGATTCATGCGTCAAAGGGGGCCACTATTGATTTGGGCGCGCAAGATGTGTCTAGCAAAGAGGCGGGTGCATTCACCGGCGAAGTCAGCGCGGCCATGCTCAAAGATTTTGCTTGCCGCTACGTCATCGTCGGCCATTCAGAGCGCCGCCACTACCATTTTGAAACAGATCAAGTGGTAGCTGACAAAGTCAAGGCCGCTTTGGCCGCTGGTATCACGCCCATCGTGTGTGTGGGTGAAACACTGGCCGAGCGTGAAGCTGGGCAGACCGAAGAAGTTGTCAAGCGCCAATTGGCCGCCGTGATTCACGCCAACGGTCATTGCATCAGTGAAATCGTGCTGGCGTATGAGCCCGTCTGGGCCATTGGCACAGGTAAAACCGCCTCGCCCGAAGAGGCGCAAGCGGTGCATGCGGTGCTGCGCGCGCAACTGAACGTGGCAACCGACAAGGCGAAGCGCGTGAAAATTTTGTACGGCGGCAGTATGAATGCGGCCAACGCGGCAACGCTTTTGGCCCAGCCCGATATTGATGGTGGTTTGATCGGCGGTGCCTCGCTCAAAGCCGCAGATTTTTTAACAATTATTGCTGCAGCTCAAGGGTTTTTGGGGTCAGAGCCCAAATTCGCCGAGCCTACGGCTCGCCCGTAGGGCGCGGTGCGATGCGCCGCAGCGAAATTGGTGTCTGACCCCAATAACCCTTTAAATTAGGAGTAAATATGAATATGAATGCTATTTTGACCGTTGTTTTGGCTGTGCAAATGCTCGCGGCACTCGTCATGATTGGCCTGATTCTGGTGCAGCATGGCAAAGGCGCTGATATGGGCGCGGCGTTTGGCGGCGGCGGTGGCTCGGGCAGCCTGTTTGGTGCCAGTGGCAGCGCTAACTTTTTGTCGCGCACCACGGGCGTTTTGGCCGCCGTGTTCTTTGTCTGCACCTTGGCTCTTGCCTATTTTGGCAATGCGCAACCGCGCACGGGCACCAGCAGCGTGCTTGAAGGCGCTGCCGTCAGTGCGCCAGCGCCTGCTGTTGATGCATCGGGTGCGGCGCAGATTCCCGGAAGCACGGCTCCCGTAGCCGTCAGTGAAGTGCCAGTCGCGCCGCCTGCGCCAGCTGCGTCCGGTGCCGGGCAAATCCCTACGAAATAAGCTGTTTATGCAGTGCCTGGCTAGAGGGCATGGCGAGATTTCAGGGTAAAATCTTAAGTTGTCTGGACAGTCGAAAACCGCAAGGTTTCCTCATGCCATCCAGGGCGTTATAAAACGTATTGTTAAGCGCGGACGTGGTGAAATTGGTAGACACGCTATCTTGAGGGGGTAGTGCCGAAAGGTGTGCGAGTTCGAGTCTCGCCGTCCGCACCAAATTAAAAAGTATCGGCAAGCTGGCATCACTGCAAAAACGGCTTTCCAGAATCTGAGCAGAATCTGAATCCACGATGAACCTTGACCAATACCTTCCTGTACTTCTGTTCCTTCTGGTCGGCGTGGGTGTCGGTGTTGTACCGCAGGTGTTGGGTCGGCTGCTCGGCCCGCACAAGCCGGACAGCAAAAAAAATTCCCCTTACGAATGCGGTTTCGAGGCCTTCGAAGATGCCCGCATGAAGTTTGATGTGCGCTACTACCTGGTCGCCATTCTGTTCATTATTTTTGACCTTGAAATTGCCTTTCTTTTCCCCTGGGCGGTTGCGCTAAAGGAGATCGGTGCGGTTGGTTTCTGGGCCATGATAATTTTTCTCGGCATTCTGGTCGTAGGCTTTGTTTACGAGTGGAAAAAAGGTGCTTTGGACTGGGAGTAGACCTGCCCAAGCGCCCTCAATATTGCGACATTTTTCGCCGAAAACTCATCAAACAGCTGACCAAATAAGGTACGGGTATGTCACTAGAAGGTGTTTTTAACGAAGGTTTTATGACCACGAGTTACGACTCGGTGGTCAACTGGGCCAAGACCGGCTCAATGTGGCCGATGACATTCGGGCTGGCTTGCTGTGCCGTTGAAATGATGCACGCCGGTGCGGCACGGTATGACCTGGACCGCTTTGGCATGTTGTTTCGTCCCAGTCCGCGCCAGTCGGATTTGATGATTGTGGCTGGCACGCTGTGTAACAAAATGGGCCCGGCGCTGCGCAAGGTTTACGACCAGATGGCCGAGCCACGCTGGGTGATCTCCATGGGGTCGTGCGCCAACGGTGGCGGCTACTACCACTACAGCTATTCCGTGGTTCGCGGTTGCGATCGTATCGTGCCCGTCGATGTTTATGTGCCGGGCTGCCCGCCGACCGCTGAAGCACTGATATACGGCATCATCCAGTTGCAGCAAAAAATCCGCCGTACCAACACGATTGCAAGAGTTTGATGCAGGTCACTCTTGCAACGCCCGCAACTACAGAGCAAATTGGTGCGGCGGTCAATGCAGCGCTTGGCGACAAAGCTAAAAGTCTGAAGATCGCCTTGGGCGAAGTCACGCTCACTGTTACAGCCGCAGACTACCTTGCAGCCGCAACGTTGCTGCGTGATGCCGCAGGCTGCAAATTCGAGCAGCTGATAGACCTGTGCGGCCTTGATTATTCTGAATACAAGGACGGCCAGTACGATGGCTTGCGCTACTGCGTATCAACGCATTTGCTGTCTGTCAGCCTGAACCAGCGGCTTCGTCTCAAAGTGTTTTGTGCTGACGATGATTTTCCTGTGCTGGACTCGGTTAATGGTTTGTGGAATGCAGCCAACTGGTTTGAGCGTGAAGCATTTGATCTTTTTGGCATCGTCTTCGAAGGGCATAACGACCTGCGTCGCATTCTGACTGATTACGGTTTTATCGGTCATCCTTTCCGCAAGGATTTTCCGCAGACAGGCCACGTGGAAATGCGTTACGACCCGGAACAAAAGCGCGTGATTTACCAGCCAGTAAGCATCGAAAATCGTGTGGTCGTGCCACGCGTGATTCGGGAAGACAACTACGGTGGCGGCGCGGCCAAAATCTAGGTAGCACATGGCAGAAATCAAAAACTATACGCTCAATTTTGGCCCACAACACCCCGCTGCACATGGTGTGTTGCGCCTGGTGCTGGAGCTTGATGGCGAAGTGATCCAGCGCGCCGACCCGCACATCGGCCTGTTGCACCGCGCTACCGAAAAACTGGCCGAGAGCAAAACCTATATCCAGACGCTGCCCTACATGGACCGGCTCGACTATGTGTCGATGATGTCCAACGAGCATGCTTACTGCCTTGCCATTGAAAAATTGCTGGATGTGGATGTTCCCATCCGTGCGCAGTACATCCGCGTGATGTTCGATGAAATCACGCGCCTGCTCAATCATCTGCTGTGGCTCGGCGCGCACGGCTTTGACTGCGGCGCGATGAACATCCTGATTTACTGCTTTCGCGAACGTGAAAATTTGTTTGATATGTACGAGGCCGTGTCAGGCGCGCGCATGCATGCGGCCTATTACCGTCCTGGTGGCGTGTACCGTGATCTGCCCGAGAGCATGCCGCAGTACAAAGTCAGCAAGATCAAGAACGCCAAGGCGATTGAAGCGCTTAATGAAAACCGCCAGGGCTCGCTGCTCGACTTCATTGAGGACTTCACCAACAAGTTTCCGGGCTATGTGGATGAATATGAAACCCTGCTCACCGACAACCGTATCTGGAAGCAGCGCACGGTCGGTGTCGGTGTGGTGTCGCCTGAACGCGCATTAAACCTCGGCTTCACCGGCCCCATGCTCAGGGGCTCCGGCTTCGCCTGGGACCTACGCAAACAACAGCCCTACGAAGTGTATGAGCGCATGGATTTTGACATTCCTGTGGGCAAGACCGGTGACTGCTATGACCGCTACCTAGTGCGAGTTGAAGAAATGCGCCAGTCCAACCGCATCATCCAGCAGTGCATCGCCTGGCTGCGCGTGAACCCGGGCCCGGTCATCACCAGCAACCACAAGGTCGCTCCGCCGAATCGCGAATCCATGAAAAACAACATGGAAGAACTGATTCATCACTTCAAGCTCTTCACCGAGGGCTTTCATGTGCCCGAAGGCGAGGCTTACGCGGCGGTGGAACACCCCAAGGGCGAGTTCGGCATCTACATCGTCAGCGATGGCGCCAACAAGCCTTACCGCCTGAAGATTCGTCCGCCGGGCTTTTCGCATCTGGCTGCGATGGACGAAATGTCGCGTGGCCACATGATTGCTGACGCGGTTGCCGTGATTGGCACTATGGACATTGTGTTCGGTGAAATTGACCGCTAAAAACGAAATTCTCTCAAAATTCTCCATGATTTCTGACCAAGCAAAAATCCGATTTGATCGCGAAATAGCCAAGTACCCGGCAGACCAAAAACAGTCAGCAGTCATGGCGTGCCTGACCATCGTGCAGGAAGAAAATGGCTTTGTAAGCAACGAGAGCGAAAAGGTTGTGGCTGACTATTTGGGCATGGCCCCGATAGCCGTGCATGAGGTCACGACCTTCTACAACATGTACAACCAGCAGCCGGTGGGCAAGTACAAGCTCAATGTTTGTACCAATCTGCCTTGCCAGTTGCGTGACGGTGCCAAGGCACTGAAACACTTAGAGCACAAGCTGGGCATTGCGATGGGGCAAACCAGTTCAGACGGCTTGTTCACGCTGCAGCAGTCCGAATGCCTTGGCGCTTGTGGTGACTCACCAGTGTTGTTGGTCAATGACCTGACGATGTGCAGTTTCATGAGTAATGAAAAATTAGACCAGCTGATTGATGGCCTGAAATCTGTAGAAGCACCCTGATATGACTTCCGCAATCCATTCAACTCATGCTGCAGCCCAAAGCGTGTTGTCGCAATTTGCGGCAACCGGTGTGCAAACCTCTTTTCATGGTCGGCATATCAGCCCGCAAATTATGGCAGGACTTGACGGCACGAATTGGGGCTTGAAGGCTTATGAGTCGCGTGGCGGCTACCAAGCCTTGCGCAAAATACTCGGCCAAGACGGTGGCGCTGGTTTAACGCCGGATCAAGTCATTGCTGAAGTCAAGGCGGGCGGCCTGCGCGGCCGCGGTGGCGCCGGTTTCCCGACTGGTCTCAAGTGGAGTTTTATGCCGCGCCAGTTTGCAGGTCAAAAGTATTTGGTCTGCAACTCTGACGAAGGCGAGCCGGGTACGTTTAAAGACCGGGATCTGATGCAGTTCAACCCGCACAGCGTGATTGAAGGTATGGCGATTGCGGCGTATGCCATGGGCATCAGCGTCGGCTACAACTACATTCATGGTGAAATTTTTACTACCTATCAGCGTTTTGAAGAGGCGCTGGACGAGGCGCACGCCGCTGGCCTGATCGGCAACGGCATTCTCGGTAGCAGCTTTAATTTTCAGCTCCACGCGGTGCACGGTTTTGGCGCCTACATTTGCGGTGAAGAAACCGCGCTGCTCGAATCGCTAGAAGGTAAAAAAGGCCAGCCGCGCTTCAAACCACCGTTTCCCGCCAGTTTTGGTTTGTATGGCAAGCCGACCACCATCAACAACACCGAAACCTTCGCGGCCGTGCCATGGCTCATCCGCAATGGTGGTCAGGCTTACCTTGAAGTCGGCAAACCGAACAATGGCGGCACGAAAATTTACTCGGTCTCTGGCGACGTTGAATGGCCTGGCAACTATGAAGTGCCTATGGGTACGCCGTTTTCAAAACTGCTTGAGTTGGCGGGTGGTATCAAAAACGCCAAAGACGGTCGCACCCTCAAGGCGGTGATTCCTGGTGGCTCATCAGCGCCCGTGTTGCCTGCGTCCATCATGATGGAATGCACCATGGACTATGACTCGATTGCCAAGGCTGGCTCCATGCTCGGCTCTGGCGCGGTGATCGTGATGGATGACACCCGCTGCATGGTCGAGTCACTTAAGCGCTTGTCGTACTTTTACATGCACGAGTCCTGCGGTCAGTGCACGCCGTGTCGCGAAGGCACTGGCTGGATGTGGCGGGTGGTGGACCGCATTCATCACGGACACGGGAAACAAAGTGACCTGGATTTACTCAACTCGGTCGCTGACAATATTCAGGGCCGCACCATCTGCGCACTGGGCGATGCTGCCGCCATGCCAGTGCGGGCCATGATTAAGCATTTCCGTCATGAGTTTGAAGCCATGATTAAGCCCGTAGCTGCACTGCAAGCCTGATAGCGGAATAAAAATATGATTGAAATTCAACTCGACGGCCAAAAAGTCGAAGTGCTCGAAGGCAGCACGGTGATGCATGCGGCCGAAAAAATAGGCATCTACATTCCGCATTTCTGCTATCACAAGAAACTGAGTATTGCTGCCAATTGCCGCATGTGTCTGGTGGATGTCGAAAAAGCGCCCAAGCCGATGCCGGCCTGCGCCACGCCCGTCACGCAAG
>Ga0105055_10008861_pt1 | contig 12991 bp, 11 predicted proteins | sample BON03_FD_78090 | JGI IMG/M metagenome (GOLD analysis project Ga0105055, IMG submission 78090) | Freshwater microbial communities from Lake Bonney liftoff mats and glacier meltwater in Antarctica - BON-03 | ecosystem: Environmental > Aquatic > Freshwater > Ice > Glacier meltwater | place: Lake...
ATTTAAGATCGAATACAGGGAAATTCCGAATCTGGAATTTGGATTGAAGCTAATTGGCTGATGTTTCGAGGTAAAAAAGTCCTGCTAGCAAAAGAAACATAGAGCTAGTAGGGTGGGCAATGCCCACAGACCATTTAAAGCCGAAGTAAAAGAATTTAAATTGTTTGATTCGATTACCGACCGCACCTATGAGATCGCTATCTCTACACAAGTCGATCGACCCAACGATTAAAATCTCCCTAACGTTTGGATTTCTGGAAATATTTTAAATTAGTTAAAGTCCGCTGATAGTTAAAATTGTCGCCCTGTAATTTAAATAAACCTACCGCGATGCGTAAATCGGTAATTGCGCCCAAACAGTCGCCCATTTGATGACGAGCGATCGCTCGGTTATTGTAGGTAATCGCTTGCTCAGGCAAAATGCGAAGCACCTGAGAATAATTGAGATAAGCACCCTGATAATCTTTCATCTTTAGCTTGGCTGCCGCGCGATTGTTGTCAGCTATTGCACGATCTGGATCGAGGCGGATGACTTCGGTATAATCAGCGATCGCCAGAATATTTTTCCCCAATTTAGCGTGTAATATCCACCGTTGCAGGTGAGTATCCAGATCTTGGGGATTTTGGTGCAGCGCAGCATTTAGGCGGGTAATAGTCGGCTCTGTCGCAGCTTGGGTAGGATCGGGTACTGCTACTGCGGTAATTGGCACCGATATCAGTGAGATCGTGGTAATAATACTTAGCTGGGCAAATAAATATTTAGTCATTGGCAATAATCAAGATTGAACTAAAAACAATCTCCAAATTATTGGAGTAGTTTTCTGGCATCAAATTTTACACTGCACCGGTCGAGTGGTATTCATGCTGCTGCCAAAAGGCGGTAAAGGGTTTTCTGACTTAGTGTCTGGTGCGGATACGATCTTGTATCTTGGCGGCGGCTCCTGATTGCCTTTGCTCACCGATGGAGCTGATGGTGGACAACATACACTACGGATCAGCCACCGATGCCACCAGCCACTACCCGCCATCCACCAATTCTTAATATTTACTGCCAAAAGTGGCAGATACATCCAAAGCAGTCTAGAGTAGAAAGTAGCAGGTGGAGACCATCGATCGGAGGTTGTGAATGAGTCAGCAGAATCCTTATGAGCAGCTAGGGGTAGCAGAAGATGCCACCTTTGAAGAGATTCAAGCTGCTAAACAACGTGTAATTGCCCAATTAAGTGGCGATCGACAGCTACAAGATAATATCGAATCAGCTTATGATGCGATCTTGATGGAGCGGCTCAAGCTCCGTCAGCAGGGCAAAATCAAAGTGCCCGACGGGATTAGGTTTCCCGAAAAGTTAGCTACTGTCGCACCCAAATTTTCATCCCTAAGTGTTGCTAATGCTCCCAGTTGGTTGGGGGATAGTTTTGAACGCCCCAGTCAACAGCAGATTTTAACAACTGCTGGTGTCTATACAGTACTAGGTGGAGCTTCATTAGTACCAAGTATAGCTAATACGGGATTACCAACATTGCTCGCCTTAGGGGCTGGATTTAGCCTGTATTTTATCAATCAAAAGCAACGTCGATTTAAACGTGCTCTCTTAGGCACTTTACTTGCCCTAATCATTGGTACTGTGGTAGCTAGTGTGCTGGTAAATACTCTACATCTACCAGTCGATCTGATTGGCATCCCAGGTGAAGTTTTTGCTGGGTTATTGACTTTCCTCCTGCTGTGGACTGTAAGTAGTTTTACAAAATAAGTTACTATCTAGTTAACTTGTAGGGTTGCTCTAGTCGGCACCCTAGCTCTAAGCTGTGACTAATATTTATCGCCTGGCGCAAGCTGTGATAATCAGCGTAAATTTTCATCCAATGATCAATTATCTGCTTGTCTTGTCTCGCTCAATCTGGAGGGAACCTCCAGAGCGCGAGCCGCTGGCGCAACACATTGCTAGGCGGGGAACCCAAAGCGACGTTTGGGGCGCGCCCCAGCACAGAGGAAATCTCCGCCTGAAAAGCATCGGATATCGGTAGATTGCCTAAATTATTGGCTACTTTCAGTTGTCTGCCACTAGGATCTAAATTCCACATTTCTTGTCCCATTGTTAACCAATGACGAGCAGAATAAAAAGATTTTTTTACATATTGCCGATCGATCGCTGGCAACTTTTTTAGTTCTGGTTTAATTAGCTCGAATATACCTAGAGAACCCAATAGCCTGACTATCCCCAAGGCTGTACCAATCGAGACAAAGCCAAAACTAACGGTAAAAAATGTCTTGAGTAATCCCACACTCAAACAGTAATATCTGCCGATCCTCTGCTTTGTAGATATCTGACTGGACGATCTCGAGTCGGATCTAGTCTGCATAGAGGTGGTGGATTGCGATCGCGATAACTAGCAATCCGATCGTAAATTATCGTAGCAGCAAGCCTAATAATCTCGATCGTCGGCAGGAGTGATAAGCTATTAAACATCTGTATCGATCGCTATAGACCGAGTATTATACTTATGTGGCAATGGCAAACTTGGTCGGAATTACCTTATTTAACCTGCGATCTACTCGCTGACTGGCAACATGGCTTTTTTACCCGTCAGTTTGCCCCGCGCGAACCACATGAGATCGCTCCGATTTTGGCGGCGACTGCTACTACTCACCGTCTCAAGCAGGTACATGGCAATGTCGTACTTACTCCAACCGAAATCTCTAGGACTGTGGAGGTAGAAGCAGAAACGGGTAACGCCCTAGCCGATGGGTTGTTGACAGAACAACGCCAGCAAGCTGTCTGGGTTGCTAGTGCTGATTGTAGCCCGATCCTGATTGCCAATCGTCAAACTGGCAATGTAGCTGCTGTACATGCTGGCTGGCGCGGTACATCCCTAAATATTGTCACGATGGCAGTAAAACGGTTATTGGCACAGGGCGGAAGTCTAGCCGATCTCATCGTCGCGATCGGTCCAGCGATCGATGGGGAAGTCTACCAAGTCACTACCCAGGTAGGATTGGAAGTATGTCGCTCGATCGCGACCAAACCCCTCTCTGGCGACATTGATGCCGATCTGACCATTTTACAATCGCTGCCCAATTCACCCCTACTCCCAGACGTACAAGCAGGGAGAGTGCGGCTAGATGTGCGTCGGGTCAATCAACTTCAACTCGAACAGTTAGGCGTAGCTCCGCAGCAGATCTCGATCGCCCCCCACTGCACCTATCAAGAACCCGAATATTTCTTCTCCTATCGTCGTGAGAAACTCAAAAAAATTCAATGGTCGGGAATTGTCAGTACCTAAATAATTTGAGGCGAACTGGATTGTTACCCTCGATCCGCTCCGATCGACTGTGCCGACGAACAGTTTTTAGATATAATAGACGAAAGCAGATCGTAGATCTGAGCGGAATGTCCCTAAAGGTAGGGCAAAATAAAGTTAATCGCCGAATTTGTTCGACTAACCAAAATATTTAAGATCTCATGTACTTATCCAGTTGGCATCGATTTAGAATCTAGCAAGTAATAATGCCCAGTTGAGGGCAATAGATCGGTCGATGCTTACTCACTTTTCACTATTAGATTGCTAAGATCCGCCCAAAAATCTCACTTTCGATCTCGAGGATCGAGATTTACAGGATCGGGAGTCATAAAAGAGGGTAAGCTGCGACCTCTAACACCAGTCCGTTCGGCTTGAAGGCATCGTAGGTAATCGCTGCAACAAGTAGGCAACATCACTATTCCAACATCTCTACTCATGCAAAATCCCACATCAAACCAGGATATCCAAAGCCTTGAAAATAGCATGGATTCTAACATCCTTGGCGATACGAATATTAACTCATCGAAAATATTGATTACTCCGAAAGAACTCAAGGAAAAGTTACCAATATCACCTGAGTTAGAGCAACGCATCGCTGACTATCGCCAACAGATTCAAATAATCTTGGATTTCCAAGACAATCGTAAATTTATTGTCGTTGGCCCATGTTCTATTCATGATGTTACAGCAGCCGAAGAATACGCATACAAATTAAAAGATTTAGCCGATCGAGTCAAAGATAAATTTCTGCTAATCATGCGAGTATATTTCGAGAAACCCCGCACCACAGTCGGGTGGAAAGGCTTAATTAACGATCCAGATATGAACGAGTCCTTTGATGTTGAAAAGGGCTTATATACTGGTAGAAATTTACTCCTAAAAATTACTGAAATTGGATTACCAACTGCCACAGAAGCTCTAGATCCAATTGTCCCACAATACCTAGACGAGCTGATTTCCTGGGCGGCGATTGGTGCCCGCACTACCGAATCCCAAACCCACCGAGAAATGGCTAGTGGACTATCGATGCCTGTCGGTTTTAAGAATGGTACCGATGGCAGTGTCAAGGTAGCCTTAAACGCCCTCCAATCAGCCAAACAACCCCACAACTTTCTCGGTATCAATAAGCAGGGACAAGTCAGTGTTTTTAAGACTAGAGGTAATGCTTATGGACACATTATCTTGCGTGGTGGTGAAGGTAAACCTAACTACGATCCCATCAGTGTTCAAGCAGCGGAAACCGAACTCAAAAAAGCTAACTTACCACCGCGGATCGTCATCGATTGCAGCCATGGTAATTCAAATAAAGATTATCGCCTCCAACCGATTGTCTTTGAAAGCTCGATCCAACAAATCATCAATGGTAATACCTCAATGGTAGGGATGATGTTAGAATCAAATCTTCACGAAGGTGGACAATCGATTCCCACAGATCTTAGTGAGTTAAAGTATGGTGTATCTGTAACTGATAAATGTATCAACTGGGCAGAGACCGAACGAATTATTCTCGCAGCATTCGCTCGACTGTAGGTTCAATTAACTCAGATCTTGTCTGTGACGTAAGCCCGACTTCTTGGAGAAGTCGGGCTTATTATTTAATGTAAAATGTTATCCCTGGATTAAATTGGGGTCTTCGAGATGACGATCTCCATGAGTTAATTAATAGAGAAGATCGAGGGTAACAATACCGGAGTGGAGAACGGTTAATTTCTCCAGTTTTTCCCAGTTTAATTTTCCCAGTCGATTTGGTTTTTGCCACAGGTCAGACCAGATCGGAGCATCACCCGATCGCTATTCGATTAAATATTTTTTTGATGAGAGAGTTTGAGCGACGATCGACTACCGCTAAAAACGAGGTAATTGGGACAAGATGTGCGATCGACTATCCCACATTCTCCACCCGATCGCGGGTACACTAGAATATTGCTCTCTTGTCGTTCAGAATTTTATGTCGCTGCCGATCGTTGCTATTATAGGTCGTCCCAATGTGGGTAAATCCACACTCGTCAATCGTTTGGCGGGGGCGCGGGAATCGATCGTGCATGATGAGCCAGGAGTTACCCGCGATCGTACATATCGTCGGGCATTTTGGCAAGATCGTGAGTTTGTGGTCGTCGATACGGGTGGACTCGTATTTGACGATGATACGGAATTTTTGCCGCTGATTCGCGAACAAGCGATGACAGCTCTCTCTCAGGCGAGTGCGGCGATTTTCGTAGTCGATGGACAGCAGGGAATCACTGGCGGAGATCGGGAAATTGCTTCCTGGTTGCGCGTCCAAAAAGTCCCAGTGTTTTTAGCAGTTAATAAGTGCGAATCGGAAACAGTCGGTGCGCTCCAAACTGCTGATTTTTGGCAGTTAGGGATTGGCGAACCTTATGGTGTATCGAGTATTCATGGTAGCGGTACGGGGGAATTATTAGACGAACTAATTCTCAGTTTACCCGTCATGGAAGAAGTCGATGTGCCAGAAATTCGGATCGCCATTATTGGACGACCAAATGTCGGTAAATCCAGTCTGCTAAATGCTTTCTTAGGTGAAAATCGCTCGATCGTCAGCCCGATTTCGGGAACTACTCGCGATGCGATCGATACTTTGATTACTCGCAATGATACCAACTATCGGTTGATCGATACTGCCGGAATTCGGCGGAAGAAAAACGTGGACTATGGGCCAGAATTTTTTGGCATTAACCGCGCCTTTAAAGCGATCGATCGTTGTGATGTCGTCCTCCTAGTCCTCGATGCTGTCGATGGTGTCACCGAACAGGATCAAAAATTAGCCGGACGGATTGTCGAAGAAGGACGTGCTTGTGTAATTGTTGTCAATAAATGGGATGCTGTTGAAAAGGATTCCTACACGATTTATGACTACCAAGATCAGTTAAACAATCGGCTCAACTTCACAGAATGGGCTGAAAGTATCTTTGTCAGTGCCCTCACCGGACAACGTGTTGATAAAATCCTCGAAATAGTCGATCGAGCAGTCGAACAACACCGTCGCCGCGTTACTACTGCAACGATCAACCAAGTACTTGAAGAATCCACTAGTTGGCACAACCCCCTCGTCACTCGTCAGGGTAAACAGGGCAAAATCTACTACGGTACTCAAGTCAGCGCACAACCACCCACGATCGCGTTATTTGTCAACGATCCCTCCCGATTTAACGACAACTACCGTCGTTATATCGAGAACCAGTTTCGGACTCAACTCGGCTTTAGTGGTACTCCCTTACGCCTGCTCTGGCGCGGGAAGAAACAACGCGAAGGCGAAAAGATCGTCAACCGCGCTACCCGAGTCAAGGCAGCTAAGTAGCTAGCTGTAAAATCGATCGTCGGGCAATTCATGAATTGCCCCGACGATCGATTGTTCGGAGTACGGAGGGTGGGCATCCGCCCATCAGACCGGAAGACCAATCCACCATCCAGGTTTCAGGCAGTTTTTACGTTAGAAATATCGATCGCACTTAACCTAACTCATCCAAGAAAAATCTACTACGTCCGAACATTGTGTGGTGGGCACTGCCCACCCTACATTTACTGTAGAGATGGCTGTCAACTGTCAACTGTCAACTGTCAACTGAACAGATGGATCTACTTCGCTCGTTACCCATTGGATTATATTTAGAACAGCCACTGACTTGGCTACATCGTCTCGATCCGCGAGTTAAACTGGGCTGGCTGTTGAGTTTTTTGTTAGCCCCGATCCTCGCCAGTGCGACGTGGAAACTGAGTTTAGTTGCACTGCTAGTAATTATTAGTCTTCTGGCTGGTATCCCTTGGCGCGCACTCAAACAGCAGATGGGCTGGTTATTGCTAGTTGGTAGCGCAATCTTCCTGGTGGGGATGTTCGCGCCAGAAACGATCGATGTCAGCCATCAACTCCGATCCCCGGCAGATATTGGCACAGAGATCGCCCAACCATATCAATATGTATTATTTAAAATTGATACTGGCACAATCGACCTCAAAATTACCAGAAAATCGATCGATAGTGCGATCTTTGCCAGTACTTTAATTTTTACGCTGGTATACAGTACCACCATTTATCTACTTACCACTGCGCCAGAAGAAATTACGACTGGATTAGAAAGTTTAATGGCACCTCTACGCCGTTATCATATCCCTGTTACCGAGATTACGCTCACTCTGACTTTAGCTCTGAGATTTATTCCCTTGGTACTAGAAGAGATCCAAAACTTAGTTCGATCGATCTATACTCGCGCGATCGACTGGCAAAAATTAGGCATCAAAAATAGTGCTAAAATTTGGCTGACTGTATCGGAAAAACTCTTAGAAAATCTGCTAAACAGAGCCGAACAAATCGCGATCGCTATGCAGGTACGCGGTTTCACTACTCCGAATACCCACTTAGTCCAATGGCATCAATTAAAGTTAGGTAAAACTGATTTTTTAGCAATAGCACTGCTAGTCGTATTTTGGATAGCTAGATTTACTGTTGGCGGTCAATTTATTTAGGAGTTGACACAGCGGACGGTTGGGTTTTAAACTAATCTAGTTTCGTCTTCGTCGATCGGCTCGATCCGCCCTTACAACACCCAACTTTGTATTTATCTATCCCCCTTGAACATCGAACTGGATCGCAAATATTCGATCGATTATTTAGACATGAGTCAATCGCTACCTTATTAGAAAGCCCCGCAAATAATACCGAGCGTTCGGTCTTGACACGATACTCGATCTGTGCTGGATTACCACAGACGATCGATCGGCAACCACAGATTTTTACTCCAGCAGTCGGGCAAATTTTAGACTGTTTGCGCGGGCTGCTAGCGACGAAAAATCAGCAAGAATCGGATTTACCGGCACATCTCCCCTTTACTGGTGGCTGGTTGGGTTGGTTGGGCTACGAACTCGCAGGGGAAATCGAAGCACTCCCAGTTCGTCAACCAGATCCCTTGCCATTCCCTGTAGCATACTGGTATGCGCCCAATACGTTTGCCATTTTGGATCACTGGGAGCAATTATTATATTTGTCTGCACATACAGCCGCAGAACTAGACGAACTTATCCTCAAATTAGCGCAGCCACCGATCGAGAATCACGATGTTTTTCAGAGCCGAACTCATCAGGATTTACATTTTTTTACATCAGAAGCCCAATATCAACAGGCAATTATTCAAGCCCAAAAATATATTCAAGCTGGGGATATTTTTCAAACTAATTTATCACTGAGATTTAGTTCCCCAACAAATCTCGACAGTTGGCAAATCTATCAACGACTGCAAAACATCAACCCTTCTCCATTTGCCAGCTACTGGCAAACACCCTGGGGAGCGATGATCAGTTGCTCCCCCGAAAGACTAGTCCAACTCCAACAACAGCAAGCTACAACTCGTCCGATCGCCGGTACTAGAAAACGCGGTCAAAATCTAACCCAAGACTGTCAATTAGCCACAGAATTATTGACTAATCCCAAAGAGATTGCCGAGCATATTATGTTAGTCGATCTCGAACGTAACGATCTCGGACGTGTCTGTCGGTGGGGTAGTGTCAAAGTTGATGAATTACTATCGATCGAGCGATATAGTCACGTTATGCACATCGTGAGTAATATCACCGGAGAATTAGATCCCCAGTTTGACTCGATCGATCTGATTCGCGCGATGTTTCCAGGCGGCACAATTACTGGCTGTCCAAAAGTCCGATGTATGGAAATCATCGCCGAACTCGAACCATTTCCCCGCAATCTATTCTATGGCTCCTGCGGCTATCTCGACAGGCGCGGTCATCTAGATTTAAATATTTTGATTCGGACATTGCTGTATCATCAGGGCACCGTCTGGGGGCAAGTCGGCGCAGGAATTGTTGCCGATAGCCATCCCCAACAGGAGTGGCGCGAATCGCTCCAAAAAGCTGCTGCTCAAATCGCCGCACTGGGTATTATAAATTAACAGTGACATCGATCGTTGGCGTAACCTCTGTATGCGAGAATCGATCGATATCAGTCGATCTGAGCATTCCAATTCCGTATACTCATCCTCCTTGCCGTGACTTCCGAAAATTACCTCAACCACCCTACCTTTGGCTTGCTCTATCGCATCTGCATCGTTGAGGAAAACCAAGAACTATTTACCACTCTCTACGCACAGCGAGTTTTTTTTCTAGTCGCCAACACTGCTACCGGATTGTCGTTTCAACCTGTGACTCGTGCTGATGCGCGACTGACCATCGATACCCGCATTCGCCTACTCAGACGCAACGGTCAAATTCTCGAATATCAACAGCTACAATCAATGATGCAGCAAAATTTTCCCGGCTAAAAGTTAGGTTTTAGATTTTAGGTTTTAGGATATAAGGTAGGGAATATGTAGTTAACGATCGACAAGACGATCTAACTATCCAAAACCACGCCTCATGTCTAACCTCTACAGCCCAAAGCCTAAAGCCTAAATGACCATCGCGCATAATATTGAGACTATTCGTCGAGATTTACCAGCTTCAGTAAAATTGATGGCGGTAACTAAGCAAGTATCTGTAGCTCAGATGCGAGAAGCTTATGCCGTTGGGATTCGGGATTTTGGCGAGAGTAAAATTCAGGAAGCACAGGCAAAACAGCAAGAATTAGCCGACTTACCGGACATTCGTTGGCACCTGATCGGGCATTTGCAGGGTAACAAGGTACGCAAAGCAGTCCAGATCTTTGAGTGGATTCACTCAGTAGATAGCCTGAAACTAGTTCGACAGATCGATCGAGTCGCTACGGAATTAGCAACCAGCCCAAATATCTGTCTCCAAGTCAAAATATTGCCCGATCCCGACAAATATGGATGGACGATCCCCGAGTTACTCGCAGATTTACCCCAAATTAGCGACTGTGTGCACCTCAAAATCAGAGGCTTAATGACAATTCCCCCACTCGGCTTAACCCCCGCCCAAACTCAACAATTTTTTGAGCAGACACGGGATCTCAGCCACCAAATCGCTCACCAGCCTGGATCGAATCTTCAGATGTCCGAGTTGTCGATGGGCATGTCTGGTGACTATCTACCAGCCATCTCTGCTGGAGCGACGATTATTCGGCTGGGAAGTATCCTGTTTGGCGATCGCCTCAAACCATAACTCCAGTTTTTTAGGCTCGGTACAGCACCACGGCACGAATACTTCTAAAAATTAATTTTCAACGTATTTATCTAATCGATCTTAAATAAAGCTGTCGATTTAACTAGTGGCAATTTCCGATCGAACTACAATACTTGAGAATGCTTCGTAGTATGTTCGGGCATTAATCACCTGTGACACCTAAGGATCGCCATGACTGGGTAAACTAAGTAATTACAAACAATACCAGTCCCATCCGAGTATCGATCTCTACCGATCGAGCGATTTGAATACTCGATCGGTTGGGATCGACGTTGTGCAACCACGCCAATAGTGAGCTAAAACACCCTAGTTAGCACTTCTCCCCCTGGAGAATCGGGCAGGATTTGAATTAACAATTTAGACCTTGCTGCTAGGTATAATCGCGTAACAAAATCGTTATGCACATCAAGATTAGAGTGTCTGCTTCTTAAAGACTTTCTTGATACTTGTAATTTTGTGATACCATACTCGATATGTTGGCAATGCTTGTGTATTTTCACTGCTCCCTGCTTCAGGAAGAGGCTGTGCCAACGATGAGTTTAGTCTATTTACGCTCATGAACTTTCAGTAATTATGCTGAGGTAACAACCAATCCTCTTTTGACGTGCAGAACGCTGCACTAACTAGCAAAGCGAGATCGAAGGTTATTAGGCTTACCGCCAACAGCTAGCCTGTTCCAGCCTGAAAGCATTTCGCCAAAAGTATCCATACCACCACAGTAGGGCACAGGAGTATTAACAAGTGAACGCGATCGACAAATTAAAAGATTTTCTGGGTGTGAACGATAGAGAGTACAGCGATTACGATCAAACAGACAGTGACGCTTATCGCGGCGACGATCATCCTCCAGAACCTCCAACCCCGCATCCAGTCGCAGAAGAACGTCGTGGTTCCCGCCGATCGACCACGGAGGCACATGCAAGTAAAATAAATAACGTCGTTGGGATGCCAGGTATCATGCACGGAATATCAGAAATGATCCTGATCGAACCTCGCTCTTTTGAAGAAATGCCTCAAGTAATTGATGCTCTCAAAAATAGAAGATCGGTGATCCTTAACATGACATTAATCCGTCAAGAAGAAGCTCAACGATCGGTAGATTTTGTAGCTGGTGGCACTTACGCGATCGACGGTCACTACGAACGGATTGGTGATAACATCTTCCTATTCACACCAAATTGCGTCCAAGTCAGTACTCCGAGCCATGTCATTCATGATGCAGCGCACCCGCAAGCACCACTATCTCAGACAGTTCGGAACACTCGGAGTAGTCAATCTGCCTCCACTTGGGGCAACGAGCCGATCCACGCAGCTCAATAAATCTATCACTATTGATGGCAACTGCGGCAGGTATCGATCCTTTCACTAACTGCAAGTAGTAATTTATGTCCGTCAAATTAGGTGTAATCGGCGGCGGGGTAATGGGTTCGGCGATCGTATCCCGCTTACTTACTCAAGGTACTTATCAAAGTACCGACATCATCATCAGCGAACCCACACTCTCACAACAGGCATCTCTCTACCAACAATATGGAGTGGAGGTGACTGGTGACAACAATTTGGCGGCTATGGCTCCAGTATTATTACTGGCAATCAAACCCCAAATTTTCGAGCGAGTTGTTGCGGATTTGAAACAACCCAATTCCTCACAATTAGTCATTTCGATCCTGGCGGGAGTCAGTATTGCCCAGTTAGAAATGGCATTTCCCGATCGAGCAGTCATCCGCGCCATGCCCAATACCCCCGCAACTGTCGGGATGGGCATCACCGCCATCTCTGCGTCCAAGCATGTCCAACCACAGCATTTAGATTTAGCTACTCAAATTTTCCAAGCCGTCGGGGAAGTAGTCACTGTCCCCGAATCCCTGATGGATGCCGTAACTGGCTTGTCTGGTTCGGGTCCCGCCTATATCGCTATCGCGATCGAGGCTCTAGCCGATGGGGGAGTCGCCGCAGGTCTCCCACGTCCGATCGCCGATCGACTCGCCTTACAGACCGTTTTAGGTACCGCCCAGCTCATCAAAGCATCCAACCTCCACCCCGCCCAGCTCAAGGATCGCGTTACTAGTCCTGGCGGAACTACCATTGCGGGAATTGTCAAATTAGAACAATCGGGTTTTCGCTCCGCACTGATTGAAGCCGTTATTGCCGCAGCCAATAGATCTCAGGAGTTAGGTAAATAGTTGGTAGTTGATACTTCTGTTCTTTCCGTCCTTTGAGCGGATCGTTTCGAGCAGAGGCTACGCCAACGATCCGCTCCAAAGGACGGCGACACAATGCCAAGGGCAAGGCTAACGCCAACAGTAGCAGAAGTCGATCGTTCAATTCTAGTCAAGTCACCCCCAGCCCTTAACTCATGGCTTCCAATCGTAGTGCTAAAATCGATTCCTGCTGCAAAACAACACCTCCGCAAATCCAAGAGATCGAGTCTCCCCCAGAGCGGCTACCCCCACAATCTGGTTCACCATATATTTATTTAGTGCGGCTGATTATTGCTGGATTGGGCGCAAGTACGATCGTTGGTACCGCGATCTCAGTCGTAAATCCCCCCAAGCAAATTGTCACCAACATCGAACCGCCGTTCTCCA
>Ga0105055_10008862_pt1 | contig 12991 bp, 5 predicted proteins | sample BON03_FD_78090 | JGI IMG/M metagenome (GOLD analysis project Ga0105055, IMG submission 78090) | Freshwater microbial communities from Lake Bonney liftoff mats and glacier meltwater in Antarctica - BON-03 | ecosystem: Environmental > Aquatic > Freshwater > Ice > Glacier meltwater | place: Lake...
ATGTTCTTGCTTCTGATTACCTCACGGATTGCCATCAGGCTCTTTTCTTTCAACAAGATACTCTTGTTTATTAAGAAATTAGCATTTGATGGCTTTTATCCACTTCTAGTAGTTTTAAAAAATATCGATTTTTGTTGTTGTTTAAAAAAATTCAAATTCCAATGAAGTGAAAATTTATGCAATTAGTCGGTGGTTGGAATTTGCATTTGATCTCGATTTATTGGGTGATCAGCATCCCGTTAGTGCGTAGTTATTCAGCTGGTTTGATTCTTTTGAATGGAGATTTATAGAGGCACTCCCCGTGTGTTTAGTGACGAGAACAATGTCGAGACGCGAATGGGCGGTTTGAAATCGAAATCTAGCGCCAAGCCACGACGAGCTCTCGGCGATATATCCAACAATCGAGGAGGAGATTCGGTGAATGTTCAACTTAAACCAAAATTCACCATCAAACAAACCCCCAATAAAGTTGCAGAGGTTGAGGAAGTAGACACTTGCATGAGGCAGGCCATTTCATCAGTTCCGTTTGATGGTGATCTTGATTTAAGTCGACTTTTAAAATGTACACAAAATAAGTCTTCATCGAAGACAAGCCTGCTTCGAGCAAACCCAGTTTTTCTGTCCCTACCGCAGCAAAGCGATGAACTATTTCAAAGTCCAATGGAAGAGGATTTTCCTGGTCTAGGAAGTGGAAATCATGGAGATTTGGCAGCCCCAGCCTTCGATGATGATTTCGATTTTTGAATATTTGTTTTAATATATATATGTATCAGTCTATTTTATTCAACCGTGCACATGAAAGGCTCGTGATCCGGGCATCTTCCCTTCCAGCAGTAATAGAATCACTTGTGCATATGGATGTTTAATATGCAACAAGATGATTCGCATGACTGCTGTGATAGGAACTGACAAGATAGCACCAGGTATTCCCCATACCATGTACCAAAACGACAGAGAAATCAAAACGACCACTGGATGCAATTCCATCGTATCTCCGAACACTTTGGGCTCAATAACATTTCCCACAATCGAGTGTATAAGTACCGGCAATGCAATAGCAAGAATTCTTGATACTGTTGTTTGATTCTCGTCTAAAATTACCATGGGTATTGGAACAGCCGTGGCAAGCATAGCACCGAAATTCGGAATGAAATTTGCAAAAAAGGTAATCACCGCAAAAACGTGGGCCATTTTGATTTCTAGCATGGGTCCTAGTACGATGTAGACCGCCACTCCTACTGCAAGAGATATGAGGGTCTTAATAACAATGTATCGCTGAATCTGCTGGTCGACTAAACGTCTTAAATCAACAGCTGTAGCATATGAATTGTTGAACGAATCTTCCTCCTTTTTTATATCAGAATCTTCGAAGAGCATGTAAAGAACGAATAAGAATATGATAAACACATATTCGAGGGCCTGTACAATACCCAAAACGAGGGTTTTTGTTATCGACACCCAATGAAATTCTTTTGATAGTTGCTGAGTTGTTGAGATACCATCCATCCCAAAATTTCGTTTCATCCACTCTCGCAACGTCACAAGTAACGTCACGCTCTTCTCTTCGAAGACTTCAATATCTTCTTCTTCAAATGTTTGAATTGCATCCGCTATCAAAACCACAACTCCTGTGAAGAATCCAAATACAAATATCATGCATATTAAAATTGCAATCCAACGAGGGCATTTCGCGTTGCGGCACTGCCATCGTGCTGTCACATCTCTTCCTGATCGACTGGCAGCTACCACATTCTCGCGATTGAAATTTGATAATTCAATACCTTCAGAAGATTCATCGAAAAGAAACTCCTGTTCTTCGATGACCGCTGAATTCGGTTCTTTGATTCTTCGTGGAATGTCCCGCCGTCGACAAATCACGGAGCTGAAGAACAAAAGAAAATTATCTTTACCACAAGTTCCCCAAGGTTGCCGCAAAAAACGAACAAATGGTTTGAGCAAATAAGTGAAAAAAAGAGCGATCACAAACGGTACCAGTATCTCACGGGCCCAAACTAAGATAAACCCGACACAAATAACAGAGATAATGAGAAGCGGAACAGCAATAAGATTAAAAGTCTGATTCAGCTGTTGAAGTATACCTCGATCTCGAAGCGTCTTTTCTAACGCATCTACATCTATGTTATACACTGACTCGCCTTCCCTCTCTTCCTCCACTTGATTTCCCTCCTTGTATCAATTAGTACAGTGTTTCCTAATGACAAGAAGAGACACCTACCATGTATGCCTGGGTTCGGATAATGAAATTTGGATGAGAGTTTACTGATGCACTAACTGAAATGTCTCTTCTCGTCGGATGTCGAGCTCTAAGCACTCGTGTCTGATGATCCAGGATGAGAAATAAGGTTGATACAGTGCTAATACATGATACCAAAGTGGTACTATCTAAAGTTTTACTTGTATTATTAGGAGAGACTGAATTTGAATTTAAAAATTTCTGCCAAGGAAGAAAAACGAAACAATCAATAAAAAGGATGAAGAAAGTTTTCCTGCATCTGATGGTTGCGATGACAAGCAATTAGCCTCATATACGAATGAAGTTCCCTTCATACTGGTGCACGTGTTTTCCATGGAGACGTATTCAGGCGTCGAACTTGCCAACATGGTCGACGACTGGTATCGATCTGACAAGCAATACTGGTCAAAGAATCCAAATATGTTGGTTGAATCAGGACACCAATTACTTGCGGATGATACACTGGAGGAAAATCCAGGAAGCCTTGACACTCCTTGCGAATATCGGCCTTGCTTGATACAAATAATATTCCCGATGGAGTCGCCATTGATTGAGATGCAAAAGTTGGTAATGTCATTGTAGCTCAGATCACCTGGTAGTGCCCCAATGAGCTGAGTATAGGCACCTGGAACAGCACAGAACGATCCGAAAGTCACACCATTGTATTTCTGGCAAACAGTATTCAAATCACTCACGAAAGAGTTGCCGACTCCGGGAACAAATGATGATAGTTGCGTGTATTCTCCTTGCACAATGCAAAATTCGTCCATCGTCATTCCATTTATTTGACTGCATGCATTTCCGAAGGATTCCCAGGATGTTGATCCTGGATACTTGGTAGACAATTGAGTATATTTTCCTTGTACCGCGCAATACAACCCATTTCCGAACGAGACTCCTCCCAGTTGGTTGCATTGTGACATCATCGAACTGAGATATGTGGTGTCTCCAGGAAGCTTGGTGGAAAGTTGAGTGTACTCTCCTTTCACCGCGCAAAACAAGCCATTTCCAAACGACACGCCACCGAGAGTCGCACACTCATTTGACATCGAGGAAGGCCAAGAAGTATCTCCAAGTTGCTTCACAGCAAGTTGCGTGTATTGGCCCTGCACCATACAAGACAATCCACTGTTGAAAATGATTCCGTCCATGGAGCCACATTCATTTATCATTGAACTCGGATAGGTACTATCACCTGCCAGTTTGACTGTTAACTGAGTATAGTCCTGTCCACCTGTACGAGAGCACCATGTGCTAGACGAAGACATGAAGAAACACATCTGGGCTTGTAGCAGCCATTCGGGCGTGGTTGACGTACTTGTGGCATTGGGATCAGAAGACATACTCTGTTGTTGTGAACTGGCGGTGGTGATTGCAAAACTCGAACCATAAACGGTAAAAAGAAACAACAAAGAGTTGAAAAGCGAAGAGGAGACCATTTGAAGAGGGAGTATGATTGTTATCCTATTTGTAAGTGGTTTGCTCTGGAAGACTACAATTAAGAATCAAGTCAGACGAGGATCAACGAATCTTCAGGACTAGACTGAACATTTGGTATACTGCTACTAATAGTATTACCAATACCGGTAAGTAAAATCACTTATTTTCAACAGTCAAACGACCCATTGAATTTGAATGGGGAGGATAACGTACCAAGCTAGAGGCGTTTCTTTTTATAGCTCCAGATACAGCTGCAATAGTTGGGGCAATGTGCGATATGCTGATGGTCGCTGCTACTAAACATCCGAGTGTGTTTGCCTATATTTGGAGACTGTTTGTAAATCCCATACCTGCGGACCCAAAATAATTTTCCAATCGTCGCTTGCATATAGCATAGCTGGGGAAATTCAGCACTCGAAAGGCCCCGATGATTATTCTAATGGTTTAGTGTCTGTTGTCCTATGATTACGGCATTCTTCCTTTGTTCACCTTCGTTATACACTAAAATACAAAAGAATACAGGCTTCGCAAAAATTAGAATCCCCTTTCAAATTGTTGTTTTCGTTCGTGTTGGCCCGTCTAACAGGAAACTATAGATAGTGCTTGGATCAGGGATCGTCAATGAATGAATTCGTGGATGTTTTACCAAGTACGATTGCCCCCACCAATTTAAACCCGATTGGAGGTATTTCAGAAGTAAATATTTAAATATGTTCGCGATCTAGTCGTTAACTAATAACGTATGTTGAATCATAGTGTTGCTCAGCTGCCGAATTAGAGTCAATTAATATTTTATTTGATCATTTTCGGATGAATCCAACAAAGAAGTTACTTGATGGATGTATTACCGCGAATGATATTCTGGGAGTGACGCCGAGTCGCTGAGCCTCGAAAACAATTCTTATCAATTAATTTGAAAACATACTTTCAAAATGAATCATTGATTTTGAAAAGAGATTCAGACTCACGCCTCAAAAAGTAGGTACTGTTGTTACAAGAACTGTATCTAGAAATATGGCTGATTTAACAAACTTCGCGCATTCTTGTATTACGAAAATGTGGGTGAGACAATATTTATTATTTGGTCTAATAGGTCGTAGAGACAAGAATCGAAAGGTGTGCATTTTCACACACATACTTTCAATAAGAACATCGTTGCTATGGGTTGGAAAGAGAAGACTACCTTGGACGGATTGAAGTACTACTACAACGAATCCACGAAAGAAATCGGATGGGAGAAGCCTGACGAGTTGAAAAGCAAGAAAGAGCTTGAAGATATGAAGGGCGATTGGACCTGGGTTCCTCATCCTGTTCATGTGTGGCAACCTGCAAGAAGGGTAGGAACTAACGGTAATGGAACTCAGTGTGTCACTGTTGAAGGCAAGAACGTTACGGTACCTACCGATGGATTGATGAATGGTCCTGAAACTGGTGGAAGGAACCAGGAGGTTCCCATGTGGGATTTATCTCATTCGGCCCTTGTTCAATTGGAAGATGATTTGGTGATGTTGGATGGTATCAATGAAGGTATGATTAGTCATACGCTTCGTGAGAGGTATGGCAAAGATGAGTTATACACCTGGGTTGGGGCTTCCCGCAACGTCCTTGTGTCGGTGAATCCGTACAAGCGGCTGCCTCTGTACACGAAGGAAAAGATTGACATGTACCACAATAAACCACCAAATTTGGTACTTGCTCCTCATCCATTTTCCATTGCTGGGGACTCTTATGACTCGATGTCTTTTAATAACATTGAGCAAAGTATCTTAATCAGCGGCGAGAGTGGCTCTGGGAAGACAGAAGCTACAAAACAGTGTTTGAAATATCTTGCTGATGTTGCAGGATCAGAAAACAATGTTGAAGGTAAAATTCTTGCTTGTAATCCGTTGTTGGAGTCGTACGGAAATGCGAAAACTATTCGTAACAACAACTCGTCGAGGTTTGGAAAATGGATCGAGGTTCATTTTCACAACGTGGACAGGTCGATTTGTGGAGCACGTATATTGAATTACTTGCTTGAAAAAAGTAGAGTTGTTTTCCAGCAGCAAAATGAACGCAATTTCCACATTTTTTATCAAATGTGTCAAGATTCCTCGACTAGCAGCAAGTATGAGCTCACTGGTGGTGCTGATTCATTCAGGTATTTGAGCCAAAGTGGATTGATCAAAGCTAAAGATGTAGATGATAAATCTGATTTTCAAGCGACTCTTTCGGCAATGCAAGAATTGAATTTCTCCGCTGAGGAACAAGATTGGGCACTACGTATCGCAGCCGCAGTTCTTCATCTTGGTAATGTCAAATTCGTTGAAAAAGCTGAAAAAGGATCCGTTAAAGGTTCCAGCATTTCAAACTCAAAATCAGTGGAGATTGCAGCTGACTTCTTAGGTGTTCCCGCCAAAGAATTGACTCGAGTGTTGTGCTATCGTTCTATCAGTGTTAGGAGGGAAACAAGTGTCATACCTCTTAATCCTACAGATGCTCGGGATGGATGCGATTCATTGGCCAAGGGAATCTACGGCAGGTTGTTTGATTACCTCGTTTTGCGAATCAACGACAGTCTGAAGGGAGATACTGGGAAATTTATTGGAATTCTGGATATTTTCGGATTCGAAATCTTTGAGAACAATTCCTTTGAGCAACTTTGCATCAACTTTGCCAACGAGAAATTGCAACAACAGTTTAATCGCACCACTTTTAAAGAGGAAGAGGCGCTCTACCAGGCAGAGGGGATTAAATTTCAACATATTGAATTCATCGACAATCAAATTGTGTTGGACCTTATTGAAAAGAAACCGATGGGAATTCTACTAATGTTGGATGAAGAATCTTTGGTGCCAGAAGGAACCAACACCAAATTCATGAATAAAATTGAATCCAACAATGTGAAAAATCCCAAATTTCTCACTGACAAACATCGGAAGTTGGAGAACAGTTTGGCATTCGAGATTGACCACTATGCCGGTATTGTAAAGTACGATTCTCGCCAATTCATGGAGAAGAACAAAGATACGCTGTTTGCAGACATGTATTCAGTTTGCGCAGACAGTAAAGATGGTCTGACTGCAGGTCTATTCCCGGACGCTTCTGCTCGTCGACAATTGAAATCGCTGTCGTTTCAATTCAGAGGACAGTTGAATGATCTCATGAACAGCTTGTATGAGACCGAATCAAGATACATCCGATGTGTCAAGCCTAACAACAAGCAGTCAGCAGATCAGTTCGAAGCCAGCTTGGTATTGGAGCAATTACGCTACAGTGGTGTTTTTGAAGCTGTGTCTATCAGAAAGCAAGGATACCCTTTTAGAATGACCTATCGCCAGTTCGCCTGCCGTTACAAGTGTATCAACACGGATTACAAGTACAAAGCTAGCCGCAAGGATGACAAAGCAATTTGTAAGGAACTGATGGAAAAGTCTGCGCAAGATTTTAGTGAAGTTCAATTCGGCAAAACCCGTGTTTTGTACCGAGCAAAGGAGCATCGTAATTTGAAACTGCTGCGAAATCTTGCATTGGAAACCATTGTCCCAGTCTGCCAGAAACTTATCCGAGGAGGCATTGCTCGTGAGTTTGGTCGACGTTTGAAGAAGGCGACAAGCGCATTGGCCAACGCACTCAAGGTTGCCAACGACATCAAGTTGATGGATGATGCTATTGCTGCTGTGAGTCCTACCATCGGTCCGCTCTCGAAAGTGTTCAAAGCTCAACCAGTGAACCTGAAGAAAGCGAAAGCGGCCCGGGACGATCTTCAAAAGTGGGTCGATTTGGAAAAGATCTTTGATCGTCTTACCAAGGTTGACAGTCCTACTGAAAAACAATTTGGAGAATTAACTGCTGCGGTTGCAAGAGCCAGCGAATTACTGGAAATTCCCCGTACGAAGACCCAAGTAAAGTTGTTTGAAGTAGCGAGGCAGCAAGTCATATACATGGAGATCAAAGTCAATGAAAGTCATCTGGATTCCAAGGGATCTCAATACAAGAGCTTGTCCAGTTTCAAAGGACTTCGAGACCGTGAAGCGTTCGCTAAGAAAGGATTTTTCTTAGGGCGAAAGAAACTCGAAGAAGGCATGCATACTTATTCGAAGGGGAAACTACCGACTTCACTCACTCAGATTGATGACAAGCTTGTTGAAAGACAAGCAACTCAGATGTTTGCTCTGGTTCAAAAGTTTATGGGCGATAAAAAGCATCCAATGCCAGATCAAGCTGGTGCTCAGGCTGTTCAAATGGCCATCACTACACCATTGTTACAAGATGAATTGTTTGTTCAAATCATGAAACAATGTTCCGGTAATCCAGAATCACCGCAAAAGGGATACGATCTCATGGCAGTTTGTGTGCATTCATTTATTCCATCGAAAGAGCTGCAGAACTTTGTTCTGATGTTCTTTAGAGAGACCGGTCATAACCAGCAGTTCTTATCTGCGTATCACAACACCAAGTATGGAGAGAAAGCCAAATCAGCTCCAAGTGGTGATAATATGAATGGAATGATCACCAAGTTCAAAGCGAGCAATGATCGTTCGCGTTTTTCGGTTATGCCAAAGAAATAATCCTATATTATATAAATTGATCTTTTAATTGAAATGAACATTTGAAAGATGGATAAGAGTGCTGCTCGGTTATGCCAAAGAAATAATCATGTTTTATATAAATTGATCTTTTAATTGAAATGAACATTTGAAAGATGGATAAGAATGCTGCTCTAATTGAGAAAGACATTGGCATTATGAAGCGCATCCGAGATCGTGGTCATGAAGGTATCTTCACATTGATTGAGCTTCTCCAGAAGCCAAATCTCTGCACTTTGTTCAGACCGATCAAGTTCAAACCTATCCCGTACAATCTGCACAACGGTTTCATGATCATCAAATAAATTATCAATATTTGAATCTTTCATCAAATGCAGCAAATTAAGAATAAGCGATGCGTTTGCTCGAAGGACTCTATACGCTTGTGAGCAATGTGACACAAACTTATCAAATCCTTTTGACCCTCGCCCTCCCATCGTATCCACCATGTCCTTCGTAAGACGGATAGGCCCCACTGCCCACGAACGCGGATCATGGCCGAAAATGTACCCGAAGTCAATATGAAACAATTCACCTGTTTCTCTCAACATGATGTTATCCAAATGACGATCACCAACACACAACACATAGGTGCACATGCAATAGCCGGCGCAGCTCTTAATAAATCTGTTCACCATATCCTCGTACAATTCAGCTTCCGATGGAATTCTTACCAGGGATTGCTGTTTTTCGTGTTGTTGCTCTATTGCTTTTTGTCGTTCTTTGGCTGCATGGGATTGGAAAAAGGCATTGATAGTACCAAATTGCTTTTGAACCGCTGTTAGTGGTGTTGATCCTTTGACGAACTCCATCATCCCTTCGTCGCTCGAGAAAGACAGAACTCGATAGAGAGTTAAATGTAAATCTAGATTCACATCCTTGAACATCTTATCCATGACTCCAAGCAATTGAAGTACCAACTGATCCTGTCGTAAATCATCTCCAACTTTAAACATTGCTGGAGACATATCATCATCTCCCTCCATAATTAAATCTAGTTTAAATGGTTGAGTTTTGCTGCTGAATACCTTCAATGTCGCCGGCTCCACTCCAATCACTCTCTTGCTAGGCCGCAATGGATGCAGTACAGGAACTGCTAGTTTACATAAACTGTGGTATTTACCTTCTTCTTGCTCCAACATTCGTTGCAAATAATTTTGACGAGCAATGGCTCTGCCTCTCCCTTCTTTGCCCATCTCAGTCACTTTCTTCACAAACTTCACCTGTTCCGACAATTGAGCTTCTAAGATTCTCCCTTTGGAAGAGGAACGCAATTGCGAGAAGAGGTCATTTCGAATATTTTGAAACAATGATTCTTTATCTTTGTTCTCAATTTCAGTCGATATATACCACGAGAAAAACGACACCAAGGACTCACTATTAATGGCTCTTCGAATGAGAAATGTCGCTAGTAAACCAGGGGGGTCTTCAATATCTGGTGACGATACCTGCAAGCTACCTACTTGAGCAATATTGTCATCATATCGCAGCGCTTGCACCAACGGTAGCAAGTACAGTAGGAGTTCCGTGTCATTAGCTAAGTCTAGGATCTTGATAGCATGTGAGCGAACAACGTTGTTTCTAAACTCGGTTTCATGGCTTAACAAACGCAGGGCATCGGATATATCAATTCGAACCCAAGCAAGAAGTAGCTCCTCTGCAAGTTGCACTTCAATAGGATTCTCCCAATTCACACTCATCACGAACTTCACCAAGGCTTTCTTATCAGTAGTGAGGGAATAGCTAAATTTCCATAGTAAGTCCTCGTGCCGACGGTTCAATTTCCCAGATGACTCAATGATTTTATTCAACTCAGCGCGCTCGTCCTTATTCGGTTTCAGATTCTTGTCCACGACACCACGCACCATAGACGGATTCAATTTGCGATATTTCTCTTCCACAGGATTGATGATTTCTTTCGCTTCCATCGTTCTTCCTTGAGCATTCAGTAATTCCGGATCATGAACAACACTGAAATGAGACGCCCAAGGAAACTCTTCTTTGATCTCATTTCTAGAAAGGCTTCTTTCTCGTTCTTCTTGCTCTTCTCCGGAACGCATTAATATCGCATCCATTCGCTCTGAAAAATAAGGTCGCTCTTCAAACAGTACAGGACAATCGAAATACGGAAATTCCAAAGTTAGGACCAAATTCTTCTTGTCTGCACAAGCCAAATCCTCCAGACGAACTTCAGTTGAAATGTCAGAAGTCCGTTTGCGTGCCAGATCATCGAGCCAACCGATTTTAAGCAGTTCGTCGTGATTGTACATTTCCCCAACTCTCCAGATGCGCGATCTCAGTTTCTCGGAATCACTGACTCTCCATACGCGTGGCATCGATGTATTATCACGAGCACCATGGGGATCTTCCAATGGAACCTGCACTCGGCCTCTGCGAAGTCGCGACACCTGATCAAATAACGGGACCTGCGTTTCCCCAAGCAATCCATCTGTTGGACTCCAAACTTTTAATTGTACCATTGCATTCAAATGCAAATCGCAATACATGATGGGAAGGGTAAGCCACTCGCCCCAAAACACCTTCGATGCGTCAGTTACGGAGCAGCAGTGAGTGCATTGGGCAACTGCATGGATAGGATAGTCGTCAAGAAGCACCTGAGCTGTTACATATAGTTCTGGTTCTGAAGAAGAGATCAAATTAAGACTCCTAATTTTTATCTTCAAATCCAAGTTCACATCGCAGCTCAATAAGTATGGGTACTCCTTACAGGGAAGAGCTTCCATGAAAGAAGAGTATTGGAGGATAGCCGCCCCCGTTTTGAATTTTTGAATTTAGAATCGAATTTCTTCATCTCTCGCTCCATCTCTTCTTTCGTTTTAATTATGCATCTTTACATTTCCCCAACAGATCCACTTTTGGCACGCTGGGATTAAATGTATATTTACTTTTCTTGAGTCGCTTCAATCGAAAATTCAAAAAGAAACCAGTCGGCATTTTGAAAATGTACTCGTCAGATATGGAACATGCACGCTAAAGCGACGAAAAAATGGTACCTATATGCAAAATAAATTAATTTAACAATGTTTGTAAATGGGATGTGGATACCGTGGCCACATATCTTGGATTATTTCCCAACCGTTTTATCGATTGAACAAAATCCAAGAGCTCATTGTAGCTGGAATGTTCGCTATATGGCACGCTAACGATTTGGATTCGTTTATCACGAGACTCCACGGTTTTAGGTTTCATTGCCCATCCAGTAGGACGAAATGCAATAATATGGCTAAATTCCCGATTTTTATGGAGTATTTTCTGTAAACTTTCTAGACGCAATTGGTGCATCATCTCTATTCTGATTTGGGTTTTGGTGCTATTTGTTGTAAAGCGGGAAAAATCTTCAGGTGAGAACTCGCTTTTGCAACATTCTAGCAATTTCAATTTAGTCTTGGATACAGAAATCTTCTCGTCGGCAGGGAAGCAATGTTTTACCACTTGGAGGAAGAAAAGTTCCTTTCCGATGGAGTAGGTTCCAAACAAGAAAAGAATTTTCATGGGTGGCGGAGTAGCTTTAAAGTATCCAAGGATAGATGCTTGAGAACTTTTCTTGCCGAGTTTCAATTTAACTTGTCGAATGCCTTCATTTATAGATTCGTCCTGAGACATGAAAGTATATTTTGGATCGCAATACGTCGTATCTAAAAATACAGTGTCGATTTTCTTTCCAGCTAAAAGCGCCAAATCGATTCTAGACGGATCGAACCGAAAATCTCCCGTGTGTAAATGCCATTTCCCGGTCTTTTGAACGTACAAGAGAAAGATGATGGCTCCGGGGCAGTGGTTGGCATGCAATACATGAATATCAACTCCTCCTAAATGAAGTGGACCAGATTTTACCGATACTTGTTTAATATGAGCTGTTGGTACTTTGTATTGCGCGACGAGAAGTTTAGCAGTCGCCGGAGTGCACACGATGATTCCAGTACTGAAATGTGATGTGATACCATGATAATGGTCCGAATGAAAATGCGTTAACAGATAGTACTTTGCAGTAAAGCGAAATCCATCGACTACAAACCCATTCGCACCTGGAACAGATTTACAAAAAGGTGGTTTGATAAGAGTCTTTTTGGACGGTTTAAATATCGCAGAAGCCAGCCGTTTTTGGTTCTCGACCAAATATTCATTCATGTTACGCTCCCCAGGTGCTATCTCTTCTACTTCTTCGTCCATTACAATATCGATGATTTCTTCAAAAGCGCTGTCGGCAAGAAGGCGAGACAATTCGGTGGGATTGGTGACACCATTGCTCTTGGCACAAGTTTTCAAATGTCTCAACCTCCTACTAACAACCTCCCGGGATGTATCACTCAAAACGGTGAAGTCCATATCACAAAATCTGCACGAGAACCGCCGCCTCAACACAGGGTCCTTCCCTGCGTCGTCCAAACACTGATTAAGATGAATTGATCTCTCTAGCAAAGTATTTTCGAAACTAAAAACAAATTGGCACACAGGACACTCAATGACGTATATCAAACTTTCAACTGATGCGGGTTCTGTTATACAGGTTGTTTCATCAATCTTCATTACTGAATTTGATGTTTGTAAATTGGGACTCAAACTATCAATTGAATTTGAAAGATTCGTTTCTGAACTTTCTTCTAATTTTGCTGCTGTTCTATTTTGTGAATCCTGATCATCATTCTTCATTTCCAAATTACGCGTTTCGAAATTGGGACTCAAACTATCAATTGAATTTGAAAGATTC
>Ga0105055_10008863_pt1 | contig 12991 bp, 11 predicted proteins | sample BON03_FD_78090 | JGI IMG/M metagenome (GOLD analysis project Ga0105055, IMG submission 78090) | Freshwater microbial communities from Lake Bonney liftoff mats and glacier meltwater in Antarctica - BON-03 | ecosystem: Environmental > Aquatic > Freshwater > Ice > Glacier meltwater | place: Lake...
CAGTCGTCAGTCGTCAGTCGTCAGTCGTCAGTCGTCAGTCGTCAGTCGTCAGTCGTCAGTCGTCAGTCGTCAGTCGTCAGTCGTCAGTCGTCAGTCGTCAGTCGTCAGTCGTCAGTCGTCAGTTAAGGAAACTTAGCCTCGCAAGGTTAGGTTGCTCCATTCACAATAATATTTCCTTTGAGATAAAGAGTCTAAAACAAAAAACGGTAGTTTAGTGACTACCTTTTTTTGTTTTAGACCTTCGGAATCTCTCATCAGTCACCCGACAATTTCCTACACTCCAAATACTCTTGGAAGCCATAGAGAGATCTCAGGGAAAAGCATAATTAGTATCAGCGCCAAAACCATCGCAAAATAGAATGGCAACAAAGGTTTCATGACCTTCTGTATTGTTGTATTTGCCACCCCAACACCTATAAAGAGAATAGAACCTACTGGCGGAGTACAAAGTCCAATACAAAGGTTTAGCACCATCATAATTCCAAAATGCACTGGATCAACTCCCAAAGCTGTCACTACGGGAAGGAATATTGGAGTGAAAATCAGTACTGCTGGAGTCATATCCATAAAAACTCCCACAAAGAGCAACAGTAAATTGATCATAATCAGAATCACTACAATATTGTCACTCAATCCCAAGAGCGCATTGGAGATATTTTGAGGAATATCCTCGCTCGACATCACCCAAGACATCGCCATGGAAGTTGCGATCAAAAGCATCACCACTGCTGTAGTCTCAGCTGCCTTCAATAATACCGAAGGCAAGTCTTTCACCTTCAATTCTTGATAGATCATAGACAAGACCAAGGAATATACCACGGCAATAGCTGAAGCCTCAGTAGCTGTAAATACGCCTCCGATAATGCCTCCAATGACTACTATCAACAAAAACAAACTCGGAACTGCTTGCCAGAATGTCTTCAAAATTAATTTAAAAGAAGAACCTTCTCCAGCTGGAAGTTTATGAACTCTCACCATTATAGCCGCAGTCACCATCAATAACCCACCGACTAACAATCCTGGCAAATACCCCGCAACGAATAGTGCCGCAACGGATACTCCACCTGAGGCAAGTGAATACACGATCAATACATTAGAAGGAGGTATGATCAATCCAGTCGTAGAAGAAGTGATATTCACTGCCGCTCCGAGTTCTTTTGGATAGCCTTCTTTCTCCATTCTTTTACCCAAAATACCTCCCATTGAAGATGCTGCAGCTACCGCTGACCCTGCAATCGCTCCCATCAGCATGGCTGCAATAATATTTACGTGTAGCAAACCGCCTCGCATTCTACCTGTAAGGGCTTTTGCAAATTCAATCAGACGATTGGCTATCCCTCCCCGATTCATTAGTTCTCCTGCGAGAATAAAAAACGGAATTGCCAACAAGGAAAAACTATCTAATCCCGTACCCATTCGCTGTGCGATGGTTGTGATTGCCGGCATAGTTTGAACTGTCACCATCAACGTCAGCATACTGGAAAGTCCAAGACTCCATGCTACCGGCACTCCAATCCCTAAAAAGAAAAGAAAGGAAATCACTAATATTAATACGCTCAAAATCTCCATTACACGGTAGCTTTAATACTTGTCAAAAATTTAATTGCCACTAGTTGGTAGTAAATCACCAATAGGCCGCTAAAAGGGATGATTGCGTAGATATACGCTAGAGGAATCTGCAGAACCGCTGATCTCTGCTCTAGGACAAAAGTCAGGTAAACAAGGTTTGAACCTCCAATAACCATTACTACCAGAGCGAAGATCAAAACACAGCAGTTAATCAAAATCATTAATTTATCCTGTGCTTTTTCCTTCAGTTTAGTAAGGAGAATATCAATGGCTAAATGCTCATTTTTTCCAGCAACATAGGCAGCTCCCAGCATTCCAACCCAGATCAACATATAACGTGAAAGTTCGTCTGTGAAGGAACTTGGACTTTGAAAAACATAGCGAGAAACCACCTGCCAGGTCACATTGAGCACCATGAGTGCCATCAATACGACCAGAAAATTGCCAATCCATTTATCCAGATTTAGCTTGGTATTGGGTGAAAACATAGGTTTGATACGTTGGGTTGATTGTTATTTTACTGCGCGAATTTCCTCCACGATTTTATAGATTTCTGGCTGCTGAACTTTGAGGTCTGAATACATAGACTCTACAGCTTGGCGAAAGGGCTCCTTATCAGGATAGCTGATCGTCACACCTGCTTTTCTCAGTTCATTCAAAGACTCCTCGGTAGCCTCCGCCCAGATTTTATATTCATAAGTAGCCGATTCATCAGCAGCTTCTTGTAGCCATTGCTGCTCCTGCGCATTCAGGCTTTCCCACACTTTGGTACTTACGATCATCACATCCGGCAAAGCTGTATGCTCATCTATGCTATAGAATTTACATACTTCGTAATGTTTGGAAGTATAAAGACTCGGTGCATTATTCTCAGCGCCATCCACGATTCCCTGCTGCAAGGCAGTGTAAAGTTCTCCATAGGAAACTGGTGTAGGTGACCCACCAAGGGCTTTCACCATGTTTGACGCCGTATTACTTTCCATCACTCGGATCTTCAGGCCAGCAAGATCAGCCGGAGTTTCCACAGGTTTATTTTTTGTATAAAAGCTTCTTTTCCCTGAATCATAATAGCAAAGGCCACGAAGCAGAAATTTTTGAGGATCAAGCAAGAGCTTTTTGCCAATTTCACCCTGCAATACGCTCAGCTGATGCGCATCGTCTCGGAATAAATAGGGCATCCCAAAGACCTGCATGGTAGGAGCAAATCCTTCTAAAGCTGCTGATGACACCTTGGTCATGCCCAAGCTTCCAATTTGCAGAAGTTCTACCAGCTCGCGCTCACTTCCCAACTGCTGGTTGGGATAAATTTTCACAATCATTTTGCCACCTGATTTCTCTTCTACTTTTTTGGCTAAAAAAAGCATAGCCTCATGTACAGGGTGTGTGATGCCAAGGCCGTGACCAAGTTTAATAATTCGCTTATCTCCTGTGACTTGACACGAAAAAAAGAGCGTAAGTACGACGCAAAAAGAAAAGATTTGAAGTTTTTTGATTTTCATCCGTTTATTTTTTGTTTTTCAATTGTCAGATGGAATCTCGCAAGGTAAATAATCATTCCAATGTATGACGTTCTTCGTCATGCTCGATTTCATGGGTTTATTGAACATAAAACATACTACACAATAGTAGGTCTTTCTAAGCTGATATGTCCGGTCGATCTACGGAATCGATTTAGTCCACATCTTAAATGATCTTTCTATCCTAAAAACAGAAATCCAGCTATTTTCGTAATACATCTCTGGCATCGCCTATCCCTATTTTGTTAAATGCGCATTTCGATATCTGCTCTCCTTTGCAATAGTTTTAATTTTCACCAATGATTTTCGTTATTGCTAAACAATTAATTACTTTTTGCAATCGATTGCTCGATATAATAAATAAACCTAATGAACGATAAAGCATTACAAATTCACCCTAAAGACAATGTTTTGGTCGCTTTACAAGACCTAGCAGCAGGTGAACTAGTTGCCTATAACTCCTTAAAAATCACTCTTAAAGACAGCATTCCTGCTAAACACAAGTTCGCAATCAATGAGTTGAACAAGGGCGATCAGGTCTACATGTATGGAGGAATTGTAGGTAAAGCACTTTCAACTATCCCATCTGGCGGTCTGCTTAGCACTCAAAATGTAACGCACGAAGCAGAGGATTTTGGTAAAAAAACTGGAGAATACCAGTGGGATGCTCCAGATATCAGCAAATACAAAGACAAAACTTTTATGGGTTTTCATCGACCTGATGGTCAGGTGGGAACGGGGAATTATTGGCTGGTAATCCCTATGGTTTTCTGCGAAAATAGAAATGTAGATATCATCAAAGATGCTTTCCTCGAAGAACTTGGTTTCGGCAAGCCAAATCCATTCAAGAAAATGGTGAGAGAAATGGCTAATCTATATAAGTCAGGCCAAACCACTTCTTTCGACACCGTTTCTGTAGAAACAATCGTAGAAAAAACAGAAGAACGACTTTTTGAAAATATAGACGGTATCAAATTCCTAAATCACCAAGTAGGCTGCGGAGGAACGAGAACGGATTCACAGGCACTTTGTGCGCTCATCGCTGGCTATATCAACAATCCAAATGTGGCTGGAGCTACCATCTTGAGTTTAGGTTGTCAAAATGCCCAATCTTCCTACATGGAAGAAAAGCTGCGCTTGATCAATCCTGATTTTAAAAAGCCCTTGATCATTCTGGAGCAACAAGTAGAAGGAACTGAGCAGCAATTACTCACCCGAGCTATTAAAGAAACCTTTATCGGCATGGCCGATGCTAATACGCAAACCAGACAGCCTGCTCCTTTGAGCAAATTGGTAGTCGGTTTAGAATGCGGTGGCTCTGATGGATTCTCGGGAATCTCTGCAAATCCTGCTGTAGGATATGCAGCTGATTTGGTGGTAGCACTAGGCGGAATAGCCATTTTATCTGAGTTCCCTGAGCTTTGCGGTGTGGAACAGGAACTGATCAATCGCTGCGTTTCGGATGAGAAAGCAGCGCGTTTTTCATCGTTGATGCGACTTTATGCAGCCGCTGCGGAGGCGTCAGGTTCTGGTTTTGATATGAATCCAAGCCCGGGAAATATCAAAGATGGCCTTATAACGGATGCAATGAAGTCTTCAGGAGCAGCCAAAAAAGGAGGGACTTCTCCCGTGACTGATGTGCTCGACTATGGCGAATACGTAAGCATACCAGGTTTGAATTTACTTTGTACGCCAGGCAATGATGTAGAAAGCACCACTGCCATGGCTGGAGCAGGAGCAAATATGATTCTTTTCACCACAGGCCTCGGCACTCCTACCGGAAATCCCGTGACGCCTGTGATTAAAATTTCCTCCAATCACAAACTATACGAGCGCATGCCTGACATCATTGATATCAACACAGGTTTTGTGATCTCTGGCGAGAAAAACATCCAGCAGATGGGTGAAGAAATTTTGGACAAAATAATCAAGGTTGCAAGTGGAGAAGAGAAATCCAAAGCGATGATTCTCGGTCAAGATGATTTTATCCCCTGGAAAAGAGGCGTTTCACTTTAAGTTAAGTTTAACCCCTCTCCTTCCAGTAAAATAGTAAATCAACAGAAATTAGTGCAACACATTCAAAGATGCATGGACCGGTCTTCTGACCATATAAGCAAAGAGCGTATTCCTGTTGGCATCAGTGCGTTTACCTATAAAGTATGATCAATAAAGGGAAGTTCAACTTCCTTTTCAAGTTCTGAAGATTTATAAATGGCCCGGATCAGTTCGACTGATTTTCGGGCTATTTTTCCTTCTACCAACACAGGATCTTTATTCTCGATCGCATTCAAATAATGCTCCCACTGTGCTTTGTGAAGTCCATGCCCAATTGCCATCGGGTCTGCAGCGCCTGATCCAGCATTGGTATCTGCGATAATCGGCTCACTTTCTTCTCCTTGTATACTCCATTGAACCAGTTTTCCTGCCTCCAAAACAGCACTCCCATTTTTACCAAAAATCTCCAAGCGCTCAGGCAAACCTGGATATAATGCCGTAGAAGCAGTGATATTCCCCAAAGCTTTATTCTCAAAAGTCAAGAGAGCAGCACCCAAATCCTCCCCTTCTATTGGATGAATTACAGTTTTCACTTTAGCAAAAACTGACTTTACGTCGCCCATAATATCCAGCAAAAGATCAACTGTGTGAATTCCTTGATTCATAAAAGCTCCACCACCATCTCCTTCCAGTGTGCCTTTCCATGGACTATTGCTGTAATATTCTGGAGCTCTGTACCAGTTCACATGCGCATTTCCCATGAGAAGTTTTCCGAATCGACCTTCTTGCACTGCCGCTTTGAGCTTCAGGTAATCAGCCGAAAATCGGTTTTGAAAAATAACTCCTAACCTCACGCCATTTTCCTCACAGGCTTCAATTAACTGATCAGCTCTTTTGAGATTGATTTCAATGGGTTTTTCGATTAACAAATGTTTCCCAGCTTTGGCTGCCAATAATCCTGCTTCCATGTGATGTCCGCTCGCAGTGCAAATGCATACTATATCGAGTTCGGGATGAGTCAAAAAAGCGGAGAGATCGGAATAGGCATCAACTCCAAATTTTTCCTGAGCTGATTTCGCTCTTTCGGATGAACTACTACAAAGTGCAACCAATTCGGCATTTTCGATTTCAGAGATTGCATCTGCATGCTTGCCCGTGATAGCACCAGTTCCAACGATTCCTATTTTTAGTTTTCTCATGATTTCAATTCATTTTGTAATTCCGCCCAGAGCTTCTCTGAGATCGGCACACCATTTTTAAGGTTTGTATTTCGGGTTGCTAACGTATTTTCACCTGGATATCGAACCGATTTATCACCAAAAGTTGCTGAGCTTTTCAGATCATCGATCAATGCATCTGATTTGGATTCTATCCAGTCTGCGAGTTCGAGTTTGGTTGGGTCAAAGCAAAGAAAAACCTGTGAAACAGCGCTTTCATGACCAGATTTCCCAACTTCAAAAGAAGCATTTCCTCCAGAAAGAACCGCTGCAAGTAAGTCCAAAACCATGCTCAAGCCTGAGCCTTTCCACAAGCCAATCGGTAGGCCTAGAAGATTACCAATTACAGTTCCAGGATCTTTAGTGAGATTTCCTTCTTCATCAAAACCAGCTTGATAAGGCATTTGCTCACCTTTGTCTTTGGCAATACTCAATTTCCCATATGCAAACTGGGTAAAAGCCATATCTAAAACCACTGGCCCTTTTGCTCTGGGTATCGCAATCACCAATGGATTATTACCGATTTTAGGTTCGCTTCCTCCCCAAGCCGGCATATTGGGAATTGTATTTGTAAAGCAAATCCCGATGCATCCGGCCTCCACTGCCTGCCAACCAAAATTCCCACCACGCATCCAGTGATTGGTGTTTTGCAGGGTGACGCAGCTAATCCCAAATTCTTTGGAGAGCTTAATCGCCCGATTCATGGCAAAGTCAGCATTCAAATTCCCCACTCCTCCCTGTCCATCCCAGCGCTCAAACATCCCAAGTTGACTTAAAGCATGCGGTTCTTTTTCAGGATCAACCAAGCCTTTTTTTATAAAATCCAGAAATAGAAAAAACCGATTTGCACCATGAGAGCGCACACCATCCAGATCGGCTTTTGCAAAAAGCAGCCCACATCGCTGTGCCCTTTCTTCTGTAAATGAGTGCTTGAGTAATATCTGCTCCAGCGTTTTGCTGAGCTGTTCGAAAGGAATTTGAAGATCAATCATTGAAAAAAGAATTATTAAGGAGGTATCCTCTAAGATAAAATCTACGATCTACTTTCTCCCGATTTGCTAAAAACTATTTAACGCGGGAGCATAACATTTACAATGTATTTTGATCGCAGTCATTTTTAAACCTGAAGAAATAAGTTAGATCATTGGTATGGCTCGCTTGCATAATTGCAGTGCTACTCCCCAGGGATCTTTTAGCATTACCAAGTGAGATCCATCTGCCAAAATATCATCAGAAATCATCTTAGCTCCAGCTTCTACCAATCTATCCCGATCACTGGTTGGATTATCAGAAACAAGCGCTAAATGAACAGCCAACGGGTGAAGTTTCTCAAAATCTAGCGTCTCTCCCTTCGGATTGGTGTAAACTTCTAGCATCACCGTACCGCTATCATCTGCCAAGAAAGTCATAAATGGTGGTTCAGTCATTTTCTTTACAACTTTCAACCCTAGGTGTTTCTCGTACCAAGTAGAGGCTGTTGGTGCATCGCTTACATTGAGCGCAAAATGTTCAAATTTCATTTTTTCTATCTCTTTAACTAAAACTGTTTATTGAAGGTAACGGCTGAGCATCTAAACTCTAATTATCTCAAAAAAAGACAATCGATTGCAGCACATAATACTAATTTTAGCTGATTACATTTAAATCAAGAAGCTGCCAAAATGATGAATTAGAGTCTAAAAATACAATTTATAGGTTAAGTATCAATTATATATTCTCAAGATGAGAAACATTTTAAACTCTTATCCCCTACCTTTTAGTATTATATTGCGCAAACGATTACATACATTATTATGAGTATTTCTATAAAAACCCGTTATTCTTCTCACCCAGAAGACTTCAGTATTTACACCACAGAAGAAATCCGAGAGAAGTTCTTACTGCAAGAGATTTTTATACCAAATCAAATCGCTGGAGTTTACACTATGGAAGATCGACTGATTGTAGGTGGTATCCATCCTGTAGATAAACCCCTGCAACTAGAATCAATTGCTAAGTTAAAAGCTCCTTATTTCTTGGAACGCCGCGAGATTGGAATTATCAATGTTGGTGAAAAATGCATTATCGATGTGGATGGGGAATCTATCAGTCTTGGTCGAAAAGAAGCGCTTTACATAGGTAAAGGCGTTCAAAATGTAACATTTCATCCTGCAGCGGAAGGAAAGAGTTTACTATATTTTAATTCTGCGCCAGCCCATTGTTCTTATCCTACTCGCAAAATCACTCAAGCTGACGCCGAAGTTGTGACACTTGGCTCTTTGGAGAACTCTAATCACCGGACGATATACAAGCTACTCGTTAACTCGATCGTAGACACTTGCCAGTTGCAGATGGGAATGACTGAATTGAAACCTGGCTCTGTTTGGAACACCATGCCAACGCACGTACACGATAGAAGAATGGAAGCTTATTTCTATTTCGACCTTAAAGACGAAAACGTGGTTTCCCACTTTATGGGTACTCCTGATGAAACGAGACACATTTGGATGAAAAATCATCAGGCAGTCATTTCACCAGTTTGGTCTATCCATAGCGGTGCAGGTACTTCCAATTACACTTTTATCTGGGGAATGGCTGGTGAAAACATGGATTATGGCGACATGGACATGGTAAAACCATCAGAGTTAAAATAAGCTAATCTGATTATCCGCAATGATGCCAGTTGCCTTATTTTCTTTTAGTAAAAGGCTGGAAGACCGAAGCGACATCAACTAGATGTTCAATAAACAAAATGTTGATTCTACGTCAATAACTATAAAGATGTAGGTACACATCAAAGTTGCTTCTCTTGTTCCTACAAAAACTTGTTAAATCCATGAAACCAAATTTTGAACTTAAAGGCAAAATTGCCCTAGTCACCGGAGCAACTCACGGACTTGGTATGGCTATGGCGAAAGCCATTGCTCATCAAGGTGCTACATTAGTCATCAATGGCCATACGCCTGCCAAAATGGAGGCCGCAATTAAAGATTATGCGGCTGAGGACATCATTGCTCACCCCTATTTATTCGATGTAAGTGATGCAATTGCTGTAGATCTTGCTATCACTAAAATCGAAGCGGAAATAGGAGATGTAGCTATACTGGTAAATAATGCAGGAATGATCCAAAGAGTCCCTGCGTTAGAAATGGATCCCGAAGACTTTCGAAAAGTAGCGGATATAGATCTCGTTTCACCATTTATTGTCTCTCAGCGAGTAGCCAAAACCATGGTGAAAAATGGGCAAGGCAAGATCATCAACATTTGCTCTATGATGAGCGAACTTGGTCGTAACACCGTAAGTGCTTATGCAGCTGCCAAAGGCGGCTTGAAGATGCTGACAAGAAATCTAGCTACCGAATGGGCTAAATACAACATTCAGGTAAACGGCATTGGGCCAGGGTATTTCGCCACGGAGCAAACTGCTCCTATCCGTGTAGATGGCCATCCTTTCAACGATTTTATTGTAAATAGAACCCCTGCAGGCCGATGGGGAGATCCAGACGATCTTGGTGGAGCGGTTGTCTTTTTAGCCAGCCCAGCCAGTGATTTTGTCAATGGTCAAATTATCTATGTTGACGGGGGAATCCTCGCTACAATAGGTAAACCAGCTGATGAATAGTTATCTTCAATTTTGAATATTTACATTTCTTCTACTATAACTAGGCAATGAGAAACGGGAAAGCCACCATTCATGACATCGCTGAAAAGCTCCAGGTAACTGCTTCTACAGTATCGAGGGCATTGAATAACAATCCAAGGATCTCTGATGCTACGAAGAAAAAAGTATTGAAAGCAGCCAAGGACCTTAATTATCAGCCAAATAACATTGCCTCTGCACTGAGAAGTGGAAGAAGCAAGCTAATTGGGGTGGTAGTGCCTACGGCAAACAGAAACTTCTTCTCATCGGTCATTCGAGGCATCGAAGAGATTGCCAATTCACTGAATTATAAAGTTGTGATTTCACAATCTTACGATGACTACGAAAAGGAAATACAAACGATCGAAGCGTTGCTAAATGTTCAAGTAGATGGCATTATTGCTTCAGTAGGCAAAACCACTATAAACGTTGACCATTTTAAGAAGATACAACTAAAGGGAATTCCATTGGTGCTTTTTGACAGAGTAACCAACGAGCTGGATGTAAGCCAAGTCGTAATTGATGATTATTATGGCGCATTTCAGGCGACGGAACATCTGATAAATGAAGGATGTAGACGAATTGTGCATTTCTCCAGCTCTCAAAATATCAATATCTACAAGGAGCGTAAAAGAGGATATGAGGACGCATTGCTCATGCATGAAATCCCAATAGATACGGAATTGATCCTCTATAGTGACATGCAGCTTGAAGATGGCAGAAGAATTATGCAAGAGACTATCGATAAGAAAATTAAATTTGATGCTGTATTCTCTTCTTCAGATTATTCCGTCATGGGTGCAATGCAAGTATTGAAGGAAAATGGCTACAAACTTCCTCAAGATGTGAAATTGGTAGGTTTTGGGAACGAACCATTTACCTCCTTTACAGAACCTACACTCACGACAGTGGATCAAAAAAGTATTCCGATGGGAAAAATTACTGCTGAAACCTTTTTTGACATCCTTAATCAAAAGGATCAAACTGATAATCCTCCGAAAAAAACAATCCTAAAACCAGAGCTGATCATACGTAATTCGTCACTCAACACAGATAATAAATAACACGCTTTAGACCCTACTTTTAATGCAACTTCTTTCCAAATCTAACCTAACCACCTCACCACGCCAAGTAAAAATTCTTCAGTTTGGAAATGGAAATTTCCTGCGAGGATTTACCGATTGGATGATTGAGAAATCAAATCAAGCCGGCGTATTTGACGGAGATATTCACATCGTACAAGTACATAGTAAGTCTGCCAATAATCCAATGAAAGATCAGGACTGTCTATTTCATGTGATCGAGAAAGGATTGAAAAAGGGAGAGTTGGTACAGGAATCTACGCTTGTGACTTGTGTAGGAGGTATCACCAATGTATTTGAGGAATATGAAGCATACCTAAAACTCGGTGAAAATCCAGCGTTACGATTTGTTGTTTCCAATACCACGGAAGCCGGAATCGTCTTTGATCCCACGGATTCTTCAGCAGATAGAATTTCCAAAACCTTTCCTGGAAAACTCACCTCCTTGCTTTATCATCGCTTCAAAACATTCAAAGGAGACGCTTCAAAAGGCCTGATTTTTCTACCATGTGAATTGATTGAAGAAAATGGCGACGCATTGAAAGAATGTATACAGAAATACATTTCATTTTGGAAGTTGCCAACCGAATTTTCAGAGTGGATAGATTGGCAAAATATATTCTGTAATACGCTAGTGGATAGAATCGTCCCTGGGTTCCCAAAAGAATCTATAGCTGAGATTCAGGAGAAAATAGGATACAAAGATGACATGGCTGTGATGGTGGAGCCTTATCACTTTTGGGCTATCGAAGGAGCTGCTGTTGTAAAAGAGGAATTCCCACTCGATACAGCTGGGCTGAATGTGAAATTTGTGGATAATCTGGCTCCTTTTCGAACTCAAAAAGTGAGGATACTAAATGGCGGACATACGGCCATGGTACCTTATGCCTACCTTAAAGGTTTGAGAACGGTAAGAGAAGCTGTGGAAAACCCTGAGATTGGCTCCTTTCTGAAAGAGGTAATTTACAACGAGATCATGCCTACGCTAGACATGCCAAAAGAAGAGTTGGAGCAGTTTGCCAATGATGTCTTGGAGCGATTTGCAAATCCATTTATCGTGCACAAACTCAAGTCGATTGCGTTGAATAGTATTTCGAAATTCAAGGTACGCGTACTCCCTTCTCTGCTAGCTTATTATGGATTGAAAAAGGAATGGCCAGAGAAATTGATTCTTTCATTTGCCGCACTATTGGTGTTCTACAAGGGAAGTTATAAAGGAGTAGAAAGTCCAATCAATGATAATCCAACGCTGATGGCGGAATTCACTTCGGCTTGGTCGCTTGGTTCTACTCGTGAGACTGTAGAGAAACTATTGAGCGAGAGAACGTATTGGGGAGAAGATTTGAGCCGCTACGAGGGATTGGTGGAGGCGGTGACAGAAGCAGTAAACAACTTGCTTAGCTCTTAATCCAAACTCGCGGATCTTGACGCATCAGCCTAACCAAAGTCCCATAGAGTAACGGATTATAGTCAAAAAACTCGTGAGGCTTTTCGAAGAAAGTTTCCAAAGCTACCGCAAAAAACTCATCTTTATTTAAGCCGGCGCTTGACCTAAACACAGTCAGGCTTCCGGCTTTAATTTTTGCTATTTCCTCATTCGCCAATAGCTGAAAGGAGTTATAAACGTCAGGGTTGAAGAAATCACTTTCCTCATTGTAATAAATCTGATTTTCAAGCTTCAAGGCATGAGCTACTTCATGGATTCCAAGATTCACTCCATCCTTCTCATTATCCATTCCATTAAGAAAACAGCTCCAAGACATCACAATAATCCCATGCATTGGATTAACCTCACCCTGATGATATTGCTTTGAAATAGTGCTATAATATGAATCTGGATAGATCAATATCTTACTAAAATGAGGCAGGCGAAGATCATTCCACCCAAAGGTCACCATTACAATAGTTGCTCCAATGAGAATTTTCATCTCCGGAGTAACAACTCGTAGTCCTGATCTACCTATAAATGATTTAGCTGTAAGAATCACTTCA
>Ga0105055_10008868_pt1 | contig 12986 bp, 8 predicted proteins | sample BON03_FD_78090 | JGI IMG/M metagenome (GOLD analysis project Ga0105055, IMG submission 78090) | Freshwater microbial communities from Lake Bonney liftoff mats and glacier meltwater in Antarctica - BON-03 | ecosystem: Environmental > Aquatic > Freshwater > Ice > Glacier meltwater | place: Lake...
AGAACCTGAATAGTCCTGTTATGAGGAGCATAGCGTGTAGGATTCGAACTACAACAAGCCAAATGTAAACCTCCTTCAAACAGAACCTTCTTGTCTTTTTTTTCACAAAATGGGCAAAACTCATGTGTTTCAAACCGGGAATCGGTTGTCTAAACATCTGATTGAAGTACAACTGAAAATCATCATTGCTGATGCGGCATTGTACATTCGAAGTCGAAAGATACAAAAGAGACCTCGCATTGGTTTGTCGGCCTGTTTGGAACAACAATTTTTTTCACATAGGCTCTGGTAAGAGTCTGCTATGACATCATAGTCCCCCTTTCTCTTTTGTATGATTGGTACTTCTTACATGAAACTGGTGTTAATGAATCAAAAGAATACATGCGTACTGGCGAACATTTGATCTACTATCCAGCATTTTAGATAGTACCACAGTGTTCATCACCTAGCGAATATTTTTGAAGCCATGCCGATCAAGTTTCTTGGAATTAATTAAATTAAATGATAGATCATACCGGTAGATCTTTTTAAAATTCTTGAAATAGAAAGTTCTTCCCAATGATATACCTTGATTGATTGGAGAGATTGATTGATTCAAGAGATATCAATTCACATTGGGGTATTTTTAATTAATTAAAATAATTATTAACTTGTAATCTTGTATTGAGTTCCGGCATTTTGGCATTTCCTGTGTGACTAGCTAACATTCGAAATCATATAACCTTTCATATTAAAACAAACGATTGCGTAATTAATCTTGCAGTCCTTTGAAATCATTTATTACCTCGGTGTTGGCCAAATTCAAACAGTCATCAGAAAAATTGCTAGTTGAATCAATAATGTTGGCCAGGCGAATGCGAGGTGACTCATTGGACGATTTTGGTTGTGAAGAATCAGGAGATTTGGGCTTTACTAGAGGGTTGCTTTGCGGCCTTCGTTCAAGTATTCTTCTATCAAAGAAGTCTACTTTTATCAAATCGGAACCAATTTTAGTAGCGAGTTTCCCATTCACGTGCATCGTGAAAGGCATGGATCTTATAATTGAAGAATCTATCGGTGCTTTCGTGTTGATTTGGGGACCGTCCTAACTTAAACCTTGTGCTCAAAGTTTACTTGCCGGACCTATTCGATTTTTAAGTTTTGTATCAGTTTTAAGTCCTCAATATTCCCATAATGTGCATACCACTTATTCCTGCATTTGATGTTGCGGTAAATTTACTAAAATCCTGGTTCAAATTCGCCGTAAAAATGAAAATCTCTTGAGTTGAAACTGTAGCCTAAAAGAAATAGAGAATTCTACGAGTTCGATAACACTTACACTTATAGTTAACTTTAAGTACACATGTTGCCTTCTTCCATCACTGCTAACAAGTTGAAAATACCAAAATACTCATTTTGTCGTGCACTATCGATTATCGAAATTTATGTTTAATTTTTCAATACTCGGGAATTCAACCAACGGTAATTCATTTTCAACGTTAATGAGAAGGTGTGGTAGAGATATGGTTAGTATTCGTAGTGTTGGTGGTTCTTAGTATTTTACTTGTCTGCGTACTAGATCTCGAAAGAGCCAGAGAACATCATTTTCAAGGAGGACCCCCTTTTTCCGGTAGAAGTTTAGTATAGTTAAAGATGACGCCACTTAGAGGCTAAAAATATGATATCCACTTGAACCTTTGCTGACGAAGTAAATAAGATAGAAACAACTCTAACAGTGAAAACTATTCTCTTGGATGCGTTATTACTGAAAGCTTTTTTAGGATACATGTCACTCGTTGCTCAAGACACCTGTCCAGAACTAAGTTGTAGTATGGGACGTATTAGCGAGGTGGATTTGGAGAAAGTGAAGTGTTGGCACTTCAACAAATGGATGAGTGCCAAGACTTTCTGTCAGGTTTTGTCGTTTTTCGCAGTTTTGTTGGCATTGTCAGTTGTCATGGTCACACAAATGTATCGGACAACAGTGGTACGTCGTGAACTATTGTTTCGGCATGCAGCAGATCGAGAATCAGATTCCGTATTTCGTATATTTACTCGACATATTCAAAATAATGAAGCACTGGCCTCGCAGTTTGAAACATACTCTGAAAGGATGTTTGTAAATTCTTCAGGCATAGATCGTAGGCGCCTTCACGCAGGAGCAATACTAGACGATAACCAAGGGTACGATGAATTTTTCAACGCCAATCATCAATTCCAACATTTGAGTCTCACATTTCGGTCTCAACTGGGAGGTATTCGGGCGTATGCCTTTGCCCCCAAGGTATACGACGACAAACGGGATGAATACGAGACTGCCTCTGCTACTTTGTGGAATCACTTTGCAAATCGTTCTCTTATTCACGAGGAGAAATCTTGGAAGATTGCTCCAAAAACAAATACGAATGGATACGCATACCCTGTGGCGTTCATTGAACCCCACGAAGGGTTTTTGAATGCGGTTAACTTTGACATGTCCTCCATCAGAAACAGAAAGATGGCATTCGATGCGGGTCGGCATTCATCTTTGAGTAAGCTGACACCTCCGATTCATTTGGTTGCTGATCCAGAAGGCGGGCTCTCTTCGCTTATTGCATCTCCCGTGATAGGAAAGGAAGATTTCGCTACAGCGGCTTTCATGCTATTTAATGTTTTGAATGACGCAATATCACCAGAGTTTTCCACCCCGGGTATAAAGGTACATCTGTGGCACATGAATAGAACAGAGATGGAACCTAATTGTCCACCTGGATCATCGAGAAGTGACCCGTGCTATTCTAAGAGCTCAGCAGTTACTGGCGCTCATCTCTTGTCCGCTGAAAAGTCCTTTGAATATGTCACTGGGGCTGCTCCTGATGCGAATAAAGCACTGGAGGTAAACGGGACATTGGTAAACTTTGCTGAATCCTTTTTGGACCATGAACCCAGCTATAACGAGAAGCTTCTTGTTGTCTATCAGATGGTGGTTGCACAAAGGGAATGGGCTTTAGTAATTTCAGGTTCAAACGACTTTGAAGTCACTCTGATTCCAAATCAAGTTACACTGATCGTTTGTTTAGTGTTGATAAATCTTGTGGCATCTTTAATATATGCTATATTCTTGCATCATCAATGGAAAACCGGAAGGCTAGTTCGGGATTCTGAAAAGAAGGCTCACGCCAAACTTCTCGGGTATATGTGTCATGAATTGCGAAACCCAGTACATGCATTGCAAAATCTTACTGCCAATATAATACAGCATTCAGAAGAAGAACAAGATATTGTATCTCTTATCACCGCAACTGTTGGACATATGAGAGATCTTGTCAATGGATTTATCGACTATGACAAATTGAATAATTCTTCAACTACAGGAATGAATATAGAACCGAGAGCAATTGTCGTGTCTGAAATAGTTAGAGACATGTTCCATCAATATAAAGTGCTGGCAGAAAAAGATATTCAAATGCAAGCTCGCATACCGGCCTCACTATCCGACACTGAAGCGCATTGTGATCCCATGAGACTTCGGCAAATTCTGAGCAACGCACTGAGTAACGCAAGTAAATTCGTGAAGGATGGATCTATTGTAATTTCTATGTACTTACACGATACTGGGAAGACACCTGGGAGATACAGCCAACCAAGTTCAAATTCGAGAGGTCCTGCTTGGTTCTTTACATGTTTCGGTTGCATGCAGAATAATAACATCACCGTACCAGTTGAAAACAAAATGTATTCGAATGGTACGATGGTACCTGAAGCCATGAGTCAAGTGCTAGTTGTTGAAATTACAGATTCTGGTCCCGGCATTGGGGGTGCAACCGATGGCCAATTGTTTAAAATGTATTCAATGCTCGACAATAACAAAATGAAACGAGAATCCAATTTTGATGCGGGTGCCGGACTTGGGCTCTCCATCTGCAAAGAGCTTGCTTTTAAAATGGGGGGAAATGTTTCCCTGGCCAACCGGACTGATGGAATTCGGGGAGCAGTTTTCAAATTAACTTTACCGATTCTATCCCACGGTGATTCTATTTCGCTGGATGCTCAGGAACCTCAGGATGATATTACGATTCATGTTGCACCAAAGGAAGAAGAAGAAATATCGCTGAATAATTTGAAAGTGGTTGTCGTTGAAGACGACTCTGTACTTCGACGGGTTTTGAAGATGATGTTGAATCGAACGGATCTGAAACCTGAAAATGTCAAATTGTTGGAAGATGGAGATCAAATAATTCCATTCCTTGAGTCTGACGGAGACGAGAACTTCAAGCCTGATTTGATCATCACAGATATTGTCATGAAACGGATGAACGGCGATGAGATGTTTGATCTCTTGAGACAACATGATTATTCAGTACCAATAGTAGCAGCAACAGGAATGGCTCTGGAGAAACAAAAGTATCTCGACCAAGGATTTGATCAAGTACTTCTGAAACCATATGCATTGAAATATCTCAAGGCAATCTTAACCAATTACGTCACGCCCGCTATTTCCTCCAGAGTTTCTTTTGAAATGATATAATTAGAATCAATGCATCCATCAGATTTCTAGCTTCATTAAATCTTCTTTACCAGCATTTAATTCAATGCCAGGAGCCAGTGAATTGCGGTGTCACTGATTTAGTGATATTACGAACTTTTTTAAGATACTGCTTGGTACTCTCTATGTTCGTATGCCTTCTTTCCCTTCTTTATTTTAACATCAGAAATAAAGCATTAAATGTATGATCCAACTAATATTTCGAAGTGGTCTAAATATTTTTCAAAGTCCTTAGGCTCAACGAAAAAGAGCTCGGTAACATCTTTTCGGCCGAATAGCCGCTAACTGTAGAGCCATAAATTAGAGAAAGAATAATCATAAATACTCTTAAGAAGCACAGCATCCAAAGCTAAAATAGATGATGAATATAGAAAACCGTATTTTTGAACCTGAACAGCAGCAGCCACATCAGTTGATAGCGAAATCAGATGGAGAATTTCAACAACAAGAAGATATGCGGGTTGCAGAAATTGTCAGACAAAAAGAAAAAAGAACCTAGAGAAGCTATTGAAGAAACACTAGGAAACGTTTTTCATCACGGTGTTGGAAAACTAGTTGTTCTTTTCATTAAAATTAATGGGACTAGTTGTAGATAAGTTTATATACATACTTAAGTAATAGATTAACAAGACAGGAATGTATTCTTCCTTGCAGTTTTTAGTACCATCCCGCTTAGTTGATTGGTCTTTTGCAGTAACTCTGCAAAATTTGAATCTTCGTTTATCGGCAATCTCCTTTCAATGTCCCAGCGACTCTCTCTTTTCAAAATGGTAGCTTCAGAGCCTTTAAACCACTCTTGAAAATCCACTGAAGTCTTTTCACCATGGTAAGGTAATTCTTTAATCTCTTCCTTTGCTTCATTTTCGAATTCCGTCATTTCTTCCTCCTTTTCAAAATCTGGAACTTTTTCAATCTCAAATTGCAAGTCTTTAAATCTGTTTAAATTTTCTTGCAATCGTTTTCGAAGTTCGATTAAATCTGAATCATACTTTTTTTCCGCCGCATCTACAGCTTGAAGTGCTCTATGGAGCTCAGTCATATAGAAACGACTTCAACGGCTATAGTTTGTTTAGCCCCCCGCGAAACGTGTTTAACGTCTCAAGATTCGATGCTTGTTTTGAATTCGTTGTTGCTTCTCGTGAGTCTAGCAGTGGGAAGCAGTTTGGATGCAACCTGTCCCAATAAATTTCAACGATGGGTTGACGCATTGGATAATGCCGTTACCGGGATAACAATTGTGGGATTTGAAAGCTATGGCAATGGGTTTATGGCTTCACGAGACTTACGTGCAGGTGAAGTAGTGTTGCGTATACCGATGACTCACGTGCTTTCCAACACAAAGGAAAGCGTAAATGGTCCAGGCTCGGAGTTTTTATTCAACAGTGCCAAAAAGGCTGACCTCCTTCCGCTACTTGTTCTCTTAGAAATCGCCAAATGTCAGGAATCTGATTGCAAGTGGAAAGCGTATTTCGATATGCTGCCTGTATTTATTGGCTCAGGATATTTACTTGATGATGCAGCTTTGAATGAATTACAGGATGATGAATTTTCTGCATTGCTGAAAACCAACAAGGAACATAAGGAGTTCTTTTTCGTGAACCGAGGAAGAAAATTGCTGGAGAATGCGCTGAATCTTGAAGATATTCAAGCGCGAGACGGTTTTTTGAGCATGGAAAATTACTTTTGGGCCACATCCTTGTGTGATTCTCGAGCGTTGACAATCGAAGGAACGAAATATCTCGTTCCAATTGCCGATATGTTCAATTACAAATCCAATCCGATTCCAAGACGATCTGCAAATGGAAATTTCTTCAAAGATCATCATTTTATTGCCGGTGATCGATTCATAGTCAAAGCTGACAGATCAACGCCATCAGGTTCTCAAGTGTTCATGGACTATGGTGATAATCCGAATGAAATTTACTTCACGTACCACGGCTTCGTGCCTCATTTCAATCCCCATGATTGCATCGAGATCAAATATAAACTTGACAATTCAGATTTAAAATCAGAGCTCGCCAAATTAGTTGCTGGAGCTACAGATGTTGTTGATTGTGTGTCGGATCGTAAGTTTGAGCAATATCCAAATTTTGTCAGCAAAGTTATTCGACTCCGCAAGATCGATGCGTTTAGCGAAGACCACGTAATTCAGTGTTTAAGTGATATTAAAAAATCCCAAAGTCAAGCCGATTATTTCAAGTATATCACAAGGTGTCTAAGCGATTCAAAAGCAGAAACCTTTCTGGAGGTTTCCAAGATACTTGATCAAATGGAAAGTGCGTATTCATCATCGCTGGAAGCCGATATTGAGAATTTTAAAGACAAAAACTTTCATCAGCTATCCTTGCCGATTCAATATCGAATTAAACGCAAACAGTTAATCCGTGATACACTCCTCTATTTGAAAACTGGTGAGTTTGCTGAAGATGGTGCCACTTCCCTGCAGGCTGCGGGCAAGTACATTTTATCTCTCGGTGCTATAAGCCCAGAAACGAGATCCAAAGAGGATGACTTGTCTTTGGAAGACAAAACCGATAGATTGAATCATTGGGTGTCTTCTCAGGGATTTCCTCTGGTTAAGATCAAAGCAGTTCCGATACCAGGTATTCGTGTGGGTACAATAGCAACGGAGACCATATTGATTGAATCTCCATATCTAATTGTGCCGGACCACGTGGTAATGAACCTTGAAACATCCGTCAATAGCAATGTGTTCCCGTACCTGCATCATCTCTCTGAGGTCTTGCAGCGCCACGATTCATTTCATCAACTTTTGGTGTTTTTGATGTTCGAAAACTTTGTAATGGGTCCAAAATCGTTTTGGTGGCCTTATTTATCGCTTTTGCCCAGTAGCCAAGAAATGTATCCTCCAGTGTACTATTCACAGGTACAACTCCAAGTACTCGAGCGGCATCCCATCACAACTAAGATCATCAAGTACAGAGAAGGAATCGAGAAAAAATTCTCCGTTGTGAAGAAATTCTTGCTGGATCACTTGGGTGATTCGATGTTGCCATTTGGAGTTTTCACGTATGAGAATTATTTATGGGCACATGCCATTCTAGACTCGAGAGCAATTTGGTGGAATGGCCAACGACATTTGGTACCCCTTCTTGACTTGGTGAATTGCGATGGTGCTATATCTAGTAGAGCTCATTCGACTCTAGATATGCCTGCATTGGGCGGAGCCGTTACGAATGCCAACAAGGATTACAAGGTAGGAGAACAGGTATTTGAAAATTATGGACAACCCAATCACGTGTACTTCATGTGGCATGGGTTTTCCTTGGAACACAATGAGTTTGACTGTATCATGTTATCGTTGGAGCTTTCACAGTTGCAACTTTCTAATTTGTTTTTGTTCCGTTCTGAAAATCCTCGAATTCCTCCGAATACAAGTCGTCTCCAAGAATTTTGCGTTAAGTTCCCGATTCACTCTAACAGAGAAGCCATTGCGACACTTGGATCAGCTGAAAAATTGAAACAAGTGGTGTCGGAATTTTTGAGCCAGTTTTCAACTCCTTTGGAAGAAAACCAAATCAAGTTAAGGTCGGTTTCCGATGAAAGAACAAAGAACGCTCTGACTTTCTTGATTCGGGAGAAGAAACTTCTGGCTAAGTTGCTTGAATAAATAGTAAATGATTATTTTTAACGGCTTTTCAAAATTTCAAGAATCAAGTCTCGACCCAGTACAGCAAATTCTTCCGATTTGGTGACAACTTCAAAATTTCGAATAATGAAACGCTTGCACAGATTGATCATTGCTTCAACGCCATGATGATTTGCGATATTTAGTAAATTTGGGGCATTTTTCACCGTCAACTTCGTTCTCACGATCTCGATGCATCGCTTAGCCAACCCAGCGAGAGCGTATATATCAGCGAGACTATACAAGTCAATTGCCATTTCAGGAGATACTTCGGCGACATCCGAGTATAAGAACCCAAGAAGTACCAAGAATACATCATATGAGGTATAGTCTATAGTGATGACATTGTCAGTGGCCTCCTGTTGGATGTATATTAATAAAACGTATACATGGACATTCATGAACTTACTCGAAAACCAGACGTAAACATCGCCCGAAAATGATCCGATCTCGCTCCTAAAATAACTCGATGGGCGTATATCAGCTTCCCTTCAACCATAAAAGTCACGTCTGAAAATAATGGGTCATTCACCATCGAACCCAGCTCCTTCAATACCGATTTGCTACTCTTATAGCCAGGAGGCATGATAATGGCAGCAGTATGCTCGTTATAGGAAGCGATTTGGGTGACATGTTTTGAATTAAAACCTAATACCAAAGTAGGTTTTAAAAGTTTGTCTTTATTGCCTTGTGCCAATTTACCATGGTCTCCATTTCCGAAACTATACACGTGGCCTTCGTCAGTGAGAGCTACTGAATGGCTCCATCCACAGGTTACTTGAACGATCACATAGGATTTCAAAGATTCAACCATAGTCGGAACTGCGTGATTATCCTTGGTCCCATGACCCAATTGTCCGTGCTCACCTCCTCCAAACGTGAATAACTTACCGCTTTCGCTCACTGCTGCTGTATGAAAGCCTCCGCAAGAAATTTGGACTATCTTTCCAAAGGTGCTGATTTTTTTAGGCTGGGATATGTTGATTTCTGGAGTACCATGACCCAACCTCCCAAATTTCCCCTCCCCCCAAGTATACACATCACCACTATACGTCAAAGCGGCTGAGTGAAAACCACATGCAGCAATCTGCACCACAAACTGGAGGTTACGGATGCTCTTAGGAAAGTGTTGATGAGAACTGCTTTCTCCGTGACCAGAAACTCCGTTATCAGTATCACCCCAAGTAAGAACCTCCGATGTGTTTGAATCCCCAGGGGTGTCTTGGCATAGCACCATCGTATGTCTACTACCGCATGCAACTGTGACGACGAATTTATTCCTGAGATTATCCACACGTTTAGGAAAGTTATAACCAGTTTCATTGCAATGGCCCAATTTACCATACATGCCTCCTCCCCATGTATAGAGACAACCTGAGTCACTAACAGCAGCGGTGTGGTAGCTTCCGCAGGTGATATGCACGACCTTGACTTTGTCCAGAGCCAGAATCTTCATTGGCTCATCCTTCCACTCGTGATCCCCATGGCCAAGTCTCCCGTCATCGCCTCTTCCCCATGCGAATACTTTCCCTTCCAATGACAGTGCAACCGTGTGACCACTTCCACATGCCACTTGCGCAACATCCTCGTCATCAAGACCCACGACAAGTCTAGGTTTGAATTGGTCGAGCTTATCACCTACTCCAAGTTGACCGTCCTCTCCTCTTCCCCATGCGAACAACGTGCAGGTCATATTATCTCGCGTTGTGAGGGGACCTATTCGAGTTGTGGTGCATTTTGAAAACATGTGTGATAACAATTGTGCGATATGTCTGGATGAGCTGAGAAAAGATTTTTCCTGTCTGCCATGTGGACATCCTTTTCATGGTGAGTGTTTGAAGAACTTGATGGCTACCTCTCGATCTGCGTGCCCCATGTGCAGGATCCCATTCCAAAAACCAATTCAAGTTTACTTTGAGGCCATTGAGAAATGTCCTGACAACGACGATGTTCAATGTGAATACGATATCTCAGTACTGAAAGAAAAATATGGAGTGGTGAGGAATCGTTTAAAAAAGCTGAATGAAATGAACGAAAAACTAAAAACACAAGATAGGAAACGATTCCACGAAATGAAAGTTGTCGAAACTGAGATGAATGATCTTCGGGACATGCTGGTCACTTGTAATAATAATGAAGATGTTGCAAGACGCGATACATTGGTAATTCAAGACAAACTCGCAAAAGAAATCGACTCTCATTTGGAAACCAAACGGCTGTTGCAAAAGTTTAAGACCAAGTCCAATATAGAAGAATATTCACAACGTCCTTCATTGGGCCTATTTGACGATTCTGGGAACAATGAACTGCCTGATGACATTGAGGAATTAAAAAGGATTATAAAAGCACAGCATCATGCCACCATAAAGCGAATGGAACGCAGTAAACTGGAATACAACAAACTTAAAGAGGGTAAAACCGAACTTAGTCGGCAGTACAAGAAGTTAGAACACGATAACATTGTTTTACATCGTAGATCCACCCCTCAAACTGAAAGAATTACTGATAGAATTACCGAAAGAAAACTAGCCACAGGCCCTGCTTTGAATCCACCGAAGCGGACCTACCCTTTTGTTTCAGCCCAGCCAGTACCAAAACGACCACTCATATCCTGCTCTATCAATAAAACTGCTCCATGGCAGGTTGGTTTTGCATCGAATGGAAGATTTAAGGAGGACAAAGGGCAAATCCTGCGATCAGGAGTGAATCACCTAGGAAGCCGTGTTGAGTTCATTGTCCCGCAAGATAGAAGAAAAAGAAAATAGATACGGATAGTATAGTTACATCTTGAGCTCATTCAGCTGGTTCACGAAATTTCGAAGGTCGACTTCATACTTGGAATTTTGAATGTCGGTGACAGAACCACCCATAGATACAGGTAGTGCGTTTTCTGGTATTTGGTGTCGCAGGACTTTAGAAATCTCTTGGGGATTGGATCCAACGATCTCGACCTTTTCCAAGGTTTGTTTGGCCACAAAAGGAGAAACGATTTTCCATAGAAAACAAAAGGTTGAAGGCGTGTTGATAATGTATGCATGAGCAAGCAGGTCAGGGTATTGTTGCATACAAAAACTCATCGGACTACAGTATTTCACCACTGCTCTGCTCAGCATACCAAGTGTGAAGTTCTTGAGGTCTATTATATGAACGAACTTTCCAGTGCCACTCAATCGCTGTTTGATCCAGTATTCATTCAAGAAAACGATATGCATTGCGAATTCCTCCGGGGATATTCCGGCTTCGGTAAGGTTTTTTATATCCTTTGCAATCGATCCGAATTCCTGAATCGCAACCAGATTCTGTTTATCGTCATGTCCTGTCCATAAAAATACAGAATTCGATTTAATGGTTTCGAAATGAGTATGCGGCCTGTCCAATATTCCATCAATATCATTTTCTCGTCTCCATTTTAAACACGTTTTCCATTGAAGCGCTGCTGCTTCAAGATCACCATTTGCAGCCTTCTTCCATTTTAAGGGAATCGAGCAACTTCTTCCTTCAAGGCAATCATCATTGGGACGCAATGCTTCCAGCAGAAGGTCCAAATCAGCATCAGATGTTTCAGCAGGCACATCAGTAACAGTTGGCTCAAGATTCATCATTGGCTCCAACATCACATCACATCGTTTGTTGTCTATAAACACATTCAATTGTTCCGGCCTCCCTATCAAAAAAAGTAGCAACAAACACAAGATCGAAACTATGAATTGCTTTTGAAACATTTCTTCGGGTATTGCGAGTAGAAGAACTGCGAATCCGAGAGCAAAACCGTTGAACATCGATTGTTCTACCACTTCATCTTGGACCGAGATGCGGACTTGAACCCCAGTCAATCCCTCAAGCTCCATTAGTACCGACTCACCGGAAACAAACGAACCGATCTCCACGTGAAAATACGGCACCAAGCTGGAGGTTCTGCCTGACTCTAGAAACTGAGTGTGGCCATAGAAAGATACGGATGTATGACGTTTGATCACATTTTCAAATTTCACTCGATGCTTGCCACTTATTTTTAAAATCTCTCCGTTACACTCAACCCACGAATCGTCAACTTGAGGAACTGTGGCTCTCGATCGAGCATGAAGTTTTTGAAAAGTTTCGTTTAGCGTGTCAAGTTGGTCTGCATACAGCGCTTCCGCTTTGAGATTGATGACCTTTTGAGAGGTATTCAAATCATTCCAAGCCACTCTGATAACATCTTTATGGTCGCCACATTTCGCAATGTACACGACGTACTCCCAGGGAATGGTTAAGACACAATCCCCCGTTGACTCAATGATTCTCTCGAGAGTGTCTTCATCAGGAGATTTCCAGTTCTTGGATTTGACATTATATAATCGAAGTGACGAATTTGTCACCACTAGAATTCTAGAAACCCATTTCGACCCAAGCGAGTCCTTTCGTCGATCATCTCTCCAAAGAAAATCCCTGAAATGCTCGTTTTGAAGAACCGGCATTGCGCAATTGACACCCATCAGTGATGACCATGCTTCATCTCCACTTGAATTAGAATTAAAATTCATCGAACGAAACAATGTAAACGCCTTGTTCATCCTCTACAATTAATTAGCAAAATTATCAACATCATCCAAATAGGACAAAATACTAATAGTGTTGACACCATTTTGCGTTAACTTTATGGCTGGCTTGTAGGGCATTAGGCACTGGTCCGACTTCCAAGTGCACCTCGCTTGAACGTGATGTTGCTCAAGGATAGATAACGGAGGAGGATGTTCCTCGCTGCGTTAATGTCTCGATCTGCCTCATAGTGACAATGAGGGCAGATGAAGGTTTTATTTTTTCCAAGGTTGTGGTGAAGTTCTCCACATGATC
>Ga0105055_10008869_pt1 | contig 12986 bp, 12 predicted proteins | sample BON03_FD_78090 | JGI IMG/M metagenome (GOLD analysis project Ga0105055, IMG submission 78090) | Freshwater microbial communities from Lake Bonney liftoff mats and glacier meltwater in Antarctica - BON-03 | ecosystem: Environmental > Aquatic > Freshwater > Ice > Glacier meltwater | place: Lake...
CCCGAAGGTCTGGCCTTCGCCGGCGGTGTCGGCACGGGCTTCGATCAGCGCACGCTGCGCGACCTGAGCGAGCGCCTCCGAGCGAGCGCTGTCGACGAGTGCCCGTTCGATCCGCCGCCACCATCGTCGGTACGCCGGCCGGCGACGTGGGTCGCACCAACGCTCCGAGCCACGATCGAGATCGCCGAGTTCACCAACGACGGTCTCGTCCGCCACGCCAGCTTCGTCTGCCTCGCCGAGTGACACGCTCCGACACGCCCACCCACACCCCGAAAAATTGCGGTGGCGTTGCGCTCAGCGCAACGATGCCGCGCCATTTCGGGGTTGGACGGTGACGAACTGGAAGAGTGAGCCTGTGATCGAACGTTCGGACGCACAGGAACTCGACGTGGTCGACCCCTTGGCGAGGTGGCGCGACGAGTTCGTCATCCCCGATCCGAAGCTGATCTATCTCGACGGGAACTCGCTCGGGCGCACCCCGAAGCGCACCGTCGAGGCGTTGCACCGGGTCGTCGAGCAGTGGTCGGGCGACCTGATCTCGTCGTGGTGGGAACACGACTGGCTGAACCTGGCGTTCACGATCGGCGACGAGCTGGCTCCGTTGCTCGGTGCCGGCCCGGGCGAGGTGGTAGTTCACGAATCGACCACGGTCGGCATCTTCCAGCAGGTGAACGTGGCACTCGATCTCACCGGCGACCTCGGCCGACGTCGCGTCGTGGCGGTGGCCGGCGACGACTTCCCGACCGATCGCTATGTCGTCGAGGGCATCGCCCGATTGCGCGATGTCGAGGTGCGGCGCAGCCTCGACGATCTCGAGGGGGTCGATGTCGTCCTCCGATCGCTCGTCGACTATCGCACGGCCGAGCTCGCAGATCTCGAGGGCGAAACCGAACGGGCTCGTCGAGCCGGCGCAGTGACGGTGTGGGACCTCTCGCACGCGGCGGGTGTGCTGGAACTCGACCTGCCGAGCGCTGGTGTCGACCTCGCCGTTGGCTGCACCTACAAGTTCCTCAACGGCGGGCCGGGCGCTCCGGCATTCGTGTACGTGTCGCGTCACCTCCACGATCGAGTGACCCAGCCGATCTGGGGTGGTTCGCCCAGAACGACCAGTTCGCGATGGAGCGATCCTTCGACCCGCAGCCGGGCGTCGGGCGGATGCTCAACGGCACACCACCGGTGCTCGGTCTCACCGCTGCGCGGGAGGGAATCCAACTGTCGGTCGAGGCGGGGATCGGCGCGATTTCAGAGAAGGCCCGAGCGCTGACCGGGTTCGGTATCGACCTCGCCGGCCAGTTCGGCCTGGAGAACGTGACGCCGACAGATCCACAACGGCGGGGCGGCCACGTCGCGATCCGCCACCCCGACGCCCGCCGACTCCACGAGGAACTCACCGCTCGCAAGGTGATCATCGACCGCCGCGACCCCGACATCCTCCGCTTCGGCATGTCCCCACTCGCGACCCGCTACGCCGACGTCTTCGACGCCTTCACCGCGCTGGCCGACCTCACCGCCTGACCTCACCCCGAACGAACCCCGCACCCCGAACAAACCCCGCAAACCAACCCGAAAAATCACGCGAGCGTTGCGCTGAGCGCAACGCTGGCGCGCCATTTCGGATTCGTTCGGGTCGATCAGGCGCCTTTGACGACGTGTTCGACCACTTCGAAGCTCATCAGGTCGGCGCCCTGCGCGACGGGCTGGCGTGGCGCTTCGCCGTCAGCGGGCTTGTTTCCGTCGGCCTGACCGCTGGCATGGCCGTGGGCGAAGTCCTGGCTGTTCATCCACGCCTGGAAGTGCTCCTCGGACGCCCAACGGGTGTACACGAAGTAACGACTCTCGCCTTCGGTGGGGCGCAGGAGTTGGAAGTCCTCGAACCCGTCGAACTGCTCGACGGTCTTCGCCCGCCCGGCGAAGCGGCCTTCGAGCTGGGGGCCCATGCCCTCGGGGATGGTGATGGCATTGATCTTGACGACGCTCATGCGTCCAGGATGCCGCCGATCCGAGTCCTGCGCACCGCGCTGCATCCATCTCGTGAACTCGTGCGGGGACTGTTCCCGCACGAGTTCACGAGAACAGGGCACGGCTCGCCAGCCACCGCCTTGTAGCCTCTCGGACTCGTGGCACTGATCGTCCAGAAGTACGGCGGCACTTCCGTCGCCGACCCCGACCGCATCAACGCAGTCGCCGACAACGTGGCGTTCACGAAGAAGCGCGGCAACGACGTGATCGTCGTGGTGTCGGCGATGGGCAAGGCCACCGACAACCTGATCGCCCTCGCCAACTCGGTGTCGCGCACGCAGCCCGGCCGCGAGATGGACATGCTGCTGACCACCGGCGAACGACAGACTGCGGCGTTGGTCACGATGGCACTCGCCGACCGAGGCATCGACGCGATCAGCTTCACCGGCAGCCAGGTCGGCATCATCACCGACACCACCCACCGCAAGGCCAAGATCATCGAGGTCAGGGGCGATCGGGTGCGCGAGGCCATGGCTGCCGGCAAGGTCTGCGTGATCGCCGGTTTCCAGGGTGTGAGCATCGACAAGGAGATCACCACGATGGGTCGGGGCGCCTCCGACCTCACGGCCTCAGCGTTGGCCCAGGCGATGGGCGCCGATGCCTGCGAGATCTACACCGATGTCACCGGCGTGTTCACCGCCGATCCGCGCATCGTCCCTCAGGCGCGCAAGCTCGCACGAGTCCACTTCGACGAGATGCTCGAGATGGCCGGCGCCGGTTCCAAGGTGCTTGCCCTCCGGTCGGTCGAATTCGCCCGCAATCACGACGTTCCACTCCACGTCCGTTCCGCATTCACCTGGGAACCCGGCACGTGGGTCACCAACGAGGAGGCTTCGATGGAAGATCCGATCATTTCCGGTGTCGTCACCGACATGTCCGAAGCAAAGGTCACCGTGTTCGGTGTGCCCGACCGGCCCGGCATCTCCGCTGCGCTGTTCGAGCCGCTCGCCGATGCCAACGTGAACGTCGACATGATCGTGCAGAACACCTCCACCCAGGGCACCACCGACATCAGCTTCACGATGCCGATGGCCGACATGGGCGACGCCGAACAGATCGTGTCGCGCGTCGCTACCGAGATCGGTGCCACCGGCGTGTCGCACGACAACGACATCGCCAAGGTGTCACTGGTCGGTGCCGGCATGAAGTCGGCCCCTGGCATCGCCGCCAAGATGTTCCGGGTGCTCGCCGACGAGGGCGTCAACATCCAGATGATCTCCACCTCCACCATTCGAGTGTCCGTGGTCTGCTCGGCGGGTGACATGGAGCGTGCCGCCCGGGCGCTACACACCGCGTTCGGCCTCGACTCCGGCGTCGACTACTCCGCCCCACTCCCCGAACGAAAGTAGCTCCATGGGTGATGTCTGGCCGCAGCTGGTCCTCGTGGCGATTCTCGTGTTGGTCAACGCGGCGTTCGCCGGCACCGAACTCGCACTGGTGTCGCTGCGCGAGAGCCAGCTCCAGCGGCTGGAGGCCGGCTCCGCCACCGGCGCCGTGCTCGCCCGCCTCGCCCGCCAGCCCAACCAGTTCCTGGCGACCATCCAGGTCGGCATCACGCTCGCCGGGTTCCTCGCATCAGCTGCAGCAGCGGTGTCGCTGGCGGAACCGCTCGAAGCGCCGCTGAGCTTCCTCGGTGGAGCGGCTGGCCCCGTGTCGGTGATCGTCGTCACGTTGATCCTCGCCTACTTCACCCTCGTGTTCGGCGAACTCGCACCCAAGCGGATCGCCATGCAGCGCGCCGAGAAGTGGGGCATGGTCATGGCGCGTCCGCTCGACGTGTTGTCGACGCTGACCAAGCCGGTGGTGTGGCTGCTGTCGAGGTCGACCGACATCGCCGTTCGTGTTCTCGGCGGCGATCCGAATCGACAACGTGAGGAGGTCACCGGCGAAGAACTTCGCGACATGGTCGCCATCCACGAGACGTTCCCTCCCGAACAGCGCCTGATCATCGACGGTGCCTTCGAGATTGCCGAACGCACCCTCGACGAGGTGATGGTGCCGCGAAACGACGTGGTCATCATCGACGCCGACGCCACCTGTAGCGAGGCCCTTGCACTGCTCGTCGAGACCGGCCATTCGCGAGCCCCGGTTGCCGAGAAGCGCAACCTCGACAAATCGGTCGGGATGGTCGGGCTGCGGAGTCTCATCGACCGCGGCGACGAACCGGTCACGTCGGTCATGTGGGACATGCCTGCGTTCCCCGATGCCGCCCGGGTCCTCACCGCCCTACGCGAGTTCCAGTCGCGACGCACCCAGATGGCGGTGGTCGTCGACGAATACGCCCGGGCGCTCGGCATCGTCACCGTCGAAGACCTCGTCGAAGAATTGGTCGGCGAGATCTGGGACGAAACCGACCCCGATCTGAAGACCGTCATCAACGAAGCCGACGGCACGATCGTGCTCCCCGGCACGTTCCCGGTTCACGACCTCGTCGACCTCGACGTCGAACTCCCCGACGGCGACTACACCACCATTGCCGGTCTCGTGCTCGACACGATGAGCCGCTTCCCGGCGCCTGGTGAGACGATCGACATCGAGGGCTGGAGGATCACGATCCGCAGCGTCGGACGCCACCGGATCACCCAGGTCGCACTGGTCCCGGTCGCCCCAGACGGCGATCAGCGAACGGTGGCGATCAACCAGTAGTGGCGCGGGTTGATGCCGTCGAACTCCTGGTTGACGGCGCCCCGACCGGTGATCTTGCTCCTCGGATTGCGCCAGATCTCGATGTCGGTCAGCAGCGGTGACAGCGGACCGATCAGCTCGTCGGGTTGCAGCCGGTTGGCCTGCCACCCGAGTCGCGCTGCCACTCGTCGCTGCGAGAGCCACGGCCCGAACTTCGGAATCCGGAACAAACCACGGGTGGCCGCACCCAGCGGCAGCAACACGACGTCCTGCGGACTGCGTGCCCGATAGTTCAAGACCACCTTGCCGCCCGGACGCGTGATCCGAACCGCCTCGGACGTGAGTTCGAGCGCGTCGTCGGCATCACAGTGTTGGAGGGTGATGTAGCTGAAGGCGACATCGGTGGAATTCGGTGGGAGATCGAGGGTGTGGCCGTCGATGACGTGACTGGTGCGCAGCCGGTCGACCTTGCCGAATCGACCGACGGTCTCGATGCACCGTTCGAGGAAACCGGCGTCGAGGTCGCACGCGATCACGGACGCATACTCGCGTGTGAAGGCACAGGTCATCCGGCCGATGCCCGAGCCGATCTCGACGAGCGACTTGTCATCAGGTGTGCGACCCTCGGCGTCGGGGGCTCGCAAACCGAACACCGTGAGATAAGCCGGGACCTCGGAGTCGCCGGTCGCGACGAACTGATCCAGCGTGAGTTCGCGGCCGGTTTCGTTGTTGAACACCCAGCCCATGGTGCGCACGACGTCGTCGCCGCTGGCCTGTCGCTCGCTGATCTGGCCTGCCGCTTTCCATGGGACGAGTTGAGGACGACGACGCATGGTCCATGAGTGTGCCAGAGCTGTCGGCGATCCACCCAGATCGTCGCTGCGCTCGAAACTCGCAGCGGTCGCACCAGTGTGGACCGTTATCGTTTCGGTCATGTCTGCAGCGCTACGCATCGGTGTCGTCGGAGCCACGGGCCAGGTCGGCAGTGTCATGCGCCGCCTGCTCGACGAGCGGAACTTCCCGGTGAGCGAGATGCGCTACTTCGCGTCCTCACGATCGGCTGGTACCACCTTGCCGTGGAAAGGTACCGACATCGTCGTCGAAGATGCCGAGCTCGCAGATCCGATCGGGCTCGACATCGCCCTGTTCTCCGCCGGCGCCACGTCGTCACGAATGCTGGCCCCCAAGTTCGCTGCTGCCGGCGCGATCGTGATCGACAACTCGTCGGCGTTTCGCATGGATCCCGACGTTCCGCTGATCGTGTCCGAGGTCAACGGCGGCCTCGCCGCCAACCCGCCGAAGGGCATCATCGCCAACCCCAACTGCACGACGATGGCGTTCATGCCGGTGTTGAAGCCACTGCACGGGGAGGCCGGGCTCATCCGATTGATCGTGTCGACCTACCAGGCGGTGTCCGGCGGCGGACTCGCCGGTGTCGACGAACTCGACAAGCAGGTCCGCGAGGTCGTCGACCGGGCAGCCGAACTCACCCATGACGGCGTCGCCGTGGAGTTCCCCGCACCGACGAAGTTCGTGAAGCCGATCGCGTTCAACGTGCTGCCGATGGCCGGCTCGATCGTCGACGACGGTTCGTTCGAAACCGACGAGGAACAGAAGCTGCGCAACGAGAGCCGCAAGATCCTCGCCATCCCCGGGCTGCTCGTGTCGGGTACCTGTGTTCGCGTGCCCGTGTTCACCGGCCACTCGCTGTCGATCAACGCCGAGTTCGAACGCCCCATCTCCGTCGAGCGGGCCACCGAGCTACTTGCGGTTGCGGAGGGCGTCGTGCTCTCCGAGATCCCGACGCCGCTCGAAGCCGCAGGGCAGGACCCGTGCTATGTAGGTCGCCTGCGCGTCGACGAAGGTGCACCGGGCGGGCGCGGCCTGGCGATGTTCGTCAGCAACGACAACCTTCGAAAAGGTGCTGCCCTCAACGCCATCCAGATCGCTGAACTGATCCAGAGCGGGCGCTGACCGCGTTGCCGTGAACCTGGCGGCAGCCCACCACCCGAAATGGCGCGTGAGCGTTGCGCTGAGCGCAACGCTGGCGCAATTTTTCGGGGTCCAGCAAGCGCAGGGGTCAGCAGGCGCAGGGCATGCTGGCGCACTTGGGGCAGCCGCAAGCGAAGCGTTCGAGGGCTTCGTTCAGGTCGACGCCTTGCTGATTGGCGAGCGTGGCCACCCATGCGACCACATCACCGAACTCGTGCACCCGGTCTTCGTGGGTTCCCTTGCGAACCGCCTGGGCCAGTTCACCGATCTCCTCTGCCAGCCAGGCCACCGCGGCCGACACGCCTCGCTCGCGGTCGCGGTCGCCGTAGGTGCGTTCGATGACGTCTTGCAATTCGGCGAAGTCCACGAGCACCGACCGTAGCGCTGTCAGGGCTTGGCGGCCAGCGTCGCTCCCAATTCGAATGTGGGCTGGAAGTCGGCCATCCGAGGATCGGCATTGACCACCACGAGATACGACGTGTCGTGTCCCGAAGCAGTCGATGACGCCCGGGTCATCGAGGCGTACGCAAGACGTCGCGAGCGTTCCTCCATGCCCACGCCCACCACGACCGCCGGGCTGTCCCAGCCCTTGTAGCTGTGCACGGTGCAACCCTTCACCGCATCGGCTCCGGGCCAGAACCGGCCCTTGCTGCGGTGGCGTTCATCGGGGTCGCGGCTGTACACGTGGTGAACCGGATAGCCAGCCGCCTCGATCTCCTCGGCCCACCGACGCACCCAGGTCGGCCACGCGCTCGACATTGCGCCATGTTCGTGTTGCGGTGGACACGCGCCCGACCACCAGAGCCTGATCCTCGGCAATCTCGGGCACCACCGCGTCGTCGGCGACGAACAGCCTCGCGAACTCGTTCGTCGAACGGACCAGATCGGGCGCCATCCGATACGAACTCGTCATGGCAATCCACGGCTCGGTGAAACCAGCTGCGGCGAGCGCCTCCGGGTCGTCCCATGTCGACTTGCCGTACAGGTCGACGGTCGCGTCGGCGACGAGCAGCATCTCGCCGTCGGGACGCACGACGTGCTCGCGCAACATGTTCCACCAGTCGACGGTGAAATCCTGTCCCTCGTCGACGAGGACGGCATCGAACCGACGCTCGAAGCCGGCCTCGAGCACGTCACGCGTCTTCACGACGATCTTCAGCGGCCACGTGCCACGAGCGGGTTCGCAGGCGAAAATGCCCGTCTGGGCAGCGTCGTCGACCACCCGCGAGCAGAACGTATGGAAGCTGGTGCACGTCACCCGGGCCGGGTTCGCGCCATATTCGGCGCACCGTTCGACGACGAGGTGGCGCAGGTGATTGGCGAGCGTGAGGTCGAAGCACAGCACGAGCACGCTCTTGCCTTCGGCGGCCAGGCGTGCGGCCCGTGCGGTGAGCGCGAACGACTTACCGCTCCCGGCGGTTCCGGTGACGCCGCGAATGTGCGTTCGCCCGGCGTTGGCGACGACCAGACGCGCGTTGTCGCTGAGCCGTACCGGAACGACGGCGTGATGCACCATGCCATCGATCACCATCTCTCGTCGCAAGCGCTCGATCGATGCCGCCGGCGCAGGCGTCGAGCCAGGGCCGTCGACGAGGAACTGCAATCGCCCCGTGAGATCTTCGCCCGACCAGACGAGCACGGCATTGGCCGGATCACCGAGGCCGGAAGCCAGCAGCGCCTCCGCCTGAGCGCCGGTGCATTGCGGAAGCACCACCACCGACCGGACCGTTCCGCCCGGCTCACGCGCGTCGCCGGGAAAGGCGAAGAACTGCTCGTACGCCGTGCTGCGATGGCGGCGGGCGACGGCGAGCGGTTGCTCCGTGCTCGGCTTCCACGTGCCGTCCGGGCCGAGTACCTCGATGTCACCGTGATCCGAACGACGATGATCAGCGGCACGCCAGTCGACCACGTCGACGGTGATCGCACCGCGCCAGTCGTGCACCAACACCAGGTCGGGTACGTCCTGGCCGACCTTCGGTCGCACGTAGATCGTCTAGTCGTCGCTCAGTGCAGCGAACGCATCGAACACGACCCGTCCGGCGTCACTGAGTGGTTGCTGGAGTTCGTCGAGATGTTCGATCGACGGTCGGGTGATGGCCACAGGAGCTCCCGGTTCGAACAGGCGGACAGGCTGTCCATCGTCAAGAACAGGTCATCACTTGAGCAACCGAGGGTCGCTGGCCCGAGAAAGGTCCGAAACTTCAGCGAGAGCTCACGAAACCGTGAGCACATGGCGACCCCCGGAAGGGTCTGGTCGGGGTGAGAGGATTTGAACCTCCGGCCTCCACGTCCCGAACGTGGCGCGCTAACCAAGCTGCGCTACACCCCGTAGCGGCTGGCATGCTACCCAGCGGTGGCGGGTTGTTCCTCTGACGAATTCTCCGACTCGCCAGCATCGCTGTCGGGCAGCGGCACCATCGGCTCCACCGGAGCGGCATCCGCGGCGAGGCCCTCGGTGTAGGTGCCTCCGGCGAGGATGGCGTCGGTGGCACGGCGCAACCGCAGTGCGTCGAGCGGCTTGACCAGCCAGCCTTCGGCACCGCTTCGGCGAGCGAGGTGCATGTCGGCCTGCCGATCGAGCAGCATCAGCACCGGCACGTGGTCGACGACGCCGGCCGACTCGTCGAGACGCAGAGACATCGTGACCGCCATGCCTCCCATCGAGCCGACCTGTAGGTCGAGGATGGCGAGATCGGGCAGGCGTTCGGAGACCTGGCCAGCAACCGCTCGCCCTTCGCGGCACACGGTGAAGCGGACGTTGTCGTCGCCGAGGGCGGCGGTGACTTCGTCGACGATCCAGTCGGCATCGGTGGCAAGCAGGATGTGCACGACCCAGACGCTACCCGTCGACGGCAGGATGATCGAAGAGATGCCCCGCCATCACCATCAAGCCGTCGAGGTCGTGTACGTCGCCGTCGAGCAGCGGGAGCACGACGAGACGATCGGCACCCACGATGTCGTCGAGCGGCGCGATCACGTCGAGTTCGAGATCTCGCATCGTGCGCAGCGCTGCCACGTTGTCCCAGAGCACTCCGAGGTCGTCGGCACCAGCCGTGAGCGCAGCGACCGCGGCGTCGGCAGCGTCGGTGGCGGTGCCATGGCCGAACGCTGGATGGGCGCGGTTCACGATTGCCGAGGGCACCCCGACACCCTGGCCGACCAACTGCGTGGCGAACCAGACCGCCTCGCCGATCGTGTCGTGACGCGGAGATGCCACGACCACGAACGACGTCTCCTTGGCCCTGATCAGGCGCACCACGTCGTCGGCGCGTTCACGGAAGCCGGTCTCCATCCCGGCGAACGCCTGGAAGAAGGCGACCGAGTCGGCCAACACATCCGAGCCGACCACCTTGCCGATCGCCTTCAGGATCGGCTGCGTGGCCGTGCCGAGCACCTTCAGACCACCCCGGGTGGGCAACATCAGGAGCCGGAACAGGCGGTGGTCGAGGAACCGGGAGAGCACGCCTGGCGCTTCGAGGAAGTCGAGTGCGTTGCGGCTCGGTGGCGTGTCGACGATGACCAGATCGAACCGGTCGTCGCCGTGCAACTGGTGCAACGTCTCGGCCGCCATGTACTCCTGCGTGCCGCTGAGGGCGCCCGCGATGTTGCGGTAGAACGAGTTGGTCAGGATCCGGTCGATCTGCTCGTCGGAGTCGGCGTGCCGACGTACCAGCCCGTCGAAGGTGGCCGCTGTGTCGAGCATCATCGCCCACAGCTCGCCATCACCCGTCGAATCGGCACCCGTCGAATCGGCACCCGTCGAATCGGCACCCGTCGAATCGGCACCCGTCGAATCGGCACCCGAGTCGAATTCGATGCGTTGTGGCTCGGAAGCGAGCCCGCCTTCGAGACCCAACGCGTCGGCCAGCCGGCGCGCCGGGTCGATCGTGACCACCACCGCTCGCCGACCCCGACGTGCTGCCTCCAGGCCCATCACTGCTGCCGTGGTGGTCTTGCCCACACCGCCCGATCCACAGCACACGATCACCGTGGACGCGTCGATCACGTCGTAGGTACCAGCGCCGGTCATGGGTGCGCCTCGACGGTGTCGGCGACGAGGATCTGGGCCAGCTCGGCGATGTCGGCTGACGTCAACCCAGCCGCCGAGCGGGCGGGAAGGGTCACCTTCGGGATCGGCAGCTCGGCGGCCAAGCGGGCGATCTCGCCGGCCTCCATCACCCGACGAGCACGTCGGAACGCTGCCGCGTCGAGCAGCACTTCTGCGGTCGCCGGATCGAGATCGGCGACGGCACGTCGTGCGGCTGCATCGTCGGGAAGTGGATCGCCCAGGTCGACGCCGTTGACGACCACCGGCCCGAGTTGCACTCCGACGACGTCTTCGAGCGCGTACGCCGTCTCGACCACCTCGTTGACCGGCGTGGTCTCCGGCAGTGTGACCAACACCACCTGACAACGTTCGGAATCGTGGAGCAGTTCGAGCACGTCGTCGGCCTGGGCCCGCACCGGACCGGAGCTGACTGCATCGGCCAGCCCGGCCGCCGAGGTGAGGAACGTGATCGCATGGCCGGCGGCCGGACCGTCGACCACGATCAGGTCGTAGTCGCCCGAGCGTTCGAGCTGTTTGATCTTGCCGAGCACCACGATGTCGTCGATTCCGGGCGCCGCTGTGCCGACGACGTCGATCACGCCCGTGCGGTTCAGCCGCTTGGCGATGCGGCCGAACCCGTGTTCACGCAGGTACTCGTCGAGTGCTTCGGGAGCGGAGATGGCTAGCACCTCGAGATCGGGAACGAGCTCGGCAAGCGTTGGTTTGCCGTCGAGTTCGACCACCAGGACCCGCTTGCCGGCGCTCGATGCGGCACGGGCGATCACAGCCGTTACCGTGGTCTTTCCCACACCGCCCTTGCCCGCCACCACGACGACGCGGGCAGCAGTCAACGACTGCAGCGGGAACTCGCTCTTTGGAGGCACCTGTGCGAAGACTAGCGATCGGCATGCTCACGCTGATGGCCGGGCTCACTCTGATCGGTCCCAGCGTCAACGCGCAGGACGACTCCGACGCCGATGTCGGCGCGCCGATCCCACGTGTCGACGTCCTCCAGGTCAGCGGATTCATCGATCCGATCCTGGTCGACGCCATCGACGGGGCGATCGATCGCGTGGTCAGCGACGGCTCACAGGCCCTCATTCTCCAGGTCAACTCCGACGGAACGATCGTCGGCGACGAAGTGGTCGAGGAACTCCTCGCGCGTATCGCCACGGCACCGATTCCGATAGGGATCTGGGTCGGACCCAGTGGGGCCCGCTTCTACGGAACCGCCGCCCAGCTGTTGGCTGTGGCCGATGTCACCGGCATGGCACCGGGGGCCCGCGTCGGTTACATCGGCGTGCCGCTCGACCCGCCGGGCCAGCCCGAGGGCGTGTCGGTCGACTTCGGCGTGGCCGAGGAGCGCCTCCGCAGCGGCTCGGTCGGGCTGTCCGATGCCCGGTTGCTCGACGTGTTCAAGCAGCGCATCGACGACGAAGGGATTCCGACGATCACCAACATGGTGGCAGCCATGGACGGCTACGAAGAGAACGGCACCGTGCTCGTCACCACCGAACTCGTCGTGCTCGACGACGGCGCGACTCGTTTCGACACGGTGTCGGTGGTGCGCTTCGCCAAATTGACGCTGGTCGACCAGTTGTTCCATACCGTGGCCAGCCCACCGGTTGCCTACCTGCTGCTGTTGACGGGCCTCGCGCTGTTGCTGTTCGAGTTCTTCACCGCTGGCGTCGGGATCGCCGGTGCGGTCGGCGCCGCGTGTTCCGTACTTGCCTTCACCGGGCTCGCAGTGCTCCCCACGCGCCCATGGGCGGTCGCGCTGGTCATCTTGGCGATGATCGCCTTCGCGGTCGATGTCCAGGTGGGGATTCCCAGATTGTGGACCGGGACCGGCATCGTGCTCACCGTCATCGCGAGTTGGTTCATGTTCGAGTCGATCCCCGGTGCGTCGATGCGTCCCTCGTGGCTCGCCTTGTTCGCCGGTATCAGTGGCATCAGCCTCACCTTCATCGTCGGGATGCCCTCGATGGTGCGCACCCGGTTCGCCACACCGACCATCGGACGCGAGTGGATGATCGGCCGGAAGGGGACGGCGATCGATGCGATCGACCCCGAGGGCCTCGTGAACGTCGGCTCGGCCACCTGGCGGGCGCGCACCAATCGAGCCACGCCGATTGCTGCAGGCGATCCGATCCGCGTCGCCGCGATCGACGGCGTCACCCTCGACGTGGAACCACTGGAAGGCGCAGCCCGCGACTACCGCGAGATGCGCGGCAAATCCGACACCGATTCCGCTGTCGGCGACAGCGGCTCCAGCAGCGACAGCCAGCCCGCCGGCGCCGGC
>Ga0105055_10008870_pt1 | contig 12985 bp, 9 predicted proteins | sample BON03_FD_78090 | JGI IMG/M metagenome (GOLD analysis project Ga0105055, IMG submission 78090) | Freshwater microbial communities from Lake Bonney liftoff mats and glacier meltwater in Antarctica - BON-03 | ecosystem: Environmental > Aquatic > Freshwater > Ice > Glacier meltwater | place: Lake...
CTGGCGAGCTACGCCGTCGAGCTTTATCCCCGGCTGGAGGAGGAAACCGGTCAGGCGACCGGCTTCAAGCAGGTCGGTTCCATCACGCTGGCCCAGACGCAGGAGCGTTTCCACGAACTCAAGCGTGCCGCCAGCATGGCCAACGGCTTCGGCGTCGAGGTCCGCGTCCTGACGCCCGCCCAGGTCGCCGAACTCAACCCGGTGATCCGGGTCGACGACATCGTCGGCGCCGTCCACATGCCCAGGGACGGCCAGACCAACCCGATCGACACGACCCAGGCGCTGGCCAGGGGCGCACGGATGGGCGGGGCGACCATCGTCGAGAAGTGCACGGCAACCAAGCTGGTCAGGAAGGGCCAGAAGATCGTCGCCGTGGAGACCGATCAGGGTACGGTAGAGGCCGAGCAGGTGGTGCTGGCCTGCGGCATGTGGACGCGCCAGATCGCCGCTTCGGTGGGTCTCACGGTGCCGCTGCAGGCGGCAGAGCACATGTACATCGTCACCGAGCCGATGGAGGGACTGCCCGCCGACCTGCCGGTGTTGCGCGACTACGACAGCTACATCTACATCAAGGAGGATGCCGGCAAGCTACTGGTCGGTGGCTTCGAGCCGGTTGCCAAGCCCTGGCAGACCGAGGGTGTGCCCAACGACATTTCCTTCCTGCACCTGCCCGAGGACTGGGACCATTTCCAGATCCTGATGGACGGCGCGCTCAACCGCGTCCCGGCGATGGAACATGCCGGCGTGCGCACCTTCTTCAACGGCCCCGAGAGTTTCACGCCCGACAACCGCTATCACATGGGCCGCGCCCCGGGTTTCGGGAACCTGTTCGTGGCCGCCGGCATGAACTCGATCGGCATTGCATCGGGTCCCGGCATCGGCAAGGCGCTGGCCGACTGGATCGTCGACGGCGAATCCCCGCTCGACCTGGCCGATGTCGACCTGATGCGTGCCGAACCGTTCCAGCGCGCCCGCGACTATCTGGCCGATCGCACGGTCGAGACCCTGGGCCTGCTCTATGCCATGCACTGGCCCTACTACCAGCCGACCACGGCGCGTGGCGCCCGGCGCCTGCCCTATCATGACCGCTGCAAGGCGGCCGGCGCGGTCTTCGGCGATGTCCAGGGCTGGGAGCGACCGCTCTATTATGCGCAGGGCGATGAACCCCGCGAGATGGCTTACAGCTACGGTCGCCAGTGCTGGCACGACGCCACGGCGCGCGAGGCCCGGGCAACCCGCGAGACGGTCGCGCTCTACGATCTCTCGACCTTTGCCAAGTTCGAGATTCAGGGGGCCGATGCCATGGCGGTGCTCAACCGCCTGTGCACGGCCAACATCGACGTCGAGGTCGGTCGGGCGGTCTATACCCAGATGCTCAACCACAAGGGTGGGATCGAGGCCGATCTCACGGTGACGCGCCTGGCCGAGACCCGTTACATGGTCGTCACCGGTACCGCCGTGCGCCAGCACGACCGTTCCTGGATCGAACGCCACATTCCCGAGGACGCTCGCGTCACGCTGACCGATGTCACGTCGGGTTACGCCGTGCTCGGCCTGATGGGGCCGCAGTCGCGTGAACTGCTCGCGAAACTTACCGCTGCCGACCTTTCGCCCGAGGCCTTCCCGTTCGGCGGCAGCCGAGAGCTGGAGGTCGGCTACGCCCCGGCGCGCGCTCAGCGCACCAGTTATGTCGGCGAACTGGGCTACGAGCTCTATGTCCCGACCGAATTCGCCCAGCACCTGCACGAACGGCTCTGTGACGTCGGCCAGGATCATGGACTGCGCCTGGCCGGCGTCTTCTGCCAGGACGCCCTGCGCATGGAAAAGGGCTTCAAGCACTGGGGCCACGACATCGGCCCGGACGACACGCCGCTGGAGGCCGGTCTCTCGTTTGCCGTTGCCTGGGACAAGCCGGGCGGTTTCATCGGTCTGGAGGCGTTGACGCAGAAGAAGGCGGCCGGGCTTGATCGCCGCCTGGTGAACTTCACCCTGCCGGGCTGCGAGCCGGGCGCGCCCCTGCTGCTGCACGAGGAGCCGATCTGGCGCGACGGCCAGATCGTGGGCACCACCACGTCGGGCGGTTATGCCTTCACCCTGGGTTGTCCGATCAGCATGGGCTACGTGAAGAACCAGGGCGGCAAGGCCGACCGTGACTGGATCATGGGCGGAACATACGAGATCGAGGTCGCGGGCGAGCGTTATGCCGCCACCCCCAGCCTTTCGGCGCCGTTCGATCCCAAGGGCGAACGCATGCGCGCCTGAACGCTCTGGTCGCTTGTGGCTGCTGCCTGCGGGTGCCAAGAATGGTCCGCCGGCAGGACGGCGAGGGGCGGCAATGGTCGAGGTGACGCGGGAGGTCCGGCTCAGGGCGCAGGCAGACGAAATCTGGGCGCTGATCGGCGGATTCAATGCACTGCCCAAGTGGCACCCGGCCGTGCTATCATCGGAACTCTCGCAAGACGATGGCATGACAATCCGCCATCTTGTGATCGTGGGACGCATCAGGCTCGCCGAACGCCTGCTATCCCGCGACGATGCGGCCCGAACCTACCGTTACACGATTGCCGACGGACCGTTGCCCGTTGAGGGTTATGTCTCGACCGTGACCGTCGCCGACCATGGCGACGGTACTGCCACGGTGCGCTGGTCGGCTTCCTTCGAGCCTGCCGGGGCACCCGCGGATGTGGCGGTCGAAGCCATCGAAGGCATCTACGATTCGGGACTGAATAGCCTCGCGGACCGGTACGGCCGCGCGGCCTGAACCTTTCGCCACGAGGAGGCCAGCATGGCCAGGAAGCCGGATATCGAAGCCCAGAAGCGCCAGCTTGAGGCTGCTGTCGAAGCTGCCTGCGCGCGCATCGGCACGCAATCGAGCAAGGCCGTGCGCCAGGTGCGGTTGAATGCGGAACGCAAGGACGCGCCCGAACTGGTCGCGGCCTGCGATGCCGAACTCGCCCTGCGCGGCGCGCACGAGTTCACGGCCGAAGAGGCAACCGCGGCCGTTGAGCTGGCTGCCTCACTGGAAGATGCACCGTTGCGCGATCGCATCGTTGCGGCCTTCGAGGCGCTGCCGGCGCGCGACTATGAAGAAGAGCTGGTGCGCGTGATCGACGCCCATCCCGGCGCCAACTATGCCGTCATCCACAAGGAGTTCTCGCGCAAGGACACCGTGCTGGTCGCCAGCCATCTGGTCTATGACCGCTTCGGTTACTTTCGTTCGCTGATCGCCACCGAAGCCGATCAGGCCTCGATGCTGCTGACCAAGCTGCCCAAGGGCAAGCAGGTCACCTGGCAGCTCCGCCCCGAGGCACAGGAAGCCTTCGCCAGCCTGGGCGTCCTGCAGGCTAGCGCTTGAGTTTCCAGCCCGCCGCCACCGCGTGGCGGGCAAACAGGACGGCCACGATAGCGACAACAGCGAGCAGCGGCAGGGTCAGCGCCCCGTCGCTCTCGCCGGTCGCGGTAAAGCCGCGCCGCACGCCGTCGATCGCCCAGAAGGCCGGGTTGCCCTGCATGGCCTCGGCCAGCAGCGGCCCGTAGCCGCTGATCGGGAAAAAGGCGCCCGACAGAAACACGGCGGGGGCGACCAGAAAGTTCTGCACCGTGGCGACATGGTCGAACTTGCTTGCCCACATGCCCGCCAGCAGGCCGATCACGGCAAAGACCAGACTGCCCAGAATCAGGCTCGCCAGCGCGGTCAGCGGCGCCACCGGCAGAAGCGGCACAAACGGCTGCATGCAGACGGCGACCAGCAGGCTGTTGATCAGGGCTAGGCAGACCGCCGCGACCAGGAACCCCGTGACCAGTTCACCCGGCCGCAGGGGTGCCGCGATCAGCACGTCCATGGTGCCGTTGACCTTGGCGTCGATGGCGGTCCAGCCGGCCGCCTCGAAGGCGGTCGACATCGCCGTCATGGCGATCAGGCCCGGCGCCAGAAAGTGGAAAAACGGCAGGCCCATCACCGGCGCCCGGTCGGCGCCCAGGGCCAGGGCAAAGACGGCAAAAAACAGCAGGGTGGTCAGCACCGGGGCAAGGATCGCGTAGTGCCAGCCATGGAGGTATCGGCGCAGCTCCATGTGCACGAGCGTGGTCACGCCCAGCACGTTGAACATGGGCATGGGCCGGCCTGCAGCGACGAGCGTGGCGGGGGGCTTGGTCATGGCGGCGGGACGCTAGAGCAAATCGCCTTGTTGCGCGAACGCTTTGCGATGGCGCGGGAAGGCGTGATGTTGCTCGATCCTGTTGAAACGGATTTGATCATGACGCGCTGTCGACCGCTCCGGTGACTGGCGCGCAGGATCGTTGGCCGTTATGACGGGGGAAACCATCCGGTGACGCTCCGTGACCTTCCAGACCATCCTGTTCGAGTCCGCAGACGGCGTCGCCACGATCACGCTGAACCGGCCGGATCGCCTGAACGCGCTGACCAACACCATGTTCCGCGAACTGGGCGAGGCGCTCGACCGGGTCGCCGCCGACCCCGATCTGCGCGCGGTGCTGCTGACCGGGGCCGGGCGCGGGTTCTGCGCCGGCGCTGATCTGGCCGGCGACGGCATCGACAGCGACGCCGACCTCGATGACGCGCTGGTCACGCTCTACAACCCCACCGTCCTGCGCCTGCAGACCTTCGAGCGGCCCATCGTCTGCGCCGTCAATGGTGTTGCCGCGGGTGCCGGCTGCAATCTGGCGCTGGCCTGCGACATCGTCGTCGCGGGCAGGGCTGCCTCGTTCATGCAGGCGTTCGCGCGCATCGGCCTCATTCCCGATGCCGGCGGCACCTTCCTGCTGCCCCGCCTGGTCGGGCGCGCCCGCGCCATGGGTCTTGCCATGCTGGCCGAGGGGCTTCCAGCCGAAACGGCCGCCGAATGGGGCCTGATCTGGCGCTGCGTCGATGACGCCGCCCTGATGGAGGAGGCCGGGGCGCTTGCCGCCAGGCTGGCCAAGGGCCCGACGCGCGCCTATGCGCTGATGAAGCAGGCCTTTGCGGCTTCGCTCGACAGCGGCCTTGAGGATCAATTGCGCACCGAAGCGCGACTTCAGGGCGAAGCCGGGCGTTCTGCCGATTACGCCGAGGGCGTCGCTGCCTTCCTCGAGAAGCGCCCCACGAAATTCCAGGGCCGTTAGGCCGGACCATTCAAGCCGACAGATACAAGGACAGCACCATGAAACACCGCATCGCGGTCATCGCCGGCGACGGCATCGGCAGGGAAGTCATGCCCGAGGGCATGCGCGCGGTCGAGGCCGCCGGGGCAAAGACCGGCGTCTCCTTCGAATGGACCGAATTTGACTGGTCCTGCGAGGTCTATGCCAAGACCGGGCGGATGATGCCCGAGGATGCGATCGACCAGTTGCGGGCGTTCGATTCGATCTTCCTGGGCGCGGTCGGTTTCCCCGGCGTGCCCGATCACATCTCGCTCTGGGGCCTGCTGATCCCGATCCGGCGGGCCATGGACCAGTACGTCAACCTGCGCCCGGTCCGTCTGTTCGAGGGTGTGCCCTGTCCGCTGGCCAACAGGACGCCCGAGGAGATCGACTTCTGGGTCGTGCGCGAGAATGTCGAGGGGGAATACAGCCAGATCGGCGGACGCCTGCATCAGGGTACCGATCAGGAAATGGCCCAGCAGGCCAGCGTCTTCACCAGACACGGCACCGACCGCATCCTGCGTTACGCCTTCGATCTGGCCCAGAGCCGGCCCAAGAAACATCTGACCAGCGCGACCAAGTCCAACGGCATCTTCCACACCATGCCCTTCTGGGACGAACGTGTGGTCGAGGTCGGCCGGGACTACGCCGACGTCAAGGTCGACAAGTACCACATCGATATTCTCACCGCGCATTTCGTGCGCCATCCCGACTGGTTCGACGTCGTGGTCGGCTCCAACCTGTTCGGCGACATCCTCTCGGATCTGGGCCCGGCCGTGGCCGGTACCATCGGCATCGCGCCCAGCGCCAACATCAACCCGGCCGGCACGGCGCCGTCGATGTTCGAGCCGGTCCACGGCAGCGCGCCCGACATCGCCGGCCGCAACATCGCCAACCCGATCGGTCAGATCTGGTCGGGCGCGATGATGCTGGAGCACCTGGGCCATCCCGAGGCAGCCGCCCTGATCATGACCGCGATCGAGGAAACCCTGAAACAGCCCTCCGCCATGACCCCCGACATGGGCGGCAAGGCCTCGACCACCGATCTGGGCAAGGCCATCGCTGCGGCGATCTGAGCCTCAGGAGCCACAAAGCGCCTCGCAGATCGCGCGGTAGCCGCGGAAGGCGGTGTCGTCCATGGGCCGTGACGCCGCCGTGGGCTGGCTGGAGAATTTGGCGATCACCACCTGCGCGCCGTGATCGACATAAAGGTGCTGACCGTGGATGCCGGCTCCTGTCCAGGCGCGGCCGTTGTCGATTTCGTACCAGAGGCTGCGGTAGTTGGTGAACGGGGGATAATCGCCCCATTCGCCCGCCCGCCACGCGGCCCCGGCAGGGGCGGCCAGGATATCGTCGAGGAAGGGGCCGGGCACGATGGAGCGGCCGTTGGCGACACCATGGTCGAGCACCATCTGGCCGACGCGGGCCATGTCGCGCAGGGTGGTGTTGAGGCCGCCGGTGGCGCGCGGTGCGCCCAGGGGGTCGAGCACCATGAAGGCATCGGCCTCCCCGCCGAGCTTCGACCAGATCTCGCGGCTGATGAGTGTGGAGAGGTCGGCTCCGGCGGCGCGTTCGATGATCCAGCCCAAAAGGTCGATGTTGGGCGAGACATAGTGGAAGGCCTTCCCGTGCTGCCCGCCACCGCGCAGGGTGAGCAGGAAGGGCCACAGGCCGGGCTCCACGCCCAGGCGCATGGCCGCGACCGCATCGAGGCCGGCGATGTAGCGCGCGAAATCGCCTGACTTGTCGGCGTAGTCCTCGACGAAGCCGATATCGACATTCATGTCCAGGATGTGCCGCACGGTCGCCTTCTCCCAGGCCGTGCCCTTCACCTCCGGCAGGGTGTCGGCGATGGGCCCTTCCGGATCGAGAACGCCCCGTGCGCCCAGGATGCCGACCAGCAGGGCGACGAAGGACTTGGTGACCGACATCCAGATGTGGTGACCCTCTGCCTCCAGGCCGTTGGCATAGTGCTCGAAGACGATGCGGCCGCGATGCAGCACGCAGAAGCCGTCGCTGTGGGTGTCGTGCAGCATGGCAGCGATGGTTGCCGGGTTGCCGCCGTCGTCGAAGACAAGCCGGGAGAGGTCCTGGCTGTCGCGCTCCAGCGTCCGGATCGGGCCGCTGCCGCGCGTTATGGGACCGGTCGGCAGCAGGCGGCGCACGTTGTGGAAGCCCCACACGTTGTAGGGCGGCGTGCGCCAGTTCTGCAGCGTGACCTGCCCCTCGGGTGGTGGTGGATAACTGCTCATCAGCGGCGTGCGCGACATCGATCGACTCCCATTGCGGACCCGGAGGGTGCGCAAAGACGGCCTTCTTGTCACGCAGTCAGACAAGCGGGATTGCGCCGGGTGCAGGGCCTCCACTAGCATCGACGCGACCAGCCACAGGAGAGGTCATGCAATTCGCCATCGGCCAGCCGATGCCGCGCACAGAGGACCCGCGTCTGGTCACCGGTCGCGGTCGTTTTACCGACGATATCGGCCTGCCGGGTCAGCTCTACGGCCATGTCCTGCGCTCGCCCCATGCCCATGCCGACATCGCCGCCATCGATGTCGAGGAGGCGCGTCAGGCCCCGGGCGTGGTTGCGGTCTATACGATCGAGGACCTTGATCGTGAAGGCATCGGCGACCTGCCGGTGCTGGTGCGCCCGAAGAACCGTGACGGCAGCGCCCTGTTTGTGCCCGCGCACCCGGCGCTGGCGCGGGGCCGGGTGCGCCATGTCGGCGAGCCGGTCGCCTTTGTCGTCGCCCAAAGCCATCTGGCCGCGCGCGATGCCGCCGAGCTGATCGTGGTCGACTACGAGCCCCTGGATGCCGTCGTCGAGACGGCCCGCGCCCGCGAAGCCGATGCCGTGCAGCTCTGGCCGCAGGCGCCGGGTAATGTTGCGCTCGACTGGTCCATCGGCGACGAGGCGGGAACGCTGGGCGCCTTCGAGAAGGCCGATGCGGTGGTCGAGATCGCGCTCGTCAACAACCGCGTCGTCGTGGCGCCCATGGAGCCGCGCGCGGCGCTGGGAATCTGGGACGGGTTGGATCGGCGCTACACCCTGCACGCCTGCTCCCAGGGCGCGCACAAGATGCAGAAGCCGCTGGCCGAACATGTGCTCAAGATCGCCCACGGCGACCTGCGGGTCGTCACCGGCGATGTCGGCGGCGCCTTCGGCATGAAGAACTTCCTGTTCCACGAATACGTGCTGGTGCTGTTTGCCGCGCGTCAGCTCGGCCGTCCGGTGAAGTGGACGGGCGATCGCAGCGAGGCCTTCGTCTCCGACACCCAGGGGCGCGATCACGTCACGAAGGCGGCCATGGCGTTTGATGCCGGGCGCCGCATCCTGGGGCTGAAGGTCGACGTCACCGCCAACATCGGCGCCTATCTTTCGCAGTTCGCGCCCTTCGTGCCGACCTCGGCCTCCACCGGCGTGCTGTCGGTCGTCTACGACATCCCGCAGATCTTCGCCCACATCCGGCCGGTCTATACCAACACCGTGCCGACGGACGCCTATCGCGGCGCGGGGCGGCCGGAATCCAACTATGTGGTCGAGCGCCTGATGGCCAGGGCGGCGCGGGTCTTCGGGTTGGCCCCGGACGAATTGCGCCGGCGCAATGTCATCACGCCCGAGCAGTTTCCCTACCAGACCCAGGTCGGCTTCATCTACGACTGCGGCGAGTTCGCCCGCCACATCGCCATGGCCCGCGAGATCGCCGAAAGCGACGGTTTCGAGGCGCGCCGTGCCGAGGCCAGCGCGCGCGGCCGCCTGCGCGGCCAGGGTTTCACCTGTTACGTCGACCGTTGTGGCGGCGGTGGTCCCGACATGGCCGACCTGCGCATCGACGCCATGGGCAATGTCACCCTGTTCGTGGGCACCCAGACCAACGGCCAGGGCCACGAGACGACCTATGTCCAGATCGTCTCGGCGCGGCTGGGGATCGATCCCTCGAAGGTGCGCGTGGTCCAGGGCGATACCTCGGTGATCGCCTTCGGCTCGGGCAATGGCGGCTCGAATTTCGCGGCGGTGGGGGCCAGCGCCGGCAATGTCGCCGTCGACCGCGCCATCGAGAAGGGCAGGCGGATCGCGGCCAACCTGCTGGAAGCCGCCGAGATCGACATCGCGTTCGAGGGCGGCAGCTTCGAAATCGTCGGCACCGACCGCAAGGTCAGCCTGGCCGAGGTTGCACGCGCCGCCTACGACCCGGCGAAACTGCCCAGGGGCGAGGATCCCGGCTTCCAGGTGATCGGCACTTTCAAGCCGGATGCGCCGGGGTTCCCCAACGGCAGCCATGTCTGCGAGGTCGAGATTGATCCCGAGACCGGGGTGCTCCAGGTGCTGCGTTACGTCACGGTCGACGATTTCGGCAATGTGCTCAATCCGATGCTGGTCGATGGCCAGGTCCATGGTGGCATCGGCCAGGGTCTGGGCCAGGCGATTGCCGAAGAGACGGTCTATGACCCCGAAAGCGGCCAGCTCCTGACCGGCTCGTTCATGGACTACCGCCTGCCGCGCGCCGGCGACATGCCGATGATCGAGACCCACCGCATTGTCGTGCCCACGGCGCGCAATCCGCTGGGGGTGAAGGGCAACGGCGAGTGCGGCGCCATCGCTGCGCCGCCGGTGCTGATGGACGCCATTCTCGATGCGCTGGCACCGCTGGGCATCGAACATCTCGACATGCCGGCCACACCGATGAAGATATGGCGCGCGATCCGCGACGCCGAAAGAAGGACACAGCCATGAAGAAGCCCGCAGCCGTTCCCGCCAACGAGTTTCCGCAACGCCGCGAGCGCGCCCGCAAGGCTGCCGGGGCAGCCGGACTGGCGGGGCTTCTGGTCTGTTCGCGCGGCGGCGGCACCACGGACCGCTACGGCGACATCAAGTTTTTCACCAACTTCTACACGCGTTTCCCCTACATCCCCGATGTCCCGGGCGAATGGACGGCGCGCGCCCATGCCTTCCTGATCCTGCCGGTCGAGGGCGAGGAAATCCTGGTCGCCGACGACAAGCCCAAGCGCGACGAGGAAATGGCGATCGATGAGCGCGTCGTCACCGGCGATGTCATCGCCTCGGTGATCGAGAGCCTGGAAAAGAGCGGACTGACGCAGGGCCGCGTCGGTATCGTCGGCGCCGATACCCTGTCGTGGAGCGTCCACAGCCAGCTTGCCGCGGCTTTTCCGGATGTCGTCTGGGTGCCCGCCGACGAGATCGCCAAGGAAATCCGCAAGGTCAAGTCGAAGGCCGAGATCGAGAAACTGCGTTACGCCTCCTGGGTCGGTTGCCGCGCCACCGATGCGATGCTGGAAACGGCGCAAGCGGGCAAGACCCATGGCGAGGTCGTGGCCGCGGGCATGGAGGTTCTCGCGAAACACGGCGGCATTCTCTACAACAACTTCATGTCCTCGGGCCGGGGCGGCAACAACCCGACGTCGGTGGCGACCAGCTTCCCGACCTGGGGCAGCCCGGAAGTGCTGGAAGACGGCGACTGGTTCCACTGCGGCATCTCCGGCGCCGTCGACGGCTACTACTTCGACCACGCCCGTTCCAAGCCGATCGGCAACGGCACCGCCGAACAGATCCGCGTCTTCGAGGCGCCGATGCTGGCGGTCCAGGCCGCCATGGCCAAGGTGCGCCCGGGCGTCACCGCGTCGGAGGTCGCGCGCGCCGGCCGCGAGAAACTGGAAGAACTGGGCTTCGAGTTCGAAGGCGCCTTCAAGGGTTTCGGCCACGGCGTCGGCCTGGGCTGGGATTCGCCCTGGCTGATCGAGAGCGACCACACGGTGCTGGAAAAGGACATGGTGCTCTGCGTCGAACGCAGCGTGCGCCACATGGGATATGTCGGCGATTTCGAGGAGACCATCCTGGTCACCGAGAACGGCTACGAAAAGCTGACGGATGCGCGTGTGAAGTGGTGGTGAGGGGAAAGAAGCTTCGACTCCTCGCTGTCGCCCTCGGACTTGTTCCGGGGGCCCATACGCACTGACGGCTGAGACCAGCGGCGGCAATGCGTATGGATTGCCGGGACAAGCCCGGCAACGACAGAAGAGGGCCGGTAACGCTGCGCTCAATTCGGTTTCGGCTTGACCTTGACCGGTATGGGTTCGCCGCGGCGGCGGGGTTCCTCGGGCGGGGCGGGGGCGGCCTTTGGGGCGAAGTCCCATTCGGCGCGCTGGGCCTGGCGTTCGATCAGGTGGAGCAGGCCCCAGTAGGTCTGGCCGGGAATCTGCCAGGCGACGAACTTGCCGTTGTCGAGCGCCAGCTTCATGTGGATGCCGCCGCCTTCCTTGGGGTTGATCCGGATCTCGGTGATCAGATGCAATTCCTCGCCCAGGTCGGGGTGGGGCGTGCCGCCCTGGAAACCCTTGCGGAAGTTGGCCTGCTGCACGGCGGCCTCGCGCTGGAACTGGGCGACTTCCTTCTTGGCCTCGGGCGCCACGACCTGCTGGGGCACCATCTTCTCGGCGACGCGGCCGGACATGCCGAGCAGGTTCTTGACCAGGCGCCGGGTCATCCAGGCGCGCACCTCGGTGCCGTCGGGAAAGGCCGCCATCAGCTTCATGCGGTCCTGGGCGGCGTCATAACGGACGGAGAACTGCAGATCCTTGGGCATGGCGGTCCCTTGCAGCATCAGGCGGCGCCTGCTGCCTGGGCGCTGTCGAGCGTCTCGCTTGCCTTGATCCAGCGGGCTTCGGCCTTGGCGAGTTCACGTTCGCAATCGGCGCGCCGTTTCATCAGTTCGGTCACCGTAGCGTCCTTTTCGGGGCCTTTGTAGGCCTTGGGATCGAACGCCGCCTTGTCGATGTCGGCGATGCGATCGGTCAGACGCGCCATTTCGGCTTCTGCCTGCTTGACCGCCTTGCGCAGGCCGGCGGTCTTTTCGCGGGCCTCGGCGGCGGCGCGTCGTTCGTCCTTGCGGTTCTGCTTGCTGCCCGGCTTGGCGCCGCCCTTGCCCTGGGGCTTGTCGTCGTTGGCGGCACCGCGCCCCAGAATGAAATCGCGGTAGTCGTCGAGCGTGCCGGTGAAATCGGTCGCGCGACCGTCGGCGACCAGCACCAGACGGTCGGCGGTCAGTTCCAGCATGTGGCGATCATGGGAAACCACGATGACCGCGCCCTCGTAGTCGTTGAGCGCCTGCACCAGGGCCTCACGCGCATCGACGTCGAGATGGTTGGTCGGTTCGTCCAGGATCAGCATGTGCGGTGCCTCGCGCGTGATCAGCGCCAGGGCCAGGCGCGCCCGCTCGCCGCCCGAGAGATGCCGCACGGGAAGTTCGGCCTTTTCGCCCGAGAAACCGAAACGGCCGAGCTGGGCGCGCACGTGGCCGGGCTTGGCATCGGGCATCAGGCGCGTCATGTGCTGGACCGGGGTGTCCTCGGCGTCGAGTTCCTCGACCTGATGCTGGGCGAAATAACCCACGCGCATCTTCGAGGAGGCCGACATCTCGCCTTCCATCGTTCCCAGCCTGCCCGAAAGCAGGCGCGCCAGCGTCGTCTTGCCGTTGCCGTTGCGGCCCAGCAGGGCGATGCGGTCATCGGGATCGATGCGCAGGTTGAGCAGGGACAGGATCGGCTTGTCCTCGGCATAGCCCACCGAGGCCTTGTCGAGCGTGATCAGCGGCGGGCGCAGTTCGGTCGGGTTAGGGAAGTGGAAGGACATCGAGCTGTCCTCCACCGCCGCGGCGATCGGCTGCATGCGGGCCAGCGCCTTCATGCGGCTCTGGGCCTGGCGCGCTGTGTGGGCCTTGAAGCGCCAGCGGTCGACATAGGCCTGCAGATGGGCGCGCTGGGCGTCCTGCTTGGAGCGCATCGATTCGGCCTGGGCCAGACGTTCGCTGCGCTGGCGCTCGAAATCGTC
>Ga0105055_10008881_pt1 | contig 12973 bp, 13 predicted proteins | sample BON03_FD_78090 | JGI IMG/M metagenome (GOLD analysis project Ga0105055, IMG submission 78090) | Freshwater microbial communities from Lake Bonney liftoff mats and glacier meltwater in Antarctica - BON-03 | ecosystem: Environmental > Aquatic > Freshwater > Ice > Glacier meltwater | place: Lake...
CGCTGCGCTGAGTTGGCGGGTTTTATGCCAAGCATGACCTGTGGGCACCACATGCAAGGCATGAAGGCCTAAAGTGTCCAGTGCCAGTGCGGCCAAACGGTGGTGTGCTACATGGGGCGGGTCAAAAGAGCCGCCCAACATCCCGATGCGCACAGGTTGTGTTGCGCTCACTGCGGCTCGGGCGTTAGCCAATCACGCCTAACTAAGAAGTCGCTCAGCAGCAGGGCTTCTGGTGAATTGGGCGTCGGGGTGTTGGCATAAGACCAGGTCACCATTGGCGGCATGGACAACAAGATTGACTCTGTTCGCCCGCCTGACTGCAAGCCAAAGTGAGTGCCACGGTCCCAGACCAAATTGAACTCCACGTAACGCCCTCGCCTACACAATTGGTGGTTGCGGTGCGCGTCGGTGTAAGGCGTATCTAGGCGGGCTGTGGCGATTGGCATGTAAGCGTTTAAAAACGCATCACCCACAGACTGCATCATTTCAAAGCTGCGCTGAGGGCCTAGGTTTGAGAAGTCATCAAAGAATATGCCGCCTACACCGCGCTGCTCATTGCGGTGAGCCAGATAAAAATACTCGTCACACCAAGTTTTGAAACGGGGATACAAGTCAGGACCAAATGGATGCAACGCGTCACGACAGGTTTGATGAAAGTGCTTGGCGTCGGCTTCAAAGCCGTAATAAGGCGTTAAGTCCATACCACCGCCAAACCAGCACACAGCAGGTCCGCCACCTGCGGGAGTTGCGGCAATCATGCGTACATTCATGTGAACAGTTGGCACAAAGGGATTGCGCGGATGTAGCACAGCAGACACACCCATGGCCTCAAAAGGCGCCCCAGCAAGCTCGGGGCGGTGCTGCGTGGCAGATGGCGGCAACGCTGGGCCAGAGACGTCAGAAAACCCGCAACCTGCACGCTCAAAGACAGGACCATTTTCTAAAATTTGTGTAACGCCTTGACCTTGCAATTTCTCGCCAGGTGGCTTGTGCCAAGCGTCCACGCCAACATCGGTTCCATCTATCGCCTTAACAGCGCCCATGATGCGCTCTTGCAAACCCTGTAAGTAGGATCTAACGGCGTCGGGAGAAACAGGTGAGGTGTCTGACATAGCGGGTACAAGAAACTTAAAGAGCGGTTAAAACAAATTGATGATGATGAGCGATTCTCTCGAGCGTAACCAAAGGCGGCGAAAACAGTGGCACTAATCGGCTTTAACGTAGGGTTTGATCGGGCTTTGCAGCGCTGGCTTACAACCTTTGGCGTTGCTGAGCAAGGCCTCTATCCTGGCAAACTCCAATGTTTCATCGGCGCTGCTTGGCTTGAGTAACACGCCCCTCACGCCCACTTCTTTGGTTTCGTAGTCAATCACTGTCACCACCAACGGCACCTGTGTGGTTTGCCATAAGTGGTAAAACCCCATTCGCCAACCGTTGACATAGCTGCGCGTACCTTCTGGTGCAAGCACCAGCCAAAACCTATCGCTGGACAACATGTCGATGGCGGTTTTTCCAACCAAACCTGTTGAGCTTTTGCGGTTTACAGAAAAAGCGCCCAGCCACTGCATCCAAACCCCGATGAGCGGTGCGTGTACCAAACTGTCTTTGGCCCAAAAACGCACGTGCCAGCCCATGGCCCATTTGAAACAAATGCCAACAATAAAGTCCCAGTTGCTGGTGTGCGGGTACACCACCACGATTCCTCGAGGACCCGGCAAGTCGACATCCAGCACGGTCCAGCCTGCCAGACGCAATGCCAACCGCGCCAACCGGCTACCGACACCTTGAGACGGCGGTTTTGAATGCGACGGCGTGCTCATGCCACTGCTCGGGCACCAATATCGGTGCGGTATTGAGAGCCGGGAAGTTTTATTTGCGCAATAGCGGCATATGCCACTTGTTGCGCGGCTTCAACGCTGGCGGCCAACGCGCTGACGCACAGCACACGCCCGCCACTGCTCAGCAATTGTTCGCCGTTCAACGCAGTGCCTGCATGGAACACCACGCAATCAGGACCATCTGCTGGCAAGTCTTCTATAACGTCGCCTTTGCTAGGTTGAACGGGGTAGCCATGCGCGGCCAACACGACACCCAGCGCAACGCGCTCATCCCATTCCAAGGTGAGGCTGGACAAACCGCTGAACTCGCCTTTGGCACCGGCCAGCAATACAAGTCCTAAGTCGGACTTGAGCCTCATCAATATTGGCTGGGTTTCGGGATCACCCATGCGGCAGTTGAACTCCAATGTTTTGACGGTGCCATCGGGCGCTATCATCAGGCCCGCATACAAGAAACCTGTAAAAGTGATGCCGTCCTTGGCCATGCCGTGGACCGTTGGCCAAATAATATCTCGCATGGTGGTGTCAAACACGGCTTGCGTGACCACTGGTGCTGGGGAGTAAGCACCCATGCCGCCCGTATTGGGGCCTTGGTCGTTATCCAGTAGGCGTTTATGGTCTTGACTGGTCGCCATGGGCACCACGTGCCGGCCATCGACCATCACTATAAAGCTGGCCTCCTCGCCCACCAAACACTCTTCAATCACCACGCGTGCACCACCACTGTTGTGGGTCACACCAAGGCTATTGCTACCCAGCATGTCGTCCACAGCAGCATGTGCTTGCTCCAGAGAGGTCGCTACCACCACGCCCTTGCCTGCGGCCAAACCATCGGCTTTGACCACAATTGGTGCACCCACCTTGTCAATGTAGGCGTGTGCCAGCGTGGCGTCTGTAAAGATTTCAAAAGAAGCGGTAGGTATGGCGTGACGCTGCATGAAAGCTTTGGAGAAAGCTTTGGAGCTCTCCAGCTGCGCAGCCGCTTGCGTGGGACCGAACACATGCAAACCCTGGTCGCGAAACAAGTCCACCAAACCGTCGGCCAATGGGCCCTCTGGGCCAACAACCGTGAGGTCGATGGCATTGTCCCGTGCCCACGCACACAACTCGACCTTATCTGTGATGTGCAGGTTGACAAGTTTGCTGTCTACAGCTGTACCGCCATTACCGGGTGCGACATACACGTGTGACACGCTGGGGCTGTTGGCCAATTTCCATGCGAGCGCATGCTCTCGCCCACCGCCACCTATGACCAAAACTTTAAGATTGTGCATTGACCTGCCTACGTTGTAATTGAGCTACATGCTGGTGCCTCAACGACAGCTGCATGTATTGCTGAAGCTGCTGCAGTATTTATTCGCCTAAATCCAAGGCTGCGTTGTGAAACACGTCTTGCACATCGTCCAAGTCTTCCAACATGTCCAATAGCTTTTGCATGCGCAGGGCATCCTCACCAGCAATATCAATCGCATTTTCCGCACGCATGGTGACTTCTGCCAGCTCTGGCACCAACCCAGCGGCAACCAGAGCAGCCTTCACGGCTTCGAAGTCTGTCGGCGAGCACAACACCTCAATGGCACCATCTGCGTCGGTCATGACATCGTCTGCGCCCGCTTCCAATGCAAGCTCCATGATCTTGTCTTCATCAGACCCCGGGGCAAACACAATTTGACCCACATGCTTGAACTGAAACGCCACACAGCCTTCCGTGCCTAAGTTGCCCCCATGCTTGTTGAGCGCATGCCTAACGGCGGCAACAGTACGAACCTTGTTATCCGTCATGGTGTCGATGATGACTGCCGCGCCAGCAATACCGTAGCCCTCATAACGAATTTCTTCGTAGGTCACCCCTTCGAGGTTGCCCGTGGCCTTGTCGATATTGCGCTTGACCGTATCTGCAGGCATATTGGCGGCTTTGGCTTTGTCAATGGCCAAGCGCAAGCGCGGGTTGGCGTCCAAATCAGCACCGCCGTGGCGCGCCGCCACCATGATTTCACGAATAACGCGGGTCCACACACGGCCCCGTTTTTCATCTTGACGCCCTTTTCTGTGCTGAATATTGGCCCATTTGCTATGACCTGCCATGAAAATTCCTCTTAATTGATGTAGTCTTAATGTATTAGTAAGTGGGCAACGCACCCGTTGCGCCCATTAACACTGTTAACACACCATTGTACTTTCGAGACGCTTATGACCGACACCATCAAAAACGCCGTACTGATTGCTAAGAATAGCCAGACCGAGTGCCACATATTGGGCGACAAAGCCAACCGCCATGGCTTGATTACTGGCGCTACGGGAACTGGCAAAACCGTCACATTGCAAACCATGGCCGAAGGTTTTTCTAGCCTAGGCGTACCTGTTTTTATGGCTGACATCAAGGGCGACTTAACAGGCGTGTCACAAACCGGCAACATACAAGCCAAGATGGCTGAGATATTACGCTCGCGTGATATTGACTGCCCAACTCCTCGCGCATTCCCTGTCACTTTGTGGGATGTGTTCGGCGAGAAAGGGCACCCAGTCCGAGCCACCATCAGCGACTTGGGTCCGCTGCTGCTGTCGCGCATGCTCAACCTTAATGACACACAAACCGGTGTGCTGCAGTTGATTTTTAAAATTGCCGATGACGCTGGTTTGCTGCTGCTAGACCTCAAAGACTTACGCGTGATGTGCCAACACGTAGGCGACCACACCAAAGACTTTAAAACAGAATATGGCAACATCAGCGCCGCCAGCGTTGGCGCCATTCAACGCGGTCTCATTCAAATCGAAGAACAAGGTGGTGAGGCATTCTTTGGTGAGCCCATGCTCAACATTCAAGACCTGATGCAGACAGACGCCAACGGGATTGGCTTGATCAACATTTTGGCTGCAGACAAGCTGATGAACGCACCTCGCTTGTACGCTACATTTTTACTATGGCTGCTCAGCGAGCTGTTTGAGAACCTGCCTGAGGTGGGGGATCTAGATCAACCAAAATTGGTATTCTTCTTTGACGAGGCCCACTTGCTATTTAACGATGCACCCAAGGTACTCGTTGAGCGCATAGAACTTGTTGTGCGATTGATACGCTCCAAGGGTGTTGGCGTGTACTTCGTCACGCAAAACTCGGCTGACGTGCCAGACAGCGTGCTGTCGCAGCTTGGCCACCGTGTGCAGCATGCCTTACGCGCCTTCACGCCGCGTGATGTAAAGACAGTCAAAGACTGCGCGCAAACCATGCGCCCCAAAGCAGGGCTAGACATAGAAGCCGCCATTACTGAACTGGCCGTAGGCGAGGCGTTGGTAAGTTTTCTAGACCACACAGGTCGCCCTACTGAAACCGAGCGCGTATTTGTGCTGCCACCTGCTGGACAGCTTGGCCCCATCACGCCTGAGCAACGCCAAACCATACTGCGTCACTCGCTGGTAGCCGGTGTGTATGAAGCGCAGCTTGACAGAGCCTCCGCTTTTGAAACCTTGCGCGCGCAAGCGCCAGACATGAATGAGTCAGCAGTCAATACAGCCAAACAAAGTATTGCCAATGCCACACAACCCAAGGATGACGAGGCGCCCAGCAGCATGTGGACCAGCTTGCTGTTTGGAAGCTCAGGCCCGCGCGGTGGTCAACGCGACGGTTTGGCGCAAATGGTGATGAAAAGTGCAGTCAGGACGGTTGGCTCCAACATTGGCCGACAAGTGGTCAGGGGGCTGTTGGGTGGATTACTGGGCGGTCGAAAACGATAAATGATACAGTTCAACATCTTAAAAACCAAGAAACAACTTGTGTACACACTACTCGCCATGCTGATTGCCATACCCGTTTTACTGATTACTGCAGGTCAATTGAGCATGCTAAGTGGTTCTTTGCCAGCCAACATGGGGGTGACCGATGGCAAGCTTAAAACGCTATCGGCAACGCGCAACAGCGTCAGCTCTCAAGCCAAGCTCTACCCGGATCACCCCATGAACGGCTTCGCCACCATCGATGCGTTGCCCGGTATGGGTGATGCAGCAGCGTCCATGGGCAAGTTATTGACTGTCTTGCAAACCATGCCAGGCGTGCGCATTACTGCGCAACAAAGTGACTACCTGCGCGCTGAGGCGAGCACCAAGCTACTTGGGTTTGTTGACGATTTAGAGTTTTGGTTTAACCCGCAAACTCAAGTCATCGAACTGCGCAGCGCATCGCGCTTGGGCCGTGAAGACTTTGGCACCAACCGCAAACGCATTGAAGCTATTCGAGCCGCATACCAAGAGTAAATGCATGGCGGCACTCGCACCCCACCGCGCTTGATGCCACATCTTGACGCGGCAGGCGGGCACAGGCTAAACAGCAGATAAACCAGCAACCAAAAAAAAGCAGCTGGCAGTTTTAACTGCCAGCTGCTTGCTAACCAATCACCGTTGTACGCTATCAGCCAGCTGTAGATGCTTCAGCTTTAGGCGCTTTGCCCTTTTTCTCAGGCGGCGTGATATCTAACAGCACCTCGCCTGTGTCGTCTATGTCGACAGTCAAGCGGCCGCCATCGACCAAACGCCCAAACAGCAGCTCGTCCGCCAGCGCTTTTCGAATCATGTCCTGTATCAAACGCTGCATGGGACGCGCACCCATAAGCGGGTCGAATCCTTTCTTGGACAAATGCTTACGCACTGTGTCAGTGAAGGTCACCTCAACTTTTTTCTCTGCCAGTTGGGTTTCCAATTCGAGCAAGAACTTGTCGACAACTCGCAAGATGACATGTTCGTCAAGCGATTTAAAGCTAACGATAGCGTCCAACCGGTTGCGGAACTCTGGTGTAAACAGGCGCTTGATATCGGCCATCTCATCACCTGACTCACGCGAGTTGGTAAAGCCCATGGTGGACTTGCTCATGACCTCTGCGCCCGCATTGGTCGTCATGATGACGATCACGTTGCGGAAGTCGGCCTTGCGCCCATTGTTGTCCGTTAACGTGCCGTGATCCATCACTTGCAACAGCACATTGAAGACGTCGGGGTGGGCTTTTTCAATTTAGTCAAGCAACAACACGCAATGAGGCTTTTTGGTGATGGCCTCTGTGAGCAAGCCGCCTTGATCGAAACCAACATAACCTGGAGGGGCACCAATGAGACGGCTCACGGCGTGACGTTCCATGTACTCGCTCATGTCAAAGCGAATCAAATCAATGCCCATGATGTAAGCGAGTTGCTTGGCTGCTTCGGTTTTACCCACACCAGTGGGGCCACTGAACAAGAACGAACCAATGGGCTTGTCGTTTTTACCCAAGCCTGAACGCGCCATTTTCACGCTGGAAGCCAAGGCCTCAAGCGCTTTGTCTTGACCAAACACCACACTTTTCAAATCACGCTCAAGTGTTTTGAGTTTGCCTTTGTCGTCATTGGACACGTTGGCTGGGGGAATGCGCGCAATCTTGGCAACAATGTCCTCAATCTCTGTTTTACTGATGGTTTTTTTACGCTTGTGAGCAGGCAAAATACGTTGCGCAGCACCCGCCTCGTCGATCACATCGATGGCTTTATCGGGCAACTGGCGGTCATTGATGTACTTGGCGCTCAACTCTGCAGCGGCTTGCAATGCGGCCACGGCGTACTTGACGTTGTGGTGCTCTTCAAAACGGGACTTGAGGCCCTTCAAAATATCCACAGTCTCAGCCACGCTGGGCTCCACCACATCTACTTTTTGGAAGCGACGAGACAGTGCCGCATCTTTTTCAAAAATGCTACGGTATTCGGTAAATGTCGTTGCACCAATACACTTTAACTGGCCGTTTGAGAGCGCAGGCTTAAGTAGATTAGAGGCATCCATGGTGCCACCAGAAGCAGCGCCAGCACCAATCAACGTGTGGATTTCATCAATAAACAGAACCGCATTGGGTTTGTCTTTGAGGGCTTTAAGCACACCTTTCAAGCGCTGCTCGAAATCACCGCGGTATTTGGTACCAGCTAACAAGGCACCCATGTCAAGTGAATACACATTGGCCTCGGCCAACACCTCTGGGACAGCGCCCTCGGTGATGCGCCATGCCAAACCTTCTGCAATGGCTGTTTTACCAACACCAGCTTCACCCACCAACAATGGGTTGTTTTTCCTGCGGCGGCACAAAATTTGTATAGTGCGCTCTACTTCGAACTCACGGCCAATCAACGGGTCAATTTTGCCTTCTTTGGCCATTTGATTCAGGTTGACGGTGAACTGCTCTAACGGTGACTGTTTTTCGCTGCGCTCACCGCTGGCCGCTTGTGGGGCCTCCTCACCAGACGCTTCACCCTCTGCTTTACCAGCTTCAGGCGGGTCATTTTTACGGATCCCATGCGCGATGAAATTGACCACATCAAGGCGGGTAACGCCTTGTTGGTGGAGGTAGTACACGGCATGTGAGTCTTTTTCACCAAAAATAGCCACCAACACATTGGCACCAGTGACTTCTTTCTTGCCGCTGCCAGTGCTCTGCACGTGCATGATGGCGCGCTGTATGACGCGCTGAAAGCCCAGCGTCGGCTGGGTGTCAACATCGTCGGCACCAGCCACTTGGGGGGTGTTGTCTTTGATGAATTGGGTCAACGACTTACGAAGGTCGTCCACGTTGGCCGAACACGCCTTGAGCACCTCAGAGGCGCTGGGGTTGTCTAGCAATGCTAGCAACAGGTGTTCAACAGTGATGAATTCATGGCGTTGCTGTCTGGCCTCTACAAAGGCCATGTGCAAGCTAACTTCAAGTTCTTGGGCGATCATTTGAATTCCTCACAACTGCGTTTAGTACGAGATGTCACTGTACGCGGGATTAATAGACACAGTATGCCGATAGATGACAAATGGGGAGCAATGTTGCTAATTCAACCGCATTGAGCGAGGACTTATTCACAATAATTGCAGCTCATTTGAAACAGGCTGTTACAACTCAGGTGCGGGCTCAACCACACATTGCAGGGGATGACCTGCGTCACGCGCTTGGGCAGAGACTTGCTCGGCCTTGGTGTTGGCAATATCTCTAGGGAAAACCCCACATACAGCCTTGCCTTCTAGGTGGATTTTGAGCATGATTTGTGTCGCCGTATCGCGGTCTTTGTTGAAATACTCTTGAATGACAAAGACTACAAACTCCATGGGGGTGAAGTCGTCGTTGAGCAGCACCACTTGAAACAAGCTGGGAGGCTGCACCCGCTGCGCCACGCGGTCTAAGACCAACGCATCGTCTCCACCAGTCTGGGGGGGTGAGTTTGGGGGCGAAGGTTGTTTTGGATTGGCCATTTGTAAGATTTTAGCGATGCTGTGAAATGCGTGTAGTTGATGCGGCCAAAAGCCACTTCCCTCAACGTACCTGTTGCCATCATATTAGGGCAGCGCTCCAAAAAAAAAGCCCAACACATCCGTGTTGGGCTTTTTTTCTTCACACACTGTGGGGTGTGCGTTGTTCCTTACATGTGCTTGATCATGACTTCACCGAAGCCAGAGCAAGACACTTGAGTGGCACCATCCATCAAACGCGCAAAATCGTATGTGACTTGCTTGGAATCAATGGATTTGCCCATGGAGGCAATGATAAGGTCAGCAGCTTCAACCCATCCCATGTGACGCAGCATCATTTCCGCAGACAAGATTTCTGACCCGGGGTTCACATAATCTTTGCCAGCGTATTTTGGCGCTGTGCCGTGGGTGGCTTCAAACATGGCGATGGTGTCAGACAGGTTAGCGCCAGGTGCGATACCTATACCGCCAACCTGCGCAGCCAAGGCATCGGACACGTAGTCACCATTCAGGTTCAGCGTCGCAATGACGCTGTACTCGGCAGGACGCAACAAAATTTGCTGCAGGAACGCATCTGCAATGCTGTCTTTAACAATGATGTCATTGCCAGTGTTGGGGTTTTTGAATTTGCACCATGGGCCACCGTCGATCAGCTCAGCGCCAAACTCTTTTTGCGCCAACGCATAAGCCCAATCACGGAAACCACCTTCGGTGAATTTCATGATGTTGCCTTTGTGAACAATGGTCACACTGGGCTTGTTGTTATCGATGGCGTATTGGATCGCCTTGCGCACCAATCGCTCTGTACCTTCACGCGACACAGGCTTGATGCCAATGCCAGACGTGTTGGGAAAGCGGATTTTGGTAACACCAAACTCTTCTTGCAAAAACTTAATGAGCTTCTTGGCCTTGTCGCTTTCAGCTTCGAACTCAATACCAGCGTAAATGTCTTCGGAATTTTCACGGAAGATCACCATGTCTGTCTTATGTGGCTCTTTCAGAGGGCTTGGCACGCCCTTGAAATAGCGCACTGGGCGCAAACACACATACAAATCCAACTCTTGACGCAAGGCCACATTCAGTGAACGAATGCCACCGCCAACTGGCGTCGTCAATGGGCCTTTGATAGACACCACATAGTCCCGCACGGCAGACAGTGTTTCTTCGGGCAGCCACACGTCTGGGCCGTAAATATTGGTGGACTTTTCACCAGCGTAAATCTCCATCCAGTGAATTTGACGCTTGCCGCCGTAGGCCTTGGCCACAGCAGCATCAACCACTTTCAACATGACGGGCGTGATGTCAGCACCAGTACCATCGCCTTCAATGAACGGAATAATGGGCTCGTCTGGCACGTTCAAAGACATGTCGGCGTTGACGGTGATTTTTTGGCCTTGGCTAGGAACCTTGATGTGCTGATACATGACGCGGGTAGTCTCCGGTAGAAAATAATGTGCGAGCAGAGTTGTTCGCAAACCACTATCTTATCCCTAATTCTTCTATAAGACTGACTCGAGCCGCATTTGTACCACCCTTGGCTTGTCTGTCATATGATTGAAATGTTTTCCACATTCAGCTGCCTGCAAGCTGTTTCTAGTCCACACATAGCCTACACCTACCATGCTGATCCGTCGCCTCAAACACCTTGCTACCGTTGCTGTGATTGTCACATGTGGGCACGGGTTGCTGTCAAACGCTTGGGCAGAAGTCGCGCAGCTTGACTTGCCGCGTATTGAGTTACGTGCGGGCATGCACCGCATCACATCTCAGATAGCGCAAACACCGCAAACACGTGAAATTGGCTTGATGTACCGCACCAGCATGCCAAACAATGAAGGCATGCTGTTTGTATTTGAGCAGCCAGACATGGTGTGCTTCTGGATGAAAAACACGCTGATTCCACTGTCTGCCGCATTCATCGCAAATGATGGACGAATCGTCAACATAGCCAACATGCAGGCCAACTCGACAGAGCCACACTGCACCAAAGAGCCTGTCCGCCTGGTACTTGAAATGAACCAAGGCTGGTTTGCGCAGCGCGGCATCAAAGCCGGCGCTCTCATTGACGGCTTGCGCTGAGCCATCGGCCTCAAGCCGGCACACAGACAACGCTATTTTTTACGCTGCTGTGACCGACACACGGGTTCATTGCTTAAGGCGGTAACCCGTCTTAAAGATCAAGGCAATCAGTGCCAAACAAATTCCCATGAATACCACGATCATGGCCAGACTCACACCCACACTCACGTCAGATATTTCATAAAAACTCCAACGAAAACCACTGATTAAATACACCACTGGGTTGAACATGGTGACGGTTTGCCACGCGCTGGGCAACATGTCTATCGAGTAAAACGCACCACCTAAAAACACCATAGGGGTGATGACCAACAGCGGGATTAACTGCAATTTTTCAAAACCATCAGCCCAAATACCGATGAGAAAACCAAACAGGCTGAAGGTCAGCGTGGTGAGAATCAAAAAACCGAACATCCAAAATGGATGGGCGATCTGAATAGGTACAAAAAAACCTGCTGTAGCAAGTGTGATGATGCCAATCAGCAACGACTTGGTGGCCGCAGCGCCCACATAGCCCGCCGTCGCTTCCCAGAACGACATGGGTGCGGAGAGGACCTCATAAATCGTGCCCGAAAAGCGCGGGAAATAAATGCCAAAAGAGGCGTTGGTCAAGCTCTGGGTCATGATGGACAACATGACCAAGCCCGGCACAATAAACGCACCGTAACTGATACCACCCACTGACTCTATGCGTGAGCCTATCGCGCCACCAAAGACCACAAAGTACAGCACCGTAGACAGGACAGGCGACACAATGCTTTGCGTAATGGTGCGTCTTGTACGGTACATTTCAAAACAATAAATAGCCCACATGCCTCTTAAGTTCATACCGACTCCCCTACCAAATCCACAAAAATTTCTTCCAAGCTGCTTTGCTGCGTATGTATGTCTTTCACGCCCAAGCCGGCATCAGAAACAGCCTGCAACAAGCCAGCGATATTGACCTCAAGGCCATCTTTGTCGTATTGGTAAATAACACTGAGGCAGTCCTCAGCAAGGCGGAATCCTTGCTCAGCCAGCTCGGCGGGCATGTTGTCCAGACGGGTCATCAACTCAACTTTCAACTGTTTTTGACCCAAACGCGACATCAACAATTGTTTATCCTCTACAAGCAACAGCTTGCCGCCATTTATCACACCAATGCGGTCGGCAATGGCTTCGGCTTCCTCGATGTAATGGGTGGTCAACACAATGGTGACGCCTTGGATGCGCAACGCATCGACCATGCGCCACATGTCTTGACGCAAGCCCACATCAACACCAGCCGTTGGTTCATCCAGAAACAGCACCTGCGGCTCGTGAACCAAGGCCTTGCCAATCAATAAACGGCGCTTCATGCCACCAGACAGCGTCATAATGCGTTCGTCTTTTTTGTCCCATAGAGACAAATCTTTCAAAACTTGCTCTACTTTTTGCGGGTTTTTGGGCAGACCAAACAGCCCCCTTGAAAACGTTAAGTTATCCCAAGGTGTTTCGAAGGCATCTGTTGTCAGCTCTTGAGGTACCAGGCCAATCAGGCTGCGTGTTTTTCGGTAGTTTTTTATGATGTCAAAACCACCAATGGTCACGCTGCCAGAACTAGGGTTAACGATGCCACAAATGACCGATATCAGTGTTGTTTTACCTGCGCCATTTGGCCCTAGCAAGGCCAGAATCTCGCCTTTTTTGACACTCAAGTTAATATGATCCAAAGCCATAAAGCCGTTGGCATATTGTTTGCAAAGATTGTTTACTTCAATCATTTCTAAAATTATTCAAACAAATCGCTTTCAATAAAAAAAATTATCAACTGTGTTGATTTTAGCGAATAAAAAACCGGCTGCAG
>Ga0105055_10008898_pt1 | contig 12954 bp, 14 predicted proteins | sample BON03_FD_78090 | JGI IMG/M metagenome (GOLD analysis project Ga0105055, IMG submission 78090) | Freshwater microbial communities from Lake Bonney liftoff mats and glacier meltwater in Antarctica - BON-03 | ecosystem: Environmental > Aquatic > Freshwater > Ice > Glacier meltwater | place: Lake...
GATAAGTGCTATGAGCAGATCTCCTCTCAAGTTTTTTTAGCACTGAATTAGAAGCGATTATTTCCGCGATTCGCCGAGGACTGAACATTTAGCTTCCAATCTGCTGACTATGTCGATGGAGTGCCGAAAGACTATCTGATTCTCTGCTTGAATCTAAGTCCGTCGAAGAAAAGTTAAGGTATCGGTGCAAGGGGTCTTTGACAAACCGTCAAATTTAGCCTCCCGGGCGAACCAAATCTTTTGCCCCTACTTGGGCATTTCGCTCTGATATCTCTGGGTCTTACGGGTCAGAGTTTCTGTAAGACGACCCATAGTTAGCATATGTTTACAGCACTTTTTGATTCTGGACGGTCCTATGCTTGCGCTGTCATCCATAAAGCAACGCTCCAACAGGACTTATGCCACTTGAGATTCGGCGACTATCGCATCAATCAGGCAGAAAGAGCCGGATCTTCCGGGTAGCCGCTGAGTGACAGCGCCGGCTTGGAGTGCTCAATGCGTCGGCGATTCCACTACTTGAAATCGTATTTGCTCAGGGTTGAATTACGTAAAAGTTTTTCCAGTCGGACGGTAGTCGCATTCAGTGATTGTAGAGACCACATCTGTTGTGAAGAATGCCAAGCAAACAGCCTCTTTCCTGAGCCGCCGAGACTACGAAAATTGTAGTTGTCATCAGTGATGCAGATAAAAGGCATTTTTGTAAACAGAGGCACCACTCCAACCCCACCACCGAGTCTTTGGAACCAGAAACTCGCCCTGCTCCCTTCTTCGATCGATTCAATAAAATTGCTTGATTTCTGCAACATCAGACGCCCGGAAACGACTTCCCGCCAGATCTTCGCATCGGTGCCGAGAGTCTTGAGAACGAAATCTCTACCTCGTTCGTCACTAAAAACCCGTATTTGCAATTTCGGAAAGTGAGATAGCAAAGCTCTTGCGTCATTTAGGATCATTTTTTTAGACGGGTTTCTGTGAACCCCGTGTTTTGCAAACCTGACATGCCAAGCAATATAGCCCTGCGGGATCCAGGTCAAAAGGCCGCTGGGATCAGGGCCTGATTTGCTCAAGGAGGCGAAATTTAGCAAGGCCATATCTGTAAGGTAAAAAGGAGCTCCACTTTGAACCAGATCTCGAAAAAGAACGTGGTCGAAGTTCTGTGAATGTTCAAGTTGTTTTCGGAGCTGATCCCCACTGAATAATTCCACTTTTGCAGAACTGTACTGAATTGCAATCTTGAGGAAGTCCGCGATGACATCATCAGGCGTTTGTCTATCCATGTTTTCCCAGCTACTACGACGCCTTCCTGGAGAATCCACCAAAGCGAAAACCACGCGGTGGCCCAATCTTGATATGTAACGCGCGGTGAGAACTGTTCCGAGAAAATCCCCGTATCCAGCCGAGGCGCACGATGTGTCGTATGCCACCAGTACCCTTGAGCCCTCTTCAAGCTCCAGTATTCGACTTGCTTCCCGTTTCGCATTCAGTAATTGTTTACTGATGGCTTTTCTGTGACCGAACATTGCATAAACAGCTAGGGATGCGCGGAGAACTCTAAAGCGTGAGAAGAACTGGAAGAGGGTCTCTCTAATTGCGAGTAGGGACGGTTTGGACTTATTCAAGAACCTCCCCCATCTAATACTTGATTGTAGTCTTTTACAGGTGCCGTGTTACCTGATGAGACCTGCCCAACATTTTTTCAAACTGCTTCAGCAGGCTAGAGCGAAATTGACGCAGACAAAAACGGCGGAAATGATAAACGCTCCTGGTTTAGATCAAACAAATCGAACGCAGAAGTTGAGCAGAATTGCTGATAGCAACTCTGCGCTTTTGCATCAACGAAGCCGCCGGAGTTTCAGCTCGCTAGGCCCCTCGGAGTAAAGCTGTTAGTTAGCAAGACTCCGTTCCCCTGAAGGAGAAGATTTTGCGTTCGTTGTTTTCTTGGAAGCAGGTTCTCTGCTCAAGCCCCCCATCATGAAGGGCGCCGGGTTTTGTCTTCAGGCTCTTACAATAGAAAATTGCGCCCGACAACAACTTCCTGTCATCAGAATCGATCTCACTCGCTCTTTAGGAAGACGAAAAAGCTCAAAGGTTTTTGTCCTGAAGTGACAACTTCTGGGACGCCTAGACAATATTAAAGTACAAGTTTGACCCCAGCTGCCCAACACATCGTCAACTTTGATCTTCAAGACTTTTCGAAAAGCACATCTATTTTTATCTGCAGCAAAACCGGATTACCGAGGTTGTAGGCTTGGTTCGAGTTGCTCGGGGAATGCTTAGTGAAGTCATCGGATTGTTTGAAATGAGAATCAACTATCGAACTAGAGGAATTGCGTCGTCTATTTATTTCTAGATATAGAGGTACTCCTACGTTTCCCATCAAAGGGAGCCAGATAAATGAACCCGTGGTCAATTAGTTGGTAGCATCTTGGGAATGACGTTCAGGAGCTCAAGTATGGAATCAAGGTAATGCAGACTAATCAAGAAATTGCTGCCTCGTACTTTAAAAGGTTGTCTGTGAGCTTAAAATCAATTCCCTTAAAGCCCCTTAGCGAGCTGGCGTCGAAGATTGAAGAGACTCGAGACCTCAAGGGCTCTGTTTTGATTTGCGGTAATGGAGGAAGCTCGGCGACTGCAAGCCACATGCAGGTTGACCTAGCATTCGGCGTGACCCCCGGGGTTCGAGCCAGATGCCTAAATGATAATTCAGCTTCTTTGACATCAACGGGAAACGACCTGTCGTTCGATGAGGTTTTTTCTCGTCAAATAGAACTCGAGGCTGACCCTAGAGACCTCCTGATAGTAATCTCAGCCTCAGGAAACTCGAAAAATCTTTTGCTCGCTGTTGCAGCCGCATCTCGAATTGGGGTCACTACTAGTGCAATCGTTGGCTTCGACGGTGGGAAACTCAAATTGGGGGTTGACATTCCAATTCACTGTCCAACGGAAACTGCGGACTACGGAGTTGCTGAGGACTTGCATGCCTCCATCAACCACGCATTGAAGGAAATACTCAACGGCGGTTTAGCTTCGAAGGCTCCTTGATGACTTTCCCCAGAAAAATTCTTGAAATTGGCCAGCTCGGTGCATGGGCACAGAAGGCGAGAGAGAAAAATTTAGCCGTAGTCCACTGCCACGGAGTTTTCGATCTTTTACACCCTGGACACATCGAGCATCTTGAGGAAGCGAAGAGTCTTGGGTCATTACTCTGCGTCACAGTGACTGCCGATGATCAAGTAAACAAGGGGCCGGGAAGGCCGATGCTGTGCGCCGAAGACCGTGCAAGAATGCTGGCTGCACTGGAGATTGTTGATGTGGTTTCAATCTCCCGAGAGACTAACGGTGTTCTTGCCATTAAAAATTTACGTGCTGACTTTTTCGTCAAGGGTCCTGATTACTCCAATCCAGAGTCTGACCCAACGGGCAACATTCAAAAGGAAATTAACGCAGTCGAGGAATCGGGTGGGAAGCTCCACATCACCCGCGGTGACACCATGAGCTCCTCAAAACTTCGCAACGACATTTACCTTGCGAAGGGTGATGAGTTGTCAGAGTTTCTTCAAAGACTTAGGCAAGTTACGAGCCAAAATGAACTCGATTTACTCTTCGCTAGAATCCTAGATCTCAAAGTTTTGGTGGTAGGCGAAGCCATAATTGACAATTACATAAGCTGTGAAGCTTTGGGGAAATCAAGTAAGGACCCGGTTCTTGCCTTCAAGCCTCTGTCTACCGAATCTCACCTTGGCGGTTCTCTAGCCATAGCGAGACATGTTGCAGGCCTCGGCGCCAAAACCACTCTCCTTACAAGGGTCGGAAAAGATCGCAAAACTAGCCTGCGCATTCAAGCCGAAATTGGAGGTTTAATCGACTTGATGCTGGTTGAATCAGAAGACGAACCGACTATCGAGAAGACACGGTTTCTGGATTCCTTGACTGGCAACAAAGTGTTTGAAACTTATCAAATCGGTGAATCAGTTGCAAGTAAGGCAGACTCTGAGGAGCTTTTGACCAACCTAAGGTCCGTGATAGGCGACTTCGACCTGGTGTTAGTCGCAGACTATGGGCATGGTCTTCTGGACTCAGGCGTCATTTCCGAACTCTCAAGCCATGCCCGGCTCTTATCGGTAAATACACAATCAAATGCCGGGAATCGAGGATTCAATACGATTTCCAAGTACCCTCGCTTAGACGTTGTTGTCCTCAATGGTGCAGAGGTAGCGCTCGAACTTCGTGAAAAGCACTTGAGAATGGAGGTGCTTGTCCCAGAACTCTTGGAACGGACTCAAGCTAAATTTGTCGGGGTGACAATGGGGGCCAAGGGGCTCATTTACGGAGTTAAAGGGGAAACGGGGATTGCGGTTGAGACAGTCCCGGCGTTTTCAACTGTCGTAAAAGACAGAGTTGGAGCGGGAGACGCTTTGTTCGCAGTCACATCGGTAGCTTTGGCCGCAGAGGCCAGCCCGCTGGTCGCCTCGCTCCTTGGAAACCTCGCAGGAGCAGCCTCGATCGCCGAGCTCGGGAACAGGGTTACCATAGACCGAACTTCACTATTGCGACATGCGTCTGCGACGTTGAAGTAGAACAATGAAAATACTAGTTATTGGTTCGAATTCCTTTTCTGGTTCCAGCTTTATTACGCACACGATGGAAACTGAAAATGAAGTTATGGGTATCAGCAGAAGCGTAGAGGCAAAAAAATCTGTTCATTCTTACGCCCAGAAATCTAAAGGCAGGCAATTCCGATTCCTCCAAGCGGATCTGAACGATATGTCCGAGGAAAATTACAAAGCAATCTTTAGGTTTAGACCAAAATTGGTAGTCAACTTCGCTGCACAAAGCATGGTCGCACCAAGTTGGAATCATCCTGAGGATTGGTACAACACAAATATAGTGTCACTGTCTAAACTCGTCAGCCGACTCGCCACCCTTGACTCGATGGAAAAATACGTGCATGTAACCACCCCAGAGGTGTATGGATCAACAGCCAACTGGATTTCCGAGGGCGAAGTATTTAATCCAAGCACGCCCTACGCTGTGTCCAGAGCGGCTGGGGACCTTCACATGAGGGTAATGCAGAAGGAAAAGGGTTTTCCAGTTGTCTTTACAAGAGCAGCCAACGTCTATGGTTCTAGTCAGCAGCTTTACAGAGTCATACCCAAGGCTTTTCTGAGTGCTCTTACTGACACTCCGTTCCCGCTTCACGGTGGAGGAACGTCTCGAAGATCATTCATCCACATAAGCGACGTTTCTCGAGCTACATTCCAAATTGCACAGGAAGGTGCTATCGGCGAAGATTACCACATTTCAACTTCGCAATTAATAACTATCCGCGAACTTGTGGAAAAAATTTACCTTACAAGCGGCAAGACGCTGGAACTCGATAATTCGATTGCTGAGGAGAGGGCCGGTAAAGATGCCGGTTACTTTCTCGACTCAAGAAAGCTGGAATCAGAATTAAACTGGAGGTCTTTGATTTCTATCGAAGAGGGTTTGGATGAAGTAGGCACTTGGGTGAAGTTAAATCTCGAGTCATTCCGTAACATGAGCTGGGAATATGTACACAAAAAATAATTCGAAGGGGCTTAATTGAATCTTTTAGTAGTGGGTGGATGTGGCTTCACTGGTTCAGTACTAGTTAACGATCTTCTTAAGGAAGGTCATCGCGTAACCGTTTTTGACGCACATTGGTTTGGCTGTCACCTAGAACCCCATGAGAGACTAACAGTCCTTGTCGGAGACATCAGGCATGATCAAGTTCCAATGAAGGGGATTGAAGCTGTTGTACATCTTGCAAATGTTGCTAATGACCCAAGTGTGGATTTACGGCCCGATTTATCCTGGGAAGTAAACGTCCTAGCAACGATGTCTATGGTCGAAGCCGCTATAAAAGCGGGCGTCTCGCGTTTTATCTATGCGAGTTCGGGTAGCGTCTACGGAGTAAAAAAAGAGACCGAAGTAATCGAAGATTTAGAACTGGTTCCAATCTCCACTTACAACAAGACCAAGATGGTTGCCGAACGTGTGTTGATGAGTTATCAGGACCGAATAAAAATCTGGATAGTCCGACCCGCGACAGTATGTGGAATTTCCCCTCGAATGAGGCTGGACTTGTCCGTGAACCTACTGACCTATCAAGCCCTGAAGAATTCCAAAATCACAGTCTTTGGAGGGGACCAAGTGCGACCTAACATTCACGTTGATGACCTGTCGGCTGTCTATAGGCATTTACTATCTGGGAACGCACCGGAAGGGACTTACAACGCGGGCTTCGAAAACATTTCAATACTGACGATGGCGAATGAAATAGCGTCCAAGACTGGAGCTCAGATTGTAGTGACCGAATCCAATGACCCTCGCTCCTACCGGCAGAACTCGGCAAAGCTAACAGACACTGGATTTTCACCGCGAAAGGGTGTGTCGGAGGCAATTGATGAGGTTATCGCCGCTTTTGAGCAGGGCCAGTTGCATGACCAAGACGATTGGAACAACGTTCGTTCGATGATAGCCAAAGGTCTCACCTAGAAATGGGAATAGAAATCGACCTCTTACGAAATTATCCTCAGGCGAAAAGAGATTTAGATTCTCGAACTAGAGAAACAACTGAGAATGTTAAGCTCATAGCCAGAGAGTTTGGTCAAGAGTTCTTCGACGGAGAGCGAAAGTTTGGATATGGAGGATTCAGTTACGATGAACGATTTTGGTCGCCTGTAATTCCCGACTTTGAGTCGCATTTTAAAGATCTGGCATCCAAGAGCCTCCTAGATGTAGGCTGCGCCAAAGGGTTTATGCTTTTCGAACTCAAGAAAATGGTCCCGGGAATCAAGGTTGCGGGCATTGACATTTCGAAATATGCGATAGCCAACTGTCTCCCGAGCGTGAGAGAAGATGTCCAAGTGGGAAACGCAGTGAGGTTGCCTTTTGGGGATGACTCCTTCGACATCGTCATTTCCATAAACACCGTTCACAATCTAGAGCTTGAGGATTGCAAGGAAGCTCTAAGAGAGATTTCTAGGGTGGCTCAGCGTGGCTCATTTGTAACAGTAGATGCATACTCGAATGAGCAACAGCGAGAAAGGATGTTTGCCTGGAACCTGACCGCGAGGACTATCTTGAGCGTGGAAGAATGGAAGTCCCTATTCGAAGAAGTAGGTTACGCGGGAGATTACTATTGGTTTATGCCCTAGATAAACAGCAAGCTCAGAGGGTTTTTTCGAACATGGTTCTTATTCGGGAAGTAGAAACCCAAATTTCCACTCGTTACAAAGAGGGGAAGATGCGTTGTCCTACTCACCTATCCATTGGGCAGGAGTCCGTCCCCTCTGTCTTTTCGGCATTTCTAAGCAATGATGATTACGCGGTAAGCACTCACAGAAGTCACGCGCACTATCTAGCGAAAGGTGGTGACCTTGAAGCAATGCTTGCCGAAATTTACGGGCTGGAGCAAGGGTGCTCAAAGGGCAGGGGTGGATCAATGCACCTAGCGGATTTGCACTCGAGGTTCATGGGAAGCTCTGCCATTGTAGGAAATAGCATTCCTATCGGGACTGGGCTGGGTCTCGCCGCGAAAATGGACTCTGCTGACTCAATTTCCGTCGTGTATCTGGGAGACGCAGCGGTCGAAGAAGGTGTCTTCTACGAATCCGCGAATTTCGCGGCCACCTCTGGGGTACCGGTTCTTTTCGCCTGCGAGAATAATGGCTTTTCCGTCTTTTCTAATTTCGAAGTTCGGCAACCAAAAGGTAGACGGATTCACGAGATGGTTGGGGCCATGGGAGTCCGGAGTAAGGGGGTATCCTCGTTTGAGCCTGAGCTGTTAGTTCGAGAGGTTCAAGCTGCCGTTGAACACTGCCGAAAATCGCGCGAGCCATACTTCCTAGAAATAGAGACGGCTCGCTTCCTCGAGCATTGTGGACCAGGTGATGATTCGCACTTAGAGTATCGCGACGCAACCCACCTCCGAAGTCAAAAAGTTTTGGACCCACTGTCTCAATTTAAGAGCGCCATGCTTGGAGAAGGACTTGATGTTTCCTCAATTGAGCTAGAGACGAAAATTCGAGTGAACTCAGCTTTCACACAGGTTGAAAAGTGGCTGGATGATTCGAAGAGTCTGGGAAAGGGGATTTGATGGAGCAACTAACTGGGGCTCAGGCCGTAAAAGAGGCAATTGCGACTCTTATGAGAAGAGACCCCAAATCGATAACTTACGGACTTGGGATAAATGACCCTGGCAGGGTGTTTGGCACGACATCAAACTTGCTCGAAGAATTCGGAGTTGAGAGGGTTTTCGAGACCCCGACCTCAGAGCTTGCTCTCACAGGGGTCGGCGTTGGCTTAGCGATAGCAGGACATAGGGCAATCTACTCACACCAAAGGATGGACTTCGCACTCTTGGGAATGGACCAACTCGTCAACTCGGCTGCCAAATGGAAGTTTATGTTTGGGGATCAATTCACGGTTCCATTCCTAGTCAGGATGATAATAGGAAGAGGATGGGGCCAAGGGCCTACTCACTCTCAGAACTTTGAGTCCTGGCTTGCGCACACTCCAGGATTGAGAGTCCTCGTCCCAGCCACACCGCAAGACCTTGCTGACGCGATTTTAGCTCTGGAAACCACTGAAGAACCCATCGTTGTAATTGAGCATCGTTGGACGCATGGAATTTCAGGCTCTGTGGACTTGTCAGCAGCGTATCGCAAATTCCTTCCGCCAATTACCCATTCTCAGCAATCCAAACCTGATATAACGATTGCAACGTGGGGGCTCGCAACGTTCGAGTGTCTGGCTGCTCAGGCGCTCCTGAGAAAGCACGAAGTTGTTGCCGAAGTGGTTCAAATTCGAGAACTTTCGTTGGAGTCCCTTGATCAACTTGAGGTTTCAGTCCGTTCCAGCAAGAATCTAGTGGTTGCCGCAAACTCTTGGGGTCCGGCGTCTTTCCCTGATTCCATTCTCGCATTCTTCCAATCTAACGAATTCAAAGGGGGCCCGATTAAGGCGTCTAGGGTCCACTACCCACACAAACCGGAATCTTCGTCCTTGCGACAGCTGGGCGGCTTTCATGTTAGCGACTCGAGAATTGCGAACTCAGCTCTTGAACTACTTGGCCTAGAATCAAGAATTCAGGCCAAGGCCGCGGTAGACCAGCCAAGCGGCGAAACTACGGGACCTTTTTAGGGAGGCTAGCTTCAACGTGTTGACTTATGCTTTCGACCTAGATGGAACTTTATGCTCTCTTGCCGGAGGAAAGTACGAAGATGCAAAACCTTTTCGTAAGAGGATAGAGCACGTGAACTTACTTAAAAATAAGGGGCACAGGATTCTTATTTTTACAGCGCGCGGTGCGACCAGCAAGAAAGACTTGACCTCACTCACCCTCTCGCAATTGAGTGAATGGGGTCTGGATTTCGATGAGTTAGTGATGGGTAAGCCTCATTTTGATCTTCTGATCGACGATAAAGCCATTTCGGAAGAAGCTTATTTCACCGGAGTTGATGTCCCATGATCGCTGCACAGGCCTACATTCTGAGAGCAACTGGGAAGAGCCCGGATTTGGAAGATATATTCGTGTCCGATCAGCTTACAAAGGGGCAGGTCAGACTACGGATTCTTTATTCCGGCCTTTGTGCTACTCAGATGGAAGAAATCTTTGTATCTAGCCGCAATGCAGAGCACATGCCGCACATGTTCGGACACGAAGCTGTCGCAATAGTTCGTGACATTGGTCCCGGCGTTCTAACCAAAAAAATTGGGGATATTTGTGTCGTCCACTGGCGAAAATCCTCGATTGGCTTGGACTCCCAGCCTGGTTCGTATTTCTCTGGTAACAAACAAGTAAAGAGTGGAAAAGTTGTGACTTTCAGCACTGACGTAGTTGTGCCAGAGAATCGAGTTTCGCATCTGCCGCCAGGAGTGAGTCACGAATCGGGAGTCCTTCTGGGTTGCGCACTTACAACTGGTTGGGGTTCCGTCGTCAAAGTTGGACAGTTTTCCCCCGGAGAATCTTTACTAGTCATAGGCCTGGGTGCAGTGGGTGTCTTCTCAGTGTTAGCGGCCAAACAATTGGGATCGCGAAGCGTAATTGGGATCGACCCCAAGGCTGCAATTATTTCTAAAGTCAAACAAATTGGCTTAGACGAGTTCTTCCCTTCACTCCAAAGATACTTTCATGGAGAAAGGTACGCGCGTCATGACCGCTCAACGCGTCCGGATTTAGTGATAGAGACCTCCGGGGACGCGGGCGTAATCGAATCATTGGTCGATTGGTTGCCGGTTACCAGCCGATTGGTTCTCGTGGGGATGCCCAGAGAAAGCGCCCGCCCCAGAATAAATACCCAGCGGATGCTCGACGGTCTGAAGCTGTTAGCCTCCAACGGGGGAGAAGTGGATCCAGGACTGGATTTAGAGTCCGGCTCAAGCCTCCTTATGCAAGGCGCTAATGGTGTGGGCGCGCTCAAAATAAGAGTGTTGCCCGCGGATGCGATTGCCGACGCCCTGACGAATTTCCCAACTCACGGCCTTACCCGCTTTGTACTGAAAATGAGCTCGATTTGAATGTTATGCAACGTGCGAGGCCACCACAAACTCATGGGTAAGGAGCTGTGGTAACCTTTCCACGGTTCGACTCGGAGATCAGAAAAATGGTGAGCATGAGAGCGTTGGCAGCACTTGTAACTGGAGCGTCATGAGGGATTGGTCGTCAGATTGCCATGGATTTGAGTCGTTCCGGGCACTACGTTATTGGAATTTCTAGGGCTAGCCCCGACCTTGACTCTCTAGAGCTGGAGCTCAGTGACTCTGATGCAGGGGGGAAGGTTCTCGCTCTTGACCTCGACGCACCAGACGCCGCCAACACAATAATCGAATTTCTGGACGTGCACGTCGACATTCTTATTCACAATGTTGGTGGGAATCTTGGCCTCACCGAACCACTGTCCAGTGGCAAGGATTTCATGAGAGTGATATCACACAACATGTCTCTGTCGATTGACCTCAATTCACACCTAATACCACTCATGCAAGCCAGAGGCTGGGGAAGGGTGTGTCACGTTTCTTCGGTGTCAGCACTTGAAAATCAAGGCCCCCCCGCATACTCGGCGGCAAAAGCGAGTATCAACTCTTATGTGCGGGGCCTCGGCCGCTATGTGGCAAAAGATGGCGTGGTTGTCACATCATTGATGCCGGGCGCCGTCCTTACTCGCGGCGGATACTGGGATGAGACCTCTCAGCAGAGGCCCGGTCACGTGGAAAAGTTCATTTCGGAAAGAATGGCCATCGGAAGGCTTGGAACCGTAGAGGAAATTAGTTCTGTCGCCGCATTTCTAGTGTCCGAAGCTTCATCCTTTATGGCTGGAACCTGCGTCTTGGTCGATGGTGGTCAAGGAAGAGTAATCCAGATGGTGGAACAGTCGTGACATTAAACTCAAATTCGGAACTAAGGGCCGAAATCGCTCGAGTCGTCCACGCATCGGGAGAAGGACACATACCTTCTTGTTTCTCTATCCTTGACATTCTTGACCAAATTTACAAGGGGCACATAAATAGAGATTTAGTCGGATCCGAGGACCCAGAAAGGGACTTCTTTATACTTAGCAAGGGACATGGCGCCCTGGCACTATTCGTGGTGCTCAAAAAATACGGTCTCATTTCGAAAAGTGAGCTCAGTTCATACGCAGTCTTGGGAGGGAAGTTTGGTGGGCATCCTGACAGAACAAAGCACCGAGCTATTGAGGCTTCCACTGGGTCTCTCGGCCATGGTTTTCCAATGGCCGTGGGGGTGGCCCTTGGTAAGCGAATTAAGAACTACGGTGGAAGGGTGATTACCCTTCTGGGCGATGGCGAAACTCACGAGGGCACTGTTTGGGAGGCTGCTCATTTCGCGATGAACAATCACCTTGGGAACCTCGTCGCGGTTGTAGACAAAAACGACTCAGCAATTCAGCTTCTCCAATACGACAACCTTGAAGCTAAATTTAGAGCTTTCGGTTGGAATGTGGTGCTCGCAGACGGGCACGATTCTGTAGACCTTGATTTGGCACTAACCAGCTCAAGAACGTCCGACGCCCCGACGGCAATCATCGCTAAGACAGTAAAGGGGAAAGGAGTTTCGTTTCTCGAAGGACACGGTCAATGGCATCATAAGATCCCATCTGAGCTCGAGCTCACGGCGATTTTATTAGAGCTGAATGAATTGTGAGTACTCACAGCTTCTCACTTAGGAAAACGTTTGCGGAAACCGTTTTGGAACTGGCCGAGTCTGACGAGTCCATCGTTGTTTTGGTTGGAGACATTAGCCATGGAATATTTGCCAAGTTTAGAGAGAAATTCCCTAATAGATATTTCAACGTTGGCATTCTGGAGGCCACAATGGCATCAGTGGCCGCGGGTTTTTCAATGCTGGGACTCAAGCCGATAGTCCACACCATCGCGCCATTCCTAGTAGAAAGAGCTTTTGAGCAGCTAAAACTCGATTTTGGATATCAGAAACTGTCCGCGATGTTTGTGTCTGTTGGAGGAGCCTTTGACTATAGCAACTTGGGATGCACGCATCATTCGTACTTTGACCTTCCAATGGTTGGCAGCATCGAAGGGGCAAGAGTGTTTTCCCCGGCAAGCGCCTCCGACCTAAGAATACTAATGCGGCAAGCACTCGAGACTTGGAGTGGGCTCTGCTATTTCAAGCTCACTGAGAACGGCGTAGAAGATTACCCCAACGCTATTTCGGTGAAAATTGGGGAACCAGTTCTCGTCCGTGAGGGCACTGGTAAATTAGCAGTAATTTCTCTGGGGCCCGCGTTCGTGCAGGTCCGGGATGCCCTCAACAGATTGGCCCTTAGCCCTCATGGGAACGATGTTCGGCATTTACACCTCCATAGTTTTAAGCCGATAAATTTCGAGATGCTCAACAGCTCCCTAATTGGGGTGCAGCACTTGGCGATAGTCGAGCATCTGGCCTCTAACCAA
>Ga0105055_10008908_pt1 | contig 12943 bp, 17 predicted proteins | sample BON03_FD_78090 | JGI IMG/M metagenome (GOLD analysis project Ga0105055, IMG submission 78090) | Freshwater microbial communities from Lake Bonney liftoff mats and glacier meltwater in Antarctica - BON-03 | ecosystem: Environmental > Aquatic > Freshwater > Ice > Glacier meltwater | place: Lake...
GTTGTTTTATAAACCTAAACTATACTATTTCTTTCCACCAAATAAGTAAGAGTTGTGAAACGACTACTTTTAGTACATGAACTGGTTAATCTTTGTAGTAGGCAAAAGATTCTTTTAACAATTCTTCGTTTACTTTAACATCAATTACCGTTTCTCCAATATTTTTTAACAATACAAAAAAGATATTCCCGTGCGAGTTTTTCTTATCGAATTTTAGGAGTTTTAAAATTTCTTCAATATCCTTATTTGTAAATGCTACTTTAGGGTATTTGCTTAAAAAGGTGGTCTTAATATCCTCTAAATCCGATTTTGGTAAGTTGGTTAATTTATAAGATAAATAAGCTTCTAAAATCATTCCTATAGCGATGGCTTCCCCATGTAATAAAAGTTCATGAGCTTCGCTTTCTAAAAAATAAGATTCCACTGCATGTCCTAAAGTATGTCCGTAATTCAATATTTTACGAATATTTTGTTCCGTTGGGTCTTTTAAAACTACATCATTTTTAATAACAACAGAATGATAAATAAGGGCATCTAGATCTTGGAAACTATTTAATACCTTTAATTCTTCCCAATAGGCAGCATCATTAATTAAACCATGCTTTAACATTTCAGCAAAACCACTTTGTAATTGACGATCATTCAATGTCTGTAAAAAGTCTGACGCCACTAATACCATAATAGGCTGATTGATCACCCCAATTTGATTTTTAAGACTTCCTAAATCTACTCCTGTTTTTCCGCCAACAGATGCGTCCACCATTGCTAACAAAGAAGTTGGAACGTTTATAAAATCAATACCTCTTTTAAAGGTAGATGCTACAAATCCTCCTAAATCAGTAATAACGCCTCCACCGACATTGATCATAACACTTTTGCGATCGGCATCTAATTCTGAAAGAATTTCCCAAATTTGAGTACAGGTAGCAATATTTTTATTGATTTCGCCAGATTCTATTTCAATAATTTCATACAAATGATTCCCATTTATTTCTGCCATAAACGGCGCCAAACAATCATTATGGGTATTCTCATCGACCAAAATAAAAATTTTAGAATAATTGGCTTCTGCTAAGTGCTTGTTTAGGGCAACAAAACCATATTCATTAAAATGTACAGCGTATGAAGAAGAAATAATAGAGTCCATCTGATAAAATTATGCTTTCAATGATAATCATCAAAAGAAGTTAGATAAAAATAAAATTGCTATGCAAAATAAAGACTATTTTTAATTCTAAGAATACATTTTGAGTACTTATCTTTGATTGATTAAATTATTAATGAAAATGAAATCTATTTTTGAGAATACTGCAACCGCTTTTGCTTTAAAAACAGATGCAGAGTTAGAGCGTGCCTATTTTTTGTTTAAATTAATTGCGAATGAGCCTTTGGTTAAAATTGGTACTGCAATGACGAATTTTGCCATTAAAGCCCATTTACCTGTTGAAAAGTTAATTAGAGTTACCGTTTTTGATCATTTTTGTGGAGGTGTTAGTGAAAAAGATTGTTTGCCTGTGGTGCATAAATTATACTCGAAAAGAGTTTCTTCGGTTTTAGACTATTCTGTAGAAGGTAAAGATTCTGAAGATCCTTTAGATGATGCGCTGGAGATGGTCTTGAAAGTGTTAGATTTTGTAAAGGAAAATGAAGCTATTCCCTTCGCAGTTTTTAAACCTACAGGCTATGGTCGTTTTCAACTTTTCAAGAAAGTAAACGCGGGTAAAGACTTAACGGATAGCGAACAAGAAGAATGGAATAGGGTAGTGGCACGTTTTGATAAAACTTGTAAAAAGGCTTATGATTTAGATGTGACACTATTGATTGATGGTGAGGAAAGTTGGATTCAAAATGCGGCAGATGCTTTAGCTGAAGAAATGATGTCGAAATACAACAAGGAAAAAGTAGTTGTTTTTAATACTTTGCAATTATACCGTTGGGATCGTTTGGATTATTTAAAAAAACTAGAGCTAAAAGCAAGAAAAGAGGGCTTTAAAATAGGGATGAAATTGGTGCGTGGAGCATATATGGAAAAAGAGAATGAAAGAGCCGAGAAAAAGGGCTATCCTTCTCCAATTTGTGGTTCTAAGGAAGCAACCGATGATAATTTTGATACAGTAGTAGCTTACATGATGAATAATTTAGAGGATATGGCTATCTATATGGGTACACATAACGAACAAAGTTGTTATAAATTGATGGAGTTAATGGATCAAAAAAACATACCGCATCAGCATCCGAATATTTGGTTTGGACAGTTGTATGGCATGAGTGATCATATTTCGTTTAATTTGGCCGAAAATGACTATAATGTTTCTAAATATTTACCTTTCGGTCCAGTAAGAGATGTTATGCCTTATTTAATTCGCAGAGCCGAAGAAAACACCTCAGTAGCAGGCCAGACCAGTAGAGAACTCACTTTATTAAAACAAGAACGAAAAAGAAGAAAAATTTAATTTGTATTGAGTTTTTTAAGGGTAAAGCTAATTTTTATTTAGTAGAAGCGAATAATTTGTGAATTTATAATCGAGTAAATAATTTTAAAATTACGAAAAATCAGAGTACATTTTTTCTTGTTGTATTAAGCTCAATTCTAGCAAGCGCACAAAGTTTTATTGGTGCATTAGAAAGATATTTTACAGTCGAAAATAGTGATGCTTTTAAAAGTGTTGTCATTTTTACTGATAGTTTTAAGTCCGTTGCTACCCATAAAATAACAAAAGGCGAATTTATAGAAACTAATGGTGGTTCATGGAATGCTTCGGGCGACACCATGACCGAAAAAATTGAATTCGATACTACAAATCCGTCGCTTATAGATTCAAAAAATAATTTTAAAGTAGCGATTACGCATTATATTTTAGCATTTTTGAAACTAATAAACAATTTAAAAGCATACATCATGGGTTTTAAGGAAAATTGTAATGAGTTTGGTTAATGTTAGCAAGACATACCAATGGAAAAACTCAACTTAGAAATACCGACAGTCCCAGAAAAAGGATGAAAATTTTGTCTGGAACGCATTTTCATTGGATGGCCTATAATACCGAAACCAAAGAATTTATTGGCACAAGCGGTGGAATTTACACTATTGAAAATAAGGAGAATAATGATAAAATTGAATTTTTTCCACGAGAAAAGTAGGGTAGGAGCTTTCTTAAATTTTAATTATAACTTAGCGGATAGCGACTAGCATCATTCAGTCTTATCAAATAAAGGCGAACCTATTTTTGAAAGATGGAGTTAAAGAAAATAATTTATAAACCTATTCTAAAATGAAAATAGCTTTATTAAAAAAAGAGGATATAACAATAGAAGTTCAAGACCAAATAAGTACTCTATTTAAACAACTGGCTCCAAACAAAAATCAGATAGATTTAAAGGATATTTTTAAGGATAAAAACGATATACATCTTGCTTATGGCATCGAAAACAGCGAAATTACAGGAATCGCATTGATGTGTATTTATACCGTGATTTCAGGCAAAAAAGCTTGGGTTGAAGATGTTGTAGTTCATGAAAACGCACGAGGTAAAGGATTAGGGAGAAAGTTAATGAATAAACTTTTGGAAGTGGCGAAAGAAAAAGAACTCACAGAAGTACTACTTTTTAGCGCAGAACACAGGGTTGCTGCAAAACAATTATATGAAGATTTAGGTTTTGTGATAAATACCAGTAAATTGTTTAAATTGGCAATTGAAAAATAATAGCTCATTTAGATTATAGTATTTAACGATTTAAATAATAATATTCCAGAATATTCATAATTTATCATTAGCAAATATTTGAATTTGCGTTTCTATATTAGAAATTTATAGGTATTGGGGAAATTCGAGTTTAATTTTGTGAAAAATCACCAAAAATAATGATACCCTTCTGATACTATCAACACTTTATCTAATTTTGGTTGAAAGAAAATAATCTTAAAACTTTTTTGAGCTATTTGTAATTTTAATCATTTCTTCTAATACATTAGCAACGTCTTATTTATAAATATGAAAAAAGTTGCTTTACATTGGCAAATTCTAACAGGAATGCTTTTGGGATTAGTTTTTGGGTACATTATGCTTCAAGTAAGTGGTGGTGTCGAATTTGTGAAAAACTGGATAAATCCTATAGGAATTATCTTTATCAATCTCTTAAAATTGATTGCCATCCCTTTAATTCTCGCTTCATTAATCAAAGGAATTTCAGATTTAAAAGATATTTCAAAATTTAGAAATATTGGTATCCGCACTATACTTATTTTTATTTCGACTACAGTTATTGCGATTACTATTGGCTTAGTAAGCGTAAATATTTTTAATCCAGGAAATGGTATTTCTGCGGAAACTATCGAAAAATTAACCAGCACCTACGCCACCGATAGTGGTGTTCAATCCAAAATAGCCGAAGCTTCTGCACAGAAAAACACAAGTCCCTTACAATTTGTGGTGGATATGGTGCCGGATAATATTTTTGCTGCGATGAGCAATAATAAATTGATGCTTCAAGTGATATTCTTCACTGTTTTTTTAGGTATTTCATTGTTATTGATTGGGGAAGAAAAAGCAAAACCTTTAAAAAACATTTTCGATTCACTTAATGATGCAGTACTGAAAATGGTCGATTTAATTATGAAAACTGCTCCTATTGCTGTTTTAGCCCTATTGGCCAATGTGGTCGTAAGTTCTGGTGATCCAGATCTGCTTTTTGCCCTTTTAAAATATGCGGGGGTAGTGGTCTTCGGCTTATCATTAATGATGGTTTTTTATTGCCTCATTATTGTTTTTACAACAAAAATTAATCCCTTTTGGTTCCTAAAAAAAATGATTCCTGCTCATGTTTTGGCATTTTCGACTAGTAGCAGCGCAGCAACGCTACCCGTAACCATGAAAATTGTAGAAGAAGAACTAGGGGTAGATCAAGAAGTTTCTAGTTTTGTGCTCCCTGTTGGTGCTACTGTAAATATGGATGGCACTAGTTTATATCAAGGCGTCGCCGCCGTATTTATAGCGCAAGCTTTAGGGTTCCCCTTAGAATTTAGCGACCAGATAATGATTGTTTTAACAGCACTACTAGCTTCGATTGGCTCCGCAGCCGTACCGGGCGCAGGAATGGTGATGTTGGTCATTGTTTTAGAGTCTATAGGTTTCCCAGCAGATAAATTAGCCATTGGTTTAGCACTTATTTTTGCTGTTGATCGCCCTTTAGATATGTGCAGAACTATCATAAATGTTACTGGTGATGCTATGGTAAGTATTATTGTAGCCAAATCGGTTGACAAAATAGATTTTAGTAAAACCAAAAGGATATAATTACTATAAAATTTTAAAATGATTAGGAGTAAGTGATCCAAATAATAATTTTAAACTTATGAATAATAAAAATACCACTCTCGTTCAAAAAGAATATGTAGATTTAATAGATATAGATAACAATCTAGATCACTTAGTTAAGAAAATAGAGTTGTTAAGTTACTTAAATCCTTTAAATACTGAAAAAGAAAAGCAACGGTTTTTTACTTCAAAATATACAGAAAACCTAGTTTTAAAATATCCCAAGATAAAATTTGACCCTTACAAATTACACTGCATGTTCTTTTCGCAAAGATTAGAACGCATCACCGACCCGAAAGTTCAAAAATTATATCAAGATATTATCTACTATTATTCTAATATGGTGCAGTGCATACAAACCATAGGTGAACCAAAAAAATTCTACTACAATTCGCTTAGGGTTTATGGCACTCCAACGGAGAAAGATGTTCAGAATGCGGAATTTATTTTACACCATGCTGATGAAGATTCAAATTCAGATATGGATAAAATTTATAGTCCAATTGATGCGAAAAGCTATTTTGAAGAATTTTCTAAAAAATATAATTTTCCGTTACACATAAAATTATCTACAGCTATCGCTGCCGATGCCATGGTGAGCAATAGCACACAAACTTTATTACTTAAAAAAAATACGAAGTTTAGTAAAAACCAGTTATTAACCCTTGCCAATCACGAAATTGGCGTGCATTTGGTAACCACTTATAACGGATTAGAACAACCTTTAAAAATATTTTCAAACGGATTTCCACGAAACGTAGAAACGCAAGAAGGCTTGGCGGTTTTTAGTGAATATATGAGTGGGGCTTTAACCTTAAAACGACTTAAGACTTTAGCTTACCGTGTTTTAGCTTCTGACAGTTTAATTAAAGGTTATAGCTTTGCTGATACCTTTGATTTGATTCATGGAAAATACAAACTCAACCGCGATGACGCTTTTGCCATTACTATGCGGGTACACCGAGGTGGTGGTTTTACCAAAGACAGGTTGTATTTAAGCGGTTTAAAGAAAATATATAAACGTTACCGCCGTGATGAAACGATGGATAATTTACTCACAGGTAAAGTAACTATGGATTATGAAGCTGATATTATTCATTTACAAAAAATAGGACTAGCCAACCCTATAGCCCATAATAATATCGCATTTACTAAAAATGAAAATGAGAATAAAACCTTAGACTTTATTCTCAATCATTTAAAATAATTATTATTCGCTAGACGCTAGACGATTGTTTATGCGTGTTCTAGGCATTTTTCACAGCTACAGAAATCACCTTCGCAGTTGCATTTTCCGTCTGAGTGAATGGCACAATCAACTTTTTCGCCATTTTCTGATGATTTATGCTCGCTGGGTTTGTTGGCATTACAAGAACAATTACCATCTTTATGCATAACATAGTTCATTGAAGTTTCACTTTTATTGGCTTTTAAGTCCATTTTACAAACAGGACAAATACCCGCTTTGTCATACGTTTTTCTAGACTCACAATTCATCGGGCACTGATAGGCCATAGCTGCCAATTGCTGGTTTCTGTATTTGTTTCGGGGCTCTTTTCAGATTTCACATCTTTACAAGATGCAATTAAAAATAAATAAAAGATAAAAAGTATCGCTAATTTTTGCATCACGGATTTATTTTATTCTTAGTAAAAATGCTAGATTTCTGGACATATTTAACCAAAACATGCTGTTCAAAAACTTAATTTTAAAGTATGATATTTCTTAATTTGGGATTTTTTACCTGAAAAGAGAAGGTTTCAGCAGCTTCCTGTTGACTTTTGAGTTTTAATTTCTAAGTTAATAAGCCTTTTTCCTTGTCATAAGTAGTATTATTGGTGATGATATCATCAACCCTTTTCGCCTTGTTTTCAGAAATAGGAATTCTGTCCATCAACACCAAATTTATAGTAATCAATGTGTTGTTTTTTATGTTTAGCTGATGCGTTCCATCTAAAATTCTGTTGTTTTCCGTAAACAATTTGCTTTCGAAATTCTTGTCCTGCTTTCTAGTTACCGCAATAGCATCTTCAGCACATAATGAAACTGTCATTTCTTTTTTAACGCTAAAGGGGTCAAAAGGCAGTTTAACAGAATGTGCGACATTAAAGTAAATATTTACCTTTCCGTTAATAGATTTAGTTTTTCCAATCTTTAAAAGCTGCCGTTAAATATACATTCTTATTAATAATGGGTGCGGCAAAAAAATCGTAGCTAGCCTCTATTTTATAAGTATTGATTTCAATAGCCATGATATCGACATTTGATGAACTAGAACAGGATCTTTAAATTTCGAATTTTGTACTGATAATATCTTCATTTTTAGTGCTTTTTTTAGTGCTAATAATAATGATTCCGTTTGCAGCTTTGTTACCATAAATTGCGGCGCAAGCGACATCTTTTAAAATCTCAATATGTTGAATTAAATGGCATCTAAATCGCCTTTTACAAAATTTTCTACTGAAACGCTATCGATAATATAAAGTAGTTGCGATATTTTTGAGATATAAGAACTTCCTCTAATTTGAACACCTGAAACTTTACCTTGGAGCGCTCTAGAAAAACCACTCTTATTTTCATATCCTATAACGACCACTTGATCTAAAGCCTGAACATCTTCTTCTAAACGATAATTTATCATGGATGAAAAAATCAAATCTTGTCCGTTTTCCTTATCTATTGAACATTGACCATCAGAGTTGGTTTGTGTACCATCTTTTGTGCCCTTTACCATAAAATTACTAACAGATAATGGTTGGCCAGATTCGTTTATAACGATATCACTTACTGTTCTTACTTTGGGATTGTAACCTTATTTTTTTTCAATTTGCGATTGGTATGATTTTTTTGTCCAAAATTTAAGTATTGCGAAGCTAAAATTGGCTTTACACCATTGTAATTAGGATTACCAGTAGCTAAAGTTAAAGCCACATCAACCCAATTTTCTCCTATTTTTTGGTAAACAGGAGCTTTACAAGTCAAGGATAAAGCCTCATTTATTCTATTAGATTTTAATTCGTAATTAAGAATCCATCAGGCATTTTGCACATTATATTTTACTTCTAAAGTCAATGGAGTTTATATAGACGCATCAAACTTTATTTTTATTTCGCCTTTGCGTTCAGATGGGTTGTTTTTAAATCATGCAAATTATTTTTATATTTTGAATATATTTATTCAATGCATTTATGCTGAGATTTGTACTTTAGATTTAGTTCTATATTTTGGTAATTCTATCACGGTAATATTTACTGATGGCTTTTAGTTTTTCTATATCTAAGGTTTGGGTTTCAGAACTGATTAATCCGTTGGTATTCAATACTTTTTCTTCTTTATCTAAGCCTCTTGTTTTTTTATTGATTTACTTCTAACCCCACAGCATCAATTTGCTTCTTAAAAGCTAAGACTTCTGAACTTAATATTTAAGTATTTAAATAGTTTAAATCATAAATAATGGATCTGATGGAGATGGTTTATAAACCTTAAATTTGAATACTACTTTCATCAATTTTAGGAGAAAGACTTGTAAAAATAATTTCTTAGGTTTCTTGCTTAATATTTAAATTGGCCAAGCGTATCACTTCGGCACTATGTAAATAAACGCTTACTACTTTTATTTTAGAGGGAACTTTATCTGGCAAAAATTAAATAAGGTGCTAAACGAGAAATAAGAATAGCTTTTCATCATATTAGTTTTTAAAGTATTAGTGAATCTAAATCATGCATCATGCTAAAAATATATAAAACTAAGAATTAGTGAACGACTAATTTAGATTAAGTAAACTGCTATTCTGGCTAGTTAAAGGGTGAATCAATCTAAGAATTTAGATTTTAGTTCAGTAGTAGGAATCATACACTCCTCCTTTTTCCCGAACCATTTATATCTATTTTTAGCAATAAAATCATACAATAGGTTACTAATTTTTTCAGGAATCCATTCAAAAATCCCTAATAATGACCATAAACCGCCAAATGATTTTCCAATTTTTAAAGCAGCAGAAGATTTTGTGTAATACGCAATGCCTGGCTCGATTAGTATAATGGAATCGACTTGGGAATTATCAATATTACGTTCATCGACCATTTTTTTGCCTATTTCACTTTGCAAAGCTGCAAAACGGTAAACATCATTTTTATCGCGTTCAATAATAAATTGTATGGAATTATTACAAAGGTTGCAAAGACCATCAAAAAGAATAATTTTTTTTTCGAATTCCATATATTGTATAATAGTTGTTTGATTCTAGATTTTAAAATTGTATCAATTGTAAATTTTTAGATTGAGTTTACTAAGCATTGCTTTAGTATATTAATAAATTATCACACTAGTTTAATAATTCATATATAAATTGAACAATCTTCAAATCAGTACCTTCTCAAATCTTCAAATTAATACATTACTTTTTTGCCTCGACCAGCTCCAATTGATTTACACTCACATTAGTTGTAAACATACCATAATTAACAACAGCTTTATTTTTTTCTAATTTATCGATGCTACCCACCGCTTTGCCATCGACCATACGCACACTATCTCCAATTTTAAAGACAGGTTTTGGCTTGTTTTTCTCTACAATGGCTTTTACCTTTTTTTCTTTTTTCTTTTCCTCACGGATAAACTCTACTTTCTGAGTTATTTCTTGTTCGACTTCGGCTTTCTTTTCTTTTTCTATTTTTACTTGTTGTACCGATTTCTTTTGGCGTTTGCTATTTTCTGTTTCCACTATTCGCAGTAAGTCGGACACCAGAACACGCTTTTTTTTATCTTGAAAATATTTTAAAGCAACATCATTTACCTTATTTCCTAGATAAATCATGCGTTGATTGGCATCATATAATTCTATATAATTTTCTAATTTAGATTTTGTTCTTGCATTTAATTCTACTAAACGCTGAGCTTCACTGCGCGCTTTTGTCTCTTCTTCCTTTAATTTTGAACCCGTTTTCTCCATGAAACTGCGTTCTTTTTGCAATTTAGCAATGGTGGCATCAAAACGGACTTTACCATGTTCAATTTTCTTTTTAGCGCGGTTGATTAAACTGTAAGGGATTCCGTTTTTTTGAGCAACCTCAAAAGTAAAAGAACTCCCAGCTTGCCCTAACACTAATTGATAAGTGGGTTCAAGTGTTTTATCATCAAACAGCATATTGGCGTTAGTAGCGAAAGGCAACTCGTTGGCCAATAATTTAAGGTTAGAATAGTGGGTTGTAATGATGCCATAAGAACCTCTTTCGTAAAAAACTTCTAAAAATATTTCGGCCAAAGCACCTCCTAATTCTGGATCACTACCTGTTCCAAATTCATCAATTAAAAAGAGTGTTTTATCATCACATTTACGGAGAAAATAATTCATGTTTTTTAATCGATAACTATAGGTACTTAAATGGTTTTCAATAGATTGATTATCGCCAATATCTGTCAAAATACGATGAAACAAAGATACTTTACTCCGTTCGTGGACAGGAATCAACAAGCCACTTTGCAGCATTATTTGTAAAATACCCAATGTTTTTAAGGTAATACTTTTTCCACCTGCGTTAGGACCAGAAATAACGATAATTCTGTTTTCAGGGTGTAAATATAAAGTTTGTGGATGCGTAATTTCTCCCTTGCGCTTATTTGTTAAATAGAGTAGTGGGTGATAAGCATCGCGCAAGTATAGCTCGGATGTAGCGCTGAATTCAGGCATAATTGCATTCATTTCGCCGGCGTATTTTGCTTTTGCAGAAGCAATATCTAAATGTGCTAAAAAACCTTGGTATAATTCTAATTCTGGTGTAAATGGTTTTATATGGGATGTGAGTTCTTTTAAAATTCTTTGAATTTCTTCTCGCTCATCAAACTCCAAATTGTTTAATTGTCGGCTATATTCTAAAGCTGCTTCGGGTTCAATATAGACGATACTTCCTGTTTTTGAAGCGCCCATGACCGATCCTTTTACTTTTTTTCGATACATTGCTTTAACCGCTAAAACACGACGGTTATCCACTACAGATTCTCGAATTTCATCTAAAAAGTCAGATGCCTGGTACATGGACATTGCGCGACCAAAACTCTGATTTATTTTGCCTTTTACGATATTAATTTCTTGTCGGATTATCCTTAAATCATTAGAAGCGTTGTCTTTTATCTCTCCAAACCTATCAATCACAGCATCAATATGTTCAGGAATAGCAGTATTTAATTCAACGGCTTCCGAGGCGTCAAAAAGTAAAGGGTAATAATCCTTGAATTTTTTTAAAAATTTCTTTAAAGTGTTTATCGTTGTACAAATACTTCCAATCTTTCTGAATCCACTTAATTCTATGGTCGCATTCTCTATTTTTAGCAGCTGTAACTCCTGATGTATCGCATCAAAACCGTGATTAGGAATGCGGTTATCATTGGTGTAAGAAGCCACATATTCAGAGGTTTGACCCAAATGAATTAAAATTTGTTCTTTTGACCTTAATGGCCTTAATTCTATTGCATTTGCTTTACCCAATTCTGTGGTACATCGAGCAGAAATCTGGCTTAGAATCGTAAAAAATTCTAAATCCTTTAATGTTTTTTCGTTAATCTTATTCATCAGCTCTCAAAGATACATTGAAAAAAATAGTACTAATAAAAATCTATAAAATTATTTTTAGGAGTTGATGTTCTAATAAAGCATATCACAATAAAAAAAAGATTTTTAGTTACTTATTGTGGATGATTGTAGTGTGTTTTTATAGTCATATCTCATGAGTTATTTTAGCATGAAAAAACCAATTAAAATTGCCGTTTTATAAAGTCTTATAATGTTAATTTCAGCTTGTAGTTCAACCAGTAGAATGGCCATTGGAGTAATTCAACCTGCAAGAATATTTCTTTCTTCCTAGATTAGAAACACAGGGATTATTAATAAAAGCGAACCAGCAAAGAGGAATGCAGGGTTAGACAGAATAGATCAATTATTATCCGCAAAAGGATTCAATTTAGATAAAAAAGGCGCGGATGTCGCCATTTCTGCATTCTCATCTCAAGCAAAAATGATTAAAAATTTTGATGAAATCATAGTTATTGAACCTACTAAGGCAGTAAAAAATGGATTAGGAGTTTTACCAGCTACTTTATCAATGAAAATTATAGCACAGTTATGCGAAGAAAATAATGTAGATCTAATTTTTTCCTTAGCTTTTTATGACACAGATACACAATCGGTCTTTTGGGCAACTTCTATACCAATTAATAATAATTTAGGAATAAAAGTGAATGTGCCTCTACAAGAAGCAAATTAAAATACTGTCGTTAATATTGGATGGAGAATTTAAAATTGCACAGCTTAAAGTACAAACCAGCGATTGTAATAGCGCAGCTGAGCTATTGACAGAAGAGTTAAAGAATACTATTTAAAATTCCTGACCGAGCGAATTATAATATGGTCATTAGCAGTAAAATTGATAGTGATTTACACCTAACTGCTGAATACGCTTCAAAAGCTTTTGCCAATTATAAAAATATACTAGTACTAGACTATGTATATATTCTAAAATATAGAGTGGAACAAAATATTTAGATTAGAGGAAGAACTTTCTAATTGATTTACTACTTCAAAAAATTCATTATTTTTGATGCTGATTTGGAACAATATGAAAATATCTATAAA
>Ga0105055_10008911_pt1 | contig 12940 bp, 18 predicted proteins | sample BON03_FD_78090 | JGI IMG/M metagenome (GOLD analysis project Ga0105055, IMG submission 78090) | Freshwater microbial communities from Lake Bonney liftoff mats and glacier meltwater in Antarctica - BON-03 | ecosystem: Environmental > Aquatic > Freshwater > Ice > Glacier meltwater | place: Lake...
CAGCACTTTTACGGTAGCCGATGGCAATATTACAACCTTCTTGAGCGAGTCGAATGGCGATCGCCTGACCGATACCCGAACTCGCACCTGTAATTAATGCCGTCTTTCCAGCTAATCCTTTCATCGCTATTTTTTAGTAAATATCTTGCCTACTCGATCGGCTCCTGTCTCAAACTCGATCGTCGATCAAAATCTAGCCAAATCCAATCACTGAGATTTCCAAACAACTATCTCCAGTATCGATCGCAAATATGACGAGATAGTGACAGGCTGGAAGTTCGATTTCAGGAGAGCGCGATCTGGCGAGGACGCATTATGCCGGCGGTTGCCGAGATCGTTAATGCTTAAAAAATATCGAATAAATATTAATAGCTGACGATCGATTTTTTGGAGATGTTGAAATAGCCAACTCTGATACCGCGTGAACTATCGTGCGTAGACTTAGGATAGAGTAAATCAAAATTAGGGGAAAAAGAGTGGTCATGGATTGGCTCGTATCACAACAACCCACTTCGGGTAGCAATCTCGCGACAGGTGGCCCAGCCGCAGGAAACATTTCTGAGTTGGTCGTTATTTCGATCGTCATGCTGCTGATTGCTACTGTGGTGGTACTAATAACTCAGCAATTACGCATCCCCTATGTGGCGGGGTTGGTAATTGCCGGTCTGCCGCTCACTGAGCTGTTGTCGCGGCCAATTAGTTTAGATCCATCTCTAGTATTAAATCTTTTCCTACCCATTCTGATTTTTGAAGCATCAGTTAATACGGATATCAGCCGTCTGCGTAATACTTTTAAGCCAATCGCACTGCTGGCTGGTCCCGGCTCGATCTTGTCCTCGGTCATTATCACTGTTTTGGTTAAGTTTGGCTTAGGGTTAACCTGGATTCCGGCATTGCTAGTCGGCGTAATTCTGGCAACTACGGATACCGTATCGACGATCGCAGTGTTTAAAGAAATCCGAGTACCTGCTCGCTTATCGACGATCTTGGAAGGAGAAACCTTGTTTAATGATGCGGCTGCCCTAGTTTCCTTCAATCTGATTTTGATGGTTTATACAACAGGTTCTCTCACTGTTGTCACTGGTGACTTTTGAGGTGGTGCAATCAAGGAATAATTCATCCCATTGTGGTAGAAAAATGCCATCGGGTGTGACCTTGGCAGTTGGTTTAAAGTCATGGTCACAAGCTTGAGCATCCACACGACTTTTTCCTCTTCTTGAAAAACAGCCAACGTTGACTGTTGCTTTGTCATCTAATGATATTCTTAATATTGTTGGATCTATTTGTGCTTCTTTATTGACGATCTCCAGTTACTCAAAAATGGCATCTGTCATGGCGATTTTTTTTGAGGTTTTGTTTTGCCGACCTTACTCGGATAATAACCCAATTGATTGAGGCGAGTGCGAATTGTTGCTTGACTGGGTAATTCCTCTGCACTATATCCTTTTTGGGTAATCAGTTGACGGTATACCTCTGCTGCACTGATTCGGGTGTACAACCGATTCGTTTTAAACTTTGGGTCAGCTTGGCTTTGACTGTCGCCAATGCTGATAATATCTACGAGTAAGTTAGGTAAACGTTACTCTGTTAACCTTCTTCCGCGCAGCTCAAACGCATCAATCCAAACAATTCCACTTTCTACCTCTCGCTTTCCTTTCCGAATTAACTCTCGGTTCCAGCCCAATTCTCTTGCGGCTAATCTTTGCCCACCTCGCCCTAATTCTTCTACCGTTTTTGCCATGAACCGACGACTTTCATCACTTTTTAGATGATTAGCTATTTCTTTGAGCAACTTTTTGAGTGAGTCTGTCAGTTCTAACATGGTGCTGTTTTGATTGCTTTACCAACCCTCAGTCTACGTTATCTTATTTGGCACTTTTTATTTTCTGGAAGTCCCTTAGTCATTCATTAATAATAGCAGTTTAGAAATGATTCCAATTTGCGAATACTTTGAGATCGAAAATCAAACTATCTTTTCCCACCCATCTGCAAAATCACTACACAAGTAATTAGCCAAAGTAAACCCACAGCATAGCCTGCAATAATATCAGTGGGGTAGTGAACGCCCAAGAATAACCGACTCAACCCGATCGATCCCACAATTACTACCGCAACACCATGAATCCCCAGACGATAGCAGGGATACTGTCGAGCTAATAAAATAGCTAAAAACCCATACACCACAGACGATCCCAGCGCATGACCGCTCGGGAAACTGTAGGAATGTTCGACAATTAATGGAGTCCATAATTGGGGTCTAGGCTTGGTAAAAACTAGCTTCAGACCTTGATTGAGAATCAGACCACCCAAACAGTTAAAAAATAAGATTTGGGCTGCCCACACCCGTTTGAACCCCAATAATAGACTAAAACTAATCGTTAGCAATATTACTATAAACTCTGGATCGCCAAGAGCGGTAATTCTCAACATCAAACTATCGATCGTGAAATTGCTGTGTTGATGCAGCCACAATAAAACTGTCGTGTCGAAGTCAAATGCCTCTTTCTCTAATACTTCTTGACTGAGCCAACCAAACAGCGCGAGTAACCCCAGACAGCCCAGCAAGACAACAAAACTGAGTGGAAAACTAGAACGAGTCCAGCGATAGATCTTAGTGGGAAGTAATTTCGGCATTGTGGAGGTTTTTTTAACGCTACTGCACAGGCTAATCCACAATCGTCAAGAACTGGGAAAGAAAATTGTAGTGGCAAATCAGAGCGATCTTTCCGAGTTCTTGACATTCATACTTTACGATCGGCGCGTAACAATAAACCGATCGTCAGGCAAAAAATGATAAAAACAAGACAGCAAGAGCTACTGAGTAAGGTGCCAGAAGTAACTTTAGCCTTTTGGCTCGTGAAGACTTTGGCGACAACTCTAGGTGAGACTGGTGGCGATGCCTTATCGATGTCAATGAATCTCGGCTATCTCGTGAGCACCGGAATTTTTGCTGCGGTCTTTGCCGTTGCGGTAATAATTCAGATTTTAGCGAAGAAGTTCCACCCGATTATTTACTGGACGACGATTGTGGCAACGACAACGGTGGGCACGACGCTCGCCGATTTTGTGGATCGATCTCTGGGAATTGGCTATGCAGGTGGCTCGGCGATTCTGTTCACTTTATTAATGGGATCGCTCTGGCTCTGGTACCGGACGCTCGGCTCGGTAGCTGTCGAAACCATCCAGTCACCCCAAGCAGAAATGTTTTACTGGGTGACGATTATGTTTTCCCAGACATTGGGAACGGCACTTGGCGATTGGACTGCTGATGAAAAAGGGCTGGGGCTAGGGTACACTGGTGCGGCGATCGTTTTCGGTAGTATGTTAGCCGGAATTGCCGTAGCGTATTATCAAACCAGAGCAAATCGCACGACGCTATTTTGGGCGGCTTTCATCCTGACGCGACCCTTGGGTGCTGTCGTCGGTGACTTCCTTGACAAACCAGTTGCGAAGGGTGGCTTGGCATTAAGTCGTTACTCAGCATCTGCCACCCTACTAGTGCTAATCGTATTGTGCCTATATTTCTTTCCATCTAAGGCTGCCAGAAGACCACATTGAATAACGCACGATCCAAAAACTTTTTAAAGTTTTTGAGTTTAATCCTATGCTAAATCTCGCTACTTAACACATTGAAATCGGCACCTCAGGATAGTTTAGCAATCTTTCCAAGTTCTTGACTTTCTTTGCCTATAGTTGAATTCAGTCACACTAAACCTCATAGAACTAGAAAGTTCTAACCATGATGAATAACAAGGTGAAAATCGCTCTAGCTGCTGTTGGTGTCGGGATCGTCGGTCTAGTTGGGATCGGTCGTGCTAGTTTCGCTCAAACTGCCGTCCAAAGTCCTGTTGCTATTTTACAACAGCAAAAACAAGCTGTTGAGCTAGCTACGGGTGATGGTGATGGTGAGACAAATGATGATGCCAAAGAGCAGCAAGAATCAGCCAAACTCCAGTCATTAGCTAAAATCACCCCTCAACAAGCACAACAAGCGGCTGAAGCTAAACAAGGTGGTACAGCTAGTAGTGTCAAGCTAGAAAATGAGAATGGTAGCGTAGTTTATACTGTTGCTATCGGTAACACTGAAGTCAAAGTTGATGCTGGTAACGGTCGCGTTCTCTACACCGAAAGCAACCAAGAAAACGGTAAGGAAGGAGCCGAACAAAATCAGCCAAAAAGCAGCATCCAAGCCTCAGCAGACCTTGGTGATGGCGATGGTGAAACAAACGATGATGGTTAATTCTAGCGATCGCTAGTTAATTGAATCAGTCAGCATAGTGACTCGAATTATGGTGACTCGCGGTCACTATCTACTGATTCAGAACGAGTTAGCTGTATTTCAGCTACCCTTTTAGTTGGCATTTAGAGCGAGGTCCGCTAGTCGGTTTGTAATCTTTCCGAGTTCTTGACTTTCTTTGCCTACGAGTATCAATTATTAATTTGTATAAATAAATTTAATTTTACCAAATTTGTAATCCGAGTTTGTAAGCAAATATCATCAAATGACTATGACAAGGTAGCTTAAAGCTAATCAATCTAACAATTTTGAAATAAATTTATAAGAGGAGCAAGGTCGTGACAAAGATGTTAAATAGAGTGCCAGAGGTTACGGCAGTCTTTTGGATTATTAAGGTTTTAGCAACCACGGTAGGTGAAACAGGGGCAGATTTTCTCAATATGGATATGAAATTTGGTCTGAGCAATACATCCTATATTATGAGTGGTGTATTACTGATTTTGCTGCTAAATCAGCTTAGACTTAAACGTTACGTGCCTGTAAGTTATTGGCTGGTAGTTGTGATGACTAGTGTTGTCGGTACACTGATAACCGATCGATTGGTAGACGATCTTGGGGTAAAAATGGCGACCATTACGATCGTCTTTAGTATCGTATTATCAGCAATTTTTGGGTTGTGGTATACCAGCGAGAAAACATTAGCAATGCACTCGATCGATACAGCTAAACGAGAGATTTTCTACTGGGTAGCAATCCTGTTTACATTTGCTTTAGGTACAGCAACAGGCGATCTGTTTGCTGAGACTTTTAAATTAGGCTATACCCAAGCAACGCTAATATTTGGCGTACTAATTGCACTAGTAGCGGTAAGCTATTATTACCTCCGAATGAATACAGTTTTAGCATTTTGGATCGCCTATATTTTGACCCGACCGCTGGGAGCAGCTACTGGTGATTTACTGTCACAACCCGTCAAAAATGGTGGGTTTGGATTTGGGACAGTTGGGACAAGTATGTTGTTCTTATCGATTATTGCCAGTCTGATTATTTATTTGAGTTTTAAACAAAAGAGACAAGTTAATGCCTAACTTTTAACTGAGAATGAGATCGAAATATTTCGACAACCGCCTATTTAGTCGTAATGTATCGCGCTCTGAAAACCGAACGTCCCGACGCACTGTTCCACGATCCTTTGACTCGTCGTCTCGCTGGGTATGAGGGGTTGTTTGCTGTCGAAGGGGGAGCAACAGCAAGACACAAATGCCATCACCGTGCGGACGATTGAGTGTGATGAATCGAGCGGCTGGTAAGAGCGAAAAACTTCGATCTAGTGTTGAATTTGGTAGCAGGGCTAGATACCCGCCCCTATCGGTTGAAGTTACCTACCGATCTCCCCGAAATATTAGTCTACAAAGGGGAACTCGTCAAAGATGAATTTCCAATATGTAAGCTCTTGCATATCCTACTCGATCTCACCGATCTCAGCTACCGCACAACGTTATTTACCAATATTAATTCACGAGCAGATCCGGTATTGGTGAGATTATCTTTATCGAAATTAATTCCCGATTTGGTGGTGGTTATCCGTTATCTTATCAAGCGGGAGTAGATTTTCCCAGTTGGATTATGCAGTTATTTAATGGCGAACATCCTCAAATCGCGATCGATGAGTGGGAGCATGGTTTAGTGGTACTGCGTTATGACGATGCTATTTTTGTGAAAACCGACGAGATTCAATCGATCGAAAATGGTTTGCCAGATAATGAAATTAAAGTTAAATCGGATCGAGAAGTCATCTATCTATAAGTAACTATAAGTAAAGTACGTAATCGATTTTATTTATTTAAATGGCTCTCTTTTATTAGGAACAAGGGTAACTTTCACTACACTTATAATTCCTAGCTCGATTACTTGAATAGAGTGACAAAATATTAACCAGATCGAGCGTGAGCAATTAAACATGAAACAACTAAACTGGCTGACTACTACCGCAGGTGGACTATGCGCTACGTTATTACTAATACAAGCAACAGAGTCAATTGCGATCGCTCATAGTAATCCATTCGGCACTACACCCAATCCAGATCCAGCTAGAATCTCTCAATCTAATTCCAATCTATTAATTGCGATCGGGAAAAAGAAACCTCACCAGAAAAAAGTTAAGCGCACGGTGAAGATCAAGGCAACGAGAGCCTCATTCTCATCCCCAATAGAACTTACTCAAATACCACTACCAACGCCAGAACCACCAGCTCCACTAGCCCCAGATCCAGCCCCCACACCAACACTCACTCCACCAACACTCAATCCCCCAAAAGTCGAAGCTCTCAGTCAGTTCTCTACCACTTCTAAATTGAGAGGGGAAGTAATTTTTGGAGTAACAGAGACTATTTCTGGCGATTTCAGTCGTAATACTACCTTCGGATAAGAACCCAGGGTTACTTCGGCGAATAATGGTACTGCGGATACGAAAACTGGATTGCATCTTGAAGGTTTCTATGAATTTAAAGTCAGTAATAATCTCAGTATCACCCCAGGAGTTATCTATCTCACCGCACCCAACCAAGATGTAAATAGTCGTGGTGCGGTAATTGGTGTCTTACGGACTGCCTTTGATTTCTAGCTTTGTAACCCATCAGATTTTCACAATTATCTACTCGCCTAAAACTTTAGCAGCCAAACGCTGGGTGCTGAAGCGAGATCATCATGTATTTTCGGTTGGTAGCAAGACAAATTAGGCTGACGATCTAGGGCTATTTAATTTCATAAAAAACATTTAATCGAATAGCCCTATTGTTATGACGGGGTTAAATTAATTAACTCTAACGATCATTTCCCCATACTAAATAGATGTTGTTCGATATCACTTAGATAACTCGATCGGTTGTCATCTCTGGAGATAATTCTTTAGCATCGATCGCCGCTTGAACTAAAGTTTTAGCGGTAATTCTTCCAGAATTAGAATCAGAGATAAATGAGCCAAAACCAGGAATTCCTTGCAGACGATAATCACCTTGGTAAGCACGGGAAACTAACTCAAAAGGGGTGATTACTGTTTGGGCGACTTTGCTATTGGTGGCGATCGCTACCTTAGCCGGATATCCTACTTGAGGTGCTGCTTTCACAGCGGTGGTAGTAGCTAGCGATAAAGTAAGAATTGATAAACTGGCAACTATTAGACGTTTTATAAATGTTAACTTCTGACTTGAGAAGCTGCGATAGAAATAGAATCTTCCCTACTTCTCTAGATTAGGTTAAGATCGTCAAGAACTCGGAAAGATTTGGAGTCTTCAATATAGTTGGCATACTGTCATATTGGAAAGTTTCAGCCATAACTAACTGCGATCGATTTCCCTAAATTTATGGCAAAAAGAGGGTAATATTTGCTACTCTTTACTTCTAGATTTTTACGAGACTTTTTTGTGCCTAAACCTAAATTATTTGCGAATATTCCGCGTCAAGTCTGGGTATTAAGCTGTTTTACATTTAAATTTTGTGACTGAATTACTGATGGCAAGGGTTCTAGAGGACAAAAAGAGTGTTGTAAATGTTTGACAGCTTAGGTTGGGTGAGTCTGTTTACTGATATCAGTTCCGAAGCACTTATCTCAGCACTACCTTTATTTCTGACTACTACGCTCGGTGCTAGCGTCACCACTGTCGGGTTAATTGAAGGCATCGCAGAGGCTACAGCATCGATTCTCAAGGTATTTTCTGGCGCGATTAGTGACTATTAGGGACAGCGTGGGTTACGGCTGATCTACCATCGTTAAACCACTATTTGCGATCGCCAGCAGCCCCAGTTGGGTATTACTAGCTCGATTTGCCGATCGCACGGGGAAGGGCATCAGGGTGGCTCCGCGCGACGCTTTAGTTGCCGATGTAGATGCTAGCAATCGCGGCGCAGCTTACGGTTTGATGCAGTTTCTGGACATGATTGGGGCACTACTAGGGCCATTATTGGCAATAGTAGTACTGGATCCGATCTCCCCAAAACTTTCGGCTGGTGTTCTGGCTGGCAGTCATTCCAGGGGTTGTCGCTGTAATATTTTCGATCTTCGGCGTAACAGATCTAACTAGCGAACCTCAGTTAAATCGGTAATCGAACGGTAAAACAGCTACCTCGATTGAGTTCGCTACTGACAGTTATTTTCCCGCCATGCCGTGAGACGATCGAGCGAACGATCGCCAGTCCTAATCCCGAACCACCTTCCCATTGGGTTCTCGATGTATCCGCCCGCCAAAAGCGATCGAATATTTTCGAGAGATGTTCTGGGGCAATTCCCACGCCTGTATCTCGAACTCGAACGATAATTTGTTGTCGGAATCGTTCGGCTGTGACGATGACGATGCCGCCATCGGGCGTGTAGTGTAAAGCATTCTCAACTAGGTTGGTAAATACCCGTAAAAGTTGAGATCGATCGCCCGTTAACATCAGTGCGGGAGAGATTTCCCCTCGAAGCTCGATCTGTTTACTCAGTGCTAATGCTTGGTGAGTTTGTATTACATTTGCTAATACCTCAGTTAACTCGATCCTCGCCCACTTCTTGCGATCGATCCCATCCGTTCGCGCTAACCACAGTAGATCTTCGGTTAATCTGGTCATCTGGGTGGTTGCACTGTCGATCGATTCAAATTTATCTAAATCTCCTTCTCGCATCCCTGTGGGGTATTTTAGAGCCACCTGAGTATTAGTTTTAATCGCCATCAACGGGCTGCGTAACTCGTGAGAAGCATCGGCGGTGAATTGTTGCAGCCGCTGGAAGCTTGCCTCGACGGGCTGCATTGCCTGTTTCGTCAACCAAATCCCACCGATACTACTGAGCATCAGAGCCAATAGAATTCCACCACCTAAGCCGAGATCGAGTTTAGTGAGATTTTCATCTAGCTCTGTTAGTGGTTGACTCGATCGAATATAGCCGATGGTTTGAGTAGTGTCGCTGTCGATGATGGGTATAGTCACACCTTCGACCCGAACTTGTCCCGATTGAATTTGAATCGGTTGCTGAACCGATAGGGGTAAAGTCAAACTGACTTGTCCTGACTGAGCGACACGCTTACCCGTGCGATCGAATATTTCTAGCCCTGTCTCGCTGAATAACTGCTGTAGTTTCAGACTATTGGCCGGCGGAATCTGGCGGGATGGTAAATCGCTATCGAATTGCAGTCGTCCATTTTTCATCTCCACACTTGTCATTGTGCTTTGAGCGATTGTCGTGAGTTTCTCAGTAATTTGTTGACTGAGGACATGATGAAACAACACTCTCACACCTACAGCAAAAGTGACGAGAATACCTGCCAAAACCATCAGGTAAGCAGTAAGTAAGCGAAAGCGAATTTGTTTAAACACGAATGCTAGAGATCGATAGATTGGAATTAATCGATAGAGCGTAACCGATAACCCACCCCATATACTGTTTCAATCGGATCGACTGAACTACCAGCTTCTTTGAGTTTGCGGCGCAAGTTAGTAATATGGGTTTTGATCGTTTCTTCTCCTGAAGACTTATCGAATTCCCACAGCTTGTCAATCAAGGCTGACTTACTAACAACCTGTTGGGGATGGAGTAAGAAGTATTCTAAAATGGTATGTTCTTTCGGCGTAAGTGACAGCGGTTGACTGGCGTATGCCACTACACAACTAACTGGATTGAGTTGAATCTCGCCATAGGTGAGAACTAGTGGCTGGACTTCCACACTACGCCGAGATAGAGCGCGAATTCTCGCAGCTAATTCGTCTAACTCGAAAGGTTTCACCAAATAATCATCCGCACCAGCATCTAAACCCACGATCTTATCGCTAGTGGTGTCTCTTGCGGTTAGCATCAGAATTAACGCCTGGGAACCAGTATTCCGCAACCTTTTGCATAGCTCGATCCCATTTAATTTCGGTAACATCAGATCGAGCAAAATCAGATCGTAAACCTGAGACTGGGCATATTCCCACCCCTGTATCCCATCGACGGCAATTTCCACGATGTGATGTTGATGGCGGAGATCTTCTGCTAGCGGTCGAGCAATCCGCTTGTCATCTTCAACGATTAAAATTCTCATCGCTATTCCCTACTAATCCTACCGGAGCATTTGAGTCAGTGAAGCTATAACTAATGCCGCACCCAACCCTAATCGATACCATATAAATACCCAACTACTATGGTCTTTAAGATAGCCGATCGGCAGTTTTAAAGCTACATCAGCAGAGACACTTCCAGACGTTAAACCCAGTAGTAATAACGACCATCCTTCACCACTCAATCCGGCTTACAAGAGACCTGAAGCATATGAAGAGCAAAAGGAGTATGATTCAGGCAAGAAGAAACAATATACATTCAACAGTCAAGTTATCACATTGCCATTAGGAAAAGATTTAGTAGATGTGGAGGTAGGAAGAAAAGGAAAAACTAGTGATATTGGAATGTTTAGAGAGCAGCAACAGAAATTTAAAAGTAACCAAAGATTCACAGGAGACAAAGGATATCAAGGAGGTACAAATATCAAAACTCCTCACAAGAAGCCAAGGAATGGAGAATTAACTGAGCCTCAGAAGGAAGCGAATCAAGTTATTTCTAGTGAAAGGATCTACGTCGAACATATAATTCGTCTGCTCAAGATATTCAAAGTTGCTAGAGAGAGATTCAGGATGAATAATAGTAAGTATCACCAAATAATCTTGACAGTTTGCGGATTGGTTAGACTAAGGATATGATCATTAATTTTACCAGATTCTTCTCGATAATAATGACAAAAACTTCAAATAGATCCTGATAGTTATTAATTCTCTAGTTTCTGATAGCAACTACCTTAAATGCCGATCCTGTCATTGAAACTTTTGAAATATGCGATCGACAGACATTGGGTCAAACCTTTGCCTGGAACTCGATCTAAATTTTCGGATCGGTCTAATAGGTAGCTTGAGAATTTCGACTTGTCCTTGCTCAAAATTCATCATCGACTCGATTTGCGGATATTCAATAGCATTTACCATCGTGGTGACTGCCAAATCCACCGTGCTAATGATATGACTGGCTCCAGCTAGGCGATAGGCTTCTAAAAATTCGCGATCGCTCATCCGCACTACAATATGGGAAATGCCATAACTTCTGGACAAGACGATCGGTGCCAAATTCAAGGCATCATCTCGGAGCGCGGCAACGACGGCATTGGCTTGTTTGATTCCCGCTTCGAGCAGAACTGTTGTGCTAACTGCACTGCCGTCAAAGGTAATTACCCCAATTTTTGCGCGAGCAAAGCGGCAGGCTAGGGGATCGGTATCAATGATTGCAACTGTATGACCAAGTTTTAATAACTGTTGGGCTAAACCCAACCCCATCATTCCGGCTCCACCAGCGATCGATCGTCCTGGCAATGACGGCAAATAAAGTATTGGAAATCACCGAAACTAACAGCAAAGATCCATCACTAGCTTGCCACTCAACTAGCATTGCTATTACTAATCGCCGAACTTTTCTGATGCCAACCATCATGCGCGATCGAATGATAGTTGACCCTGTTTAAATTTAAGCTGGTGATGGTCGATCGCCAGATGCTAGCCCATCATGTTGGTTAGCTGCCTTGGGTTAGATTTTGCGAGCGAGTTTCTCTGAGAGCAAATTAGTGGGGGGATTTTCAGGCACAACCCAGTAGAAGACGTTTTGGCCATTGACTTGTACCACCCGGTCGGGTTTCCAGTCGCCCATATCGAAGGCGTGGGAAACAATCCGCGTCCCTGGTCTTAATTCGCGGAGCAACTTAGGGCGTAACTTGACGTTGAGTTCTGGTAGCAAATACAGCATCACCACCGTTGCCTTGCTAAAATCTGCTTGGAACAAATCCTGCTGCCGAAACTGCACCCGATCGCTCACACCAGCCGTTTGGGCGTTCTGATTGGCTTCGCGAATGAGGTCTGGATTAATCTCAATGCCAACACCGCTCGCGCCGCGATCTCGAGCTGCGGCAATCACGATCCGCCCATCGCCGCTACCCAGGTCGTAAACGATATCGTTCGATTTCACGTTTGCCAACCGCAACATTTCATTGACCACAGGTACGGGCGTTGGCACATAAACGACATCGGGCGCGCGGGTGGGAGCTGCTGAAGCCCGATCTCCAGTAGCATCGGTTGGGGAATTAGCTGTCGGGTTTTGAGTTTCCGCTTCAAAGTTACGGGTTTGGGAGCAGCCAACTACGGTTAGACTTAGTACGCCGATCCCGATCAGTAGCGACCGGACGGTGGATTTGAGTTGCATGATTTCGATCTCCTTTAAATAATAATCAGTTGAGTTAGGTTGAGTTATGCAGTGCGTCGAATCAAGGGAAGTCCTAATAGCATGACGACTACGCCTAAAATCGCGCCGATACCCGTATAAACCAGACTGGAGTAGAGCAAATATCCACAAATAGCGGAGAATAGGACGGGTACGAGTGGGTAAAACGGGACGCGAAATGGGCGGGGGCGTAAGGGTTCCCGAATGCGTAGGACAATTAAGGACAGAGTGCTCAGCAAAAAAAATAACCAAAAGATCGGCGCAGTATAGTCCACCATTGTTTTAAACCCCATCCGGGTGAAAGTTCCCACCCCGACCAGGAGCAGCGCGATCGCGCCTTGCAGCAAATAAGCCATCATCGGCGAACTGGTCTGCGAGTGCCAGTGTCCCAGCCACTGAAATGCCGGTACATCCTGCCCCATGGCAAAGCTGCTGCGTGC
>Ga0105055_10008913_pt1 | contig 12940 bp, 10 predicted proteins | sample BON03_FD_78090 | JGI IMG/M metagenome (GOLD analysis project Ga0105055, IMG submission 78090) | Freshwater microbial communities from Lake Bonney liftoff mats and glacier meltwater in Antarctica - BON-03 | ecosystem: Environmental > Aquatic > Freshwater > Ice > Glacier meltwater | place: Lake...
GTATTTTTAAATACTTTAGTGGCTACTTCAGGGAACGCGTTTGCATGCGACATAGCTGTCAAGTCGAGGGATGCAATTAAATTACCAGATTATTGCCAACCGAATACAAATTTTAAAAAACATCGATTTTTGTTGTTGTTTAAAAACAACAAAAATCGATAAAAGCCATCAAATGCTAATTTCTTAATAAACAAGAGTATCTTGTTGAAAGAAAAGAGCCTGATGGCAATCCGTGAGGTAATCAGAAGCAAGAACATTATGTGGAATCACTGAGTTCTTTTAAAAATCGATTTTTGTTGTTGTTTAAAAAAAAAAAGCCAACTGGCTTAAGCGGAGGGGGGGCTACATCGGAAATGAACTCGGGGGTCGTATCGCAGAATTTCAAGATTTTAGATGGTTTTGTTGGGGAGCAGTCGAAGGTTCACTGAGGGAAGTGAAATATTTGTTAGCGCTTCGGTTCACCTGTCAGAGAAACCAGTTCAAGTGTTATTAGAGCTACTGTGGCACACTGTCTCTGGAGGATGTGAAGCAGACGCCTTGATTGCTTGGCTGAGTGAACATGCTTCAACGATAGTGGAGGATACCATAGCAGATTCTGTGTGGCTGGTGGCAACGGAAGTTCTCGTATTGGAATCAGAGGAAGAGAAGCTTCTGAGTTCTGAGTGGAAGGTTCTCTGTTATGTTGTGCAGAAGATAGTTGAAATGAAGGTTGTTGCAGCCAAGTTGTTGATGGAAAGGCTGCCTATTGAATTATTAGCTGGCGCCGAACTCGGAAGCTTGAACGTTATGGAGGGAAAGTTGAAAAGAGGGAACACGAATCATTTGTATCGTCAACGAAAGTACAATATATTGGCAGAAGAGAGTGAGGGTTTTTCTAAGTTGATCAACCTGTTGGATACTGTAGAGGCTGACAATGTTAAAGACGTGAAGCAAGAAATGCTCCGTCTGATTGGATTCTTTAGGCTCGATCCTAATCGAGTGTTTGATTTGGTATTAGAGGCGTACCAGCACGATCACCAAAATGACGCCTATTTAGATCTAGTTGATATGTTCAAGGAGGTCAACTTGAAACAGATGATGGGCTTCAAGTTTCAAATGTATCATCCGACGGAAAAAGAAAACGAATCATCAGAAGAAGGCGTCGAAGTTAAGTACACACCCATGTCACTTTATCAACTGGCCGCGAAACTTTTCCAAACAGGGAGACTTGCAGTTGATGACATCATTCCTCACTTGCATCCATCCAAAATGACTCTGGAACTGGTTGCCAAAGAACGAGCTCATAGATCTCTAGCTGCGTGCCGAGGCGTTGGAAAGATCCGCTTGAATTCATCATCAGTGGAAGAATCTGAAAAGGACGCCGCAAGCAAAAGCGAGTCTGCGTATGCATCCCAAGTAAAAAGCGAAGATGCTCATAACCAACAGTATTGCCTCGTGGCAGGAATGATATCAATGGGTCAATGGGAAGCAGCCAAGAAACTAGCCGAAGACCTTGGGCGCCTCTCGAGCTGTCTGGACCACCCGTTGGTACTCAAGGTACTTTTTGAACAAATCGAGCTGTCCATACATCCCCTAGCTGTAAAACTCTTTCCGTCGCTCGTACAGGACAAGGATAGTTCATTGGGATCCTTTCCTGTCTGCGAAGATGCTGAGGGGTTTATGGAAATGATCGCCCCTGTTCTTGTAACATTGGCGCACAGATTGGCTTCCAACACCACCATATTTTTCCACATAGTTCGAATTCTGAATTCAATTTCGAATATCGAGGATAATTCTGTAGTTCTATCATTGTTGGATGCTAGCATCATGCCCTCGCTTTCTGTTCTTACATCACCAAACCCTTCGCTGGTTTTTATGATTTGGGATGTTGTCAAGGGATTACCTTTCACAACTCGATTCGGGTTGTATGAATCTTGGAGGGGAGAACGCTACACGGAGTCGCTTGTTCTTCGATTCACCCATGCTACCGTCAAGCATGAATCCAAGCAGGTGCTGAAGCGCGTGGCCAATGGCAAAGACGCAATGCGATTAGTGTCAAGGAGATTTGCTAAAGTATCGCATAACAACCCAATAGTGGCATTGTCAGCGCTGTTAGATAACATCCAATCTTACGACAATCTGATTCCTATTGTTGTGGACTCCATCAAGTACCTATCGCCTCTATCCTTTGATGTCCTTGCGTACCTGTTGATCGTCTATTTAGGCAAGGATGAGAATTCAAAAATCAAAGCTGATGGCCAAAGTCATTCACATTGGCTGCAATCACTTTGCAAATTCGCTGGATTTTTCTATCTCAAGTATCCTCATGTAGAGTTGAGAGGTTTGTTCAGTTTCATGATACGCCAGCTGACCCTCAATAGAAGTCTTGATTTATTGATTCTCGAGGATGTCATTGCTCGAATGAGTGGCGTCGATATCGTGGAAGACATTTCCGACGACACGCTCTTAGCCATGGCAGGTGGTGGTACGTTAAGGAAGCTTGCGAGGGCTTCTACAATTACAACCATAGAAAACAAGTATGGAGCCAGCGAACGTTTGGCAGAGACACTAAAGTCCAACAAGTTGATCATGCCTCTCTTGGTTCTGATGGCCCAGCAGCAGCAGACCATTCTATATGATACTAGCAGTAACAAGAATCTCAAGCTGATAGGACACAAGTACGATAAATGTGCATCGGTGCTGGTGCAGTTTACGGAGTTCCTTTCCTTTGCGGTGCCTGTTCAAGAACTGGCTTGTAACCATTACCTGCTTTCACTTGTAGATATGGTATCGGTGTACCACATGGAGCCAGAGGTGGCATTTCATATTACCCGACCCGTGATCGCCGCTGCCAATCACAGTGCTAACATCCTCGACGCCGAAACAGCTGCTCAGTGGCATATCGATGCAGACTATTTGGTGGATGTTTCAAAATACGTGATACAAGAACGCGGGTATTGGAAAGTACTTTCTCCTGATCTTTACGCAGTTTTCTGGGTCCTGTCTTTGTATGATGTGGTTGTCCCGCGAAAGAAATACGACGAAGAGATGAGTCGATTGCAAAAGACGACCGTAGACCCTTCATTGTCGGATTCCAAGAAGAGGAAAGAGGTGGATGCCATCGCCGACGCGGTCAAACAGTTGAAAGTTGAATTGGAGACGCAGAACAGTAATCGCACGAGGGTGTTAACTCTGATGGAGCAGAAGAAGAGTTCATGGTTTCCGCAAGGACCAATGGATGGTATGAGAGAATTTATTTCTCTGTGTGTATTACCCAGGGCCCTGTTCTCTGCGGAAGATGCATTGTTTGCCAGTCGTTTCTGCAAGATGCTTCATGACTTATCGGTTCCGGGATTCTGTACCATTTTCTTTTACGATTGCTGCATTAAATTTGTTGTCGCCAACTTATTCTGTGTTACAGAGCGAGAGGCAGGAAATCTAGGAATTTTCCTCAAGGATACTCTGGCAACATTTAACATATGGAGCAAAGACCAGAAGATCTTCAACAAGAGCATGTCGTCGAAACCAGGCGCTGTTGCTGATTTCAAAACCTCCGCCAAAATATCTTTCGTGGAGTTTCAGACAACAGTGAAAGAGTGGCAGGTTCATATTGGTACAGTATTCGGTCACGCATTTGAGTCCAAGTCTTACATGCAGATTCGCCCAGCCTTGGTTATCACCAGCAAACTTTTGGATTTCTTTCCCATGGCACAATCGGTGGCATTTGTGTTGAAAGAGAAGGCGGCCAGGTTGGGTGATATAGATTTACGCCAAGATATCAAAACGATGGCGAAGAGATACGAAGCGATGCTTGATAAAGCCATGAAATCAGGCAACCTTGAAGAAGACATTCCGAAACCGGCAACCACGAAGAAGAGATCTCGGTCTGAAATTGAAACATCGCCAATCCCGCATTCGAAAAGATCAAAACCTGACAAGGATGAAACTTCAGCTCCTGAGGAGAAAGAAAGTTCCATCACCAAGAAAGAAAGTTCTCAAGAATCCAACGTGTCGAAAACAGCAACGAACTCTTCCAAAGGGAGCCAACAAGGAAATAGCAGACACGATAGTCGCCATGATGGAAAGAGTTCATCTGATGCAAACGATAAGACTTCTCATTCAACAGATAATCGTGGAAAGGATATGAAGGGTCATACAAACGATAATAGAAATCGTGCCAATGCGAATAGAAGCCGGGGCAATGATAGCAAAAGTCAAATCAACGATACCAAGAGTCGAAGCAATGATAGCAAAAGTCAAGCTACTGATACTAAGAGTCGAAGCAACGATAGCAAAAGTCAAGTCAATGATACCAAAAGTCAAAGCAATGATAATAAAAGTCAAAGCAATGATAATAAAAGTCAACCCAATGATAATAAAAGTCGAAGCAATGATACTAAAAGTCAACCCAATGATAATAAAAGTCGAAGCAATGATAATAAAAGTCAAAGCAATGATAGCAAGAGTCGAATCAACGATAATAAGAGTCGAAGTAATGATGATAAAAGTCAAGCCAATGATAACAAGAGTCGAAACAATGATGCTAAAAGTCACAGCAATGACAATCAAAGTCGAAGCAATGATACTAAAAGTCACAGCAATGATAACAAGAGTCGAAACAGTGATACTAAAAGTCATAGCAATGATAACAAGAGTCGAAGCAATGACAATCAAAGTCGAAGCAATGATAACAAAGGTCAAGCCAATGATAGTAAAAGTCGAAACAACGATAATAAAAGTCGAGCCAATGATAATAACAGCCGAAGCAATGATACCAAAAGTCAATCCAATGATACTAAAAGTCGGAGTAATGATAATAAACGAAACCAAGATGATCGCAATGACAACAGGAGAGATTTCCGAGGAAGTAACAAACGAGGTAGAAGATAAATAGAATAATGATTTCATTTGCTTGTATTTTAGTCTATGGCCTTGGACCTGCCCTCACGACATCAGGATTATTAACAGCTGCATTAACCAGCCACGTAATCCCCTCTTCAATTCCAGCGCAAGTTAATGCACTTAACATCTGCAGTTTCTTCTCTCTTGATTTGTTTCCAATTTTGTCCATCTGAAAAACATCGTTGATCTCCTCGCGGGGTCTCGCTGTCGGTAAATCTTGTTTATTTGCACACAGTAATAGCGGAACTCCCGATAACTCTTGGTGGTTAGCGAGTGAATCCATTGCAGCTTTGGCTTCTTCAAACCTCTCTGTGTCCGCCGAGTCTAGCACGAACATCAAACCATGGGCTTCCGAGTAGTACTTTTCCCAAATGGATCGCAACGCAATCTGCCCGCCAAGATCCCAGAAAATAACTCTGCAATTGCTTATGTCCATTCGCCCTATGTTTAACCCTACCGTCGGCGGGATCTTATCCAACGGTATTCTAAGCCCTGCCTTTTGAAATATTCCTTTCATCTGCAGGTGTCAACAATGAAACAAAAACCGCCATACATTCACGTACCTGCTCCAGCAATGTTGTCTTGCCGGCATGATCCAAACCGATTATCAATATTTGAATTTCAGTCTTGGAAAACAACCAACTAAAAAGACCAGCCAATAGCGAAAACATAGGGGCTTCTTCGCCCACTACAACCTAGAATTGAGGATAGTCCCCGTTTCAAGTGTTTGAAATGGAAGAGCAGTACGTGCTATCCACTGAGGAAGAAGAACTTGTTAGTAACGTGCAGTCGAGTATCATTGAGGGGGATCAAGATTACCTTCCTGATAATAAGAAATCCAGTATTTCGGATATACAAGCGCTGTTGTCGAATCTTGGAGTGAGTAATGGGTCCACAACGTCTAATAATGGAGTCACCACAACCAACAGCGCTTTTATATCCTCAGCAATTAGACAGCTTATCCCTTCAATTGAGCTGCAATCTCTAACGAAACTTCAGATGGAGTCAACTCGTCTAATTGACAGCTCAGTTGAGGAACTTCAGTCTTTCAACACGATCTCAGAATCGAAGCGCAACGGAAATCAGGGCCAGGTTTTATCAGAGCAAGTTCATGTAAGTTTTTGCGCCATTTGAAATAGCGAAGAAGATATTCAATATTTGTAGCGGTTGCAAAAATTAATGAAGAGGATCGAATCCGTGTCTGGTCGTGTCGACAATCTACAGAAACGAATCAACCGAAAACAAATGAATGACACAGACGCAGACTCATTGCATACCATTTAGAGCATATTGGGTTCTATTACTCGTGTTCTTGTTTTATATATGGAGGAATTCGAATTTCGAGGACTCAGATGTTTCTCACTTGTAAAAAAATCTTGATTGGGAGACGATTGGGACGAAATTTTTAATTTCTCTTTTTAGACAGTAAAACTTGAACGATAATAGAAAGAATCAACCAGAATTCAAACTTACCACTATTTCAATAACTATAACTTGCTCCCTTGCACGAGAATGGAAATGGGCCTAAGAACCTTCAACATTATTCATCGAGCCAGGCTGCCTCGTCAACTATTTCATCCTCGAAGCCGGGTAAATGAATCGTTTTCCAGCATTGGATATAAAAGAAGAAATTGTAGCTATGATAAAATACATTACCAGTTTTATAGTCGGAGAATATTTGGCAGTGACCAAATCTAAATCACAAAAATTCAAATTTCAATATTCATCCCAAAGCATTAACAGTGGGATTCGAACAGCATCGTCATGATAATCAAATTAAAAGGGTAACAAAATTGGGAAATAATCGAGCATTGGAGTTGATTCCAAGGTTGGGATTACAATAATAATGGCATTTGGTGCAAGGTGTGTAAAGAGGTGTTGCCACTTTATAGCTTCTCGCTGAGTAAGAGGCACAGCATGGGATTTAAACCACATGCATGTATCAAGTGCAAAAGTAGAAAAGTGTCTCCTCTTTTAGGTTATCTCAAAACACAAGGAGTCGCAGCAAAAACCGTGGTCATGGGCCACCATCATTGCATGTTTCATGGATGGAAGAACAGTACATCAGACAGAATGGAAAATGTGCAATATCCGGAGGCAGTATGAGAGAAAATTTTGGAGATAATGACCTATATAATATATCACTTGAAAGAATTGATAATAATGCCGGATATACCAAAGGCAATGTGGTTTTCATTCGTGTGTGGCTGCAATATGGATTTTGGTATAATTTGAACCCGCAACAAATGTGAGACATTATTTATTGCGATAATGTACTCCATTATGGGTTTATCTTCAATGAGCAAAGATTTAACGAAGTTTTGATTCCAAATAAAGTCAAACGTCGAGCTCCAAGAAATTTATTTATAAAAAAGGACGAACTGGTAGATGTCATATCAAGGGTATGCACAGATTGTGATATTCGAAAAGGCGCCGATCTATATTCTGCAGCAGCAAGTTCGTAAAAATTTTGCATATCAAAACGTAATAAGAATTACCATTGTACAACACTTGGCTTTCTAAAGAGTAGCGCTCGTGATGCAAGACACAATTCCAAAGGCGAAACAAGAATTTGTCCAGAAACGACGAAAGTGGAGAAGCAGGTGATAATATTTTCAATCTCACTACCAATGCTGCTATTGCACGAAATGGAAGGTATATTTTGATAGGTATCCCACTTCAAAATAGAAGAAACCACCCTCAACAAGCATCGCCTGACAGAATCGGCAATAGTCAAGAAAATATTCAAATGATTGTTGCACTGCTAAATATATATCTGAAACCCAGCAATGAAGAGTTTCAAAAGGTTCGTCCCCGTTTTTTCAGAAGGTATCGGTATTTGAATTGCATAAACAACATCACAAAAAGACCCTTTTAAGTTCCCTATTTTCTCTATCTCATAATTTAATTACCCATACTAAGGGTTATAAGATCTCGATGCTTGAAAGGGATTCCTTCGAGGCGCACGAACGCCAGTGCTTCAACATTATAATAAGTACCAGGTATGATACCTTCTGAGTTTAAAGCGTTTTTGAATTTTGAAATTCGAAGTGAAATGCGATACGCCCCCCCCCGTATAAAGAAGTTGTACTAAGATGTTGCCTTCATGGGATGACAAAACTATCACGACGATGATTAAAGGTTGTGAAGAAGCACTTGAATCAGTGGCCATGAATAATATTTCAGGACTCAGTGATGTTGAAGACCGTCTTTGCACCCTCGCATTAGCTTATCTTCTGCAAGATGATAATTTAAGTCCCCGTTTCTTGTACAAGCGAATTTGCTCATGTACAGGCACATCCTTTGTACAGTTGGAGAAAACGAAACGCTTAGCAGAAACTCTAGCCAGCAGATCGTTCGCTGAGTTTTTTCAATTGGTAAGTTTTGCATCTCCATTTTCTCAATTGAATCGTTCACCACTTGTAGCTCGATACTATTGAAAAGGGAGACGAATCTGTTATTTGGAACTATTTGAAAAACGCCCTGAAAATGCTTAGAGAACGAACTCGATTGAACCTTGCTGTTCTCATGGAGCAGTCATTTGCATCCGTCAGTGTGTCATCGGTACACAACCAATTAGGCCTTTCAGAGCCCGACGCGGCTCTTTTTTGTACCGCAAGAGGCTGGATTGTAGAAGAAGGATTTTGGATCCTTACAGCATCAGAGTCGATTGAAGGAAAAACTGTTGGAGCGGCTGAATTAGGTGAAATGTTTGCTGGCATCACGTTGCTGGAGTCTACTTTAGGAATTGATATCAAGTCTTTATTGTCCAATAAGAACTAAAACAGCGTGACATTTTAAATGATTGGTGTAGTTTAAATTACAATTATTGTTTAAAGAGTTGAGGCTATGATGGTTAGTTTGTGTGTTTTCTTTCCAAATTTCGCTCTTGCAGAGTCTTTTGAAATTATCCGCGGCAAAACGATGGCTAATGGACGATATTCAGTTTCCGAAACAACCACAATTTTATTTTCAGATATATCCACATCCACTTGAGCAAAACTGGAAAGCAGAGGCAGGCTCACAGTCACCGATATTTCATTCTCCATGTCTTTGAGTGAATACTCGGGAATCAAGCCGGCGATTGGAGTTTTATCGATTTTATTTTCATCCTTGTGCAGATCACACTGACTGACTATTTCATCGGTATGATTGAATACTTCATTGGAATGACTGACGGGAGGTGACAAGCCAAGTGCTCCTAATGAGTGAGACATTTGAGCGAAGAAACTATTGAGGTCATTAGTGTCTGCAATCTTCTCTTTAGAAATAGATGATGCTGCTAATTCACTGTCAGCCAATTCCGCCAACTTTTCAAATTCATCAGCACCTTGAGTTTGGACATTCTTCATCATTTCTGAAAACAAGTTGCTTTCTTTTGGTGTGTTTTCTTTCGTTTTTTTTTCGTTTGTCAAGTTCTCTTTTGGTTTCCCGTGAGCTTCCATGGCCAGCCTGGCATCCTCATCAGACATGTTGTTGAGGTCAATAATGCGTGATTTCTGGTAAATGGAAGTTGGAGTTCCTTCTTTAGATCCTGAATCTCCATATAAAACACCATTCGTGTTCTGCAGAAAACCCTTTTTTACGGCAGATACTTCTTCGATTAAAGCTTTCTTTTTCGGCTTCGATTCAGGACGAGGCAGAATTTCAATGGAGGCAGGATCGTTCATCGAGTTGCTCAAAGCACCCATTAGATCTTGGGGTGATTGAATCATAGAAGCCGCTGGAGGGGCTACTGGAGAATCTGTGTAAGGCTCCTTTGTTGTTGACAGTGGTGCCTCTACAGCACCCACTTGAAAAAACGATTCAATCGAAGACCCGTCTTCTTCATCAAATCCTTTGTAAGCAGATTTGATGAGTTTATATTGACGGGAAAGTTTCCCTCTTGTTTCTTGCTCACACCAATGCAATGCTAAATCTACAACTTGGAGTTTGAAAGAGTGAAACTGGGCTGCTTGTTCGATAACCCAAGGATTAAACACAGCATCAATAGCCATTGCATCCGAGTCCACCACATTTCTGGGAGTTCCAACAGCAATAGGGATACTTAATCCGGAAGTATTAACTCGTGCATCTCCGGAAACCGATTTACCGGCAGCGTCCATAGGAGCTTCAACTCCTCGAAACCCGCAACAGTTGATGAACACCTTTCGTGCACTGCAAACAAGCGACGTTTTCACACAAAAAGAACGTTGCGGTCGAAAGCCACGAGATCGAGAGGCAGCTTTTTGCTGCTCTTTCTTGGCTATGTCCATCTGTTCGTCAAGGTACTCGTGATACGCGACAGGATTGTTCTCAGCCATGTCAGTCAGCATATCCCACATACCTTCAGCTTCGTCACCTAGATCGTCGACATCCATTCCCATCCTCTTCGCCATGGAAGACAGACTGGGTTTGCCTCCCGATGACGCATTCATTGCCTTGATAGTGTTCATCGACAAGAAACGTTAAATTCCGTTAATTACAGTGTCTACCGTCATGTGATTTGAAAACCAGTGGTTTCATAGGTTCTAGCATACTATGAGTCAAGTTCGCCCAGGTATGATTCCTGACGATGACGAAGAAGGGGAGCAATTTGAAATCATTGGAGCATCCGACTCTTCTGAAGAAGAAGACATTGATGAGTCCTCCGATATTATTAGTTCCGACGATGAAGATGATTTTGCAATAAAGAATCAGCGTGAGCTCCAAGGTGACGAGGATGTGCGAGCGGAAGGGGACCATTCTTCGGACGAGGAGCATGAAAGGAACACTATTGGTAACGTCCCTCTTCATTGGTACGACGAGTTTGATCATATCGGATATGACAAATCTGGAGCCAAAGTGGTCAAGTCGCAAGGGATGGATGAGGTTGACAAATATTTAGCCAGTAAAGATGACCCGTATTACAGGCGATCAGTATACGATGCTAAGAACGACCGTAATGTTGTACTAACCGACCGTGAACTCATCATGGTGCGACGCATGATGGAGTCCAAATTCCCTGAAGCAGGATTCGATCCAGAACCAGACTACATCGACTATTACACAAGTGAGAAAATGATCACGCCTATGAGTTCCGTTCACGAACCCAAAAGACGCTTCATTCCAAGTAAATGGGAGAGAATGAAAGTCATGAAAATCGTTGCTGGAATTCGAGCTGGAACCATTTCTGTAGGGCAAAAACCGCCTCCAAAAAAACCTGAATTCTACCTCATGTGGGGAGAAGATGACCAAATAGACGAGATCAAGAAAAGAAGAGGCCCCCGACATATTCCTGCACCGAAAGTACCGTTGCCTGGACATATTGAATCGTATCATCCTCCTGCGGAGTACCTGCCTTCTCCTGACGAAATTGAAGAATGGAATAATGCTCATGAGTCGGAGCGTAAACTGAATTACCTGCCTTCCGATTTCGGTTCTCTTCGTAAAGTTCCTGCATATTCGAATTTTCTAAAGGAACGGTTCGAGCGTTGTTTGGATTTGCATATGTGTGCTCGGAAGGAAAAACGTCGTTTGAATATAGACCCCGAGTCGCTGGTTCCTAAATTGCCTAAACCGGAAGAACTTCGTCCTTATCCAACAACATTAGGAGTTACCTATTTTGGAAACTACAATAATAGAGTTCGTAGTCTCGCAATTAGTCCATTGGGAGATCTTTTAGCTTCTGGTGGCGATGATTGCATATTACGAATATGGGAAGTGGAAAGCGGCAGATGTTTAGCTACGTACGATCTTTCCCGTGAAGCCGAACTACCAGAGAATGTTGATAGCGATGAAGAGGAAGAGGGCAACATTGGAGATCGAGCGTACATATCCAAGGTGTCTTGGAATCCCAATATGGCCTACCGGGTTATTGCCGTCGGTGTAGGCAACAAGATTGTCATCGTACATGCTGGTGCTGCCACTGCAGGTGCATCAGAACATTGTAAGACAACGTTTGATCTTTTAACAGGTTCCAAATTTCAAATGGCGGTGGATGATGACGAAGATGATAAACATGCAGAAGCTATGAAATTAAGTGCGTCGATATCTGAATGGACCCAAAAGGGCACTATGGACGCTCCATCAGATATGTCTGTAGGTTCATTCTGTCAAACAACTATTGCGTTTTTAGAAAACAACTGTGGTACTGTTGTCGATCTGGCATGGCATGCGAAAGGAGAATACCTCGCCTCCGTTTGTGATTCAAAGAAGTTTAGTTCCCAAGTAACCATTCACCATATTACCAAACGCATGTCCCAGCGTCCCTTGAAAACAGATCATGCGGAACGTGTGCAGAAAGTTCTTTTCCATCCAAACAAACCCATTTTATTCATCGCCAACAAGAAGAACGTGGATGTATATCATCTTTTGAAGCAAGCAAGAATCCGTCAACTACCTACCGGTTCCAAGTGGGTTTCCAGCATGGCAATTCATCCATTGGGAGATAATCTCGTTGTGGGGTCCTATGACAAACGCCTAACTTGGTTTGATTTGGATATGGGTTCGAAACCATTCAAGACTCTAAAATATCACTCCCTCGCAATTCGTCAAACGGTTTTTCATCGACGTTTCCCACTTCTAGCTTCTTGTGCTGATGACGGAAACATTCATGTCTTTCATGCCAGAGTCTTCGAAGACTTTGCCAAGGACCCGTATGTTGTTCCAGTGAAAGTCTTAAGAGGACATACGCAGACATCAGATGGTCTTGGAGTGCTGGATTGTGTTTTCCATCCAACTCAACCATGGATATTCACAGCTGGTGCGGATGGCCGTGTACAGTTGTTTCAAAACCTAGGGTAGTCTTTAATTTTAAATACAATCAGGACTTTAAAAATTCATGTCCCAAGAAATCTCAAATAACGCATAGACGTATCTTCATAAAACACAAATGCTCCCCAATAATAGTAGTGTACACACTTTCCCTCGCGGGTTTCTTTCATAATCGTTTTTTTTTTTTTTTTTTTTTTTAAACAAACAGAAGATAATTTTTTTTTCAACCACAAAAATCGTTTTTTTTCAACAACAACCACAATCGATTTTTTTAAAACTACTAGTCGTGGCTCACAGCCATCAAATGCTATTTTCTTAATAAACA
>Ga0105055_10008920_pt1 | contig 12930 bp, 9 predicted proteins | sample BON03_FD_78090 | JGI IMG/M metagenome (GOLD analysis project Ga0105055, IMG submission 78090) | Freshwater microbial communities from Lake Bonney liftoff mats and glacier meltwater in Antarctica - BON-03 | ecosystem: Environmental > Aquatic > Freshwater > Ice > Glacier meltwater | place: Lake...
AGAAATGCTCCCATGCTGACGACGTCCGTCGCGGTCGTTAGGAAGATGCTCGATGCCGTGGCCGGGTCCGCTCCAAATCGCTTCAACGTCGTAGGGACGATCACTCCAGCCACACCGCTGACGACACAGGCGAACACCATGGCCAACCACGTCACGATTGCGAGTCCGAGAGCCTTATCGTTATTCTGAGAAGCGGCGTAGGCGAACATTCCCAATCCGGCAGTGATACCGACCAATGCCCCATTGAAGAATCCAAGCACCGCTTCCTTGAACATCGCCGGCACAGCTTGCCCTGGCTTCAACTCGCCGAGTGTCATGGCGCGGAGTGTGACGGCCAAGGATTGACAACCGGTGTTGCCGGACTGCCCGGCAAGGACTGGAAGAAAGACGGCCAGCAGAACGATTTGCTCCAGGGTTCCCTCATAGAAGCCAACCACGGCTGCCGCAACGAACGCCGTTAAGAGATTCAATTGCAGCCAAGGATGCCGATACATGAGGCTTCGCTTCCACGGGGTGGAAAGCCGTTCCTCTTTCTCAACACCGACCATGCTACCCGCTTGGGCGCTGAGTTCGATGGTCTGCTGCTCAAACATTTGCTGGCCGCGAACCAGACCGACCAGTTTCCCTCCCGCATCAACCACGGGGTAAATCGGATAATGCTTGTCGAGCGTGAGCTTCATCGCGTCGAGCAGCGGGGATTGCGCCGTGAGCGCAAACACGTTCGTAAGCATCACTTCTTCGAGGCGCTTTGTTTTGTCGGAGAACAAAAGATCCCGCATCGTGATGACGCCTACCAGGTGACCATCAGGCTTCGTGACAAAGCCGTAGGTGATAAATGCCTTCTGCACCATCGGTCGCAAAGCTTCGATGGTTTGTTCCACCGTTTGCTCAGGACGAAAGACCGCAATCGGCGGCTCCATAATCCGACCCACCGAATCTTCGGGATACGGCTTGGGGATTTCCCATGGCGTGTCAATGATCGAGTGTGCTGGCTGAGGTGCGGGATTTGACATGAGATTTTTGAGTGGAGGTAAAAAACCGAAGCGAAACGGAAACGATCTAAATCAATAGATAATCCGCACCGGCGTGTTGAGCGGCGCATGGGCGAAAAAGTCTTGGATTACCGACTTACTCACCCGGATACAACCATGCGAAGCCGGAGACCCCGGGACGGGGATGGGTCCCTGATGCAGTCCGATGCCGCTTTTGGTCAGGCGCATCCAATAAGGCATTTCAGCACCCTCAAACCGACCTCCCGGTGGTGGCGGGTGCAGACGCACATCCGCACTTTCCTTGACGATATTTCCATCCATATCGTAATTAGTGCCGTAGAGGTTGGACCTCTTCTCGACCAGTTTCTCAATGATCTTATAGCTGCCGGCAGGAGTGCCGAATCCTTCGCGCCCGGTAGCTACGAGGGTGACACCGACGAGTCGCGAGCCTTGGAAAAAATAGGCGCGCTGCTCAGTGAGGTTCACCGTGATCGAAACGGGGCCGCCACCAGGCGAAAGTCCGTCCCAGTAACTCACATCATCAGTGACTTCGTGAACTCCTGGTGCAAAGACGGCCCGCGGATCTACGCGTCCGCCCAGGTAAGGAGTCCTCGGGACTGAAGTGCAGGCAGACAAGGCGAGCACCACTAGCACCGCGCACGTCCATTGCGAACGGCTGCGGATGGTGGATTTGAAAGTCTGCATGGTAGTCGTGTAGCACAGGATCATCGGATCACCAAAAAGAATCCCATCCAAATCCCTCCGAATATTCAACCCACTACAGGCCTCGGGCGTCGGCCAAAAATTGATGTCCCCACCCGGACCAGCGTAGCGCCTTCCTCGATCGCAACGGAAAAATCATCACTCATCCCCATCGAGAGTGCGGGGAGGGAAGTGCCCGTGGTGCTGACTAACTCGTCCCGCAGCTCGCGGAGAGAAACGAAGTATTTCCGAGCATCTTCAGGTTTTTCCACCGCAGGAGGAATTGCCATGAGGCCCTCGATATCCACACTCCGAAGTGCCAGCAGGGAATCCATGTTTTGTTTCAATGCTTCGCGGTCAAATCCAAACTTAGTCGCTTCTCCAGCCACATTCACCTCCAAAAGAATCCGCGCCCGCAATCCCATCTCACACGCAATACGGTCCATTGCGAGCGCACAGTCGGCAGAATCAATTCCATGAAACAAAACAAAATGCGGCAGTGCCTTGCGGATTTTGTTTGATTGGATGTGCCCGATAAAGTGCCACTGGATCGCTTGTGGGAGGTCCGGGATTTTCGCAAGCGCCTCCTGCACGCGACTCTCGCCAAAGATCCGCTGGCCTTCATCCCACGCCTCCCGAATCGCCTCCGCAGGATGTGTCTTCGAAATAGCAATCAAAGTCACATCTTCCGCCTGTCGGCCGCATCGCTCAGCCGCGACGGCGATTTCACCCTGAATTTTTCGTAAACGATCCGCGATAGTTTCCATTAGAAAGATTTTTTCGTATGTGAGTTGATATTAGTAATTCTTATACTACCTTGGGGACTATGCAAATCGAGACTTTCAGGGTTTTCAAAGATTTGGTTGAAACAGCAAGTTTTTCGAAGGCGGCGGAGTCGAACGGGATCACGCAAAGCGCGGTGAGCCAGCAGGTGCGTGCGATTGAGAAGCGTTTTCGGGTGCGTTTGATTGAACGCGGGCGGAAGTTTTTTTCTCTCACGGCGGAGGGGAAGGCATTTCTTACTGCAAGCCGTGACATCCTTGATGCCTACGACAACCTCGATAATCGGATTCAGTCGATTTCGAATGTGGTTGCGGGCGAAGTGAATGTCGCGACGGTGCTGAGCATTGGCCTGCACGAGCTCCCGCCGTATTTGCACGCGTTTCGAAAATCGCATCCCGGTGTGGATGTGCGAGTCGACTATTGCAGGTCCAATGAGGTCTACGATGCCGTTTTGGAAAGCCGATGCGATCTCGGATTGGTTGCCTATCCATCCCGGCGTCGGGGATTGCGAGTGATGACCTTTTGGCGGGACCAATTAGTGATCGTGTGTTCGCCTGGCCATCGGATCGCCCGCCGACGCGGAAAGGTGCGGTTGGAGGCGCTCATGGATACGAAGTTTGTGGCATTCGAACCGGATCTGCCCACGCGAAAAGAAGTGGATCGGAGGCTCCGTCAACACGGCGTGCGGATCCGACCGATCCTGGAATTCGACAATATTGAAACAGTGAAACGCGCCGTGGAAATCGAAGGCGGCGTGTCGATTGTGCCAGCGCTGTGCGTGCAAACAGAGGTGGCGGCAGGCCATCTCGTTGCGCTGGAAATCGATGCGCCGGACATGTGGCGCCCGCTGGGTGCGGTGATGAAATCCTCGGTAGCGGGGCCGCCCGCAGTGAAGGAATTTTTGTCGATGCTTGAAAAAACAGACTTGGGTCGGAGCTAGGAGGCACTCACACTCCCGTCATGGTTTCACAAGAACTAGCAGCTTCCGCGGTCGGCCTCATCGGTGGCAGTGGATTATACCAGTTGGAGGGGATTTCCGATATTCAGGAACTTGTAGTTGATACACCATTTGGTCCGCCATCTGACGCCATCATCGCAGGCACGCTGGCGGGTCGCCGGGTGTATTTCCTTCCCCGCCACGGTCGCGGGCACACGATTGCTCCTCATGAAATCAATCATCGCGCCAATATTTACGCCTTAAAATCCCTAGGTGTTCGCTGGATCATCTGCGTAACGGCCGTCGGCAGTTTGCAGGAACAGTATGCGCCCAGAGACATGGTGCTCCCATCGCAATACTTCGACCGCTCAAGCCGGAGGTCGGAACACACCTTTTTCGGCGGGGGCATCGTGGCGCATGTCGGGTTTTCCGATCCGACGAATGGCACCCTCCGCGGAATCATAGCTGACGCGTCGAAGGAAGAAGGCGTCACTTGCCATAATGGCGGCACGTATGTGCATGTGGACGGTCCTGCCTTTTCGACGCGCTCAGAGTCGGAGTCGTATCGCCATCTTGGATTTGATGTGATTGGTATGACCAATCTCCCCGAGGCAAAACTTGCTCGAGAAGCCGAGATCGCCCTTGCCACGATCTCATGCATCACGGACTACGACTGCTGGAAAACCGATGTGGAGCCTGTCTCAGTGAAGACCGTCGTCGGGCACTTGACGGCAAATGGAGCCGCTGCCAAGCGGATCCTCGAACGCGTCATTCCTCAAATTCCTCCCGGAGCAAATGAACCTGAACACCGGACACTAGATCATGCTATTGTTACTCAAAGACCTTATTGGCCGAATGATACACTTGACAAATTGGACGCGCTATTGTCCAGATTCCGATAAATACCTAATGATTGCTTCCCGTACTTTCCTGGCATCGTGCTTCGCGGTGTTTCTCAGCTTCACCGCGTGCCAATCTGTGCAGACTCAAGGCGTGCCCATCGTCGATGCAGACGAGGCTGCTCCCGGCAGAAATTTGAACACCGGGCCGCAGGTGCCTGCCAGCTCTATCATGGTGGGAGTAGAAGATCCGGTTGCTGCAAATGTGGTGGCACCCGTAGTGGTTGCTCCTCCGACGCCCAAGCATGCTTACAACAGCGTCGACGTCGATGGACCGTATATCGCGCTGACCTTCGATGATGGCCCGCACCCGGTTCACACGCCGAAGCTGCTCGATATCTTGAAGGCAAGCGGCGTGAAGGCGACATTTTATGTGGTTGGCCGCTCGGTTGAAACGTATCCGGACATTGCGCGCCGCATTGTGGCCGAGGGGCATGAAATCGCCAACCACACGTGGAGCCATCCGTCATTGAGCAAACTCGGAGCGGCATCGGTGAAACGAGAGATAGATCGCACCACCGAAGTGATTCGCTCGGTGACCGGTGTTACGCCAAAAACCATGCGCCCGCCGTATGGCGCGACCAACGCGCGATTAAATAAACGTATGGACGAGGAATTCGGAATGAAGGTCATCATGTGGTCCGTGGATCCCTTGGATTGGAAATACCGCAATGCCTCGCGCGTCACGAGCGAGATTGTGACGAATACCAAAGCCGGTGGGATTGTTCTGGCCCATGACATCCATCCATCGACCGTCGCGGCAATGCCTGCGACAATCGACGGGCTGAAGGCCAAAGGATTCCGATTTGTCACGGTAATCGAGCTGTTGGCAATGGAGCGTGGCAGCACGCGGGCAGCGGGAGATGAAATTGCGTTGGGCACGGTCTCCAGACCTGCCGAACCAGCCGCTCCCGAAGCGACGCCGTTTGTTGTGACTCGCACCGCAATAGAACCTTCAGCTTCTCCAGCGCCGCAGCGGCAGCAGTAGTAGGAAGCCTGCGGATCGCTAGTGTTCCCGACGGCACCTTGTCGGAAGGCCTGATGGTTTTTTACATCTCCGCACGGGGGAGATACGTTTACACTTTCACTAATTCCCTATGCCCAAAACCTCATCCCGTCACTCCAAGCCCCTCGGCCCCACGACACGTGGCGTCCCCGCGCAGATTCGCACTCCACGTCAGACCTCAATAAGCAAACCTGGGGTTGCTGCTACTGCCGCTGCATCGGCAGAGTTTTCATTTTCGCTCAAGCCGGAGGAGGTTTTCAAGCACCTTTGCCGATTTGTTATCGGGCAAAATGAGGCGAAAAAAGTCCTGAGTGTTGCGCTCTGTGATCATTTTCAGCACGTCCGAATGTCGCTCTCTGGAAGTCCGGCGCGGTTCTATCAAAAACAAAACGTTCTTCTGATCGGCCCTACCGGTGTTGGAAAGACGCACCTGATTCGGTCCGCAGCAGAGTTGATCGGTGTGCCATTTGTTAAGGCGGACGCAACGAAATTTAGTGAAACCGGCTACACGGGTGGCGATGTGGATGACCTCGTGCGTGATTTAGTACGGCGCTCGGGTGGTGACGTGCGTCGCGCCGAGCACGGAATCATCTATCTGGATGAAATTGACAAGCTGGCGTCCAGTCAGGAATCCGGATCCCGCGATGTCTCAGGGCGCGGAGTGCAGACGAATTTGCTGAAGCTGATGGAAGACGGGGAAATCCCGCTTGTCTCGCCCAATGACGTGAATGGACAGCTCCAAGCCGCCATGTCCGCAGCGCGCGGGAATTCAGCCGGGGGAGGGGATTCGGTTTCAACAAAAAATATTCTCTTCATTGCGAGCGGTGCGTTTTCCGGATTGGATTCTATCGTCCGCAACCGTATTGTCGCATCGACGAAGCCGGGGCAGGAGTCTCGCGCCAAGCCGCTCGGCGAGAGCGCTGCGTTGGCGCAGGCTTCCACGGCCGATCTCATTCGGTTCGGATTGGAACCTGAGTTCATTGGCCGTCTGCCGGTTCGTGTTTCGTGCCACGCGCTGGACACCGACGACTTGTTTGATGTGTTGCGCAAGAGCGAGAGCAGCTTGATCCATCAATACGAGCGGGCCTTTGCCGCTTATGACATCCGGTTGACATTTGCCGATGATGGCCTCCGGGCGCTCGCCGCGCTGGCACGCGATGAACAAACCGGGGCGCGTGGGCTGATGACGGTGATGGAAAGGGTTTTCCGCGACCTGAAATATCGTCTTCCATCGGCTTCGGTAAAGCGTCTGACTGTGACCGCGCGAGTGGTCGCCGATCCGACGTCTGAGCTTCGGCGGTTACTCGCACGCCCTCGGAAGTCCGCTGCAAAACACCAGACAACCTCGCAGGGGTAGCTGTCTCAGCCAAAGTTTTTTATCCGCAATGAGAAACTAAACGCTCGCCGTGGAGGCGGTTTGCCAGCGACATTTGGCGGGTTCATGCGCATTGTCTTTGCTTCTTTGGGTTCTTTGGGCGACTTGCATCCGTTGCTCGCGATTGCCCGCGCGGCAGAAAAGCGTGGACACGTTGCCGTGGTTGCGGCGTCGGAGGTTTATCGTGATTATGTGACCTGTCTGGGATTTGAGTTTTTTCGGATCCGCCCGGACTTCCCCCACGATCCGCAACTGCTTGCACACCTGTTTCATCCCCAGTTGGGGCCCGAGCGGTTGATGACGGAGCAGGTGTTCCCGCAAGTGAAGACGACTTTTTCGGATCTTATGGAGGCAACTGTAGATGCGGATTTTATGGTGGTCGGGGAACTGCTTTACGTCGCGCCCATGGTGGCTGAAGTGCGTGGGATTCGATGGGCCAACGCCATCCTCGCACCCACCTCGTTCCTCTCTGCCTGCGACCCATGCGTGCTCGCTCCCGCACCAGTACTGTTCCATTTGCGAAAATTTGGCCCATGGCCGCATCGGGTAATTTTTTGGTTTGGCCGATTAATGACAAAACGATGGAGTGCCCCCTTGCAGGCCTTCCGAAAGGAAATGGGATTCGCGGCGGGATTAAGTCCGGTCTTTGACGATAAACATTCCCCATGGCTCGTGCTGGCTCTTTTTCCGCGGATCTTGGCCGCACCGCAACGGGATTGGCCACCAGCCATGGTGCAAACGGGGTTTCCATTTTTCGAGCAGTTTGCTTCCGACGAAGTTTCCCGGCAACTCAGCGAATTCCTCGCGCAGGGGGATCCGCCTGTGGTGGTTACTTTGGGGTCATCGGTGGTTTACTTTTCTGCGGATTTTTATGCCATGGCGGTTACGGCGATCCAACAACTAGGGAAACGTGCCATCCTGCTTGCGGGTCCGAATGCGATCCGTGTGCCTCTTCCCGCCACGATGCTTCGGTTGGACTATGCGCCGCTGGCCGCTGTCCTGCCTCACGCGTCCGCCGTCGTACATCAAGGAGGCATCGGAACCTGCGCGGAGTCACTGCGGGCGGGGATTCCGTCGGTGGTGGTGCCCTTCGGTTACGATCAGCCGGACAATGGCGAACGCTTGCGCCGCCTCGGAGTGGCTGCAGTCATCGATCGAAAACGGGTCAGCGCGGAGTCGTTGGCTGCCGCGTTACGACAAGTTTTGGAGACGCCTGGTTCGGTGCAGAGACTCGCTGAGATCCGGAAAGCGATGCACCCCCAGCAGGAAATGGCGGCAACCATGGATGCGATCGAACACGTAGCAAGAAACTGCAGGAAGATAATTGGAAATGAGTGATCAAAACAAGGATGGGCTGCCTGAGGCCTCTGAAACCAAGGTCCCGATTCGTCCGGAATCACTGCTCCGCGCAGCGAGGATTTTTCGCTATCTTGGCCCCTACCGGTGGCGATTTTCCGCAGCCGTAATTACTTTGATTGTCTCCACTGCGGTTGGGCTGTCGTTTCCTTACCTCGTCGGGATGCTACTCGATAGTTCATTGCCGCAGAATCTTTCTTCGGTCCCGGTGGGATCCTGGCAGGGAGACATCAATACGATCGCGCTGGTTCTCCTTGGCACGCTTGCCGCGCAGGCGTTCTTTTCCTATTTCTCGACGGTTTGGTTTTATAGCTGCGGTGAACGGGCACTGGTTGACCTGCGCCGGGATACCTTTTCGCGAATGATTGGAATGTCGATGACGTTTTTCTCCGAGCGACGGGTGGGGGAACTCAGCAGCAGAATGACCAGCGACCTGACGCTGATCCAAGAAACGTTCACCATGACTGTTGCGCAGTTTTTGCGTCAAAGCATCCTGATGACCGGGGGTGTGGTTCTGGTCGCATTTACCTCATGGCGGCTTACTGCACTGATGCTGTCCACCTTTCCGGTGCTCGTGCTGGTGGCGATTCTTTACGGGAAATTCATCCGGCGCTACGCACGGGATGCCCAGGACCGTATGGCTGATGGAGTTACGGTGATTGAGGAATCATTGCAGGGGATCGCAAACGTCAAAGCCTTTGGAAACGAGCGGTTCGAAGTGGGAAGATACGCTGCCGCACTGGATGGGTTTTTGCGCGTGATCCTAAAAACTGCCCGCCTCCGGGCGTCGATGATTTCGTTTATCATCTTCGGGATATTCGGGTCGATTGTCCTCGTATTCTGGTACGGCGCACACCTTATGCAAACCGGGGCGTTGACTTTCGGCGAACTCACCCGATTCATCCTATACACCACCTTCGTCGGGGGATCCGTCGCATCGTTTGCCGATGTTTTCAGTCAGGTCCAAAAAACTCTCGGGGCCACCACGCGTGTGCGGGAGCTCCTCGATGAAATTCCAGAGATTGATGTGCGCTCCGAAGTGAGCGGCTCCGACCAACGCCGTTTGCGGGGCGACGTGAAGTTTGAAAATGTCAGCTTCCGGTATCCTTCGCGCCCTGAATCAGCGGTGCTGCGTGGCCTTTCGCTGCACGCCGATGCCGGTGAAAAGATTGCGCTGGTCGGCGCAAGCGGTGCGGGGAAATCGACAATCGTTTCGTTGCTGCTGCGGTTCTACGACCCCGATTCGGGGCGTCTCACGGTGGACGGGCGTGTTCTTGCCGAATTTCCTCCGACGGAGCTTCGTACGCATCTCGCAATCGTGTCCCAGGAAGTGATGCTTTTTGGTGGCACGATTGCAGAAAACATCCGATACGGTCGTCCCACCGCGACGATGGAGGAAGTAATCGAAGCCTCTCAGCAGGCGGCCTGCCACGAATTTGTTTCCCGGTTTCCTGAAGGGTACGAAACGATTGTCGGTGAGCGGGGCGTAAAACTGTCCGGCGGGCAGCGCCAGCGCATCGCAATCGCCCGTGCCCTGCTGAAAAATCCCTCCATCCTGATCCTGGATGAAGCGACGAGCGCCCTCGACTCGGATAGTGAACGGCTTATTCAGCAGGCACTGGATGTCCTCCTCACCGGTCGAACAGCGATTATCATCGCCCACCGGTTATCCACTATCAGGAAGGTGGACCGGATTTATGTGATTGAGGACGGTGCCGTTCTGGAGTCCGGGACCCACGATGACTTAGTTCAGCGCGAAGGCGGAAGGTATCGCCACCTTGCGGAAATGCAGCTCTCCTGACGGGTTTCGATAGCGTACGGCGACGGGGGTGCCACATACCTGGGAAGATAACCGGCATACATGCCCACCCCACCGGCAATCCGGAGGAAATATGGCATCGGCGCTCCACGAAATCGGGTGCCTGCCGGACGGGAATCCCGTCGCATGCCGACATTTGCAACTACGACATGCCCAGCGGAGTCCACGTAGTTCCATAGAGATTAAAGACATGATCACGGTTTTCTTGAACAATAAAAAACCGCCCTGCAGGCGTGCAGTATCCTTCGCGACCGCTTGATATAGGTGCCCATACCCACCATAACTCCATCCTTGAGAAAGTAAGCCCGCTGCTCAGATCGGCTGGTGGCTGTTGATGGCCGACCGGCAACACTGTCCCCCCGCCACCAATAATCAGGCTCCGAAGCACCAATTTGTGCTTTCGTCTTTCCTCGCTTGCGGGCTTGACGCCGCGCCTCTTTTTCTTTGCGTGCCGGGCGTCGGGCCTCATCCTTCGCCCGGCGGGCGCTGAGCTTGGGATCAGTGACCACGTTTCATTCTGAATCGATGAAAACCACGGCCCCATCAGCACGGAGGATTTGGGTGTAGGCCGGATCGTAAAAGTAGGGGCTATGCTAACTCGTCTCAGAACACGCCGCAAACCCGGACTTAAGAACCACCGTCGCAAAATCCCTGAACCCAATCTATATCACGCGCTTTTCTGCAGATCGGAAATCGATAGGGTATTGATCCGATGAAATACCCATGTCAATTCAAAGACGGTTGAAGCTCTAAACGAGGTGTTTTTTCAAATGCCCGGCAAGGGTCGCTCCCAAGGCCCGAATCTTGGAAGCCTGCTTGGGATCAGCAAGGTTACCGTCGGCATCGAGAGCGCTGTGCGCCGACGCAACCGCCACCTGATCTGGCAGCATCGTAATTCCAAGATTGCCTAAAATATCGCGTAGGTGTGTCAAGCCGCGCAATCCCCCCAATCCCCCCGGCGACGCCGAACAGATCACCGCCGATTTACCAGCAAACGCCACCAATGCAGGCTCATCCTCGGTTTCGGCGCGGGATACCCAGTCGATCGCATTTTTCAGCGCTCCCGACACGCTGCTGTTGTATTCGGGTGACGCAATGATGAGACCGTCATGATCGCGAAAGAGGGATTTTAACCTTTTCGCGTCGGCAGGCATTCCATGTTCTGTCTCGAAATCTTCACTGAACAGGGGCAGGTCAAAATCCGAGAGAGCAATCACTGTCACGACAGCACCCGCTTGGCGTGCACCATCGGCAGCGATATACGCCAATTTTTGATTGAACGATTGCCGACGGAGGCTGCCACCGAAGGCTAAAATGCGAGGCTGACTGGACATGATATTTGGATTAGATGGTGAGGAGGTGGGTTTGTGTTCTGATTCAGTAGACAAGAACACCACGGGTTCGTCTAGCAGGGAAGCGCGATGCGGAGCGTTGCGCAGCCGATTAACGCGCCGCTTCCACGAGTATCCTGCGAATCTCCTCAATGCCTTCCGGATGCTCATTGGCACCGTGGTTTGACGGCACAATCTTTTCAGAATACGCACCTGGCAGTGAAGAACTCCAAAATGGCACCACGCCATCCGAACTCAACGGCCCGTCACCTCGTCCGCGGTCTCCAATGATGGAATAATATACCACGCGGTCCGAAAGTGGCAGTTTTAGAATTGCTCGGAGAATGGGCGATTCTGCCCGCAGAAATTGTATGCTGTTAGCCGGGGCTGTAAATAAGCCACGGACTTCCCGGCGAAGGGCCGCAAGGAGCGGCGCCCTGTCCGAGAGCAAATTTAGCTTGGGAAGTTGAATGAATCGCGCGGCAAATCCGGCGAGCGGACGCAAGGCGAGAGGACTCCCCTGATGCGGTGTGGCAACGAAAATCACTCTTTTGATGTCTTTTCTCGGAGAGAAATTAATCATTTCATTAACGATCTCACGAAGTCTTGGCTTGATCTCAATTGTTTCTAAATCTCTATCAGAAAATTGCTTCCATAGTTTATTACCTCCTTTGCGTATTAATAGACTGGATATCAGCCCTCCCATGCTGTGCCCAACGACGATCTTCTCATCAAGGCGTGGATTCTTCTTATCAGGATCTACCACGCTACGAAAGCGATCCAATTCGCGGCGAAGCAGGGTGGTCGAAGCCCACACCGGCAACCCGGTTGGATAAAGGAAATACCAGAACTGATAGCGCTCCCGGATTACGGGATCGGCAAGCAATTCGTTCGTGGCTCGCGTCCAAGCCTCTGGCCGGGCAAGAAGTCCGTGCACGAAAACCACCGGGATCTTATTCGGGTCATAGGGCGCGACCTGGAGCAGGCCGGCATTTTTCATATTCCGTCCCGTCATAATCAGGGCACGAGGGTCTAAAGATCGATTGGGCCCCTTGGCTATCAGGATGGCGAGGGGAGCAGAAAAATCCGCCGCCACAGGGAGCGTTTTGCCATTCAAGACGATGTTAGGATTGTCCGTGGGGTCCTGAAACACAATTTCCGCCGCAGGTCCCGCAAATCGCAGGGTAGCGGTGAGGGGAATCGTGAGCCCAAACCGAGGCACTCCAGGATTCCCTTCAAGATACGGATTACCTTGTTTGAATATCGCGACGTAGGGAACGCCGATTCCTGCCACTTTGCTGCGGTTGATGATACCTTGGATAGCCACACTGTCAGCCGGATAAATAGAATCCGTCCGTTGGGGATCGAACGTGCCGCCTTTGCCACCGCGTAACACAGTTAACGAGGTAACTTCACGTCCATCAGAGATCGCGACGTCGCGGAAATTGGTTGCGATGAGGTGCGAGACGACCTCTCGAACGGCAATGGAGTATATCTTCGCGTCCTCTGAATCAAGGTTGGCTACTGCCTCCGGCAACGCCGCCTTGGCCGCCGACAGCAGCGCTTCAAGACGTTGATCCTCAGTCAGACCAACGGTTTGTGAATACGCGAGCCATTGGGCGGAGCGGAGTTCCGTCGGTGTGGTCGTCAGGAGCTCCCGGATTTGCCTTTGCAGAGCCACTTCCGGCCGTCGGTCCACACGCACCTTTAGTGTAGAACACCCCGCCATC
>Ga0105055_10008926_pt1 | contig 12926 bp, 15 predicted proteins | sample BON03_FD_78090 | JGI IMG/M metagenome (GOLD analysis project Ga0105055, IMG submission 78090) | Freshwater microbial communities from Lake Bonney liftoff mats and glacier meltwater in Antarctica - BON-03 | ecosystem: Environmental > Aquatic > Freshwater > Ice > Glacier meltwater | place: Lake...
CCCCCCCCGGGGCCCGCCCCCCCCCCCCCCCCCCCCCCCCCCCCCCCCCCCCCCCCCCCCCCCCCCTTAAAAGAGGGGGGCAGGGGGGGAGGGGGGAAAGAGGTTTTTCCCACTTCTCGTAGAAAGGGAAATCGCACCCTCAAACGACCTTACATACACCGAACATCGCCGCCACCGCGACCAACGCAAGGCTCGTCAAGAGAATAAGACTTGGAGTGGATCGGAAGAGGCCTTGCCTCCTTCCCATCCTACTCATCTTTCTCCTTTGGTTTTCCTTTCCGACCCCTACTTCACGTCACCGCCCAGCTGAGACAGCCATAACTAGGTCACTGGCACCCTACACTATGACCCCCATGATTGCAGTCCTTTTACCAGTCGGTAGGAATTGAACCCACGTCACAGTACCAAAGGACATTCTTACGACGATAGTTTGATACCACTCGGCTATCGAAGTATTTATTGAATTCGATAAGCACTTCGACAGCCGAGTGGTATTAAGCTATCGTCGTAAGATGGTCCTTTGGTACCGTGACGTGGGGTCGATTCCCGCCGAGTGGTAAAAGGACTGCGATCATAATGGATTTGAAATTTGAATGTCGCCCGGGCCTAAAATACAAGCCATGATGAGTCTTAGCCATCCCACGGAGACTTTGCCTCCCGAGACCTAATCTACCCCTTGACTACGTTTTTATCCGTATGCGGTCTACACACTGCGGTGGGTCGCCGGAGTCTGGATGACCACGCTTGGTCTTCATACATAGGGCTCCGAGCTATGAACTCTCGGATGAACTCGATAACGCCCACGTTATGATCGCAGTTCTTTTACCAGTTGGCGGGAATCGAACCCACGCCACAGTACCAAAGGACCTTCTTACGAATTCGACAAGTACTTCGATAGCCGAGTGGTATTAAGCTATCGTCGTAAAAAGGTTCTTTGGTACCGTGACGTGGGTTCGATTCCCACCGACTGGTTAAAGGACTGACTACCAAACAACGAGATGAACATTCGTTTTCTGTGGATACCCCCCACAGTAAAAGACTGTTGCCATGCACCAATCCTCTAATTCAATTGCAGCCCACAAAAAGATCCAATTCAATTACGTTCTGCCAAAGAAAGTATAAGCACGTCTAATATTCACCTTGGCAGCCCCTTCATTCTAGCAAGCTAGTATTAGAAACGCCCTGGCGACCAAAAGGTCTTCCTGTCAGGTTTATCCCAATAAACAAATTTATCTCTCGAGTAGTGCGACAATGATCGCTCGCGACTAACAACCGTGACTGTCCTTCTTTCTATCTTTCGATTTATTGAGGACACGTTGAGTTCGGTTGGCTGGGCCGTGGAAGCCCCCGGCGTCTGTCAAGTCTTGAAAGATCCTGTCACGGTCACGGTTTAAAACAGAGAGGATAACATGTTTGACTACGGTATGCGTTACTTTTTTTTATTAACCCAAGGGTGAGGAAGATTAGACACGAGGCCTCCAGTTGCCGCCTAGGGTGATGAGACGAAGATTGAGCCTTCGTGAAGACACAACGACATCACTGGCTAAAGAAACCTTCATGGTATCTTAACTCTCCAAGGCCATCACTGACTCTGCAGAGATTATTACCCCCCAATGGTACATCGAACCTCTGGAGAGACATTCCCGGCGGCTCAAGCACGTGACTGACACAATGGACCAGGCTGGGCTCAGGTGGAGGAAGCGGCAAGAGGACACGAAGGGAGAAGTGGAAGCGGTTGGGCTCCTCCTTGCCAAACTGGCCCCGGAGCCAGACAAGGAGAACCCCCTCCCGATGGACATGACACTGATGCTGTTGAGAATCGAGAAGGGAACAAGGACATGCGCGTGGTCCCAACTCGCCTCGTGTCTCTCGAGGTCCCTGGATATACATGACTCAGCATCCTCGATAACACAAATCCTTGAAGAGATCACGAACCCAGAGGATCAAGATGGGTCAGATGACCCCCTGCTCCTGCACACAGACACCATGGACACGGATCCCCCTGTGCCGGAGAGAATCAGATGCTCAGGCGCTGGGGTGCAGAGGTGGAGCCAGACTCTCAGGGGGTGGCTGATGGAGGAGGAAGAGTTCGAAGCAATCCCCGACATAACCACCCCATGGGAGGACCCAACCACAAGACATCCCAGGCGAGCATGGTCCATCATCAGATAATTCAATGAGGCTCAAAACACAAACATCTCGGTATTGATCCATAAGCTGAGAAAACGGGGACTCTCCACCCTAGTGACGCATGGCACAGCTCTGATGGGCTGCGATGGGACGGCAGCCAAACTTAGACAGGCCAGGAATAAAAAACTACTCCTAAATGGGGTGGCCTGGCAGGCGTTAAACCCGAAGGACAGGGCTGAATGGTACATTCACTTGTCAGCGGTGGGACACCAGACTCGGACCCTGGCCGACCCGAGGATTTCCTCCTGGAACGTAGGACCACATGGGTTTCGAGGAGGTAGGGAGGAACAACAAGGCTTTCGCAGATGACCTTTCATTGTGCACAGAGAACACGGCAGATGCAGATACTCTACTCAAACTAGTCCGGAAATTTCAGGACTGGAGAGGGCTGAAGATCTCGACTAAAAAATCGATTACCACGGGAGCTCTATATGGCCGCGAGGACAGCAGGGGAAAAAGAAAATGGCAAATTCGAAAGCCTGCAGAGAGGGGGCCCGCACTGCTGAGAGCGTGAGAAGCAGGGAGATATCGGCCGCACTTGACGAGGACGACGACCTTATATCGGAGGAGTAAGACCTCCAAGTGAAGGAAGCGGTTCATGCAATCCAAGGAAACGCAGCAAAGGTTAAATGCATGATGCGGGACTGCAAAGGAAAGCAGCCACTTCTGCTCGACTGACCCAGACCAGTGCTGCCGGCAATGCGCCACTGCCTGGATCCCCAAAGGCATTGAATACAAAGGGACCCAACTCAAATCGGTACCAGGGACATACAACACCAGGCTGGTTGGTATTCACAAAAATATGTGGCAGGACTCTACAGCACAAAGACGAAAAGTTATAGACAGGGCTATCGAAGTAGCCGCGTACCTTCGGAAAAATTAGGACCTGAGAATAGACCAGGCACTGAAGGTTATATCAAGGTGCCTTCCATCTCTGTTCTCCATCTCGGCTCCCATTATCAGGTGGCCAGAATCAGAATTTAAGACCCTCACGGCCATTTGGCTCAGAGCGTACAAGAATGCGTGGAACATAGGACGCAGTACAGCGGCTTGTCTCGTGACCTTTCCGAAAGAGAATGTAGGGCTTCAGGTGAAACTCCCCCTGGTCACTCTATTCGACTCCATGTGGGGCAACCTGGAGAGATGTTACCAGTTCGACGACGGCTCAAGACAAATGATGAAGCTCGCCTACCAAGAAGCCCTCACGCACAGCGCATGCTCCAGCCTAATGGAGCTCCAAAAAGAAGCTTGATGATGATTGCTTTTATTACTTTCAAAAGTAGTTTAGTACCCTTGTTTGAGGGTCTATGATGTTCAAATTCATGGTTGACTACTCAGCTGAAACAAGGCAGGCGAAAACGAGTTCACATTCGCATGCCACCTGGCAAACAAAATTGAAATCGAAGTACAATGGGATCCCTTCAACGAATGCACCACATCGGCGTCCCCGAACATCACGTTAGCAACTCTCTCAATTCAAGCAGGACTGAAACTCACGATACAAATTGTGGGCGAACAAGTGACATTTAGGTGTCTTTCAATTGATGAAGCAGGCTTTCTAGTAACAACGACAGATCAAGGTAAGATACACCATCTCCAAATTGACGGGCAAGGTAGGAGCCCAGGACTCCCGTCTCTTAGAGAAGCAATAACTACCACATACAGGGCGGCGATATGGCTGGCGCAGCTACCGGGCTTCCCAGCAGCCAGACCAGCTGAAGAGAAGGTAGACGACAAGAGTGCCTGGGGGACCTCATCAGGGGAAGACTCTGATGAAGTGACAGACATGACCCTCAAGAACAGCCAGGACGAAGAAATATCAGAGAAAGAGCAGGGCACTCAGGACATGCCTACAAAGGGATGGATTGGACTCAATACGACCAGACTCAACGATGGAAGCCACAGAGTCATAGAAATGGCGTCAGGCTCCGTGTCAGCCATCGGTGGCGAGCTGCAAATAGGGGAGGAGCTAACCCTCATAGACGACACCGAATCGGCAAATCTACCCACAGAGTCAGTGGGAGTCCTACTTTCGGATTCCCCAGCATCTAGTGTACGCCTAAACCAGGTGAGTCTGGGAGGGGTGGGCCGTGATGTCATTATGACCAGGACCGCTTGGGATAAGCCGGCCATCAGCTGGTCCAGAGCGGTTCTACCGCTGAGGGTGAGGAGGCGAGCGCTGGAAAAGCCAAGACCCCCCCCGGCTGCCTCGGTCACCCAGGAACGTGGGGAGTCAGATGCGCGTGAACTCCTCGAACTCCAACAGAAGGAATCAGTCTTCCTCAAAATAAGGAAGACTCTGATGACATCAAGTTTCAGAACTTTCGATAAGATCCCGAGAGTCCATTCCTCTGTCAGCGCCTCCCATCGCTACACCCCCAAGATCAAAGAAGTTACGATGAAGGATGAAGCGGCCCTAAACACATGGCTGACATGGCTCAATAAAGACAAGAAAACGGTGTCAAGCCTCAAGCTACAAAAAGCCCGGGCTCCTGTCCTCCCCCCAATGTTTCGGAACGGGATATCCAGGAGAAAGAGAGGAAAAGCCTTGGCAAAAGCAATATTAGAGTCCTCACAACTAATCTCAGCTGCGAGACAACATACGCTTCCTACCATCAAGGACTCCTCCCTCCATGGTGATCTCCAGGCTATGCTAGGAGGCAGCCAGGAGTTAAGGGACATGTGCATGACAGACGGGACCCTCCTCCAAGAACACAAGATGATTACGATAATTCTCGATGCCCTAACGAGTGCTATAGAGAGGGTAAAGAGAATTTTCCTCCAACTGGGAGAGGGGCTCATCACAACACCTCAGGTGATTGTAGCAATCAGCGAGGCTACAACAATGGTGCTACAAGCTACGACAAACTACAAGGATTATGAGACGGCGATCACGACCGCAACTGACAAAAGGGCAACCATGCCGAGCCTCCTTCGCAGGCTATCAAAGAAATATAAGCATCATCCACACCACATACACAGCATCAGGATCTGGTGGGAGAACATCTAGATATGGTTGCTGGAAGAGAGCGACGACGCTAAGCGTGAGTCAAGAGTTGCACTCTGCAAGGAGGTGGGGAAAAATTGGGATCTGCCCAACTGGCTCCCAAATATTGTACAACGCGCACTCTAGTATGCGCATGCCCTAGCAAACAACCAATCTCTACCAAAACCATCTCAAAAGGGAAGAGTCCGCCACCGGGGAGGAACTGTATACATTGATATGCAGAGGGTCGGATGCGCACTAATACAGGAAGTACGAGAAGACCGGCAGAGCCTCCCGGCCGGATTTGCGCGCAGGGAACCAGCCCCCACATCACACCTCACGTTGATAATGTTGCCAGAGCTTCTGAGAGATCTCTGACGTCCGGAAAACAGGGAGGACTCGGACAAGGTGTGGTCAGACACAGGACATATCCTGGCAGCGGGGGGGGACCTAGCCACGAAGACTGCCTTCTCTCACTCAAGGCTCTTCAGCAAACGACAAGTAGGGAGGGGCAAATTCTCCCCTTTGCAGGTGTTCAACAAGGCCTTTGGAGAATGGGAAGCCAGAACCGGCGACTGCAAACCCCCTCCCCTAGTCCCCCCAGGCAGAGGCCTGGCCGCGGAAGCAGCCACGGCACAAGCAATTACGGAAATTATGCACCTAGAAGCATGGAACAGACCCAGACAGCAGAAACAAGAAAGACCGGATTCACTGACGCCATGGCACTGGCTAGGACCAAGAACGGAATGGCTACTGCTGAATACCCTTGTCAACAAGCTCAAGCTGCCCATCTACGGATGGACGACAGTCGACAGTTTCTAGTGCCCACACCACAGCACAGGAACTAAATGTACCACAGGCACGCATGCCACGTTCATCCCACCAGAGGAACACCATGACGAAGGGAGAGCTACGCTTGACACACAGGCCGCATTCCTCAAGTGGACCATGGACTTCCTCAGAGACGGCACCGACAGGGAGGACAATACGGCCTCGAATTCGAATGCCAACTCAACACTCTGACACGCACAAGGCTACACCAGCTCAAGGAACTGGGCCGAACCAACCCCATGGCTCTGCGAAGAACTCTACTAGATCAGGACCTGATACGTGGGGGCTGATGACTTGGTGGAAGAAGGTTATGACAACACAAGAGGAGGGTGGTGGGTCAGAGACAGAGCGGAAGAATGTACTAGAATATGTATCTAATGTGGAAGAGCGTGGTCAGCCAAGCAAGTTGACCCAGAAGACTGGTGCGCCTTTTGCAGGGGAGAGAAGCCAGAGGAAGCCGACAGAAACGACCTGGCCACAGCCCGACACATTGGCCTGGTAGTGTGCTCAGCACTGCCGGAAGAACTCAACACGATGGCCTCACGAGAAAATGTGAAGGAAACGGTCATGACCATTCCATTCGTCAGGACCTGCATAACTAACATGATTGACGATCTGGAGAGGAAATGCACAACTGGGGTCAACAAGAGAAGGGCAATGCACAAACTTGAAGCACTATGGAAATGGTTCACACGCTATGAACTCAGCTTTTCCTTGGTGAACGACAAATATGAAAGACCCCTGCACCCTCTGGTCGAGACCTGTGTGAATCATTGGACCAGCTAGAGGCCTACCTGCCGGATGAGGAGGAGGCAGGCTCATCCCCATCCCCTTTTATTGACCTACTACAGACGATGAAGGAGAGATGGGGTGACCAAACAAGTACCGCACTCACACCTACCGTTGAAAAGGTCACCACTAGAGAAAGGTTCTCTACCTCGCACATAGCCAGGAACCTTCGCAAGCTCCCAGAAATCGAGCTAGACGATGAGAGCTAATTATCTATGATCAAGAACTTACTGACGGTATGGGTGGTAAGAATATACGTGGACTCCGAAAGCCGATGATAGACACTTCATTCGGGGGCATAACAGCGGACACCTTTCAGGGGGTCGCCACCTTGATCACCCTGACAGGTCCATACAAGATGGAGGGGGCAAGATGGCACCTCCTCACGCAGGTCTTCAGTTCCTCGGAGAAAATGAAGGCAGATCTGAGCAGAGAAAGACTCCTACAAGAGAAGATGGTCAAGGACCTTAACTGTAGGTCGTTTTCTTGGAAAATCTTCCGGCTGGCTAAGCTGGCCGTGGGGGCTGACACCTACATAGGTGACAAAACTCTCACGGCTCCCCCTTTTTTCAACAATGTAATCAGAGGGGACTCGATACTGTGGGGAGCCACAAAGAGGACCGCTAGTCATCAACTGGACTAGACTCAACTGTGTAGACCAGACTACCATACGTCCAACGCTACGACACACCAAAAACTGGATCCTCCTATCCCTAGCGGGCAAGGATTCACCAAGCACAGACGCTGCATTCTTGGAAAAATCAACCAAAGCCATGACCACGAAAGGCAAGGCCTTTAGAAAGAGGAATTGGTGGCTCTTGGGAGACGACGAGCTAGCTGAATACGAAAGAAAGTGGAAGTGTGCGTTAGCAGCAGGCACAACATCCCAAAGAAACTTCTAGATAACCTGAAATCCCAACTCAACTCCAGCCTGGCCAAGGACATTCCTCACAACGGAACCGAAGGAGTGAAGGGTGAATACTGGACCGAAACAGAAGCTGGCCTCATGGGTATCCCCTCCTTCCCAGGCCTGATATACGCCACGGATGGCTCTCAAGGAAAAGAAATCATGGGGGCTTGTATATGCACAATGGCGAAATTGGAGGGTTCTGCAGGGTAGGGAGATACGAAGAAGAGTCCTCCTCCAACAGAATGGAAAATGCAGCAGCGTGCATCGCCCTCAAACACGCTATTAGGTTCGAGGAAAGTAAAAGGCCACTCATTCTGCTCATGGACTGTAAATGCCTCTTAATGGCAATCCAGAAATGGATTGGGGAAGGGATCGACCCCGTCATCAAGGCATCTCCAGATGGACATATCCTACGAGAAATCCTAGAACTGCTCTGGAGCAGAAGCACGCTAGGCCTCTTCACCCTCTTTGTCAAGATCAAATCGCACAGAGGTGAGTTCTTTAATGAGATGGTGCATAGATGGGCAGATAAAGGCAGGGACACGGAATTGGAAGCAAGATGGACGATGCCCAATATTCCTCTCGATGGCCTCGGGAATAGCCCACCGTAGCACCAAGAGCAAGGTAGTCAAAACCCGGGCTCATCTCATGGCAGCTAGGCTCAAGATTCCTGAGCACGAAATTTCACTTCTAAATTCCTTAAGAGAGAGGGGAATAGTAGGGCAGTCTTGGGAGACCACTGGAAGGATAAATGGGTTAGCATTAAAGCCAAGCGTGGCCTTCTCCAAAGCATCAGCTTCCAGTTAAACTTTAAGAAATGGGGAAGGGGAGGAGGAGTGCAAACTATGTAAAACCCTCTACCCGGGTGAGCCCGCCTTCTCGAAATGTTTAGGGCACATACAAGGCTATTGCAAAGCCCTGCAGAAACCAAGGATTGCAGTGCACCACGGCATCTGGAAAGACATGATAATCAGGCTTTCTGGCAACCAATTGGGAGCCTGGGGCAATTGGGCACTCGACCCTGAGACCAGAAAACTTGATCCTGACTGAGTCACAGTCATCACTGGGTGTACCGCAGCCCATATATATATATATATATATACATATTTATATGTATATGTATATATTCATGAATCTTTCTTTTTGTAGATAGTCATACGTGTATATATAAATATACGTATATACATATATATATATGTATACATATATGTACCTATCTACATGGATAGGTAGATATATACACACAATTTAAATTTAGCAAACACACCTACAAAGGTGAACAAAATTGCCCTGTCGCAAGCATTGAGATTCAGAAGGTGTGCTTTCCTGTGTATCCTCTTGCGAACGAGAAGCCTGCGCGAGCAATCAAACTAATGTGAGATTACGGAATTTGCGTGCTAGAACACCCCAGCATATCAGGTGAAGCCTCCTCGGCCTGCAGTGGGCCACACCTGGCTGCACACACTAATGCGCTGGACAACACGTTTGCAGCATGCACGTGCAATTTGGAATACCCACCACATCGCCATCGCCATCGGGGGTTGACACGTTGCTCGCAGCTAGACATCGTCAGCAAGCCTGCTGCCTAAACCCTTGCTTCGCCCGTTCCACGCCCAATGTTGGCCGAAGCCGAAGTTTTGGACGAACCCTGTTCTGTCACTCAGTTTTTGAGGGTAGGGCAGGGGGTAGGGTGGTTCAACCTGAGGTCAATCAATAAATGACTTAAATCTTCATTGTTAAGTACTAAACGGTGCCCATTGTTTGATGTTTTTTTTGATGAGCACCGCCCAATTTACGATTCCTAGAATATGAAAACCCTGGTACTAATCGGATATTTTTGGTGAAGGGGGTGGGGTCATTTTCCAAGGGGGGTGGGGAACTAATTGGGCAAGACTTTGCCAGAAAGGGGGGTTTTCAACAAATTCATCTGCAAGCACCAGCAGGAGAAGCGACGGCGTGAAAGCTACATATATATATATATATATATATACACACATACATATATACATAAATGTGTTTATTTGTGTGTATGCCCGCGTTGACAGCATCTGCCCACTATGTATGTGTGTGTGTGTGTGCGTGCATGTGTGGGTGGGTGTGAGTAAGTATGTGTGTATGTGTGTTTTGGGTGTGTGTGTTCTGTGCGCGCGTGCGTGCATGCGTGGGTGGGTGTGTGTATATGTGTGTTTTTGTGTGCACGAGTGTGGTCAGGAATGTAGTTGTTCCCAGTCGGGTTGCTCAGTGTTTGTTACAGACGTATGTACGTGTTTGCGCAAACATGTGTGTGTACGTGTGCGTGTGTGTGCGTGTGTGCGTGTAAATTTTGCAATCAGGGGTCTAGTTGAGAGATAGTTGCTGATAGTAGACATTCCTGTGTTTGTACAGGTGTGAATTCAAGATGATCTGAAATCTGAGCAAACTTCGAGTGCTCCTGACTTTTGTTCTGACTGGCTGAACACATGTTCAACAAACAACAACGACGAGATTCGTGGGCTGGTGCAATTTTTTTGTGTGATTGTACTGTTGTTTGTGCCCAATGAACGTGTCTTTAGCAGTATAAATTGCACCAAGACAATTGAAGGATCTCGAATGTTGACAGATTTGTTGAATGATCTTATGATGATCAAGTCGAATGGATCGGATTTCGAAGGAAGCGGTGAGGAAAGGTGGAAAGATATCGTTGACAGAGCATTTGTAGAATTGCACCGAAGAAAAATCAGTATCCTAGTCGTTCCAGATCTGACGTGCGGCCTGAACAACAGAAGAAACCCCAAGACATCAAGACAAGAGTCTCGATGCCGAAAGGAGCCAAAGTCTATGTATATATATATATACATATATATATTTATGTATATATATACATATATATATGTATATATGTATATATATATATATACACATATATACAAGCGTCCGGTGGTGCTTCGATGAAGTGTCCATACATCTGAAGCATTACGGTGCGTCAATAATGCGTCCATACATCGTCAACGATATATACGAGTGCGTCGATAATCGATAAATCGTGGATATCTTGTGTGTGTGTATATATATACATACATTGATAAACAGGTATATATGTGTATGTATATATTCATGTAAATAGTACATGATTGGTCGATGATTTATGGACACGTCGTGGTGCGTTGATGAATTGTCGATGATGTATGCATGTAACTGTATATGCACATATATATGTACGTACATACATATGTTATATATATATGTATGTACGTATATATATACACGCATGGACACATCACGTTGATATGTATATGTATGTACATATATATGTTATATGTATATCTGTATATATATACACACACATGGACACATCATGTTGCGTCGTTGTATCGTCGATGACAAAACGACGACGAAATATATATAAATCGTCGATGACATATGTATATTTGTATACATATACATTTGTGCACACGCACACACATGTACATATATGTACACCCATACATATGAATCGTCGATTGTTTGTCAACGATGAATTATACGTAAATATATATTATGCACATTTATGTATATATATATATACATATTCATATATATTGTGTGTGAGGGTTGGAGTCAGGATTCTTTATTAATGTGTACTAAAACATCGACATTGAAATCAGGGCTTATTTTGGAAAATTCTGAGGTCCGCTGAACCCCTGATGATCACAAATATGATATATTATCGATAATACACATATACATCAAACATGTGTCATCCAAAAACATCACTTTGGAGGGTATGAAATCATAAAAAAATCTCTCTAATTTCACGCAAAGTCGCTTTCCAAAGCGCTAGGAACCTGTCAGAAAAAAATTGGCTGCGGCCCTGGCCTCTAGCGGCTCTGCGAGGCTTCTGCATTACCTGGAGTGCCCATTGTTTGCCAGATTTTGGCCAGAAAGGCTGCTGATAATTCACATTGGGAAACAGTCATTTGAAGAAAATGAGGACGGATCTCGAGTATGGTCTTTTCCCACATCAGTAAATGTGTCAAGCACGAAGAGTAGGAAATGAGAGAAATCTTGGCACATATCGGTCTGATGACCAACACGAAAACAGACCGCTCGGCCGCTGGCAAAGCGATAACGGAATTCCATTACGAGATGAGATATTGGGACGCAGACCACTGTAACGATTAAAACCACAGACATGTCTTAAGGTGCGACTGAATGGGGTTGCCTTTAACAAAAAGGCAAAGGTCTGCGCCTTCCTCGAAATCACAAGACCAATGGACTCGAGGGATGGGGTCTCAGAGCAGCGCGACTGGTATACAGGGTCAGACTGGACACTGGATTGGGCGCAGAATAAAGACCTTGAGAAGAACGCAAGATATGCCAGCCACCTCGAATTCGTTTGGTGGGCATCAAACCAAAAGGGAGATCCTTGGACCATAGCCCAATATGACTTTACAGTTGGAATTAGAGGCTCGGCAATCGAGGCATCCTGGGAAGATTGACTTAAGAGCCTTGGTGTCGACAAAAAAAAGACAAGGGCGGTCATCAGGCAACAGGCCATTCAGAAAACACTAAAGCTCTCAGACGAAATTCTGCGACAGTTCCACGTTGCCACGCAAACTAGTCCAGAATGGGCACTACATGCGCTGGCGGACGACATCTCCAACACAACTACTGAACGCTTGAATCTCTATAAAAAATTCATGGGCCCAATGAGTGGGCTCCTATAAAGAAGTAAGCTACCCAAAGAGGCCAATTTAAGATACTGGGCCAGTCTTGTGGCTGCCTGGGGGGGGGGCAAGGGGTCACACTTGCGACAAAGCCAGAGCCTGCACGAACTACCAGTCGACCAGGAATACTCCAAGAACACCCCACACCAGGCCTACCCAGAGAGTAGAGTAGAAGACATAGCCCCGACCCCCATCGAACCCCCCCACAGAAGAGGGGAGGGCAAGGGGGGGAAAAAGGTCGTCTCACACCAAGACGGTTGGTAAAGGATGACCACAATCAAAGTCCCCATGGGACTATTGAAAAGGTCGACCAGGCTAAGCCGGTCGACTCATGAATCAGAAACTCAGGCTAGCATGGAGCGTGGACTCCCCTCTGCCCCCTGCCCCCCCCCCCCCCCCTCCCCCCCCCCCCCCCCCCGGGGAAGGGGGGGGGGGGGGGGGGGGGGGGGGGAAGGGGGCAGAGGGGAGTCCACGCTCCATGCTAGCCTGAGTTTCTGATTCATGAGTCGACCGGCTTAGCCTGGTCGACCTTTTC
>Ga0105055_10008927_pt1 | contig 12925 bp, 16 predicted proteins | sample BON03_FD_78090 | JGI IMG/M metagenome (GOLD analysis project Ga0105055, IMG submission 78090) | Freshwater microbial communities from Lake Bonney liftoff mats and glacier meltwater in Antarctica - BON-03 | ecosystem: Environmental > Aquatic > Freshwater > Ice > Glacier meltwater | place: Lake...
AGCCGGACTGTGGTTCCGGCGCGGTCGTTTGCTCATATATGCTCCTGTCATGCGGCCGCTCTGGCCGACGTTAGACAGAAAATCCACCTATCCCGCTGTGCAGTTTTGCCGAGCCACCTCTGTATACCCTCACCCAGCTTCGACTAGGCAGCAAGCTGTCAAGTCTGCGCAACCCTCTCCCTTAAGGGAGAGGTGCAAGCTGCTAAGGGAGCGGAACAAGTTGCAGGTGCAACTTCACCAAGCCGTTCTTCGCCGAACGAAGATTACGACAATATCAAAATCGATCTATGCCGCAAATTGGGCATTTCGGAGCATGGCCAAAATATTTTAGCCTAAAACCGCGCCGCTCTTTATTGTTCATTTGGAAAGCCATTGTGCCACAATTTTCACACTTTATTGTCCAAGTGTACAAACCTAGTGCCATGACTGAACCGAAAAATATCTGCTGAACCAAGACGCTAACGTCCAACATGAACCAAGCTAAGCCAATTAGCAAAGAGGCGCAAAACACAATGCCCAGCTTCAGTCTAAGATAAGATTTTCGTTTATCTTCCATCAGCATCCTCAGTTATTTTGAAACGACCTCATGTCCGACCTTTTCGCCCTGTCGTGCGGCAAATGGATCATATCAACGACAATATCAGAATTACGGTTGCTGTTAATTTGGTGCACCCAACCCTAAAACCCTAAAACCCTAAAACCCCAAAACCCCATCCATCCCGTACCGCCCAGCAGTCTGCCCAACCAGCCACCCGGCCGCCTTCACCGCACCGCGCGCAAAGATCATCCTATTCTCCGCCCGATGGGTCAGCTCGATCCGCTCTTCGTCGCTCGCCAATATGACCGTGTGATCGCCCGCCACCGATCCGCCGCGCAGCGCTGCGAAGCCGATCGCGCCCTTCGCCCGCGCGCCGGTGATGCCGTCGCGCCCGCTCTCGCTATGCGCCGCCAGATCGATGCCGCGCCCGCGCGCTGCCGCTTCGCCCAGCAATTTCGCCGTGCCGCTCGGCGCGTCGACCTTGTGCCGGTGGTGCATTTCGACAATCTCGATATCCCAGTCATCGCCGAGCTTGCTCGCCGCCTGCTCGACCAGCGCCGCCAGCATATTGACGCCGAGCGAGGTATTGCCGGTTTGCAGCACCGGGATTTTCGTCGCCGCCGCGTCGATGGCGGCGTGATGCGCGTCTTCCAGTCCGGTGGTGCCGATGACGATGGGTTTATTCGCTGCAACGCAGGCATCCAGCGTCGCCTGCAGCGCCTTCGGCGAGGAGAAATCGACCAGCACATCGCTGGCCGCAACCAGCGCCGCGACATCAACGCCCTGATCCGCGCCGCCGGCATGTTCATGGCCCGCCTCGGCAATCGCCGCGACCAGCGCCTGTCCCATGCGGCCCTTGCTGCCGATAATTCCGATGTCTGTCATATTGCGTGTTCCCGTTCGTCCTGAGCTTGTCGAAGGATGCCTCCCGTCGAGAGGCGTGGTTCGACAGGCTCACCACTAACGGTTTTTGAAAAGGGTGCAAAGCTTCTCGACTTCGGCCCGGGATCACCCTCTCCCATAGGGAAAGGCAAGTGAAGCTTGCGAACTTGTTCGCTAGCGAAACTCGGTGAGGGGTTGCGCTCCATCGGGCGAGCAAAACCCCTCACCGACTGCGCCTAGGGCAGCAAACTGCCGAGGCTTGTTGCCTCTCCCCATGGGAGAGGGGAAGCTGGATTGCTTCTCGACTTGCATTGAGACGAACGGTTATGGTGGGCCTCATGAGAGACATCCAGAATATCGTCATCCTCACCGGCGCCGGCGTCAGCGCCGAAAGCGGCGTCGCCACCTTTCGCGGGCCGGACGGATTGTGGGAAGGCCACCGGGTCGAGGATGTCGCCACGCCCGAAGCCTTTGTCCGCGATCCCGACCTGGTGCAGCATTTCTACGACGAGCGCCGCGCCAAGCTGAAGACGGTCCACCCCAATGCAGCGCATCAGGCGCTGGCCCGGCTCGACGCCAAATGGCCGGGCGAGCTGCTGCTGGTGACGCAAAATGTCGATGATCTGCACGACCGTGCCGGTTCCAAACGCCTGCTCCATATGCACGGCGAGCTGAACAGCGCCTGGTGCCTGGCCTGCGATGCGCGGACGCCCTTTGAAGGCGTGATGGCAGAAGGCCCCGCCTGTCCGCATTGTCACCAGCCCGGCTGTCTGCGCCCCGATATCGTCTGGTTCGGCGAAATGCCCTATCAGATGGACCGGATCGAGCAGGCGCTGAGCGTTTGCGATCTGTTCGTCTCGATCGGCACCTCCGGCGCGGTCTATCCCGCCGCCGGCTTTGTCCAGACCGCGCGTCATTATGGCGCGCGCACGCTGGAGATGAACCTCGATCCGTCGGAGGGCAGTTTCCATTTTCACGAAAGCCGGATGGGCAAGGCAGGGGCGCTGGTGCCCGACTGGGTCGAGGAGATTTTGCGCGATGTCTGAAGGGGCTGAACGGCACGGCAGCTGCCATTGCGGCGCAGTGCGGATCACGGTGCCGGCACCGCCCGAGCAAGTGACCCGATGCAATTGCTCGCTGTGCCGCAAGACCGGCTGGATCGGCGGCTACTGGCATCCCGATGCAGTGACCATCGACGCCAAGCCCGATGCGCTCAACCCCTATGTCCAGGGCGACCGGATGATCACGACATGGAATTGCGCGACCTGCGGCGCGCACACCCACTGGACCCCGATCACCGCGTCGCCCGACCGGATGGGCGTGAACATGCGGATGTTCGAGTCCAGGGACTGGCAGCATCTGCCGGTGTGCGAAGTGGATGGCGCGAATTTCTAGGAACGCCCGGAAATCTGCGCCCCGCACGTGCTCCGTAGCCCTTAAGACCCCCAAAGTCCCGCCGCCAATACCGACGTTCGCTTTGGGCGCCAGGAGGAGATGTTGAGGCTGGAATAGCTGTCGTTTGTTTTACACCCGACGAGCAGTCCTGTCCCGCTTTTCGCCTTTCATGCGCCGTTGCAATATCCAGCAAAAATCTGTTTTCTTTTCGAACAGATTAGCTATTGATGCGGCAGAACAAGAACTGCGCCCATCAGATTTCATGAAAACCAACAGGGACCGGGAAAAATTAACTGTGAAAAAGATCATGGAGGATCATGGACAGAATACATCTGGCAAGATCAAGAAGAGAAAATATGAAAAGCCAGAACTGATCATATTGGGGGATATGAGGAGGGTCGAAGAAATGCCATCCTTTGTCACCGATACTCCCTCCATCTCCGGTTCGACGGGTTCGGACTAATCAGCAAACATTGCGGCAGAACTATCCGCAAGCCAATAGCATGAGTGGCTATGTATAGGCGAAATGGCCTGGCGGTTCAGGCAGATTGTCTTGCCACGGATCACAACAGAATAGCCGCTCCCCCGGACAAACCGGGGAAGCGCTCCGATACAGGGCGAATATACTAGCCCGCCGACGGGCGATGCGCATCATCGGACCAATCTTGCCTTGCGGCCCATTGCTCGAGCGTTTCAAACTCAACCTCGGGCAGGCGGCGATGCATATAGTCGGTGTTGACCAGAAATGGCTGGGTCGGGGAATCATTATTATAATGATAGAAGGATGCGATAAATTCGCGCATCGGCTGGCGCTCTGCTTCGGGCATGGAATCACCCAGCGCCTTGACCAGCAGCGCGCCAAATTCCTCCGGCGTGCACGGATCATATTTGATTTCCCTGCCGAAAACCCGGGACAGCGCCTCGGTAACCTCGGTCGGTTTCAGCGCCTGGGGACCGCCAATATTCATCCACGCGCCCTCGAGGTCCGGCCGCGCCAGAGCCGCGGTCATGCATTTCCCGACATCGTCAAGGCTGATCCAGTTGGCCTGCAAATGCGGTTTGTGCGCATAGACATAGCGATCTTCATTGACGATGAATGGCCGGGCCCAATTGGTCAGCAGATTGTCCATGAACAATACCGACCCAAAGATGGTTGCTGGAATCCCGGTGCGGAACAGCGCATTGATCGCGCCGGTATTGGCGCCATAGCTGTGGGTTTCGCCCGGTTGATCAGGAATCCAGCCGGATGTGTTCCAGACGAACCGTTCCAGTCCCGCCTCGACGGCAGCGGAACCCAGGCTGGCGACCAGCTCCGAACGATCGCCGGGTGATTGCAGCGGATGGGTATAGAAAACCGCATCGGAGCCCTCGAGCGCCGGGACAAAGGTCGATGCATCGGATAGATCGATGATCCGGGTTTCGTCGGCGACGTTGCTGCCGCCGAGATCGGGATTTTCACTGCGCGAAAGCGCGCGAACCTTGTGCCCTGCGGCGGCCAATTGTCTCATTTGCGCCAGTCCCTGTCGTCCGGTCGCGCCCACTACGGATACCAATGCCATCAATCTCTCTCCTGAATTATCAACTCAGGTCTAAGCGATCGAATTGCCTGTCTCAATGCATCAAATAGTCAGGACCCGTTCTTGCCGGTTGCGCGCCGTTTTTTGCGATATGCGACCGTTCCGATGCAAATATCGGAGCGCGGCGGCTAGTGGAGCAAATTCACCCTCACGACCAGATAGATCACCCATGCAGCCATGGCGACGATCGACAGGGTCGTGCCGATCACGCCGGCCTGGCGAAAGCGCACCGAGCCATTGCCGTGATGCTGGTACATGCCGAAAATATGCAGCGCCCGCGCGATCAGGAACAGCGCCGCCAGTCCGGTCAGCGTCCAGTGATGGGCGCCGGCCATTTCGAGCAGCGCCATCAGGATCAGCGCGATCGGCGCATTTTCCGCCAGATTACCATGGGCGCCGCGGACCATTTTCAGTTTCGCATCCTCGCCCGCGCCGAACATCGTCTCGGTGCGGATGCGCTGGCCGATCACCTTGAATTTCATGAAGATCAACAGCAGCGCGCAAATGGCGGCGGCGAGTGCGGTTACCGGTAATGTCATGATGGTCCTCCTGCGTTTTTTTATATGTTAGGCGAATTCGGGCAAAGCGCAAATCAGGATGCGCCGGTCAGGTTGGCGCAGTTCAGTTGGCGGCTAAGTTGGCGGCGGCGTGCCGCAGCTTTTGCAATGCGGGTCCTTGGGCAGGTTGATGCTGCGCATCGAGGGCGCCAACCCGTCGAAAAGCTGGAGTTTTCCGGCCGGGTCCTGGCCAAAGCCGGTGACCACGCGGATCGCTTCCATCGCCGCGAAACTGCCCATCAGGCCGACCATCGCGCCGAGCACGCCAACTTCGCTGCAATTGTCGCAATCATCGGGGTCGAGCGCATCGCCGACAAAACAGCGATAGCAGGGCTTGTCTTCTTCCCAGCCGCGGAACGTGCCGAGCTGTCCCTGAAACTGGCCGATCGCCGCGGAGATCAGCGGGATGCGATGTTCGACCGAGAGATCGGAGACCAAGAGGCGGGTCTGGTAATTGTCGGACCCGTCGATAATCGCGTCAAAAGGCGCAAAAAATGCTGCGCCATCCTCGCCCAAATGCTGCGCGGTAAGTCGTTGATTTATAGGGAATATCTTAACATCCGGGTTGATACCCTGCGCAGCAACTTCAGCAACTTCAACTTTCGCTTTGCCAATGTCATTTTCACTGAACAAAACCTGCCGCTGCAGATTCGAAAGCGACACCACATCATCATCAAAAATCGTCAACGCGCCAATTCCCGCCGCCGCCAGATATTGAATCGCCGGGCAACCAATGCCACCCGCACCAACCACCAGAATATGGGCATCGATTATCTGCTTCTGCCCCGCCCCGCCAATATCCTTGAGTACGATATGGCGGGCATAGCGGTCGAGCTGTGCATCGGTGAGTGAACTCATTCAGGCCAGCGGAAGGTGATCGCCTGACGGTACCATTTCTGGTCGCCGCTGCGTTTGACCGCACCGTCATGTCCGGCATATTTGGTCAGATGTGCGATGACATAGGTTTCCAGCTGGCGGCAGCCTGTCTCGACCGGGACGACCTTTGTCACCCGGCCTTCGGGGGACACTTCCAACGCGACATCAACCCGCGCATGGACCCAGTCGATATCGGTAGTCAACTTGCAGTCGGCCTTTTTGGCGATGCGTTCCGCCTGTCTTTCATGCCGTTCCAGAACGGGAAGTTTCTTCGTGAACTGGGCCAGTTCCAGATTGTAGAAATCGGCGGACAGTTCCTTGATTTCAATGTCATCGGCGGCAGCAAAAGCGCCTGAAAGTGCAATGGCAGCTATAATATTGATCATCTCATCACCTTTTCAAAAATGAACCAAGAATGATTTATACGCCGGTTGATCCGAAACCGCCAGACCCCCGCTGGGTTTCGTCCAGTTCGGCCACTTCGTTCAGGATTCCGCGCTGCACCGGTGCGACGACAATCTGGGCAATCCGGTCGCCGCGCTGAATCACGAAATCTTCTTCGCCGTGATTGATCAGGATGACCTTCAATTCACCACGATAATCGCTGTCGATCGTGCCGGGCGTATTGGGGATGCTGACACCCTTTTTCAGGGCCAGTCCAGAACGGGGGCGTACCTGAATTTCATAGCCTGCGGGGATGGCGAAGGCGAAACCGGTGCCGATCAGCCCGCGCTTGCCCGGGGCAATGACCAGCGCTTCGGCGGCGCGCACATCCATTCCGGCTGAACCGGCGGTTTCATAAGAAGGCAGCGGAAGGTCGCCGGCTTGATCCAGTCGTTTGACGGCAATATCGACGGGCTCGAACATCAGGCAATTTCCTCACCGATTTTGGCAACAAGACGGCGGGCGACTTCTACCTTGGGCAGGCGTTCCCAGATTTCGCTGTCGGTTCTGGTGATGATATGCACGCTATTGTCTGTACCGCCCATGACGTCGCCGGAAACATCATTGGCGACAATCCAGTCGCAGGATTTTTTCGCCAGCTTCGCCTGGGCATGTTCGGCAATTTTTTCGGTTTCGGCGGCAAAGCCGATGAGCAGGCCTGGGCGCTGCTTGTGTCGGGCGAGGCCAGCCAATATGTCCGGATTTTCGGTCAGTTTGAGCGGTGCCGGGGCTGCGCCTTTTTTCTTTATCTTCTGCCCGGACTGGCTGTCGGCACGCCAGTCGGCGACGGCAGCGACCATGATCGCGACATCGGCGGGCAGCGCGTCGTGCACCGCCTTTTCCATTTCGAGCGCGGTTTCGACATCGACTCGCATGACGCCCGCCGGTGTGGCGAGATGCACAGGCCCAGCCACCAAAGTGACCCGTGCTCCGGCATCGGCGGCGGCGGCGGCAATGGCAAAGCCCTGACGCCCGGAAGAGCGATTGGCGATATAGCGTACCGGATCGATCGGTTCGTGCGTTGGACCCGCAGTGATCAGGACATGTTTGCCGCGCAAAGGTCGATGCTGATCGGGCGCGAAGGCGGGCTGGCCGTCGAGAGGATTGGCGCCGAGTTCGGACACGGGGGCGCCTGGTGCTTTCGGGAATGCAGATTCTATCTGCGCGCTGATCTCTGCCATCACCGCTTCTGGTTCGGGCAGTCGGCCCGGACCAAATTCGCCGCAGGCCATAGCACCGTCATCGGGCTGCATGACGATGATACCGTCCGCGCTGAGCTGGGCGATATTGCGCTGCGTCGCGGCATGCTGCCACATCCGCACATTCATCGCCGGGACCACCATCACCGGAGTATCGGTGGCGAGAAGCAATGTGGTAGCCAGATCATCGGCAATGCCGCCGGCCATTTTGGCCAGCAGATTGGCGGTAGCCGGACAGACCACCAGCAGATCGGCCTCGCGGCTGAGCTGGATATGGCCCATTTCAGCTTCGTCCTTCAGCGACCAGAGCGTTGTGTGCACTTCATTTTCGGACAGCGCCGCCAACGTCATCGGCGTGACAAATTGCGCGCCCGAATCGGTCAATACACAGCGGACGGTCATGCCCGCCTTCTTGATCAGGCGGATGAGTTCTGCTGACTTATAGGCCGCGATGCCGCCGCCAATGATCAGCAGGATATGTTTGGGTTTTGCCATTCTGTCCGATTTAGGACCAAGCGGGCCCAAAGCCAAGCAACATGTGCCCTGATTTATTCTTGTTTGAGAAAGGGATGTTGAAGCGAGAAAATAAACTGAGGCCGTCGGGGGATGTGGCGAGAGTTGCTAGGACAATGGTCCGGGATATGCACGCACTGGCAGAAGCATCATCCCCACATGAATATAGCGGCAGCACCCGCTCCGCCCGCCACGATCGCCGTTAGCGCATAACGCCAAAATCCGCCGCCCTGACCCTTTGTCCGTTTCTCCCACATCAGCTCAACCTCTGCCACCGGCAGAGCAGGCGGCGCCCCGCCCTTGCGAGGGAGCTGGGCATCCAGACGCCGGACAATATCGGGCAGCATCATGATGGTTGCGAGGTCATCATTGATCCGGTCGGCAATGGCCGCTTCCGGGCCCAATTCGCCGCGAATCCATTCTTTCACATAAGGCCCGCTGGCGTCCCACATGTTGATCGTCGGGTTGAGGTCGGTGGCAATCCCCTCGACCATCACCATCGTCTTTTGCAGCAGCAGCAGATGCGGCTGGGTTTCCATGTCGAAATCACGGGTGATCGCGAATAGCCCGTCGAGCATATCACCGACCGACAATTCGCTGACCGGCTTGCCGCGCATTGGTTCGCCGACTGCGCGCAAGGCCGTGGCGAAATCCTCCATGCTGTGATGGTCCGGGACATATTGCGCTTCAAAATGGATTTCCGCGACGCGTTTGTAATTGCCGGTGGTCAGGCCGTAGAGAATCTCCGCCAGCCAGACTCGCGCTTTTTTATTGATCCTGCCCATGATGCCAAAATCGATGGCAACGATCGTGCCGTCCGCCTTCACGAACAAATTGCCCTGGTGCATGTCGGCGTGGAAATAGCCGGCCTCAATCGCTTGTTTGAGGAAGGTGTGAACTAGCCGGCTTGCAATCGCATCAAGGTCATGGCCCGCTGCGATCAGTTCGTCGCGGTTCGAGATTTTTACCCCGTCGACCCAGTCGAGCGTCAGCACCCGGCCTGACGTTCGGTCCCAGTCAATGGCCGGGATCTCATATTTGTCCACCTGAGCCATATGTTCGGCCAGTTCCGAAGCACTGGCCGCCTCGCGGCGCAGGTCGAGTTCGCGCATCGTCCAGCGGCGGAAATTGGCTATCACCAGCTGTGGCCTGAGACGCTTGGCCTCGCCGCCCAAGGCCTCGAGATGTGCCGCAGCCCATTCGTAGGTTTCGATATCCTGGGTGAATTTTTTGATGATGCCGGGACGCAACACCTTGACCGCAACATCCTTGCCTTCGAGCGTGGTCGCGCGGTGGACCTGGGCGATCGAGGCGGCCCCCACCGGGACGGGATCAATGTGGCTGTATAATTCGTCCAACGACTTACCGAGGCTGAGTTCGATCTCGTCGCGAATCTGGTCAAAGGCGACGGGCGGCAGGCTGTCCTGCAATTGCAGCAAATCGCGGGCGGCGGCCTCGCCAATCACGTCGGGCCGGGTTGCCAGCGTCTGGCCGAGCTTGATCGCCGCAGGGCCAATGGCCTGCAGCGCTGCAGAATAATTCGGCTCCTTTGGCTGGAACGTCCCGATCCGCGCAATGCGGAACAGGCGGCGGACCTGCGGCGGGGTTGCCTTGTGTTTCTCCAGATCGCGCAGCGCGCCATGTTTGGCGAGCGTACGGCCCCATTTGAGCAGGCGGAATATATGGGTGCGGGAACTGGTCATCGGATGTGTGTGCTCAGACCTTCCATGCGCTATGGATCGCGACCAGCCCGCCCATCATGGGCTCCACTTTGGTCTGGCTGAATCCGGCTGCCTCGATCATTGCGCGAAATTTTTCCATTGGCGGGAATTTCGCTATCGATTCGGCAAGGTAGCGATAGCTGGCTTCATCATTCGCCACCGCTTTGCCGACTTTGGGCAGGATATGGTGGGAATAGGTTTCGTAGATTTTGTCAAAGCCCGGCCAGTTGGTTTGCGAAAATTCCATGCAGTAGAAACGCCCGCCATATTTCAGCACGCGATGCGCTTCGGCCAGGGCTTTGTCGATATGGGTGACATTGCGGATGCCAAAGACGATCGTATAAGCATCGAAATGGGCATCGGGAAAGTTCAGCTGCTCGGCATTTTGCTGGCTCCAGACCAGCCGCGTTTCGTCCTTTTCGAGAGCCCGTTCCACGCCTTCGGCCAGCATTTCCGCATTGATATCAGCAACCGTTATATGAGCGCCGCTGTTGACCATGCGAAAAGCGATGTCGCCGGTGCCGCCCGCCATATCGAGGATATTCTCGCCAGCACGCGGCTTTGCCCGGCGCACGAAGCGGTCTTTCCACAAGCGGTGGGTGCCGGCACTCATTGCGTCGTTCATCACATCATAACTGGAGGCAACGCTGGAGAAGACCGCGCCGACTCTGCCGGTCTTTTCGCTCTCGTCGACCTCTTCATAGCCGAAGGAGACGGTTTTGCTTTCGATAGCCATTTCTTGCCTGTGCTGATTTTTCTTTGGAAACCCAAGTAGACGAGCCTTGGCAGCACTGCAATCACTCTGTAGCTGCCCATTGGACCGTAACGGATGAGGACTGCCATGCCCGAGCTGCCCGAAGTGGAAACGACCGTCGCCGGTTTGCGGCCGGTGCTCGAAGGGCAGCGCCTCACTCTGGTCGAACCGCGCCGCGCCGATCTGCGCTGGCCGATTCCAGTCGATTTGCGGCAGCGGATGACCGGTGCGGTCGTGACCTCGCTTGGCAGGCGCGCGAAATACGGACTGATCGAGACCGATCGCGGCGATGTAATGATTTTCCATCTTGGCATGTCGGGTCGCTGGCGAATCGATCCGGCGGAACTGGAAAAACACGATCATCTGCTGATAGAGACCGAAGCCGGTCACCGCATGGTGCTCAATGATCCCCGCCGATTCGGATCGCTGGATATCGTGCGCGCCGAGGACCTTGGTAGCTATAAGCCTTTTGTGTTGATGGGCCCGGAGCCGCTGGGGGACGATTTTACCGGTAGCTATCTGAAAGCCGCGACCAAGGATCGCAAGGCCCCGATCAAGCAGTTGCTGCTCGACCAGCGCACGGTCGCGGGACTCGGCAATATCTATGTATGTGAAGCGCTGCACATGGCTGGCATATCGCCGAGCCTGAAGGGCGGCGCGATCTCGAAGCCCCGCTATGAGCGCCTTGTTGTGGCAATCAAGCAGGTTCTGATCGCAGCCATTGCCGCCGGCGGGTCATCCCTGCGCGATTTCGTGCAACCCGGTGGCGAACTGGGCTATTTCGCCAAGGACTGGCTGGTCTACGGCCGGGAAGGGGAGGCCTGTCATTGCGGTGCGCCGGTGCTGCGGCGAGTCGATAGCGGACGGTCAACCTTCTACTGTTCGCAATGTCAAAAATAAGCGGTTCACTAAGCTATTGACGAGAATCGGGAGTCACGCTATTGCCCGCCGTCTTGAGCCGGAAGCGGTACATTACGTCCCGGCATTTAATTTCAGATTTTGAGGGTTTTTCATGGCTAATACGCCGCAAGCAAAAAAACGTATCCGTCGCAACACGCGTCGCACCGCGATTAACAAAAATCGCTTGAGCCAGATCCGGACCAAGATCAAGGCTGTGGATGCAGCGGTTGAGTCTGGCGACAAAGCCGTGGCAGCGGCGGCACTCAAAGCCGTACAGCCTGAATTGGCGCGCGGTGTCACCAAGGGCCTGTATCACAAGAATACGGCTTCGCGGAAGTTTAGCCGACTGACAAAACGGGTTGCCGCGCTGCAAACCGCTTAATCAGCCGTCCAGAACTGCAAAGAAAAACCCGTCCGATTGTGGCGGGTTTTCTTTTGGGCGATTGCCGTCTGATTCGCCGCTGGTTCAGCCGATTCGGCTGACGGAGCGTCGGCATATCGTGCCAGAGACCGGCTGACGGTCCCGTTTTTCCTTGTGCAGTTGTTCCGAAAGGGTCCAAGTCGGTCGCAGGGCGTCAACCTGTCGTCGTTCAAAGCTGGTTCAGCCCGGCTTCTCTATCGTGCCAAACATGATGGTGGGCAATCTTAAGGAAGAAATATGACAATTTTCGCCAAACATGGTTTCAATCGCAAAGCGCTTTCGCTGTTCGCGCCGCTTGCCGTTCTGACTCTTGGCGCCTGTACCACGCCGTTTCGTGCGGACGTCCAGCGTTTCGTCGCGCTTCCTGACACCACGGGCCAGAGCTTCGCCGTTGTTGCGGCTGATCCTGATCTGTCCGGCGGGCTCGAGTTTGGGCAATATGCAGCACTGGTGGAACAGCGCATGCTCGATCTGGGCTATCGGCGCAGCGATGATCCTGCGGCGGCGGAGCTGATCGTCCGCATGGATTATGATATCGACAAGGGACGCGACAAAGTGGTCGCCGATTATGATCCGTTTTTCCCCTCTGCCCGATTCGGAGGATATTATGGCAGCCACCGGTATCGCTATGGCTTTTATGATCCGTTCCTGTTCGGCGGTTCGGGCTTTTCCGGCTATGGCGATGTTCGCAGCTTTACCGTGTACACCACGGAACTGGAATTGAAGATTGACCGTGCGGTCGATGGCGAACGCCTGTTCGAAGGCAAGGCCGAGGCGCTGTCGCGGTCGAAGAATCTGACCTATCTTGTGCCGAATCTGGTTGAAGCCATGTTCACCGACTTTCCGGGAAACAGCGGCGAACGGGTGCGGATTTCGGTCGCTCCCGAGAAAAAATAGGATCGGTCGTTTTCAGCTTTCAAGCTGGCGAAGGAGCATCCGGACATCATTGTCCATTTCGCTATCTTCGCCGCGCAAATGCTCGACCAGTTTGACCGCGTGGATAACCGTACTGTGGTCACGACCACCAAATTTCCGGCCAATTTCGGGATAGCTGCGCGGGGTCATCACCTTCGCCAGATACATGGCTACCTGGCGTGGTCGGGCGACTGCGCGGGCGCGGCGTTTGGATGACATCTCGTTCCGGTCGA
>Ga0105055_10008939_pt1 | contig 12917 bp, 9 predicted proteins | sample BON03_FD_78090 | JGI IMG/M metagenome (GOLD analysis project Ga0105055, IMG submission 78090) | Freshwater microbial communities from Lake Bonney liftoff mats and glacier meltwater in Antarctica - BON-03 | ecosystem: Environmental > Aquatic > Freshwater > Ice > Glacier meltwater | place: Lake...
AACCAGCTCAAACAATTTCTAATTCGACTTCATATTTATGAGAGTATTCTCATATTAAGTATATTTGTTTAAGTTTGATTAATGTTGTAAGATAGGCAAGATTGCAGATTAGAGAAGTTTGTTCACTTTCGAAGTTGGCTTTTTCAAAAAAAAGGTTTTTTTCGACCTTGATAGTACACAACAGCCTCGAATAATTTTAGGGTCTACATACTTTATAATAGTGTCTACGCAAATTGAGACCACTCATCTGTGTCGGTGATACTAGACCGAGTACCATTGCCGAGCATTGAAATATTGGTATTCACTCAATAGTGTTAATCCGACGTTATTGAGTGACAATTGATTATATAGCATGTTCCGCGTAAAGCGAGAATGCCAGCGGGTGTACCAGACTCTGGCAATACATTCGCAAACGAGTCACAGTCCAGCAGTTATGAATTTGGTGTTAGAATATCTCGAGAGTCAGCGCCGTGAAAATAAACGGGTGCATCCTAAACAATTGGCTACTGATCTATTTCAAGAACACGAGGCTCTACGAACTCTTAAAAAGGATTCTTTAGAAGCATCCTTGAAGGAAAAATCTCCTTTGGCTTTATTTCTGCATCAAAAATTGGTGAATTCTCTTAAAGAAACGCAACTCCGCGCAACCCAATCCTCGTTAGAAATGGACAGAAGACTCGAAGCGGCAAGGTTGACGCGAGAGAATCTAGTGGCAGCCCAACGAGAAGAAAATAATGGAACCGATGCCTTGCCACTGGCTACAAATGAAATTGATGCTGCAGATGATCACGAGTTCACAATTCTTCGCCGCATGCTGCCATTAAAACGGCAATATGTTGAATGGTTTTCTGTGCTTTCGGAAGCCATCGAGAAAGAACAAACAGATATCCAGAATCAAGTGTCTGGTTACGATCGACAGCGTTACGGGCCTTATTTAATGCTACTTCCTGCAGATCTGCTAGCTATTCTTACCATACAAGAGCTGCTCCATATGTCTTTTACTATGCCCGAAGGTGTGCCTTTTGTAACTGTGTCTACTCGAATCGGGCGTGCGGTATTTGATGAAGTGAATTTATTTAAGACTCGAAATAGCAGTGATATATGGAAGGAGCTTAAGAGAAAGCTGATTGGAGACTCTGATAAAGTTGGAACAAACAGCAGAAAAGCGTATGGCCAAGCAGGATGGGATGACCAGACTACAGCAAAGATTGGATCCATTCTTCTGGATCTACTTTGTAAAAACACCAAAATTCTTTTAGCATACGATCCAAGTCGGAGTAATGACGAGCCGATACCTGCTTTCTACCATACTCATGCATTTAAGCCACCGAAAACAATCGGGGTGATTGTGGCCCATAGATTCCTGCACTTGCGCTTTACTAGCGGTGCCATTAACATCGACGAAGAAACTTCCTATAATGAAGATCTTGCACCGAATATAAGACCAATGATTACAATGCCAAAGCCTTGGACGAATTCAATCGATGGCGGGTATCTTCACCAGCGGCATACTATCGTAAGAGCCACACGTGGAAATGGAAGCCAGCTGCAGATCATCAATGAAGCTGTCGATTCATGTGGTATTCTGAAAGAAGGTTTGAATTCGTTAGGCAAAGTTGCATGGGAAGTGAACAAAGATGTTTATGACGTTGCAGTAATAATCAGACAGCGCGATTTGCAAGTGACAGGACTACCGTCTCCTAAACAAATCGATGAAATGATATATCCCAAGCGACCGGTTGCCACTTCCAGAGATGTCTCTTTCACTCCAGGATTCAAAAAGATTATGCAGCAATATAAGGATGAATGCGAAAGAATTCATCGTAAAAAGCAAGAATTTCAGTCTAAAATAATGGACTATGATGCTAAAGTGGATACTGCGACTCATCTAATACCGTACCCAAGATTTTGGTTTCCTTATTCAGTCGATTTCCGAGGGCGAGCTTATCCGATTCCTCCAGTAAGTCATTTGGGAGATGATCTAGCTCGTTCAATGTTTACTTACAATCGTCGCAAGCCGTTAGGGGAGAGGGGTTTATACTGGCTTAAAGTCCATCTCGCGAATCACATGGGAAATGACAAAGTTAGTTTTGACGACCGGGTTGCTTGGATTGATGAGAGAATGGACAAGGTACTGGATTCAGCCCAAGATCCGTTGGACACAACGGATCCAACTGTCCCAAAATGGTGGACTGCCGCTGATAATCCGTTTCAAGCGTTGGCGACATGTAAGGAAATTGCGGCTGCGGTTGCATGTCCCGACCCACGTGAGTTCATGAGCAACCTGCCAGTGCACCAGGATGGGTCGTGCAATGGCCTCCAGCATTATGCTGCATTGGGACGAGATAGGGATGGAGGCCAGCAGGTGAACTTGTGTGTATCTTCCAAACCGGGCGATGTGTATACTGCTGTCGCCGATAAGGTGAGAAAGGAACTGGAAACGGTAGCTGCTAGCTATGAAGGAACTCCTACAAAAATGTTACACAACACTCCAGAAGCCCGTACATATATTGCACATATCATGAAAGACCAAATTTCGAGAAAACTTGTCAAGCAAACTGTGATGACTTCAGTGTATGGAGTAACTTTTATTGGCGCTAGAAACCAAATTCAAAAGAGAATAGAGGAGCAGAACGACAAGAATATCCGATTGATGAATATTGGGGAGGAAAGCAGCCACGTGCTTACACGGGAGGAAGTTACTCGTGCCAGTAATTACATTGCCAAAGTGACGTTGGACGCTATTGGTGATACGTTTCAGTCTGCCAGAGACATCAAAGAGTGGCTGAAGGACTGCGCCAAGGTGGTTTGTAGTTCCGATCAACCCATGTCATGGGTAACTCCCGTGGGCTTACCAGTAGTACAACCTTATCGAAACAAGATGCGGACACAAATCCGAACTGTATTGCAACATGTGGTCATTGCAGAGCATCATGATGATATGCCAATCAACAAACAAAAACAGCAAACCGCATTCCCACCCAATTTTATTCATTCCTTGGATTCTACACATATGATCCTCACCGCAATCGCATGCGACAAGAAAGACATCATGTTTACAGCTGTGCATGATAGTTATTGGACTCACGCAGGTGATGTCGAGGCAATGAATTCCACTTTGAGAGAGCAGTTTGTTGAACTGCATGGGCAAGAACTTCTGGTTGATCTGCGAACACAACTGGTTTCCAGATATCCTCAATATGAAAGGTATATTAGGGAACCGCCAATTATTGGAAGTTTGGATATCAAAGAGGTCCTGAATTCACCATACTTTTTCAACTAATGTATAAATTTTTATTTTAAATGGTACACTACGCTTTATCAGTCCACACCTTGGCTCCACTCTTGGCTCCAGCTCCAAACAACCGCGTGTTCATGTTAATTGCAAGAACAATGAGCGGTATGCCTAATAAGGCGATGAAGAACATATAGATCGAAAGGACCATCAGCGGACTGACTGTGTTGGTGCAAAGTGCGTCGTGCATGCCAAAATATACAACCCCCACGAAACCACAAGACACACTCAAAAGGAGATCGATAGGTGCCATAATGAGTTCAACAAAGCCTTTGATAGATTTTAAATCTAGGACAAAATTGTCAATAGTGTCTCCAAGTACGCTTCCAACTAGGTCAATAGTATCGGCATGACTCTCCAGCATTGCTAAAGTAGAGTCTATCGTTTTCTCTGCATCACAAAAGGCTATGACCGCTTCTCTCGTACTTGCAAACCCTGATGAATCATTTGATTCCGCATTTGGATTGTCGGCGACAGAGGCACATGTAGTCACGGTAAGACAAGCTGCGTCACAGGAAGGAGTTGGTGTACATTCTGCCCTTCCGTACACATTTGGAGTAGTCCTTGCATTCAGAGCGCTCAAAATGGCATCAGTATCTGATGGGTCAAAATCAAAGCTAGCGTAGTTCATCGCACGAATAGCCGACGTGAAGTTTGTGATGGAAGAGAGATCAAGTCCTGCATCGAGTTTGTCTTGGTTGGCATCAAATTCATCAAAGATACTATCCATGTTGAATTTCTCTTTGAGATTAAGCGTGTCGAAGATGCCAGGTGCCGGGTTAGCAAAGCAACCTTGGATAATTTCAAAAGGGTCAATACCCTCCATAGGACTACTAGACACTTGTCCCCCTCTTAGATCAGGAAATAGTGGTCCGAGATTCTGAGAAAAGTTTTTCGGAAGCTCTGCAACGACTACACATACATCCGATAAGCTGGCAGATATTGGAAGGAAAATGCCGGAAAGGAGAAAAAACACGATAACCAAAATGAATGTCAGATTCCAACTCAGCAGCAGAAAAACACGCGCCAATTTGTCATCGAATTTACAAGGAGTGAAAAACGTAACAAGAGCGAAGATTCCAGCAAAGCATCCGATGAACACGAATGAGAAAAAGCCATAGGAAACAGGTGCAGAAGTTTCCATATAAGTTGAACCCAAAGATTTAGCATCGTTAATGAATTGTTCCATCGAAGCATAACCCATATCCGCCTTGAGACTTGCTACCGTTTCTTTTGCACTATTTGCTGCGGAAACCAACTCACTTTGAATGGCTACCACGTTTGTTTCCACAAGATTCTTGGTGGCAAACAACGGATCTAAAATGGCATTGGCAGTATCGTTTATGGCAGTTGCTGCATCGTTGATCTGTGTCTGGAGGTCGGCTATCATGTCTGCATTGGAAGTTAACATTCTTCTTGCAGGCAGATCCGGGATAGATATTGTACCTACATAGGTACTCATGTTTCCCAAAGCTTCTACTAGGTCGTCCATTCCCCCAGCTACATCAGTTAAACCAAGAAACACGTCGATAATTTCGTTCCCGTAAACTGTCGTGGCATTGGCAAGCTCGAAAAGAGGATCTGTTGCATTGGTGAAGAATTCGTCCAGATCCATCAACATAGTTTCCAGTTCACAAATTGAACCAGTCAATCCATTGGTCATTTGGCCAATCGCTGCAACTCCAGCAAATGCTAGTCCAACACAAATGAGTGAGAGTACAACGTATACCACCGCGGGGACTATCTTGGATGTAAATGTGTATTCTCCTTTTGCCTTTTTGGCTTTGCAGCAACATTTATGGCAGCAGCAAACAAACGGGACTGCCAGAAAAGCCAAAACTGCAAGTGCAATACCTGGTGCAGCGAGAACGATCAATCCGTTCTTGTACTCCATAACAAAATCGGTATTGAAGTCATCAGGACTTGTGGCAATCCGGAGACGCTTCAGTAGAAGGTTTTCTCCCCGAATCGATTGCATGGTATCCACAACTTTGTTTGCACCGGCATTCATTGCATCAACACCGCTGCTTAGCCCATTTGCAAGACGTTCGTCTTGTGCCATACTTCCGAGTGATGCTAAGAAGTCTACATGCGTCATACACAGGTCTTCACTAGTGGCTGATGCAAAAGGCACCATGCTTAGAAGTAGAATGGCCAATCTCATGATGTGCAAGTTGTATTTTTGAATAGGAAAGTTAACTAACTTAAATGTATCCGTTGATGGGTATTAGCCGTTACTATAGTTTAAGATAAGAGAGAAAAAGAAACTGTCAACGGCTATTTTTTTCGCATATATTTCTTTTAAAATTTTTAAACAGGTGCGGATTTGGGTCACTCTAATTTTTTTTAAATAAGAAGGTATCATATCGGTTCCTCAATCGGATTTGTTGCTGGTATCTTCAGCCATTTGCGTATGATTTCCTCTTCCTTTTTTCTGGCCTCTACAATAGATGGCGGATCATCTGCACGTGAAAACATCAGGTCTGTGTGATGACCTCCTTGTTCTAACACCACAGCTACCACACTGCTTGACAAATCATTTAACACGCCAGCAGCTGACCACGGATCATACATTCCATTGGAGAATATGATATTGCTCGAATATCTGCCGATATCTTTGCCTGCATATTGCATGGAGTCCCACGTACCAAATTCATCCAGATGAGTTTCAGTGACGCCACGAATACCTTGATTTTTGAGGTTTTTACAATAACCCAATCGATTAGCATTTCGGACCAATTGATCTTCAGCTGGTAAAGGCCAAGGCGCATTCGGCGGCCAGAATATATCGGAACCGATACCTCGAACGGTATCTTGAACCAAATTCATCCCTTCATTACAAACGATGATACTCCATGCCGTCAGAGGTTCCATTGAATCAACTTGGCATACAGTGTCTTTTTGTAGTGCGGCCACGGTTGCTACAGTATCATCATCCTGAAAACCAAAACACGTGGTCTCCCCGGTTATATTGTAGAGCATGGCGTAAACATCTCGCACTCCATTCAGAAGCTGTTTCACTGTTTTTGAATTCAATACATCCGACATCTCGTGATCCAACAGACTCGTGGAGTTCCAATCCACATGCACTTTGATATTCCCATCCACCAAAATATCATAAAGGACTCGCTTTTTATTTCCTGATAATTTCACACCGGTATTTCGCACGAGTTTACAGGCCTCACGCATCGGCCACGGTGGTAGAGAATAACCACGTTTGTTAATGACAGAAAATACAATGTAATCAGAAGCAAAAGGGAAATTTGATTCCGCTAAAAGAAATAGGACGTCTTGAAATCCACGAATCACAGTTAAGACATCATGATCCATATCACACAGAGAAAGTTCTCTAGTAAGAAAAGAAGTCGCATTCACGTGGCTGGATTTACCAATGAGCTCCATGAGGGCCCAGGCTGCAAGGTAACTATCATGACATACAGGGTCCGGGTTCCCCGCATCTACTCATTCATTATTGAAAACATAAACTGAATACATTATGCAACTTACCATTCTCCACTCCGTTCACAATAGCTTTATAGGATCCGTCTAACGCAGGATGCAGCGACGCAAAACCCCAAATTGGAGCTGAGGCCGCAACAGCTCCACCAGTTACAATTTGCGGATACTTCAGTCTAAACCAAGCACTTAGCATACCTCCATATGAACCACCGAAAGACACAACCTTCGTTCTGGGACTCAAATGGAGTCTATCAAGTAGAATAGGAATTAGAGATGCATAATCTGCAAGTGCCTGTGCAGACGTTAGGTATGAACCACAGTTTGAAACTCCACGCAATTGCGGAACTGATTCTCCAAAGTACCGATGTTCCGCAAAAGCCAAGACCACTCCTAGTCGTTGCCCCAAATCCCACATCAACCCAGTGTTATTTACATAGAGATCCACTGGTGACTCATTTCCAGTGTAGAAAAACAGCATGTCTTCCCCCATTCGAAATTTATTATAGACACAAACTCTTTGCTTGAAGACGCCCAATGTGTTGCCATTGAAATGATCAATGGGTTGGTCAAAATACATAAACGTACAATTAGCCGAAGATTGACCCCGTACAACACTGAATAAAAGCGTGATAGCCGCGCAGCATCTTATAGCAAAACGCGAATCGATAGGAGAGGGACCTGCCATGTGACTAATACGATCAGCAGCCTCTTCTTCTTGCCTGAAAACGACCACCTGGATTTCTATTTGCTTTTCATATTCTTAATACATGTATTAACCAAGGCATCGAGTCATCGAGTCAGGTATTAAACCAAGAATATGCTGAACTCTTGGAATCCCCGTTTAATTAAAATGAACTGATAACTTTTTTAATTTCACTTTAAAAAGGACGATTTTGGAGAGGTCGGCAACGTGGAATGGCGAGCCATCACGGTAAGTTTGGCGTGCTCTTTCACCGAGTGTCGAACCACAGATTCATATAAATCTTTTTCCAGACAATTCTTACCGCTGCCAAACATATGAGCTTGAACAGATATCATCAGCTTTGATATTTCTCGTCCAGAAAAACCATCCAACCGTTTCGCGGTTTCTTTCAATTCGTTTTCCGACACTTGAGAGTCTACCTGCCCAAGAAACGCTTGGAAATATGAATTCACTAATAACTGTCTCTCACTTAGTTCTGGCAGTTGGAACTGCACGGATTCGTCTATGCGATCTATCACAGCGCTATCCAGATCACCTGGTCTATTAGTTGCAAGTACCAGCATCACTCTCGAGGATGAGGAGCCAGTATGGTAAAGCAATGCAGTCAATGCATTACGAAGCGATTCACTCATTGGGCCACCATCTCTGGAGGCCAAGAACGCATCGGCTTCATCTATGAATAACAGAACTCCTTTCTTGGTTTGATTTGCCCATGCAAACAGATTGTGCAGCTCTGTTACTGCTTGCTCTCGCAATGGCGCAATATCAGCTCCCGACATAATCGCATAATCCAATTCACACCAAGTGGCAAGCTTTTTAGCCATCATCGTCTGCAATTGTCAGAATATCGGAACTAAAACAATGGAAGAAAACGTACCTTTCCTGTTCCAGGCGGTCCATAGAACATAACGTGTCGTAACACAGCTTTCCTAGAATGGGCCGTCCTGGTGGCATTCGCGATTCGTTCGATTTGCAAAGATATATCCGTTGGCAACACGACGTCGTTGGAGAATGCACGAAATGAATCTCTTTTCTCCTTCAAGACCGTTTCCTCTTTCATGTAGGACATTTGTACATGTTTAGGACTGAAATATTTCAGGCGGACCTTATTCATCACAGACAACATTTGCTCACCAATACGATAGCGACCATCTTTGGAACTCTCTCTCACAAGACTAGGCTTTCCCATTTGCATTTGAAAATATTTTCTCGCTAGCACTGACGCTTCTTTAGAGACGAAAAGGGCCGATGCAAGTGAAACTAGAAAAACGATGACCCCAATAAGGTTGGCAGGGTCATTCGTCATCAACTGTATTGCAGCCACAGCTTCACTGGCTGTGGCTTTAATTGCAGATACAGTATGTGCACGAGATTCCTCTGCCTGTAATCTAGCCATGTCCATCCTCAAATCGTGGTTGTCCCTCTCCCGCTGGGTTTCTATATGGGCTACTGATACTGCAGTGACTTTCGCCGCTTCAACATCAAGTACCTTCTGCTCTCGGTCCATGTCAGCCTTAGCTCTGTGCATCTCCAACTCATACTCTTTGCGGGAGATTAAGAGCTGTTTTTCCTGTTCGATTTTCAGCTCGTGCTCCTTTTGGAATCGAAGTAATGTAGAGTTCTCGTGCACTTGTACTTTCTCAATTTCCAGTCGGGCGGTCAGTTCTAAAGTTTTACGAGTTTCAGTTTGTTGCACCTTTGTTAACTCTATTTTGGCTTCTTCCATACGAGTTTGGGATTCTTGCAGCTTTCGCTGCTCCACTATTTCTTCACCAGCTAACTTTCCTACACTGACTTGAAGTTCGCTCAACTCGGTTTTCAACGCCGCGATGTCTTTACTCAATTCGGAAACAGCTAATTTAATAGCGCTTTCCTTGGTCAAGATTGCTTCATCTATCTTTCGCAGTTGCTGTTCGAATTTGGTTGCTAGTTTATCATGATCAACCAATATGTTAGTCTTGAATCTTTCAAACGATTCCGATAAAGTCTGTAACAAGGCTTCCTGTCTAATTTTAAAAACCTGGAGCTCGTCAATCTTTCCTAGACTGTTTTTTTGAAGTTCTTCTTTCTCCTTTGAATAGGTCATTTGGAATTCACTGAAATTCTCGATTAAGGATTTAAATTCCTGCTTCAAGTTTGCCTGCAGACGGACTTCTTGTTCCAAACCACTCACCGCATCAAGTCTTTTTGCAAGCTCTTGGGTTGCCCCGATGTTTGCCATGAACAATACCTCCGTGTTAACCACATGAACGTTCTCCAACATCGTTGGTCCGGCGTCAGTGTTACCCACAGCTCGTTTAGGTACCACACCCACTGACCTCGGCAATATATTTTTGATCTCCTGGGCAATTACACCTAACTGTCGTTTCCCAAATATTGGATTGTAGAACTAAAGAGGTTCGTTTAAAATGAAAACTATTGTTTTGAACAACTTACCTGATCATATTTGTAGTCGAACTCGTGAAGCTCCAACTTGCGGATGCTCTCAAGAAGACTGCTTGTATTTGTATTGATGATATCTGTCTTTAATCTCTCATCGCTGAATACATGTCCACTTGATATCTTGATGCAGCACACAAGTATTCCCAAACGCATTGTCTGGATTTCCGGTAGATAGGGACGGGGACCGTATCGCCTTCTTGATTTTTATATCTAAATTAGAAAGAGTTCCTTGCGGAGTATTTCCAATTCAAAAATCGTCCTGGTTTAAATTACGAAGAATACAGCATTGCCAGAAAAATAATAAATTTATAAATTTACTCTGTAGACTTTCTTTGAATCTATTTCGATTTATAAAAAATAGTATGTACGCATTTCCCCTTGAGTATATCTAACGATAGGAAACTAATAATGGATTCTTGGCCAGTTTCAACTACTCAATAACTCAACAACTAGTCAACCATATTCATTGAATTGTTGCTGGAAGCAATTGCTTTTCAACAGGAGTTTCCTGTGAACTTGTCTTTTCCCGATCTTGTACTCGCTTCGAGAGCGCATTTTTTAAACGAAACGTGTATCAAAGCATTTTTGGGAAATATGAAATACCAGGTAACAATAACCTTCATCAAGAAAGTGCGCGAATCCGAAGAAGGAACATCACAATTTTTCGAATCGCTCAATTGAAATTTAATACCAGTACCACGAGCTGGTATCTGGGTACTATAAAAATAACGGATCTACTAGATTTATCGCGGGAAATTGTTGTATTTGTTTGTTTGGGATTATCAAATGACGAAGGATGGGGTCAGCACTTGATAGTTAACTAGAAATAATAAAATTGAATCCGACGCGGATTGAAATGTCGGTTGTATAAAGTTCCGTTCAAATGATCCAAGAAACCAAAAAATTAGGACACGGTAACTACTACTGTTTTGTGTAATGAAGTCTTACAGAAAAGTTTCGTTATTTCGAATTCGAAATTTCTGGATCATATCATATTTGTTTTCGCGATGCTTGCAAGGGAGGTCATCGATTCTATCCGAGCACTTGACGATGTCAGTGACAAAGCTGGGCTGGTTGCCAAACTGACGCCATTTGAAGGATTCCTAGGCCAAATACTGCTCCGTCGAGGTAGCACCCAATCTTCAATCTATTTCTTAGAATCCGGTACCACAGTTAGCGTACTTCGAGATGGAAGCGTCACGTCGGTGTTACAGTTGCAACGAGATTCGGAAATGGTATGGGAGTTCGTACCTGGAATGCTCTTTGGTGAGGAGAATTCGGTTATTGAAGGCCAAAAAGAGTTTCCAACCGACATCATCGTCAGTTCCTCTAAAGCTTCCGGCTTCAAAATTGAATTCAATGAACTGAAAGAATTTTTGAGTCCCGCTATCCTTGCAGACATTCGGATTGATGCAATTTCTCGATTGGTTTGTTCATTTTGCGATATTCACTCCGTTCCTCGTCAACAAGTGAATGAATCCATCCGAAATCAGAGCCATGTGATGAATTTAAAATGTGGACAGGTTCTTGATGTGGCTTCTATAATAAGAATGTATTCTTTGTGTGATACAATCCTAGTAAGCCAGGGAGCTTTAGGATTTGCGGAAAACGACGAGAATATTGGTAAACTTGAAATTGGACATTCTTATTCCGTTCGAGCGTTGCAACATTTGAAAGTTTCAGCGCTTACTTCTGAAACCAGCATTATTGTGACAGAAAATTTTCGAATGCAAGTGTGTACTCCTACTTCCCAAAAAGCTCGGGTTCAATCTGGGAGTGTTTCTCCATTGTCGAGCAAACGAAAAATCGAGAATATCACGTTTACAATTCAACAGGACTCATTAGTGGAGTACAAGAAACCAAATATACTTACTAAACCAGGTTGGAAAAAACCAGGATTTAATTTGGATATCTCGTGTCCACCGACCTCTGTAGCATTCTTTCGAAGCCATATGTGTTCACCAAAAAAGAGAAAGACCGGATTAGTATTGTCATTAGAAAGTCTGGAAAGTCTGCATATTTTAGGAATAGGTGCTTTTGGTACTGTTGAGCTTGTGCGCCACGAAATTTCAAATTCTGTTTTTGCGCTAAAAAAAATTCGAACGTCAACTTCGTTAGTTAACCGTGAAGTGTCAATTATGGGACGTTTAGAAAATCACCCATTTGTCACCAACCTCATTAGGACCTTCAACGATCACGAGAACACATTCTTACTAATGGAGGCGGGATTATGCGGGGATCTTTTTGAATTGGTGAACCAACGACCTGTTCAGCAACTTACGAATATGGAGATACGTTTCCTCGTTCCACAGTTAGTTTTAGCGTTAGAATTTATGCACCGGAACAACATTATCTACCGCGATGTGAAGCCAGAAAATGTCATTTTGTGTGTCGATGGGTATTTGAAACTAACTGATTTCGGAATGGGTAAGCATTTGGAAGATGGAGCTCGAACATATACCTTATGTGGAACAACTGCCTTTCTTGCCCCCGAGATTTTGGTGCTGGGTGGCTACAGCAAGGCTGTTGATTGGTGGGGACTGGGAGTTCTCGTATTTGAAATCGCAACTGGCACGTTCCCTTTTCAGAACAATAACATGAGCGCTCTCCGCAGATGCCATAAGAAGTTCCAAAGCGAATATCCAGAATGCGAAATATTTGAAAAACTGGATTCTGAAATATCCGAATTAGTTTGCATATTACTGAATCCAGATGAAACAAAGAGACATCTATTGCGGACGAGTTCCTTGTTGAAAAATATCGATTGGGTCAAAGTCCAAAATCGAGATGTAACACCCCCAGGATCCTTCTTGAATTGCATTGCTTCCAGTCAGATGCTCAGCGTTGCAAATCAAAAGGCTTCTTTCTACAAGCCGTTATTTTTGGAAGCCCCTTCGCCCACCTGTGTATATTAATCCATACAAGATACTCTTGTTTATTAAGAAATTAGCATTTGATGGCTTTTATCCACTACTAGTAGTTTTAAAAAAATCGATTTTTGTTGTTGTTAAAAAAAAA
>Ga0105055_10008940_pt1 | contig 12914 bp, 7 predicted proteins | sample BON03_FD_78090 | JGI IMG/M metagenome (GOLD analysis project Ga0105055, IMG submission 78090) | Freshwater microbial communities from Lake Bonney liftoff mats and glacier meltwater in Antarctica - BON-03 | ecosystem: Environmental > Aquatic > Freshwater > Ice > Glacier meltwater | place: Lake...
GATCAAGTACTTATCGTTTTTCAAATACGGTTATGAATCTTTGGCGGTGACTGAATTACATGGGTTGACTTTCGAAGGCATATCAGGGGACGATATTTTGAAAATTCGCGGGTTTTCTCTTGATGCCCGTCCAACTGACTTGATGGCACTTGCACTGTTATCTGTGGTATTCAGTGTCCTTGCCTATGTGGCACTCGATAGACTCAAGGTTCATTAATAAATAGTAAATGAAGCATCCACTATTGAAATATCAAGTACTAAAATGAGTGAAATCAACTATTTTAACACCAAAAAATGATTCTTATCTTTTGACTATCGCGAGTAGAAGACCAAATCCGATCACTGTCAGATTCGCTGAAACCACCGCCACGAAGATTGGAACCGATGCCGTGGCCCCGATTTCAAAAGTGAGCGAAACTAAAAGAAGCCATGTCAGAGGCATTGGGGTCACACTGGCAGGTACAGCTCCCATGAAACAAGTACATGCCAAGAAGAAAGGCAGCACAGACGAGTCATCGATGAATCTAAACAGCATCATTCCAAGAGCAGTCCCTGAAAAGATCATTGGAAAAATACCTCCACCAATAAAGCCACTAGCTTTCGATATGCCAAATGCTGTGGATTTTGCAAACGCCAGACCCAGTAACGTGGCTGCATCCATTTGCTTCGTCATTGTGAATTTCAACAAGGGTGCCAACTGTTCAGAGCCACTACCAAGACTCAAGGGAAGTGCGAATCCAATACAAGCCACCAAAAATCCACCTACTGTTGGTAACAAAATCTGTCTCACCGTGTCATTAGGGATTAGTTTCGAAATACGCAGAAAGATCCTCTCGATAACTCCTGCCATCATTAAATGAACTATTCCGAAGAGCCCAGCCACGATTCCTATGACGATGGCGATGAGGATATGGGAGTTGTCGTAATGATACGTCAATGTGATTGGATTCAGATCCATAAAACGATGCTCCTTCAATCCGTAAAACACAGCAAACGAGCTGGTGGCGCCAACTGTCATCATGAACATGGACCTCATGTAATTCGTGTGCATCATATCCATTGGTGCGAGTTCAAGCATGCACACAATAGCAACTACTGGGCTAGGAAATAAAGGACCCATAGAACCTGCCATCGCATTCACTACATGGTATCTAGTCCTAGATTCATCTAATTCCCTTATTTTGCTCCAGTATTGAGCCAAACCTCCTCCCAAGGACCCCATGGCTGCTTCAGGTCCCAATGACACACCAGTACACAAAGAGACAAAACTAACCAATAACACTTTCGGTGCCAATGTATAATCCACATGTACGTGTTTTGCTTCTTGCACAAAACCGTCAATCTTTTCAGGCATGGCCAACAGCTTCCTCAATGCACCCACAATGAAACCACCGGCGGGCATTATCCCCAACCACAACAAGTTACCCTTGCAATATTTCACATTCAAGTAAAGATCATCGCCCCATATCAAGGAATTGCATTTTTCAATGGCAGTGGTGTACAAGAATGCAACGAGACCAAGAACCACTCCCACGACCATTGAAGCAGCAATATGCCTCCAAAACCATTGATCACGAGCGTACGCTGGGCCCAATTGATCAGCTACATCTCCGTCTGATAACTGGACATACTCATCATCCTCGTACATCGACTCTATCCGTGCAAATTCAGACTCCAGATACAGATGAGGGGACCCTCTCGCCTTGGTGGGTTCAAATGACGAATCCTAAGTCGAGGTTAAAACGTAAGAAATCGCAGCACTTTTACAACCCAGCAACTCCTTTATGGCTTGAGCCTCATTACGAGGATCTGTGGGCATTGTTCTTCGTGTGCTTCACTGGTATGGTGGTGCACGATGCAGTCGTAAATGGGATCGGGTCAGCCAATGGACGTTTTGTAAGTTTAGTAGACACTGTTGATGGGATATGTGGTTATCGTACCATGCTACCCAAACAATCCAAGCGAATGACTTTACTTCGGTTCATCTGGATAGCTTCAACAGCACTTCTAATGAAGTTTGCATCTGGAACTTTGGTGTCTGTTCTCCTGGGCGAGGTGCCGGTAATATTAAAAGGGTGGCGACATATAGCTTTCTTCTTCCTGGGTTTCTGTATCAGTTGGCTCTTCCCGGGAGATGTCGTATATACAAATATGAGAAGATCTGATGCTGTGAAATTCATGGTTGCACTGACATGTGGCTTATACAAGCTACGGAAATCTCTCTTTGCAGTAGAAACTTGCATTCATATTGGGTTTGAATTGGTATACACGAGTTTCATCGTGCTTCTTGTATTGGATGGCAGCACATTAGTAACGACATCCGTACTGTGGTTTGAGGCCCAACTACTCTCCTTGTCGATGGTGAACTTTAGTCAACAGTTGAAACAAGGACTTTCTCACTTTTTCGTTCACAAGATGTTGCCGGATATTACAGTTGCAACAATGATTTGGATTACTTCTCCTCCTCCTCGACTCGATGTAGAGACGCCGTTCGCGATTGAAGTTCGTGTCACACTTTTGATGTACTTTATTTGGCGCCAGAATTCCTTTTTAATACTCGCCAAAATTCATAATCGGTCCACTATCAAGGTCAAAAGCGAATGATTTCGAATATACTACTTTTGATGTACCCCTCTTACTTGCAAATCCATTCTCTCTGAGTAAAAGATGAATATAGAGGATTCGTTTGCAAGGCCTCATTCGACACGGTGATAGGGAATGATTCAACATTGAATAAATGATTCGAATTTCGAAAAAAATCCTCACCAGTGAAAATCAATAAAAGATTGTTATGGAGGACAAGTTCAGAAAGGCATGTGACGCATTGTACAGTGGGCGCGGCGATAGGACAGCTGCGGATAGATGGATAACCGAATTTCAAAAGTCTCCCGAAGCATGGGAAGTATGTTGCTCTGTTCTCTCTCGTGACGGTGAGGTCCAAGTACAATTCTTAGCCGCTAAAACATTACACGTCAAAATCAAGTACGACTATTGGGAACAAGTAGAGGACCGATTTGGACTCCGCGATAAGCTCCTCTCATTTATGGGTGTGTACTTTGGTCACAAAGATAGGAACGCGGTGTCAACCCAATTGTCGTTAGCCGTGGCCACACTTGCCATTTACATGGATGAATGGCCAAATGCGATTCGAGATTTGGCAATGAAATTTGGGGACAAGGACACTTTTCTGATTGAGCTGCTTCAAATGATACCGGAGGAACATGATACTTCGTCCTTCATTACCGGTGAACGCAAGTCCCAATTGAGCATCGAACTGTTCGACTGCGGTCTCGATGTGATGCAATTTTTGGAACATTGCATGCAACAGCATCAAGGAAGTGCATCAGTCCAATTGTCTATATTCAAATGTCTCCGCGCTTGGATTACCTTGGTTGAAATTCCCGGGAAATCCTTTTGTAATAGTTGTCTTTTCTCAGGGTTGTTTGATCAATTGAACGAAGCGTCTGAAGCCTTCGATACATTAGTGAGCGTGACTGTTTCCATTTTGCATTCATATAATGTTTTCAGTGAACCCGATCATAGTGCAGTGATCCAAGCAATAGTTCCTCGTATATTTGGCCTCGTTCAAGTTTGGACCCGAGCAATACAGGAGGAGGACATCGAAATTGCTGAAGGAATTGCCCGAATCTTTGCCGGAATGGGAGAAGCTTATATTGGAATGATATTTTCTAATGAGAAATTGGACCAGATCAGGCTGCTAGAGCTTCCCCTACTAGTTGCATCTCATCCTTCTAGTTTCGAAGTCGCCGGATGCTGTTGGTTCTTTTGGATACGTTTTTTAGAAGAGTTACTTGATTCAAACATACAGGAAATGCAAGCGTATGTACAAGTTATTCAAGAGTTATTAAAGTATGCACTGAGGCACTTGGTGATACCCCCCGATCAACAGAATAATCTCGTGCTTGAAGACGAATTTTTAATACATCGTGGAGATATTGCAGAGATATTTGATCTCGCCTGTTTAGTTCTCGGTTCGAAACCCACCCTTCATTTTCTTAACGAATTCCTCAAGAGTAATACAAGCAGTTGGCCCCCAGTGGAAGCGTGCCTTGCGGCCTTATGCTTTGTTTCCAAGCGCTGTGTGGATGATGAGATTCTCGACCCGATCATCCACTCTACTCTGAAAACGCAAACGGATGTTCCGCTGCTGCGTGAAACTCAAACAAAACTTTTTGGATGCTATGCCTTTCATTTCAAAAAACATCCTCAGTATCTAGAGCCGGTGCTGACTTATATATTAATGACCGTGGAGAAATCAGAGGTAATTGCTTCGCGAACAATACGCCTACTAGCCGAAAAATGTGCCCATCAACTTGGTTTTGCTGCAGAAACTTTGTTTGGAGTTTCGCAATCAAATTCTATGCAAATTCTAATGCAAAGTCGTTTAGATATACTAGAAGCCGTGGCTAGAATAGTGGCGGAGCTTGAATATGAAGATGCATCCACAGCAATGAAGCATCTCGCTCCCTTTCCTGCGCTTTTAACCCAGCAAGATCACCAATCCACCGAGCTTGCCATTCGTACATTAGACATATTGTACCAATACGGATGGCGCAAGAAAGGCGAGAAGCATCCAGGATTCGATCTCTTCGTTGCCAATTGGGACACATTGTTTGCTTTTACTACCACTAGAGCGTGCAAAGACCCTCAGTTGGCTGAACGCATATGTAGCATGTTTAAAAACTGCATACGCGCTTTTGGTACCAGTGCGTTTTTGAACTTGTTGGCTCCGTTTTTGAAACTTATTTTGGAATCGTTCAATCTCTCTGGCGGGAAGCCGCCGTTTGTATATGTCGCAGGCGTTACCATAGATATGTTCCGTAATGAGACAGGCTGTCATGACATGTTCGCTCATGTGCTGGAAACGATGTCCTTGAAAGCCCTCGAGTACATCGGGCATATTGCCGACACTCCTGACTTGGTTGAAGATCTCTTTAACATGTTGGGAAGGAATGTGAGAGATTTGCCACAATTGATCGTTCCGAAAGCGTTTTTTCAACCAATCTTCCAATGTGCTGTTGCGGGTTTGCTCACGGAGCACAGAGCTGCGGGGGAGATGATTTCCCTGTTTCTTGAGGATGTTCTCACCTTTGGAGTAGTGACCCAGAACAATGCCCAAGTTCATCTCACACTGCGACCATACATAGAGCAATGTGTTCTATTTCACGGGCAGCTACTGGTCACAAACGTTATTGTCGGTATATCCGGTGCTTTGCCTACAAGCAGGATCGCCAAGAACAATGATGGATCGTTGGCAAGTGTCTTATACGCCGTCGGTATCTTCCTTTTGAACCTTCAACAGCAACAACACTTCTTGTTGTTGGTGGGAAATGCATTGGAAGCATGTCCTCATCTAAACGCCCAAACCAAAGCATGGTTGGGGGAAAAAATCCTAAGTCCTATTGTTCAACGGGATATTCGGGGTTTACAGGACCTGTTGTTGGAATTCAACCATAAATCAAAACTTCGACTAGAAAGAAAACAATAATTTGTGTTGTTTGAAAACGCGGGGTTCTTTTATTTTAAAAATATAATTATTGGAAGAAACAACGACGTCCTTCTTTTTATATATAATTTTCCTTTAATCATTTAAAGGAGTTGTTTTTCTCTTCCCGACTTTTCAGCATGGCTTCGCCAATTGCTTTTTTCATGGTATCGTCACCAGAATCGTACATGTCTTTCATCATGTCCATAATACCTGCTGTAGGGTCTTCCTTTTTGCTACTTGCGGTTTTTGATTTCTTAGCTGTCAGATTCACCCATTGATCCACCCCGTATTCTCCCTTCACCTTCCGGAGGGAAAGAACGATTCGGTCACGCTTTACAGTGTATTTGCATTGATCCACAGAGATATCTTTATCAAGATTGTCTTTTAAAAGACGAAGATTCGTTCCACCGTTATAGTTGGTTACCTGGAGGTCAAACGCGTTGCTGGAGAAGTCGCATGAAACATTGTCTTTGATGTCGCCGACTCCTTCCAATGAGACATAGACAGAGACGCATTTAGAGTCTTGGTCCCACGCGAATTTAGTAATAGGTGTCCATCGCTTGATAGGAACAACAGTAGGAACTTCTGTTACTGCGGGGACGATACCAGCAGGTACCTCTTCTACCGTCTCTTTGACCGCCCCTTTGGCCGTCTCTTTGACTGCTTGCTCTTTCGCGAGTTGCTTCTTCAAAGTGGCTTCATGATTCTTCATCAGCGATATCAGCCTCGGACTTTTCAAAACATTCAAAACCTCCTGTATCTCTTGCAAGTCCGCTTCGATGTCGGTCATCTTTTTCTGGAATTTCAAATGGTATTGTGGGGGGCTATCTCATACTATTGAATTGTTGGTTGAGCATGGCGGATCGTCCTCAGTTCAAACCGAAAGCCAAGCCGAAGCCCAAGTTGGTTAAGGAAGAGGTCAAGCAAGAGGTCAAGCCAATTGCCTTGCCTAAACCCAGACATAAACCTAATCGTAAACGTCGTACGTCGACTCCATCTGATCTCCCAGCACAAACTTCATCGCTGCAACCAACACGACGTGTTGGGGAAAATGAAAGAACTATTCACAAACTCAAAACAGCAGTAGAATCTTCTTCTGATGATGAAGATGAACCCATGGGTAATCGTGCGTGGTCCGAAGTTAATAAACTAGTTGACAGCTCGGCCGATCGCTTTGATGCTTTACGAATCCCGTACATTCCTGCCACGTACCAGCGCGTTGATAAAGATGTCACCAGGCACTTCATTCCTACACCAGAGCAGCTTCCTGTATGGGGGAAGCTTGGCGAATTGCCAGTCAGACGACACGCATTATTGTTCCAACTTCCTGTCAAATTGCCCCTGAAAATACAAACTGAAGATGAGACTACTGTTCCTGTGAAAACTGAAAACGGAGAAGAAGTACAACAACCTGAAAAAGAAAATATTTTGCCAAATCCCTTCAAGGATGTGAAATCAGGAAGGATTGGAAAGTTAGAGATCCGCCAATCTGGAAAAACATATCTTATATTAGGACACACACGCTTTCTTGTTGGACCAGATGTTAATTCATCGTTTTTTGAGGAGTTTGTGCAAATTCGATGCACAGACGCTGAAAAATCGTATACGCCCATTTGCTCATTGGCTGGTAGAGTCATTGTCAAGCCGGATATTCAAGAACTATTACGAAAGTCCAAATACACGTAGAATATAAAATCATTTATGTAAAGTTTATTTTATTCTTTAAATGGAACTCAAAAGTCGATTTCCCAATTGGACCCGTCGTCTTTGTATGGCTCCACATAATCATCTTCCTCGTATTTGTCGAAGTTGGAAGTATCTGTGGCATTTTTAATCTCAGGAATCCACGGTGCTTTAATCTCCTTTTGCAATAGATGTGAAAAATCGATATTTTTGAACCATGCATGCGCCTTAATATCACCTGACCCGCCACTTTGGGATCCAAGCCTTGTGTGAGGATCTCGCGCAAGAAGCCTGGAACATAAATCTTTCGCTTTTTCTGAAAATTTGCGAGGAAAATCAATTTTTCCTCGGACTATGTTTTTACAAATCACCATATGATCATTGGAATCGAAATCGGCAAATGGAGAAGCACCAGTAAGCATCTCAAAAATTAAAATTCCCACAGCCCAATTATCAACGGCTTTGTCGTGACCTTTCCCTAAGACTAATTCAGGAGCCAAGTATTCAGGGGTTCCGCACAGCGTGTAGGTCTTTTCTAAAACCTTCTTGGCGAATCCGAAATCGACCACTTTAATGTACCCAACATCATCAATCATCAGATTCTCCGGCTTGAGATCACGATACACAATTTGCTTGGAATGCAAATACTCCAAAGCATCCACTACACAACCAGCATAAAACTGAGCGTCAGAATTAGGCAAGGCCCCTCCTTTTAGATGTAGCAAGCTAAATAATTCTCCTCCCATGACTATCTCCAACAGCATGTACAACCTGTGCTTGTCTTTAAAGGTTTGGTACAATCGAAGTATGAATGGATGGTCCGCTTCGAGCATGATGTTCTTTTCATTCACCACGTTAGTTTGCTGTCGGTATGCTACTACTTGTGTCTTTTGCAGTATCTTCAGCGCGTACGTCTGTTTCGTTTTCGAGCATTCGACTAATTTCACTCTGCCGAACGTGCCAGTACCCAGGGTCTTCAGCATCTTCAAGTCACTCAACTTCAACTTGATCGCGACTTTCTCTTCAGAAGTTCTTGCTTTCAACTTGACAATTTCAGTGTTTCGGTTTGTTCTATCGGCTGCTTCCCGCGCCATGATACTTTGTAAGGGACCGAGATATTTTTCAAACGCAGTTCGTTCCAGTGTTAAGCAGACCATCGATGTTCGAGCAACCACACTAGCACCCCGGGGTTCGTCTTTCAACAATGCTCCTTCTCCGAAGAAATCTCCTGCCGACAATGAACCTACATCGGAAGTCTCTGTCGCGCTGATGGATTTAGTCACCGTGGCTTCCCCTTCCCTGATGATATAAAACGATGTAGCGTTATCCCCCTCTTTGATAATCAAGTCGCCAGGCTTGTAACTGGTCTCATCAAGAGCGTTCATTAGTTTCTTAATCTCCGCTTTTGAAAGACCTTTCAACATAGGAATACTTTTGATCACCCTCATACCCAGATTATGGTTCAACACATCTGCAAGAGGTCCTAGTAAACTATTAAAGTCTATACGGTCCAACACCAAACACTCAGTATCCACCGAAGCAATCACATTGGCAGCGCGAGGTTCCTGTTTAAGCAATGCACGCTCGCCAAAGTAATCTCCCTCCTTCAACTTCACGTCGGTAGCGTTGGAGGTTCCTGCACGAGTACACATCACTCTTCCCTTGGTGATCATGTAGAATATATTTCCTTTGTCCCCTTTACGAATAATAGTTTCACCAGCTTTAAAATTGGCGGTCTCCACAGCATCGGCGATCTTGCTTAACTGTTCTGGATTCAGAGTTGAGAGCAGCGCTACGGAAGCCAGGGCCCTTTTGATCTCGGTCTTCTTTCGTGAAGATACACCAGCAATAATGCTTCTAAATGTGTGGCGTTCGAGGACCCACACCACTGCGTCTAGTTTACATTTCACAGTAGCAGCTCGAGGGCAATTGTACAACAACGCTAGTTCCCCGAAACCATCTCCGAGTTTGGCTTCAGTAACTTTCACGTCGTCAATAAAAACTGAAAACAATCCTGATTCTACAATGTAGAAGTGATCGCCAGATTCGCCTTGTTTGATCACTACTTCATTGGCGCTGACATTCTTCAACGTCATCGCATTCAGCACCTGGGACAACTCCTCTTGTGATAGGTCCCGGAAAAGAATGTTCTCCTTCAGAGCGTCTTTGAGAAGTTGCTCTTGATAAGGGTCCTTCGGACATCGAGGCTCCGCAAGATCGTCGACCAACTGCGGCGAAAACGACTCGGTGAAAATGTCGCCGCGCCGTTTGGCCTTCAGTGCAGCGCTGAGCTTTTTCTCAGCGTTCAACGAGTCCACTGCCTTGTCAGTGTCGTCATAGGCTACCTCCAAAGGGGCTTTTCGATACTCGTCCATTCTGCTCTGAACGCAGCCCATTCTTATTATATTATAGTATTAATAAAGGATGAGGTGTGCATTTGCAAAAAAACGACGAATGAATTTTATATTTACAGTATTTCTTTTTTTATTGCACTATTTTGGTCAAAAACCTATGTGCAGAAATGATTTTTTGGGGCATTTTCAGATGATGAATCACATGAAGAGTTTCCCCGTCGTCTTCAAGAAACCGTATTGTCTCCTGCATGTGTTCTGGGTATTTCTCGTATTTAATCTCTGAAACACAACACATCTCATGTTCCTGCCTCGAATTGGACGCTAAATCAGTTGTTTTAAGTTCCTTCCATTGGGTCCTTGTCCGAATAACTGACCTATCTATAGGGTGTTTACCAGTCACCTCCCGATTATCTGTGTATATCTTCACATCATGTACGTAAAGACCTTTAGCTTGAGAGATCTTTTCGTGAATTAGTAAGTTGTCGGGCGTCTGATTCACTTTCATAGTTGAAGGAAACAACATAGCTAAGTTCACTAGATACCGTGGAGTTCCAATTTCACACATCAATTCCCTTATGGGCTCATCATCGGAACGTTGGGAATCGATTTTCCATCGACCCCCAAAGTTCGGAACTTTTGAACCAGTAAAAGCTGCTTCTTTTGATTCACACTGCGTGACACTGCTAATCATGCCACTAGACGACACCAATGCAAGAAGCCTTGCACGTAAAAAACAACTAGACAGCGTCATGTCAATCAGGACCTAAAAATAAACAATGTAGACCCTGATCCATAAGTAGAACGATGGCACAGTTCTTTCGTGATATGTTCACACCACCTGCTCCTGCAGCTGTGCTAAACTCATCATCAGAGCCCAGCAAAGAAACCAAGGAGATATTACAAATGGGATTCACCTCTTATTCACTGCGCCAAACTCCCAAAATAGAGACGTCGACAGAAATCCTGTTTAGTCTCGATCCGCGCTTCTTCCAAGGTATTTTCGACCCCGTGAAGTTTGTGCTGGATGAATACCCCGATTTAAAAGAGCAAGAGAGTCAAGCTTTCCTTCTGGAAAAACTCAGCTTCTACGACCAATGCATGGAAAGCGTCCGATCCGAACTTCTAACCACAGTATCGCTCAAGACCTCCGAGTTATCCCGCGGACTTTCCAATGTGCAAGATGTTGATATGGGACTCACTAGACTTAGTGTCAATATTAGAAATGCCCGAAGAAAACTTGCATCGGCGAGGCTGAACATGGCGGAAGGCGATTTGAAAGTTCTGAGTCATTATAGGCGTCGCTGCAGGACTCGCGAACTGAATAAGCAACTCCATTTTGTCTCCAACATTGCACAGCAGAAATCGCAAGTTATGGAAATGGCGGATCAAGGGGAGATCCTGCAGGCAGTTAAAATGTGCGTCGCCCTGATTCAAGAAATTGACAAAAACCCTTGTGAACTAGCCATCGTGAAGCAAATGAGGACAAATCTAGTGAAATTACTGCCTAGTCTTCGTGTAAAAACAGATAAAATGCTGGGAACCGTATGTGGCAACAAGTACTCCTTCAGTGCAGGACTTTACCAGGGAATAGTGGAGTCTTATCAAGCCATCGACACAGCCATGAGAAGCACGCAAGATGCATACTCACTTCAAAAACTGAATCCAAATGCAATGGAACAACTTGTACCGCGTATTAAGGACAGTTTCATAGCACTTTCGAAAAACTCTTTCAAGGACCAATTGATTATGTATCTAGAAGATATTGAGAACATTTTGGGGAATGAAAAAGAAGTCATTCAAATTGAAACCCTTAGTATTCCTATGGCAAGGGGACTCAGTCTGGAGCAGCTGTGTATTAAATTGCCAAACACTAGTCGCACTTCTGTTACACCAAGTTTCATTAGAAGAATAGGGTATTCATTTGAAACTATTTGCGAACTTGCAAATAACTTTCATCTGATGTGTTGCTTCCATCAAGAAAATCAATTACCTGACTTGGAGTCCTTTCGAATTGTATTTTGGAAAGAGTTACTTGCTGTCGTATCAACAGTGTTTATGAGATGTCAACTGACCAGATTTGCTGGGATTCCAAATGTCAAAGCCTTTCTCAATCTGATTAAACTGACCGAGTTACTAGCTCAATTCAGTCAAGTGTTTGGAGGCGCATCGTGTTTATTAGAAACACGAGCCTTAATTAGAGACGTGTGTCACAACTACGTGGACGATTTTTACAATGAGAAGTTGGATATCCTCACCAGTTATTTGATGCGTGAAACATGGCAAATCATTCATGTACCATTGTCTTCCATAGGCGGTGTTGATGCTATCATAGGCCGGGGGGGCTCCAAACACGTGCAGCGAACTAGATCTGTTGATGAAGATTCGAAACCTATTGCTATCGCGGCTGACAATTTAAAGTTGATTCGATCGATGCACGAATATATAAATCCGTTTTCAGAACTGCTGCAAGTTCCGGATGAGGACGAAATGGTTGATGAGAACCCGATTCCCGAGAATGTAACACCGCAGAATGTCGTAGCTTCAGAAAGTAACTCATTTGCTCTAACCACGACTGTGATTAACTGCGTCGCAAGAGATATTGGATACTTTATGGATCTTATGGATAACTTGCCATTGAGTGCCGCTGACAGCTTCATGAACCTAAAGGGAATCTTTCAGCGATATTTTTATCATATCGGCACCTATTTTGTTACCGTACAAGTTCTTGACAGTGTATTTAACGTGCCTGGTTCTCTGCTATCGACACGATATCATATTTTCTCCCAATCAATGTCCTCATTACGGAAAGTGTATAATCTCCCTACTGTCAAAGTGGAACCGAAAAAGAAACCTGTGGTTCGAGCGGCTTCAGAAAAAGTTGCTGTTGCAATGCATATCCCCGCATCGAATATTCCGGGGACAATTGGTGGTTATAGCAACAGTCACAATATGCTATATGCCTCCAAAGATATCTGCCAATCGATCGTGGCTGCTGAATCCATTCGGTTTGCAGTTCACCTTCTTGACTGTGCCAATGAGCACTTTGAGGAGCTGTTACCCTCAATAGCAAAAGAGAAGCTCTCCCAGCAAGTATTCGGAGATTTGAAAGTTTTATCGGATCAAATAGTGGATCTTGTGTACATCACAATAGCTAAGAAACTTCTTCGGCAATTCATTCCTAATATCAGCATCGCCTCGGCTATTGAGTGGCATAAACTCAACACGCTACAGACAGAGGCCACTCAATATGTCGATACGATACTCAAGGGCCTAACGCGAATCCGAACTTTACTCCAGCGCGAAAGTTCAGAAGGATCTGTTTATCCGTTGGATGCCATCTCCACCTCTTGGGATTTCATTGCCGCGCA
>Ga0105055_10008950_pt1 | contig 12908 bp, 8 predicted proteins | sample BON03_FD_78090 | JGI IMG/M metagenome (GOLD analysis project Ga0105055, IMG submission 78090) | Freshwater microbial communities from Lake Bonney liftoff mats and glacier meltwater in Antarctica - BON-03 | ecosystem: Environmental > Aquatic > Freshwater > Ice > Glacier meltwater | place: Lake...
GGTAAATATTATTTTTTTCATAGTGGTGTTAATTATTTGTAACGGGTGGTGCAGAATTGCATTTGCAGCAAACATCTATTTGTTTTGTTAAATTCATCGGGGGACAAGTTACTAAATCGTCATTACATGGATAAAGTGTAAAACTTACATCCATTTTTATACAATTGCAAGGAGAGTGTGCAGGAGGATTGGGTATAGCTGTACCACAATCGTATTCATTACAATTATTTGGAATTAAGGGTATATTCTCACCCTCTTTAATTTTTTTCGTAAAACCAATGGGCAATCCATTAGTTGGTGTAGCGCCAGGTGGCAGGCTTAAATCGTATCCTTGCACCAATCCACAAAAGCCTTCAATATCTGGTGCAATCACCTTGTTTAAACTAAAACCATTCATGTCAAAACAAGTTAGTGGGCTGTTAGGCTTTAGTGTGATGTTATCTATAAATTTAACTTTTTTTACTTTTACATTTGGTATAGTTAAAACTGTATTTACTGGCCCATTAGGTGCAATTTGATGTTTGGAAAAAAAATCAAAAATAAACTCATCGTACCCACTAAGATCAAAACCAAAAGCAATACCTCTTGAATAAATCCATCTAAATTCTCTATCTCCCTTACCCAGATTAATAACAGAATGGACATCATCATTTGTATTTCTTGTAAACTGAATCGACTCCCAAGAATTATTTGTGGCATTATAACCCCAGACATGAAAGTAATGGAAAGCAAAAGAACCCCAATCCGTCATATTAATTTTTAATGATCCAGACCCATTTTCTATTAGTTTTATTTCTTTATTTGGACTCACAATAACATTTTGCTGATAACAGGTATTAATTCTAATTTCAACTGGATTGCCTTGTCCAAAAATGCTGCAATGTGAGAAAAACCATGAAAAGCCAACGACATGGTTTTAAATAATTAATTAATTTTTGGTACTTGGTACTTCAAGTTAAGGGTGTTTTCTTGAGTTTTCATATAATATTTTTTTAAATTGTTTTACAAAAAAACAAATATTTTAAAACTCATAATAAATCTCTTTTTTTTTATAGCCAAGCCCCTTTTTATAAAGGGTTAAAAATAAGAAAAAGCTGCACATAGCAGCTTTTTCTTTATATTTAGATATGCTAAAAAAAATTATTCTACCACAAGTTTTTGGTTTCTACCATCGTTGGTATGTATAATATAAGTGCCCTTGGCTAGCTTACTAATGTCTAATTTATCAATATTATTAGCAGACAATATCACTCTTCCTTGTAAGTCCATTAATTGAAAAGAAATAGCTTCGCTAAAAAATACCTCTGCTCCATTTGCAGGATTAGGAAAAATGATTAACTCGTTTGTAACTGTCAAGCTTACTGTGCTATTCGGTATTATATTATCAATTACTTCAAAAATAGCTAAGGTTCCGCTAACTTCATTGGCTACAATAACATATGCTTTGTTATCTACTGTATGATTTTGGGGGATATAAATTAACCCTTCTGGCCCATTATCTCCCCCAAAAGCACTTTTAGTTCTGGTATTTTTATAATCCACAAAAGTAGGCTTGGCAGGGTTTGTAATTTCATAAACCATCACACCACCTATTCTTTCTAAACCAATAAATGCAAAATGGCGGTCTTTAATATTTGCCAAAACCACTCCCTCTGGCTCAGGCCCTTTTGCCCTGCTGCGATTTTTTAATCCATTGCCCCCATTATCTACATTAAATAATGTTTTAAATGCTGTGTCTTGAGAAGTGATTAATTCAAACTCGCCAGCATTGTCATACACCACAGCTTTGGTGCTGGTATTAAATATAGAGAATGAACGCGCACCTACCATATATATTTCATCAAAATCGCCATCATTGTCTGTGTCCCCATTCAAATTTGTGACCCTTAATCTGCCAAGATTATAGTCTTTTTTTAGAAAACTGGCATGTGGAAATTTAACAGAATCTAATCTGTATGCAGTTGAATTTACCGCCACACGTTCATTCAAAGTGTTGTATTCTTTTTCATCTCCCTCATTGGCTGTTACCAAATAGGTTGCTCCGTTTACGGTATAATTGGCAATGCCATCAGGCATAAAAAATGATTTTACAGGCCAATTAGTTAATAAAACTTCTTGATTATTATCCGAAGCATCAAAATAGTTGACACCGGTGCTCCAATCTTTTGTGCCTAATGCCCAAATGCTCGTAAATGTTTTAGCCGTTAAATCAATTTCTGCAATACTGTTGTTTTCTTGCAAAACCACCCAAGCTTTTTTGCTATCGGCAGATGTAGTGATGTATTCTGGCTCTAAATCTTGTGAAAGTGTGCTACTTACTTTTGTTTTTCTAACCCCAGATGCAATTAAAGCAGCTTCTTGGCTATTAAATGCAGTAAATAGTAGCGTGGTAACGCTGTTTTGGCTCACATTTGCAATGCCACCCGAAACATCGATAATAGAAACAGAACCTTCTGGATCTAACGTATAGTCTATACTTGGTTGCCCTTCGTTGGCGGTTAAAACTTTTTTTCCATCGGGTGTAAATGAAATATTATCTGGTAAAGCACCTACGGTTACTTTTTTTAGAAAATCTCCAGAGGTATTAAAAAATACTACTTGACCATCAAGTTGCTCATTTGCATTTGGGCTAGCTACGGCTACTAAGCCATTATAAACAGCCACAGAAGTTATACCGCCATAGCTTGCCATAGCTACACTTTTTATCAAGATTGGATTGATGGGGTTAGAAAAATTAACAATATCCATTCTATCTTGCACTGCACTGGTCATAAATAATTGTTTGCTTGCAGAATCATATACCACAATTTCTGTGGTACTGCCAACAGTAGGGTTTGGGTCATAACTTTTTACCGGATTTAGGGAAATTGCTTTTGTGGCAACAAGAGCTTTTCTATCATTATCTCTAATATATACTGTAACCAGTGGGTCTCCATCAATAACCAATCCTCCTGTAGGATTTATTAATTCTATTGAAAAATATTCATCACTTTCAGAAATATTATCATCGTTGATATTAAAAGTAATGGTTTGATTGCTACTGCTATTGCCATTGAATGCAGATTCCTTAAAAGTAAAACCATGATCTGCACTAGTTGCTGTTTTAAAAAACCCTCCTTTTAAGCTTGCAGAAACACCTGTTGAAGCAGGGTTTTGTAAAATAAGGTTTAATGTTACAGTGCCAGCATCTTCATTAAAAACCACAAAATTTTTGCTCCATTTTATATTTGGTATATAGCTAAAATTAAAAGAGAAAGGAGCAAACATGGTTAAATTATCATTGTCTTTTACATTACTCACGGTTAATGTAAAATTACCATTGGTGCTAAATATGCTGCTATAAACCAAAGTAATGGTATCTGCCAATATCCCATTATTTGTTCTTGTGACGCTAGCTAAATTAGCAATACCTGCATAATTGGCCAATGTGCTTGCTGATGTATTGTCTAAATCTTTATTAAATATTACCCTTAACGTGACGTTATTTACCACCTCAGCTTTTACCACACTTGGCGGACCAGGAAAAGCCCATATAGGCCACATTTGTGCTGCAGCACCCGCATCTACTGCTATCCAATTATTTGGGTTCAAAATGGCTGTTTTTAAAGAAGCATTATCTCCCGTTTGGGTGCCAATATAATAAGCATTTACACTATTGCCAGCCACATTGCCAGGCGAACTACTTAGATTAATAGCATTTATTCCATCTGCTAAGCCCAGTGGTATTTTAGATAAGCTGCCACTGCAAGAAATATTAGAAGCTACCCAAGCATTGCTGCTTAAAGCAGTTAAAAAATTAGGGTTACTTGCTGTTTGAGTATAAAAAATAACTTGATCACCACCAGAACTTAGCCCAAAACTGCTTCCAGATAGAGCGCCTAAATTAGCTGTAACAGCGCCTAAATTTATGGCCACCACAGTGCCAGCAGCAATGCCGCCTGTTGGTGCAGTCCATTGCAGTCCTCCATTACATTGTGCTTGCATATTATCGGTATATTTGGCATCTGTTAAGTTTATAATTGTGCCTTCTGCAATACTTTTAAAAGTTAAAAATGCCACCCCATCATCTGTAGTTAAGGCATTCATTCTAAAAGCCACAGGTACAATATCACCCATATTTAATGGAGTTTGAAACGAAATGGTTTTAAAAGATGCACGCTGCAATCCCACTAAGGCGTTATTTGCTAAATCTTCAATTCTATTTTCTTTTAAAGCCAAGTAGTAAGTTTGGTTATTCAACAAGCTAATTGTTGGCGTAATCGTTAATATTCTGCCTGAAAATGAGGTGGTGAAAGAAACATTGGTTCCAGCTGAATCGTTTAATTTAAAAATGATAAGCGAATCTGCATTGCCAATAGCCGTGTTATTAATAAGACGCACATCTTCACTAAAAGTTAGGGTAGGAACAACATTGATACCTACCAACTGTTGGTTATTTACAGGCGCAAAAACGATATTTGGCGCTATTAAATCTGCACCAACATTAGAAACACCTTCCATTGTAAAGTTATCTATCCTATTGTTACCTGCTAATCCACCACCGCCTTGTCCAAAGGTTATTCTAACTTTAAAATTAGCATTATCTTTCACGTTTGCACTATCTGTAAAGTTAAAGGTGTATAAAGTAGGCGCAGTGGTTGGCCTAATGGTATCAAAAAGTTTATAATTTGTGCCATCTGTGGTGTAGTGTATAAATTGAAAAAAAGCACCCGATCCGGACCGCATACCTGCATATTTTACTATAATATCTTTATAACCTGTTGTAGGCAAACTAAAAATTAATGCTCCATAAATAGGATTATTAAAACGTAAGTGATTGCCAGCTAAATCACTGTTTCTAGCATTAAAATTGCTAATATCAAAACCTTGACCCGTTCCATTTGCAACATCCACCAAACTGATTCCACCAGAAAACCGCAAGGTGTCTAGTGCCGCCCCAGAAATAACAGAAGATGTAGGTGCAACATGTGCAGAAAAACTTATAGTGGCATTAAAATTCCAATAATGTAGCAATGACTGTGCACTTATTATTTTTGCAAAAAGCAACAAAGTAATAAAAGTGAGTAAATTTTTGTTTTTCATGAATTATATGATTGTTTAAGATTGCAAAATTATAAACACAGGGTTAAGTCATCATTTTCTAAACATTATAGAATCATGAGTTTTAGGTTAATTTAATTTAATCATTTATAGGTTTCAAGTTAATAAATATTTCAAAATCAGATTTGTACAAAAATTACATTATTTTTGTAAATCAAAAATAATGAAAAATACGATAGCCATTGTACCCGTTGCAGGCATAGGCACTAGGCTTAGACCACACACCCATACTATGCCAAAAGCGCTGATACCCGTAGCGGGCAAGGCAATTTTAGGTCATATCATGGATAAACTAGTGGCTATAGGAATTACAGACTACGTTTTTGTAATTGGTTATCATGGTGATAAAATTGAAGCATTTATAAGCGAAAATTATAAAACAATTAATGCTCATTATGTGATGCAAACAATTGGCAAAGGGGTTGGTCAGGCAATATGGCTTACCAAAGATTATTGGCAAGATAAAAAGCAAAATTTATTAATCGTTTTTGGAGACACCATTGTAGAAATGGATTTGAACCTTTTGCTAGCAAAAAAAAATAATGCTGTTGGAGTAATGAAAGTAGAAGATCCGAGGCAATTTGGTGTAGCAGAATTAAGTGACAAAAACCAAATTATAAAAATGATAGAAAAGCCCGAAATGCCCAAATCAAATTTGGCATTGGTAGGCATTTATTCTATAAAAGATACCAAACTTTTGCTCAATTGTTTAAATCATTTGCTAGAAAATGAAGTAAAAACCCACAATGAATATCACCTAACAGATGCATTGATGCTGATGATAGACAAAAAAGCTATTTTTGAATATATAGAGGTAGATAATTGGTTTGACTGCGGAAAAAAAGAAATAATTCTAGAAACCAATCAAACTTTACTAAAACACGGACAGTATAATAAGGATAAAAACCTCGAAAATATAGTAAACAGCATTATCGTGGAACCCGTATTTATTGCTAATACTGCAAAAATTGAGAATAGCATCATTGGACCCTACGTTTCTATTGGTGGAAGCACCTACATTGCCCACTCTATTATAAAAGACACTATTATTGGCCCCAATGCACAAATAGAATATGCTGTTTTAAACAATTCATTAATAGGCAATGACGCCACACTAAAAGGTACACAACAAAGTTTAAATTTAGGAGACAGTGCAGAGGTAAGGTTTTCTTAGTAAAATGAATTAGTGCATTCAAATAAAACAAGGCTGACAGATTAAAATCAACTATATAATATTTATATCTGTTGAAATTAAATCGATATTAAACTTAAGCTTAGTAAGTAACTTAGCAGTGGTGGCTACATCTTTTTTACAGTATTCACTTATTCTCTCCACATCATTATTTTGCCAAAAAACTTCATTTACCATGCTGCCATCAATATCATCCTTTGGGCTTGGAATTTCAAATAACTTTGCGAGCAAAGCCAAGGATGTAAAATTCTTATAATCTCCAAATTTCCAAAACTCTAAGGTATCAAGATGTTGTATTTCCCAAGGTTTTTTATCCGAGATGTCTAAAATTTGAGGTATTTTTATACCGTTTACTAGCATTCTGCGGCAAATATAAGGGTAGTCAAACTCTTTGCCATTGTGCGCGCAAAGTATATGTTTTTCCTTGCTATAATATTTGTTTAATAAATTTGCAAAGTCCACTAAGATTGCTTTTTCATCTTTGCCAAACAACGATTTAACTTTAAGTTTAAGCACATCATTTTCATAATAAAATGCCCCAAAACCAATACACACAATTTTGCCAAACTCAGCATAAATACCCGCTTTATCATACCATTTTTCTGGTGTTTGGGAAGTCGTTTTATCTAAATTTGCAACTTTCTTGTTCCAAAGTTTTTGCCAATCTTCGTCCAAATCTTTAAAACTCTTTTGTGCCGCCACAGTTTCAATATCTATTACCAATATATCTTCTACATTAATCATATAGCAAATATCAATGATAATATCAATAAATCAAAGCAATTAATTATTGCGGTTCATTTGGGGAAGAAAAATCTTTATTATCTTCATTTTTGGGAATATCCTCTACTATTTCTGCCTCAATATTTTCTTCTAAAACGCCACCCTCACTTTCTTTAGATGGTGCAAATAAAAACCGTTGAAAAACAAATATTGCAATAGCGCCTGTGCTTATAAAAGTATCAGCGAGATTAAAAACAGGACTGAAAAAAGTAAAATTCTCTTTTTCAATAATCGGAAAATAGAGCATATCTACCACATGTCCATGAAAATAACCTCCAATATAGCTATTAATGTCATTAAATATTACTCCGTAAAAAATACTGTCAATTAAGTTACCAATTGCCCCTGCCAAGATAAGCGAAACACAGATTAAAAAGCCAACATGCGCATTTTTTTTTGCCTGATTTAGCAAAATATAAAAGCCGAAAACTACTGCAACAATTCTAAAGATTGTTAACCCTAACTTGCCATAACCACCCAAAAAATTAAGTTCTAATCCAAATGCCATTCCTGGATTTTCGGTAAAATGAAGCCGAAACCATTTGCCCAATACATTTACCTCAGAATGTAATTGCATGGTAGTTTTTATATGAACTTTAAACCATTGATCTAAAGCAATAAGTATGGAAATAACAAGAAAAGAAATCAGCAAATTTTTTGTGATGTTCTTTGGCTTTATCGTTTCTATTGTTGTCAACTTTAGGTAACTATTTATATTGATTTAATTTTGCCTCCATACTTAGGGTAGTATGTGGTACTGCAAGCAATCTTTTTTTCTCAATCAAATTGCCTGTAACTTTGCATACCCCGTAGCTTCTATTTTCAATACGTACCAATGCATTTTCTAATGCATCCATAAATTTTCTTAATCTACCTGCTTGCTGATTAAGGTTTTCTTTTTCAAATGTATACTGACCGTCATCTAGCGTCATATATGAGCTTGACGTGCTTTCAGTATCGTTTTCATTTGGGTTCTTTAGTGCCTGTTGCAAATTATTAAACTCAAATGTACTAGCCGATAATTTTTCTGTAATAAGTGCTTTAAACTCTTGTAGCTCATCATCACTATACCTTGTTTTTTTCTTTTCTTCCATAATATTTAAATACTTTTTTCTTTACTTTTTTCGATAATTATTTTACAAATATTGCCATCTACATCTTCTTCAATAAACTGATTATCAATATTTTGAAAAAGTATTTGACTAGCAAGTACTTCTGTGCAAATATATGCATTATATTCATTTATTGCATCCTCCAATATTTTATTTGTGCTAAGCTTTATAATGATTTTATCGGTTACTTCTAAGCCAGACTCTTTTCGTATATTCTGCAATCTATTTATTAACTCTCTTGCTAAGCCCTCTTTTTTTAGCAGTGGGGTAATGCAAATATCAAGTGCTACCGTAATATCATTGTCTGTGGCTACTGCCCAACCGGGAATATCTTGGGCAGCAATAATAACATCTTCTAATTCTATTTCAAACGATTTTCCATTTATTGTAAATGGCAAAAACTTGTTTTTTTCTAAAGTTGCAATCTCCATTTGGCCTATATTTTTAATATAATCTGCAACCAATTTCATATCACCACCTAGTTTTGCTCCCAATTTTTTAAAATCTGGTTTTATGCTTTTTACCAATGTGGCATTATCAGCTTCTAAATATACCATTTCTTTGATGTTTACCTCTGACAAAATCAGGGCTTCAACATGCTTTATTCTTCTTTCAAAAATGCTATCAATTAATGGTATCATGGCTTTTTGCAATGGCTGTCTTACTTTTATTTGCTCTTTTTTGCGTAAACTTAGCAATAAACTGCTGGTTTTTTGAGCAATTGCCATTGCTGCTTCCAAATCTTTGTTTATAAAAGATTCTTGTTCCAATGGGTAATCTTGCAAATGTACAGAGGTATCTTGTTTTTTTACTAAAGCACAATATAACCAATCACTATAGAAAGGTGCTATTGGAGACATGATAATGCTTATTTTTTCTAAACATTCAAAAAGGGTATCATAGGCAGCTAATTTATCTACACTATTTTGGCTTTTCCAAAATCTACGTCTACTTAATCTTACAAACCAATTACTCAAGTGATCGTTTACAAACTCAGTAATTAATCTTCCCGACTTGGTAACATCATAATCATCCATACATTCCTTAGTATCGTTAATTAAGCTATTTAATCTAGAAATAATCCATTGATCTAACTCACTTCTATTGACCACTTTTGTACAATTTTCTTCATTATAATTATACCCATCTATATTGGCATATAGGCTAAAAAAAGCATACGTATTTGCCAATGTACCAAAAAACTTTCGCTGAATTTCAGCTACGCCCTCTAAATCAAACTTTAGGTTGTCCCAAGGATTAGCATTGCAAAGCATATACCATCTTAGTGCATCTGCCCCAAACTTATCTATGGTAGAAAAGGGGTCAATGGCATTGCCTAATCTCTTGCTCATCTTATTCCCGTTTTTATCTAGTACTAAGCCGTTGGCGATCACTTTTTTATAGGCAATAGAATCAAAAAGCATTACCGCTAAAGCATGTAGGGTAAAAAACCATCCTCGTGTTTGGTCTATCCCCTCTGCAATAAAATCTGCTGGAAAGTTTTTGGCCCACATATCCTGATTTGCCAATCCCCATTGTGCAAAAGGCATGGCACCACTATCAAACCATACATCTATTAAATCAGACTCTCTTTTCATAGCCTTTCCAGTTTTGCTTACTAAAATAATTTGATCTACAAATGGTTTATGCAGATCTAGATTTTCATCATTAATTATTTGGTTTAAATTTAGGTGCACATTGGCCTTCAGCACCTCTTCTTTGAGTTCTTTAATGCTTCCTATACAGATTTCTTCTTCAGCATTATCTGTGCGCCAAATTGGTAAAGGGGTGCCCCAAAAGCGCGATCTGCTTAAATTCCAATCTAATAAATTTTCTAACCAATTTCCAAAACGCCCCTCTCCCGTAGACTTAGGTTTCCAATCGATTGTTTTGTTTAAAGCCACCAACCTGTCTTTTACCGCAGTAGTTTTTATAAACCAAGAATCTAGTGGATAGTATAAAATTGGCTTATCTGTTCGCCAACAGTGAGGGTAACTGTGTTCATATTTTTCTATTTTAAAAGCACGTCCCTCCATTTTTAGTTTTAGCGTTATTAGTTCATCGGCACTCAAGTATTTTTGCAAATTTGGGATAATACCTTTAAGTTTTTCTTGCTGAATCGCTAAAGCAGTTTCTTTTTCACTATCCGATAAATAGGCTTCTTTTACGTATGCACCTGCAAGCGGAAAAATAGGGTCTTTCATCGAGTCCAAAAATTTTCCTTGAGGGTTTACTAAAGTTAATGCACCAATGCCATTTTGTTTAGCTACCCGACTATCATCTGCACCAAAACTTGGGGCAATATGCACAATACCTGTTCCATCAGAGGTAGTTACAAAATCTCCTAAAAGAATTTGGAAAGCTTTGCCATCAGTTGGCAGTGCATAGGGCAATAGCTGCTCATACTGCATTCCTTCTAATACATTGCCTGTCACTTCACCTATTTTTTTCCAAGGCGTTATTTTTGCATTGGTTTGGTAGTTTTCGAAACTCATATTCTCCCCCTCTGCAACAAAATATTTCGATACCAAATCTTTGGCAATCAACACATTAACTATTTCACCTAAATAGGGGTTTAGCGTATTTATAATGCAATAGGTTATTTTTTTTCCTACAGCTAATGCGGTATTAGAAGGCAGTGTCCATGGAGTGGTTGTCCATGCCAAAGCAAAAATTGCTAAATCCTCAAATCCTTTTAGCTCACTTTTGAGTTTAAACATGGCTGTGCAACTTGTGTCCTTTACATCTCTATAGCAGCCAGGTTGATTAAGTTCGTGTGTGCTCAAACCAGTGCCAGCAGCTGGAGAATATGGCTGTATGGTATAGCCTTTATATAAAAAACCTTTGTCGTAAAGTTTTTTCAGCAAATGCCATAATGTTTCTATGTACTCATTTTCGTATGTTATATATGGGTTTTCTAAATCTACCCAATAACCTATTCGTTCTGTTAGCTTATCCCAATCTTCTTTAAAAAGCATCACATCTGCTTTGCAGGCATCGTTATATTCTTTAATACTTATTTTAGTGCCAATATCTTCTTTTTTTATCCCTAATCTTTTTTCTACTTGCAATTCGATAGGCAAGCCATGTGTGTCCCAACCACCCTTGCGCTCTACCCTATAACCTTGAAGGGTTTTGTACCTGCAAAAAACATCTTTTATTGTTCGCCCCATCACATGATGAATGCCTGGTTTTCCATTTGCACTTGGGGACCTTCAAAAAAAATATACCGATTGTCTATTGATCTATTTGCAATACTTTTTTCAAAAATCTTTTTCGATTTCCAATCATTTAATACTTCTTCTTCTAGTTTTGGCCAATCAATATTAGACAAGGTTTTATACATGAGTTATTTTTTTAGCCTGCAAAGGTAATCATCTTTTAAAGGTTTTGTTTTTTCAATAATTGCTTTAAATCATGCCGTTCTATCCATAACCAAAAACTTAAATAAAGCAAAATAGCAGCCCATTTTATAACATAACCAATTGTGGGATTGCTTGATAAACTAAAACCCGAATAATTAAAAAAAGCAACAAAACCGCAAGCAGAAAAAATTATTCCTAAAATTTTAAACCATTCATACTTTATGGGCAAATGTTGTTGCCCCCAAAGATAGCTAATCACTGTCATTACAAAATAGCAGCATAGTGTAGCAAAAGCTGCAGCAATAATGCCATAAAGTGGAATAAAAACGATATTGATACTTAAAGTAATGATAGCGCCAATAATAGCAATAATTGCGCCATAGCCCGTTTTGTTTTCTGCTTTATACCAAATGCTTAAATTATAATATATGCCCAAAAAAACATTGGCTAACAACAATATTGGCACGATAAAAAGCCCATCTTTATTTTCAAAATACTTAGGATTGCGAATAAGTATAACTGATATTTGCTCTGCAAATAGTGCAGTAATTAAAAAAACAACTGTGCAGCAATAAGTAAAGTATTTAAGTATCACAGCATAGATTTTATCTCTATTTGCGCTGCTTAGGTGTGTAAAAAAGAAGGGTTCTGCGCCCATTCTAAAAGCCTGAACCATTAACGTGATAACTATACTAATCTTATAAAAAGCATTATAAATACCTGCATAATATTCTCCATTTGGCATCAATTTATCTATTAGTATACGGTCTACAGTTTCATTAATAACACCTGCCGTGCCAACAAAAATAAGAGGCCAAGTATACCACAACATTTTTTTAAGCAAAGAAAAATCAAATTTTATAGCTTCATTTTTTGTGCTGTATATGCAGCATAGGTACACAAAAATACTGCTCACCATATTTGCTATAAAAATATATTCAACAAGGTGATTTGGATTATAAAAATAATTATAGAATCCGATATAACCATGTTTTATCAGCCAAGGACAAAAGGCAATAAAGTAAAAATTTAATAAAATACTTAATAAAATTCCTGAAACCCGAACGATGGTAAATTTCCATGTTTTTTCTTGCAGCCTAAATAGTGCTAAAGGTATTGCAGACATTGCATCAAAAGCAAGTATTATAAACATATAAAGCACAAGTTGGCCTGCATCTGGCTTGCCTATAAGCCATGCAATATGATGATTGAACAAAATACCCAATGCCAAAAAAAACACAGAAGTAAATTGCAAACTCAAAAAAGACGTGCCATAAACCTTGTCTGCAAATTCCTTCTTTCTAGCAAAGTTAAAAAAAGTAGTTTCCATTCCATAGGTTAAAATTATCATTGCCA
>Ga0105055_10008951_pt1 | contig 12905 bp, 16 predicted proteins | sample BON03_FD_78090 | JGI IMG/M metagenome (GOLD analysis project Ga0105055, IMG submission 78090) | Freshwater microbial communities from Lake Bonney liftoff mats and glacier meltwater in Antarctica - BON-03 | ecosystem: Environmental > Aquatic > Freshwater > Ice > Glacier meltwater | place: Lake...
AGAGTACGCGAGATGCGAAGGCACAGAGCGCAGCAGAAGAACACACCAATGAAGCGCGAGGCGGTGGTGGCGGTCCTGGCGTCAGAAGGCCTGGCGTTGGTCTCGGTCAGCTAGCAGCGTGGTTCTTGCCGACATCTTTTCTGCACGTTTCGCGGGAGATTTTTACGGAAATTTTGTTCTTCTGCGCGTTAATTGTTTGTAGATCGCGAATTTTTGAATTTGTCCATTCTTGAGAATTTTCGTTTTGATTAGTTTTGTTGTTTTCATCGAACCCCCATTCATGTTTGCAGGTTTTGCTGGAAATCAATTTAAAGTTACACAATTTTCAAGTGTATTATGATGGCCACGCTGGCGCCTGTGTGGTCAGAGACGCCAGAGATCAGCTACACTGGCGACATGTAGCGGCGTACTCGATTACACGATTAAATAAAAGCAAGACAACATGCACTCGGGTGAAACGGGGAAGGGTTCCAACGCCACCTGTTTGTGTTAATGAGGTGGCAGGAGTGACCTGGGCGAATCGATTTTTTTTAACTCTTCTTTTCTCTCTGAGAAGGTGCCAGTGATTACATTGATTGAAGGTATCGCATGCTGGATGTCTTGTTTGAACTTCAGAATTTGCACTCGCAAACACAACCTCGGCGCCCTTGAGAGTCCCAGTTGTCACAAAGACTCCATTACCACTTCAAAACCATGTTCGTACATTCTATATAGCACGCTACACCTCCTCCACCACACATCCATCTTTGATTCTCAACCCACTTTGCACATATACAATATTTCACAAAAGAAAAGCAAAAAGAAAAAAGACAGACAGGAAAAAGGAAAACAAAATCAACTTACAATTCTGAAGTTAGCTACCAACATATACATATACCACTTTAAACCCCCCGAGCACGCATGCCAACCCCGTCTAGAAGAGGTATTATTTGAGTCGCGTTGCCAGAATTCGTGACTCTGGAGACGACAACTTGAAATGAAAGTGGAACGTGCGGAGATTGATGGGGCAGGCGAACAGCCCCGGCCAAAGCGCGTAGTGCCAGTACCTGGAGCGGGTCTTAAGACCCTGGCTTCGTTTTTTTTGTTTGTTTGTAAAGCCGTCACACCGCTAACCCTCCCAAGAAATTGGGAACGCATACGAATGGTGCGCAGTAATAGGGTGACCGTGATGTTCCTGGTACAAATCGACCGCAATGGACCTTGGACACATGAATGTTGTTTTGAAGTGGTGTATTTTTATACAGTGTGTGTAGGTATGTGTGTGGGGGACTGAGGGTTTGTAATTATTATCATTATTACTAGTTTTGTTTTATGTCATTTCTCCTTTTTTTTCCTTTTTCGGAGTTTATTACATGTGTAAATTGGTTGAGTTGGATGTGTTGTGGAGGAAGCGTAGCGTAATATGTACTTGGCGGTGTGTGGCTTTTCGGAGCCACTAGGGCGCGCTGGTTGGGACCCGCAAATTGGAACTGCACCTTCGGTATGATGAACCGGAAGTATGTTTACTTGAATTGCAGTGAGTTCATCAACCCCACAGACCGTCAGACAGTCTTAGTTCACTAAGGTAGAATGGCGTGCAGTATTTCAGAGAGCGAAAAGGGCATTGGAAAAAGATTGACACAGTTGGGTTGACATGCAGACTTCTTCCCAGGAAGGCAGGAACTGCGCCCAAAGTGGACCCCCCATAATCCAAACATCACCACCACTGCCATCGACGCAAGGACACGGGGGGGAAAAAGGGAGGGGGCACCCGGGCCCACGGCCAGCTCGGCACAGCTCTATGCCTCCTACCCTTCCCCCGTTTTCTTTCTCTCTCCTCTCACGTCACAGCCCAGCCAGCCCATCCATAACTAGGAGACACCACACACAATAAAGAAATTGCCATATTTCGCTAACATCGAGATGAACACAAATTTTCTCGTGGATATCCCTATGGTAAGAGACTGGAACCACACACCAAACCTCTAAATCAAATTTGTTCCACAAAAATCAATTTATTCAAGTTTGCGTTTTGCCTCAAAAAGTAATGAACAAACTTGATAAAAAAATATCTCTTTGCATACTTTTTAAGGAGTACGCACGTTTCCACAGCCGTCTTGTTTTTCCTGTCTCAGCGTGCGACTGTGCTCCGGTTGTTTTCCAGATATTGTACCACAGTACTTTCTGGAGGCTCACTGTGTCTTGATGTATTTTACTGTGCGGGCATGTGACATGAATGCGTGTTTTGTATTTGGACCTGGTGAGTCCCCACAGGCCGCCACCGGACGTTTGCAGGTACAGATCCCTACCCAAGCGGGTCTTGTTTTGTCTTACGGTGGCTTGTTTACTTGGTGTAAAAAGTTAAGTTCTATCTGAAGTGTAGGCGGCGAAATGCGGCAACCTACCAGCAACAGGTACGTCACCCCTACCCCCCTTGCTGCAATTCTGCCAGGTCGAGTACTCGACCATCAAGTGCACTTGATGTTTGTTGTGCTTGAATACTAATACTAAACTTCAAAGTACCAACCCGGGCCGACGATCTCAGGTGTTTCTTTCCCTTTGTTGATGTTGTTTTTATGACTCCATCATGATAAGAAATAGTCTTGTAGCTTTGCTAGAAGTTCTATTTGCTCGAATCTTTTTAGATTTGAGATCATGGTGTGCTGTCATTTGTTTTCGCATTTTGTAATTACCATCATATTATGTTTGCTTTCCAAACCTGACACTTGCATTGTCAGTCCACAGCCAGCCTCCGCTTCTCCTTAAAGTAGTCACGTAGTAGCTCCCGCTGCTACGAGAAGGAATCACGCAGCAGCCCTTTCATGACATATCGCGAAAGATATTAAAAAAATCACAAAAAGCCCAAGTATGTGTCGACAACACAACCATACAACACACGACACTTACGAACCTAATTGGTTCACTGTGTCAGTTGCAGAAGTGCACTTCAATTTGTGCTGGAAACTTCGCAGTCACCACCGGGACACTACTGTGCACCGCTGGAATACATTTCCTACTGCACGGGAGGGTTCGCGGTGAGGTTGTTTTACAACAAACAAGCTGGATGATGAAGACTCGTAACGATTCCTGGCCAGGCGCCTTTGGGCAATCTATTTCAGCACACCATTTATGTGCGTTCCTAAATTCTTGATGGGATTGGCAGTGTGAAGGCTCATTCAAAGAATGAATCAAATGGACGTTTTGACACTCTAAGCAGGTCCGCCATCATAAGTAGGCTTAATACAGCGACCAGCTGCATTGGGCCTACTTATGATGTATCAGCTCAAGTCCGGGACACTTTGAGTCCGAATCTTTGGGTCTCAACTGAAGAGAGAGTCCTGAGAGATTTTCGGTGATTCATCCGTCACCTTAGCCCAGTGGTGAAGAGCGCGGGACTCAACAAATGTAGTTATCCGCAGGTCCCGGTTCGATTCCGGCCGAAAACACGTCAACTCAGATTCACATGGATTGAGCAAATAAACCCGCAAGCAAGGGTTCTAAACTACTGTTTCCAGTAATAAAACCAAATCAAATCAAAAACTGGTTTGGGTTTTGCAGACCAAAAGAAGGGAAGAAAGAAGACCCCAGTGTGGGGGCCGTCAACTTTGGCAAAACAACAAGACAGCTGTCCATATGACAAAGATTTCAAATCATGGGTCTATTCAATAGTCAGGCCTGTAATTCTGAACTGTCAACCATTCCTGAGCGGCATCCACTCGGGGCTGCTGTGCGTTCTGGCAATTCATGTCAAGATAATGAATCAAAATCCTACCCCAGATGTACGCTGCATTCGAGTTTGTAGGTGTTGATGACTGAGACTGTCCACTTTGGCCCTGTATAACAACTTCAAAACAAAGAAATATGCACAAACCCATGACAGTGGCATAACATTGCTTGGGAGTCTTGATTGTGATGCCAGTGGTCCCAAGGATACAAGCCACACCTTTGTATCATGATATGTCAGCCAACCACTGGCGAAAGCCACCAAAAGGCCTATAAGAAGGACTGGCTTGCAAGACTACATACAGCCTGAGGAAGTTTCACGGTGTACTGGCGACGTCCATTAACAATCAAATAAACGATCCCTTGGCTCTCTTGAATAAAAAAACATGCTTGATGTGATTAACAAAAAAAGAACAGATCGACTGTTTCACTAACACGGACAAAACAGACATACTTGTTACAATTTGCCTATCTATATTCAGCGCGCGCACAAATACACACAAACACACAAACACTTGCCAAAACACACGCATACAGTGACTTGAACACACAAACACACACACGAACACGAACATGCACACAAATACGCACAAACACACACATGTGCGCACATCGTGACAAACCTTGACACGTACACATATTTATGTACACGCACACCATACAGGCACATGCACAGGCACACACACGCCCATACATGTATATATTTCCAAACACACAAATGCACACACACGTGCACGCATTTGCATACACCGTGGCACAATACACGCACACAAACATGCACACACACATACACACACAGAGATATGTATGCATTTATATGGCACACACACACAAACAAAAGACGCTCCACGCCGTAATCATATGAGGTGCGCGTGACACCTTGCCTTGCCCAACGACTGAGCTGCTGACGTCACTGATCAACAAGATATCGGTTCCGTGCTGAAGCGGCCTTGAACTCCTCCTACACCAGTTGACACGCGTGAGAAAGTTGTGCACGAATACATTGCATCTGATATTGTGTGTCGAAGGGCACGCGCAGTGCATTATCAACCCAGAGTGTCTGCTGCTCCAAGGGTGCAGCCCCACCCATATGGTGGCCCTGCTGATGAGCTTGCATTGACCAACCAACGTGCCTCCCCGAACTCGTCTCAGGGGAGAATTGCGTGGGTCCTGTGTGCACAAATTGGGCAGACGTTTAATGCACTGCCTGCGTGCTCCGCCGTGAGTGAGCAAAGTGGGAGCGTTATGGTCGTAGTCGATCGATCACCTTGCTACCATGTAGTATGATCAGGGTGACGAGACTGCGTCTCTTAAATATTCATCCTTGGTACCTTCTTGCCTATATTGTCTTCGCATGACCCGACACGGTGCCGTGACGTTTGTCACGGTCATGATCACAGTACACAAATGACCTCTCCTTGATATTCAATTGTGGCAAACAAATGTCATTTTCTTGGCCTGAATTTTAGGATGATGAAGGTGGCAAGAAAAACTCGCAGTGTGTTGCATATTACAAATACATTTGCACCTGCGATCCGACAGGATTGAAGTCGATTATTGGAGTGTTCACTTTTCTTCCCCCATTTTCAGGGGAAGAAGATTAGAGAGGTTGCCCACATCCGGGAAGCAGGTTGCGCGCATCTGGGATTTGCCCAACCATACCTTGCGCGCATCCGTTGCCCAAAAGATCGTTGCGTACATCCGTCTAAATAGCCTATTTTGTTGTGCGCATCCGTTACCAATAGACCCCTGCGCGCATCCGTTTCTGAAATGACCCTTGAGCGCATCCATCGTCAAAACCAAAAATTGGTTCCGGAAATCTCTTTTCTTTGGGTTTTACTAATGATTTTTACAACAAGCGGACCCCAAATCCAGCAATCTCCAATTTTCCCCCCACATGACACATTCACATGTAAAGCCATTCCCTAGATATACTTGACATGACACATATAGATCATTTAGCGGACCTTGAAATGCCATAATTGGTACTACTTATTACATCTAAATCACTTATAAATACTACTACTACTTAGTACCGCTAAATCACTCATGGATCGTGAAACGATCTGTTTGAATGAACCTCCCTCCTTTTTCAATTGATAATTTCTAAAATAAGCCCTTTCCCCATTGAATGACAATCCGAGGAATACACAATCAATCGTCACCTTTATCCCACGAGTCCTTCACATTTAGCGTGCAAGCTATTGATCATCACCTTATACCTATGCACATGTACGACATGACTCAGATTTGCCATGTCTGCGTTCTTGGACTCGGACATGTGTGTGTCAGATGTTTTCATAGATCTGCATAATTTAGACCTTTGGCTCTTTGAGCATTCTCAGTTTGAATGTCACACATTTGAAATCTCACTAATCTTGTACATCAGACAGATGCAAGAGTCCAAAGGCAAGCCCCTAGTATGTCTTTGACATCTCTATTATGCTCCACACATACGGGTGACACATACACATATGTGACACGACCCAATCATGCACGCAACGTGACTCAGACATGTATCTATCGTGTCTCATTCACACCTGCGACATGTCTTGTATTTTCTGTCTCTTGCGCTCTTGGACTGTGAGCTAGCAACGAACAATAAAGATCCCTAAATTATCAGGTCTCTTTACCAAAGAGACCCATTCTCGTAAAATTGCTTAATTTCTTATGCAAAAGTGCTGCGGCCCTAAATAAATAGGGCTCTCTTCCAAAAGAAAGGAGATCCTCACATCGAAGTCACCCTAATCTCCTTCCGCTCTGCGTGGTTTCTCTACACCTTCTTGGGTGGGGTTTCAAAACGATGAGTATAGGTAGCAATGAGTCAATGCTTTATGAACTGCTAATATGAACCCAACCTGTCAAAGCCCTCCTCTGCGAAACTCCATCTTAGTTGGTTAGACTAGACACCCCAGGAAATAGTGCGGACCGTAACCCCCTATCAAATTCGACACACTCTACATGTGTGTTGTTTGTTTTGTTGTTGAACACAACTATTATGTCGTGGGCTGACCGAAGTCATCCGCATTTAGAAATTTGTTCGACACATCTACGGAGTCAGTCTATTGGTCAGGATGCAGGTGCTGCAATCCACATGATACTTGCTAGGGGCTACTATCTATGGTCGTAAACGTCGTATTTCTTTCTTTCTTTCTTGGTGTTCGAAAACTCGAGGTGTTATTTGCGTAGAACCCCAGCATATCGCAGACCATTTGTGCACCGTAACCCCTCGTTTTTGAGTGTCCTTCCCCCGACATAACACAGGCGGGATACTAGGGATGTCTCACATCCCTTACACTACCCCAGAACGACAAAGTCAGACTATTCCAGACATCTTTTCGGATCAGTCAGATACGGGAGTCTGCTGGTCGGGCGCCTGTCGCTTCCACCACAGATCTCGTTGAAGAAATTCCAGTAGATCCGGATGGATCGACTCTGCCGTCTCTTTCCCCTTGGTTCTCAAAAACACAACATGACGCCATTTCTTGAGAAGCGCACAAATGTCCCTGTGCCGCACGGATTCGCGGCGGCTGCCCACTTTTTTGGACGCTAGTTTCTGGCAAGCCGTTCCACAAAAGCGTGCTACACTGCAGCCACCGCAGGGCAACACTGGTGCGTCCGCTCCCGTCTGCTGCCCGCATCCCCTGCATACGAAACGGCCGCTGTCCACATGCGCTTGCAAGTACTCCTTCATACGATCCATTGAAATTGCTACCTCGCCCTGCTCAGCGAGTAGTTCAGGTGCCCTGCTGATTAGATTCGTATATACATATGTATTTATGTGTACATATATATGTATATATATATATGTATATATGTATATATATACATATATCTATAAATATGTATATATACATATAAACATGTGTATACATACATATATATATATATACGTATGTATATACAAATATTTATATATCTATATAGTTATATAAATAGATATACATACATATATGATAACGTATATATATATATATATGTATATACACACATATTCATATGCATGTATATATGACCCACCGTGTCAAAGGCGACAAAGGAAAGGTGTAACAGGGCGCCCTCATTGGTTTTGTAAGACCCATGGGTCTCAACAAGGCGCAACGCGGTTTCAAGCCACTGTGCAGCATCGTGCATGCTGTCCATGTAGGCTTTAGGGCGACGTATGCCAGAAGCAGCAGCAAATGTAAAAACAGGAGCTGCAGGAGCCGGACCATCAAGTTGCCCCACCCCCCCCGCAGTGGGAGACGCAAATAGAAACGCCGCCCCACCACTGTGACCCAAGCTTGCCCCTCGAGCAGCATCGCGATGCTCGACCCGCGCTTTTGCCCACGTGACAACACCAAGTTCCAACGCTGTAGACGCCTGTTCATTCATAAGGTGCAATTCTTGCACAAGAGCCCATCGCTGGTTGTGACAGGTAATGGCATGCGCATACTCACCCAATGCTGTCTTGCACCTCCCCAGCACTATTAACATGATGGCCTCGTTTGCGCGATCACCGACCTCCTGCAACATCGCTCGTGCCTCCTCAAGCAGCCGCACCCCTTCATCATACTTTCCTAGCGCTTCGTAGCAGGTACCGATGTTACCACACGCCTTGGCCTGGCTTCCTCGGTTGCCCGTCTCCTCGAATATCGCCCGGGCTTGCTCGTGCAACACGATTGCCGTATTGTATTCGCTATATATATACAGATCAATATGTGTGTGTGTACATACATATCAGTATGTGTGTGTTTGTGTGCGTGTGTGTGCGTGTGTGTGTGTGTGTGTGTATGTGCGTGTGTGTGCGCACAGGTGCTTGTGTGCGTTTGTGTGTGTATGTTCGTGTGTGTGCACGTGAGTGCTTGTGTGCGTTTGTGTGTGTATGTGCGTATGACAAGAGGCGTGGTATGAGGTAGTGAGAAGCATTCAAAGTATGTATATTGATATAGGTACATGTACCTATAAATATACGTATACATATACGTATACATATACATATACATATGCAGACATAGATACAGGTACAAATACATGTTTGAGTGGTGATATCCACTGCATTCAGACAATCCACTCACACCATTCACACAGACCACCCCCCCAACACACCCAAATATATACTCGTTTGAGCTACTAGACATTCTCAACATTGAGCACTATACTGATTTATATGGTAAATTGAGCTGACCCAAGAGAAAAATGGCAGATTCCGAGGTTGGAGCACGCCTTTGCCTGGACGTTCTGATCCTCAGCGATCACCCTTGCCTCCTCGAGCAGCTTGATTGCCGTCTTGTGATCGCTCATATTCCTGTAGCTTATTCCGAGGTTGATGCACCTCTCGGCCGACCTGCCGTCTCTCGCCTCCTCTTCCATCGCCTGAGCCTGCCCATAAAGCCCGATTGCTTTCTCGAAGTGGCCAAGCGCATCGTGGCACATCCCAAGGTTGTCGCACGCCATCACACACCCCTCCCTGTCTCCCACCTGCTCCGCAATCGCCCGCTCTTGCTCATGTAGCTGGATCCCCGTGGCGAATTGGCCCAGTGACTTATACGAGAGTCCGAGCATCCGGAAGACCAAGATAGCCGTATCGGGCCGAGTCTCCCGGAATTGGGCGGCCGCAGCGCCAGGCGTTTCCTCCAGCGCCACCAGCCCCCGCCAATTTCGTGCGGCATGCATCTTGCTGATCGTGGATAGCAGAGAAAGCTGGCTGTATGTCAGAGCCGGCCTCGAGCTGCTTGGGCGCTGGAGGACGGGCTGAATTCGTGGCATGTCTCCCCCTTCCACTCTCCTGGACGCCGCCTTGAGACACACCCGCTTGTGCCCTGCCCTCCACCCCGTCGTTTGGCAGGCCTTTGAGCAGTAGCCCACGAGGTGGCAACGGCTGCACTGCAAGATTGGCGAGCCCAGCACCTGTCCGCAGCTGGCATTGGCGCACCGCTGGGCAGACGCGGCCGAATCTCGAAAACTGTAGCAAATGGGGGTGACCTCAAACCCCGAGGAAGGGAACGGCGGACAAAGTTGACGGACGCCTCAAAGTCGAACGGCACCTTCCTTCGATAACTCTCGACTTTGCGAAGGCCTTCACAAAGTAGAGCGCCTTCCTTCGAAGGCGCGAACACAGCCTTTTTCGCGGGAAAGACCCAATGTACACTTTCCTTTCATCCCCCCCATGAGACGATGGAGGAAGATTATGCCAGCGCGACAGGCTTGGCGCACGAATTCACACGGCGTGTCAAACAAGCGGTTGCACATTTGCAGCCCGTGGGCCACGACGGTGTCTATGAGTCTCTTCTTCCCGTGCTTTCGAGTTTGTCGCAATTCATCACCTAAATGTGTCTGCCTCTAGACACGCCATTTCCGCCAGGATTGCGACAGGCTGTACCCTTACGATGGAAGTCACACACGAATGTTTCCAAATTGAGTGCGCGCGTATGTGTGCGTTGTTTTTCCGCTCCCTGTCTTTCGCGCACTCTCTGTCCCTCGATCTTTGCTGTCTGCCACGCGCTTGTGCTCGGAAGCATGTGCTCTTTCCTTTTTCTTCTTTCTCTCCTCCATCTAATGTATCATTTCTCCTTTTCTCTTTCTCTCGCTCTCTCCTTTTATCTGTCCGTCTCTATCTCTCTCGCAACCACTCACTCATCGACTCCCTGTATCTCTTCTTTTTTCTGACTTTTAGTCTTGTGTACTTTCTTCTTCTCTCCCTCTCCCTATCACTATGTCTATGCGTCTCTGTGTCTCGCTTTCTCTCGCGCTCTCTCAATTACGCCGTAGCTCTCTCTCTGTCTCTCTCTCTGATTTATTTCCTCTTCTTTTCCTCTCCCACCCCTGCACCCTGCACTCTTATCGTCTGCTGTCCAGTGCTGACATATAAACGATTGTTGTTCCCCAAACAGAAGGACACCAATCAATACGTCATCTTCTACTTGGTAAGATTGAAGATCTCTCTGTTCTACGATAGTTTGCAATCGCTGGCGTGCGTGCATTGCTGTTTCGTATGCTTTGGGTTGTCTATTACTGATGTGACAATACGATGGCTGCTAACACCGCTTCTATCCATCGCATGCGCTCGCTTCCTCTCCCTCTATACAGCTTTACTAAGTTTGCCGCATGTCCGAATCACAATTATGACGGCACCCTTAAAGCTAGATACAATAAAGTCACCTACGCTCGGCGATCGAACAGCAGCACAAGTCGAAATCGATCTTGGTCGTCTGTGTGGCCGCGAATCACCCTGGGCTCTCCGCAAGGTCTTTCTGTGGATGCGCGATATACATACTTGCCAAAAAGAATGAAGGTGCAAGCTGCTGCAAGTTACCCTTTTAAAATTGTGCTCTCCGCAGAATATAACCACACATTCTAAATTCCCATCTTTGAACCCCAAATCCTGAACAACACAGGTGGAAGTCGCAGCAGCTCATCGTAGCGCGCGATGGGAGGACATCACCGAAGGAGAAAGTGACAGGATGGATTCGACTGTTATAGATGTGGCCCTATTCATGATGTGTAATGGTCGCTGGCCAGAGAGGTAGTATTCGTTGTCAAACTTTCTCGCACATTGTTCCATTGTAAATATTCATATATATATGTATATACATATATACATATGTATATACATATATGTATGTATATATAAATACATATATATGCATATATAGACATACATGTATATATGTATGTGTGTATATATGTATGCATGGTTTCGTTGTTCAGGCTTTTCCCTTTGTCTATCGTCTTGTAGGCTGTTCTGTTGTGTATATGAATATGCATTTAAAGATCAATATATATGTATTTATACATAAATATGTATGTATGCGTGTATACATATTGATATATATATATATGTACATATATATATATATATATGCGTGTGTATATATATATATATGAACATAAATATACATATATATGTGTAGATATGTACACACACATATACATATATACATATATATGTATACACATACATATATATGTGTATATGTACATATATACTGTGATATGTATGTATACATTTAAACATATGTTCTGTGTGATATATATACATTTATGAATATGTATATATATGTATATATATGAATTCATACTTTCACAATTGTTCTTTTTTCCCCCTTTCTAGTATGTCTTTGTGTCTCGTGTCCCTGTGTCTCAGTGTCTATATGTCTGTGTGTCTGTGTGCCTATGTTTCTGTGTGTCTGTGTGCCTGTGTGCCTGTGTATCTATGTGTGTCCATTTTTATGTCCATGTGTCTGTGAGTTGATGTGTCAACGTGTCTGTGTGTCTCTTTGTATATGTATCTGTCGTCTATGTGTCTATGCATCTATTTGTCTGTGTGTCTGTGTGTCTGTGTGTCTGTGTGTCTGTGTGTCTGTGTGTCTGTGTGTCTATACGTCTTAATGTCTGTGTGAGTGTGTGTGTTCGATTTGTCCGTGTTTGTTTTGTCTGTTTCTGTGTCTGTGTGTGCTTACATGTCTCTGATATGCGTTCTCTCTTAAATACGTAGACGTCTATGCAAATACACATGTACGTACATACATACGCATAACATAGCAGCACACGCCCACACCTACACACACTTGGTGACACGAATAAACGACTAGAATCAATACTAAAATTTATTTGAATTTGTGGTGTATATTTGATATATAAGCAACGATGTAGATGTATACATATGTATACATATTTAGATATATTCAAACAAATGAATACTACAGTTGTACACATTTTCTATATACATACATAAGCATACGCACACACTACATACGAAACTGATTGCTGAACCTATGCTCGAATCCATTTTAGTGTTTGGTGACGAAACGCGCACACACACATACACAAGTGCATACCCACAAACACATACATACACAAACCCAAACACCTCAACACACAAACGCTAACAAACATGCATACCTGTTCAACAGACTACTCCAACCACTGCTTGAATCGATTTTGGTTCGTGGTGACAAAATGCACCACCTTGATAAGCACCCGGAGGTATGTGTGTGTGTATGTGTGTGTGTGTGTATGTGTGTGTGTGTGTGTGCGTGCGTGTATGCGAGAAAGAGACAACAGGGGGGGTGTAGAGGGAGAGAGTGAGAAAAGGTGCTGTGTTTGTGAGAGGGAAAGACAAGGGGGGGGGGGGGGGCAGGGGGAAAAATAATCAAATTGCAAGAATAAAGGAGATTTGGTGGGGGGGGGGAGGGTGAAAAACAACAAGGGGGGCCCAGAGG